>Ga0256840_1002794_pt1 | contig 14955 bp, 17 predicted proteins | sample 355202metaG_FD_185969 | JGI IMG/M metagenome (GOLD analysis project Ga0256840, IMG submission 185969) | Hydrothermal vent microbial communities from Mid Atlantic Ridge, Atlantic Ocean - 355-202 | ecosystem: Environmental > Aquatic > Marine > Hydrothermal vents | place: Atlantic Ocean: Mid...
ATATCTCGATGAAGAGGCGGTACCTGCCGAGATACTTGCAAAAGAGGAAGAGATAGCCAAAGAGCAGCTTAAAAAAGAGGGCAAGCCTGAAGCCATCTGGGATAAGATCATCCCAGGAAAGATCAAACGCTACCTCAAAGACAACACTCTTGTAAACCAGCCTTTCGTTATGGATGACAAGAAGACGGTCGGCCAGGTGCTTGAAGAGGCTGCCAAAGAGGCCGGCGGAACCGCAAAAATCGTAGAGTTCATTCGCTTCGAGCTCGGCGAAGGAATAGAGAAGAAAGAGGAAGATTTCGCGGCGGAAGTCGCAGCTCAAATGGGCAGCTAAAAAGCTATGAATCTTCACGACTCCTCCGCGCCGCCGCTTGGCGGTGTGGAGCTGCTTAGGGCAGAAAACCTCTCACACTCTTTCGACTATCCTCTCTTTGAAAATGTAGATTTGACTATTTGCGAAAATGAAAAAGTTGCCGTAGTAGGCGTAAGCGGAAGCGGTAAATCGACTCTGTTGCATATTTTATCGACGCTTCTGAAGCCGCAAAAGGGGAGCGTAAACCTTCTTGGGTCCGATATCTACTCCTTGAGCCCGAAAGAGCAGCTTGCCGTAAGGCGTTACGAGATAGGCATTATCTTTCAGTTTCACTACCTTTTCAAAGGGATGAGCGGAGCGGAAAATATCGAGATAGCGGCACTTCTTAGCGAAACCGAGCCCGATATAGAGCTTTTGGAAAGACTTGGCATAGAGGATTTGATGCAAAAAAGGGTCACCGAGCTTTCGGGGGGCCAGCAGCAGAGAGTCTCCATCGCAAGAGTACTTTCCAAAAAACCGCGCATAATATTCGCCGACGAGCCGACGGGCAATCTCGACGACAAGACGGCCCATATCGCTATGGATGCGGTTTTCGAGCATATCGAGAAGGTTGCGGGAGCCCTCTTTCTGGTCACTCACGACGAAAGAATCGCCAAAAGTTGCGACAGAGTGTTTCGCCTTGAAAACGCAAGGCTGGAGAGAATAGAGTGAGCTGGTTCAGCTTGCTGCAGCCGGACCAAATTTACACTTTTTTGCTTCTGTTCGTGCGCCTTTCTACCCTTTTTGTCTTTCTACCCTTCTATAGCCATATGTCCATCTCTCCACAGATAAAGGCCGCTTTTGCTTTCTATCTCGCTTTGGTGCTCTTTCCGGTAGTCCCAGTTACTCCTGAGCCACAGAGTTACGCTACGCTGATTGCCGCTATTTTGTCTGAAGTTATCATGGGTCTTATAGCGGGAGTTGTTTTAAATATAGTTTTCGGCTTTTTATCTTATGCCGGTGAGCAGATAGCCTTCGTTATGGGATTTTCTCTTGCGAGCGTTATAGACCCCCAGAGTCAGATCCAGTCGCCTCTGGTAAGTCAGTTTCTGCTGCTGATCGCCGTGATAGTGCTTCTTGCTTTCAACGGCCACCATATCATTCTGCTCTGGATGGTGGAGGCTTTGAAGCAGGCTCCGCTTGGAGGGTTCGTGCTGAGCCACGAGATATTCGACTATGTCATCAACGCTATGGCCCATCTTTTCGTTATGGGATTTTCGATAGCTTTTCCCATCATCGCCCTCTCTCTTCTTTCGGACATAATTTTCGGGATGCTGATGAAGACCATGCCTCAGTTCAACCTTCTTGTAGTCGGTTTTCCTATAAAGATAGCGCTATCTATGGCGGTTTGGATAGCGGTACTAGGCTCTATGATGCTCATATTCAAGAGCGAGTTCATGGCGGCCATGAGAGTGCTCTTTGGGTGGATCGGGTAAAAGGGTAGCGGCTACTCCCACCGATATTTTGTCATAGGTGTGTCGTCTCTGTTCGCCCACTCCTTCATCGAGGCGTCGTATAGTCTTATCTTCTCAAAGCCCAGCAGACGGTGAAGAACAAAGAAGTTCATCGATGTTTCAAGGCCGCCTGTGCAGTAGGTGATGAGCTCTTTTTTCGGGTTTAGCCCAAGCCCATCCACAAGCATCTCTTTTGGGGTCTCTCTTTCAGTACTCTTCGGCCTTCAATATCATCTTTTCGAAAACATTTTCCAGCCTCTTCGCCTTTTGGTAACTTGTTAAAAAAGCCACTACTTCATGGTTGAGGCCGAAAGCGGAGTAGGTCCAGTTCGCAGAGCCGAGTATGATATCTCTGTTATCTATTATCATCATTTTCATATGCATCAAACCGTACCCCTTGCCTCTTTTTCGTTTTTTGCCGCTTAAAAGGTAGGTTTGGACGTTGCGGAATTTACTGAGGTAGCCTATCTGGCTTCGTCTGTTGCCGAGGTTTGCCTCTTTGTCGAAGATGACTCTTACTTTTACTCCCCTTCTGGCGGCGTTGGCAAGTTTTTTCGCTATCTTTTTGTGTGTGAAGCTGTAGATTGCGGCATCTATTTTGAACTTTGCGGAGTCTATTTTTCTGTAGATCTCTTTGAGTGCCGGTTTCGCCTCTTTCGGAAGTGTGTATATTTTCGTTTCCAAGGTGCCTGCAAGGAGTATGGAGGCTGTCGCAAAAAGCAGAAAAAGAGTCTTGAGAGCTCTCATGAAGCACCCCTAAAGCAAAAATAAATGATCTTGATTATACAATAAAACATTTCAGCCGATCTAATAAATTGAAATATAAAATAGATCAAAACCACACCAAAAGGCTCGATCATGCGTATGCTCCTTGTCAACCAAAATCCGGTCGTTTCGAAGCTTACCGGCTTGAGTGCCCAGAAGTCGGGATTTGAGGTAGTAGAGACCCCATTTGCAGAGGAGATCGAAGAGGCTCCTTACGACGTTGTCTTCGTGGACGACGGTAAATTGGAGGAAGTGGACCTGAATGAGCTCAAGCAAAAAAGCGGTGCGCGTATGAGTTGTCTTATATATTCGGACGACGAGAAAAAGGAAGAGGGTTTCGACTACTACCTCAAAAAACCTTTCCTGCCTACCGAGATGGTAGATCTGCTTTCTGAAATGAAGGATGAGATGCTTCTGCCTCAGATGGAGGAGGAGAGCGAAGAGGGTAAAGCGGAGGAGGCTGCACCGTTCGAAGAGTTGGAGGAAGAGGGAGATACTCTGCAGGATCTTGGCGAAGAGAGCGAAAAAGAGGAGTCTTTGGAGGCGAGTGAAGAGGAGGAGACCCCCAAAGAGGAGGAAGAGGATTTCGATGCTCTTTTGCAGCAGCTCGAAGAGCCGCAGGCCCCGTCGGAAGAGGAGAGTGAAAACCAAGCAGAGGCAGAGGAGTCAAAAGAGGAGACGGAAGATTTGGGCGCTCTGTTGGAGGAGATAGAGACCAAAGAGCAGGCCGAAGAGGTTGAAGAGAGGGCAGAAGAGGAGGAGTTGGATCTGGATGAGTTGATGGCCGAAGTCGAGGTGGAAGCGGAGGCAGAGGCTGAGGCTGAAACGGAGGCGCAAGAGGAGTTGTCCGAAGAGGTGAGCGGCGTCGAAGGTGAAGATATAGAGGCTCTTTTGGAGGGGATCGAACTACCGGAAGAGGAGAGCCTGGAGAGCGAGGGGGAAGAGGCCGATCTTACAGCTTTGGAGGAGCTCGAGGCTCTGGAGGGGCTTGAAGAGCTGGGTGAGCTTACCGAAGCTGAAGGCGGAGTGTTGGATGAGGAGCAGGTGAATGAAGTGAAAGAGCTTCTCGAAGAGGCTGCCGAGCCTGAAAGCGAGCCGGAGGAGGTTACGGAAGAGGTTTACGAAGAGATAGCTCTCGAAGAGGAGGTGGAGTCGCCTCTCGATGAGCAGACCGTTCAGCCTGAGAGTGCCATAGAGAGCGAACCGGAGGCTTTGGAGGAGAGTTTGGAAGAGCCGAAGCTCGAAGAGGTTGCCGAAGAGGAGATCGAAGAAGATCTCGATGAGCTCGATAAGATAAGCGAAGAGGAGCTTGCTGCTGCGCTTGGCGCCGGAGCCGCCGCAACCGCAGTCGCGGCTGCCGCAACCGCCGAGCAGCCGTCCGAAACCGATGAAAAAGAGAAAAAAAGTGAAGGGGAGCAGAGTGCGGAGCTGCTCTCCAAACTTGCCGGCATCGACCCGGAAGCGCTTAGAAAACTTCTTGCGGGAGCGCAGGTTACGATAAGCATTACATTCCCCAAAGAGGTGTAGAAGGTGCATAAATTTGGTGCTATTCTCATAGTCTCCGGCCCGAGCGGCGCCGGAAAGAGTTCGCTCATAAAGGCCGCCAAAGATCATATAGGCGACTTCTATTTTTCCATATCTACGACTACAAGAGCCCCGAGAGAGGGGGAGAGAGATGGGGTCGACTACTTTTTCGTGGACAATGAAACATTCGAAGCCGACATCAAGGCGGGTGAGTTTCTGGAGTATGCCCAGGTTCACGGAAACTACTACGGCACATCCTTGAAGCCCGTCAGAGAAGCGCTTGAAGCGGGAAAGCTGGTGATATTCGATATCGATGTTCAGGGGCATGCCATAGCCAGAGAGCGAATGGGAGATCTTATAACGTCGGTATTTGTCACCACCCCCTCTTTGAGTGAGCTTGAGAGGCGGCTCAAGAGTCGGGGGACCGACCAGGATGAGATAATAAAAAAGCGTATTCAAAACGCGCTTGTGGAGATAGAGTATATAAGTGCTTACGACTTTCTCATAGTCAACGACGATTTTGAAAAAGCGGTCGACTCTTTTATAGCCGTCGCAAAAGCTGCCAGGCTAAAAAAGGGAAGGAAACAGGCGCTTAGCTTCATAAACCACTGGAGAGAATCTTAGTGTATGATAATTTTTAAGATCCTCAAAGAGGGTATTTATAAAAGCCCATAAGGCATGCAACAGCCAACGAGGGATATAATATCGAAAACTTGTAAGGAGATATCATGGGTATGCCATCTATGCCGGAACTTTTGATCATTCTGGCTATCGTAGTACTGCTTTTTGGAGCGAAGAAGATACCGGAGCTTGCCAAAGGTATGGGAAGCGGCATTAGAAACTTCAAAAAGGCGATGAAAGAGGATGAGGAAGAGGAGAAGCTCGCAGCTGATAAGAGCAAGAGCGAAAAGCAGGTAGAGGCCAAGAGCGAGAAGGTAGAAGGCGCGAAGCCTGAAGAGAAAAAAGAGGCGTAGGGCGGCATTTGAGACATAAAGTATTCGATGTTCTGAAAAAACATATCGACCACCCGGTAGTCTTGGAGAAACCGAAAGAGAAGAGGTTCGGTCACTACGCGACCCCCATAGCCTTCTCTTTGGCGAAGGTTTTGCGAAGAAACCCTATGCAGATAGCCGAAGAGCTCGTTGAGAAGCTTGGCGAAGAGGAGATATTCGAAAGAGTCGAGGCTCTAAAAGGGTATGTCAACATCAAGCTCAGCCGGAACTTTCTGGACGAGTATGCCACATGGGCTCTGAACAACGAAGATGAGTTCGGCAAAGCCGACTTCGAAGAGAGTATACTTCTGGAGTTCGTCAGCGCCAACCCGACCGGCCCTCTGCATATAGGGCACGCGCGCGGTGCCGTATGGGGGGATGTACTGGCGCGCATCGGTTCGAGGCTAGGCTATAGAATAGAGCGGGAATACTACGTCAACGATGCCGGAAACCAGATATATCTGCTCGGGCTTTCGGTATATCTTGCTGCCAGAGAGCAGGTTTTGGGGCTTGAAGTGGAGTGGCCCGAAGAGTACTATCGCGGCGACTATATAGTAGAGCTTGCCAAAAAGGCGGTAGAGGCTTTGGGCCCTGAAATGTTCGCCGATGAGGGGTTCATACCGCAGATCAGCGAGTGGGCCAAAGATAGAATGCTCGAGCTTATAAACGAAAATCTCGATGAAGTCGGAATCCATTTCGACCATTACGTAAGCGAAAAGAGCCTTTATGACAGATGGGACGAGGTGCTCACCAAGCTTGCCGATGCCGGTGCCGTTTACGAGAAGGACGGCAAGTGGTGGCTCAAGTCGACCGAGCATGGAGACGAGAAAGACAGGGTCGTCGTGCGTGAGGACGGCAGACCCACCTATCTTGCGGGAGATATCGTATACCACTACCTTAAGTTCGAGCGCGGGTATGATCGCTATATAAACATATGGGGTGCCGACCATCACGGCTATATCGCGCGCGTCAAGGCTGCCGTTGCCTTTTTCGGCCACGACCCGCAGAAGCTGGAGATCATACTTTCGCAGATGGTCTCTCTGCTTAAAGGCGGAGAGCCGTACAAAATGTCCAAAAGGGCCGGCAACTTCATTTTGATGAGCGATATAGTAAAAGAGATAGGCTCAGATGCGCTTAGGTTCGTCTTTTTGACAAAAAAGAGCGATACCCATCTTGAGTTCGATGTGGAGGATCTCAAAAAAGAGGACAACTCCAATCCGGTCTACTATATAAACTACGCCCACGCTCGCGTCTTTTCACTTTTCGAGAAGGCCGACAGAAAGCAGGAGTCCGTTTTTGGAGCGAGTCTTGAAGACCTGGACGAGGATGCCTTCGATCTTCTCTTTACGGCTCTGCTTCTGCCGGAAGTGCTCGAGGATGCTTTCAAAAGCAGGCAGCTTCAAAAAGTTACGGAGTATTTGAGAAATCTTGCGGGAATGTACCATAAGTTCTACTACGACAACAGGGTTTTAGGCTCCAAAAATGAAGAGGCGCTGCTCAAGCTTTCGGCTATGGTCGCCCTCTCTTTAAGGGTCGGTCTTGAAATGTTGGGGATCGAAGCGGCGAAAAAGATGTAACTTCATGTGAACTTGCTATTTCTGCAGTCGGCAATGTATGCGCAGTGCCGACGCTGAATAGATGGAACATCCGATATGACTTCACGATTGGAACACGGTTTGCTTATACTATTGTGTAAGAGTTCCGGGCAAATAGCTTGCAGACTGTTCCGGTCTGTCCGGAGCTCAATCGATCTCTCTGGAAAATTGGAAACTCTTTATACGGCTCTTTCGCTACGCTCTCTTTTCGAGCGATTCGAGAAACTCTTCAAGATTGTATTTGGCTCTGTATGACGGCACCATCAAATGTATCATTATGTCTCCAAGATCGACTATCGTCCACTGTTCGCCCTCTTCGACCGCTACAAAGTGCTCACCTGCCGGCTTGAGTTCATCTTTTAGGTACCCAAGAAGGGCCAGTGTGTGTTTGTCGCCCAAAGTGGTCGCTATGATGACATAGCGGGTAAGGTACTCTTTGTCGGTAAGGTCGAAGACCTGAATATCTTCACCCTTTTTTCTATCGAGAAGCTCTATGATCCTATCGATCCTTTTTTCTATCTCTTTGCTCAACTGCTCTCCTGTTTTTTGTGTAGTAGCGCACAACCTCTTGGCGAATCGGTTCAGGTATCCACTTGGGGTCGATATTTTCTCTAAGTTCGGTAGAGCTTATAGGAATATCGACATCGAGCCGGATGAACCTTTTAGGCACATAAAGATCCGAACGAGTGGCTACGACCCACTTCACCATTTTGTCCAACTCTTCGTAGCGGTGCCACTTTTTCAGTGTCTTGAGGTTGTCCGCGCCGATTATGAGGTAAATTGTACCGAAAAAGTGTTTGAAATGGCGCACCGTATCTATCGTATACGATTTTGAGCCCTTTTTTATCTCGTAGTCGCTCACTTCAACTTTAGGGTTGTCGGCCGTTACGGCTTTGAGCCACTTGAGCCTCAGCTCAGGCGGTGCACTGTGCCCCTTTTTGAAAGGGCTCAAATATGCCGGCACCACTATGAGTTTGTCTATATCGAGCTTTTCGAGCGCACTTTTTATGATTTGTAGATGGCCGATGTGGGGAGGGTCGAAACTCCCGCCGAATATGGCTGCTTTTTGCTTTTTCATTTAATAATTATTATACACTTAATTCGATAAAATCAACGCACTGTTATGATAGTGACACTGACTGAAAGATAACTTATACATTTATTTGGAGTGGCAGCAGACACCTCGCCAAACGAGTGCGATTTGCCTACGGACGTCTGCAAAATCTCTAAAAACCGCTAACCTCTCCGAGACCCTTACGGGCAAGCGCGGTTTTTGGCCGAGATTTTTTCGTCTCAAATCGCAAGTTTGACTCTCTGTCTGCTTCCACTCTGTAGTGAAAAAGTTTTTCAGAGCACTCAATTGAATGAGGGGAGTATTTTGGCTTTAAAGATTGCGATCAACGGATATGGGCGCATAGGAAGAAGCGTCGCCCGCATAGTTTCAAAGAGAGATGATGTCAAGCTGGTTGCGATCAACGATCTTGCCGATCGGCAGAGACTCTCCTACTTGACTCGCTACGATTCGGTGCATGGGCCTTTGGATGAAGAGGTTGGGCTCGAGGGGGATGAGCTGGTCATAGGAGAGGATCGCATAAAGATTTTCCAAGAGCCCGATCCTTCGAAGCTGAGGTTCGCAGATGCGGGGGCGGATGTGGTTTTGGAGTGCAGCGGCCGTTTCTTGCGAAAAGATATAGTGGATGTCCACATAAGAAACGGAGCTAAAAGGGTCATCATCTCCGCTCCTGCCGAAGATGATACGCCCACATATGTCTTCGGTGTGAACGCGCACGATTACAAGGGTGAAGATGTCATCTCCAACGCAAGCTGCACTACAAACTGCCTGGGGCCCATCGCCAGGATTTTGGATGAGGCTTACGGCATAGAGAGCGGGTTGATGACGACCATTCACGCATACACCGGCGGCCAAAGCCTTATGGATGCGGCAATCTCTTCGGACCTTAGAAGGTGCAGGGCGGCGGCGGTGAACCTCGTTCCTACCACGACTCATGCCGCAGAGGCGATCTACAAAGTCCTACCCTCTTTGAAAGGGAAGCTTCACGGCAGAAGCGTAAGGGTCCCGACTCCGGACGTCTCTTTGATGGATCTGAACCTCATGCTTTGCAAGCCTGCAACCGCCGAGGAGATCAATTTTCTCTTTATGGAGCAGGCGAAAGGCGAGCTTAGCGGTATTTTGGGAATAGATAGAAGTTTTGGAGTGAGCCAGGACTTTTGCGGAGATACGAGAAGCTCTATAGTCGCCGAGGATCTTACCCAGGTAGTCGGTGAGAGGATGGTGAAAATCATGGCATGGTACGACAACGAGTGGGGCTACGCCAACAGACTTGTCGAAATGGCGCTGCATATAACAAGATAGAGAAAGGAAATTTTATGAAGCTTTTGACGATAAAAGATCTCGAACTGGCGGGTGAGAAGGTTTTTATAAGGTGTGATTTCAACGTTCCTTTGGATGAGTTCGGCAACATAACCGACGACAGGCGTATACGGGCAGCCATGCAGACGATACGCTACTGTCTCGATCATGAGTGTGCGATAATTTTGGCAAGCCATATGGGAAGGCCCAAGGGCGTGTATGACGAAAAGTACTCTTTGAAGCCGGTCGCCAAGAGGCTCCAGTCGCTTCTTCACCACGAAGTTACGCTTGCAAAAGATGTAGTCGGCCCGGACGCAACGGCGAAAGCCAAAGAGCTAAAAAGCGGCGAAATACTTCTTTTGGAAAATGTACGTTTCGAGCCCGGTGAGACCAAAAACGACCCAGAACTTGCAAAAAAGATGGCGTCGATGGCCAAATTTTACATAAACGACGCATTCGGAGTGAGCCACAGAGCGCACGCTTCGGTGGAGGCGATAACCCACTATTTCGACAACGACCATAAAGGGGCCGGCTTCCTGCTTCAAAAGGAGATCAAATATTTCCACAAACTTCTCAAAAAGCCTACGAGGCCATTTATGGCGATAGTCGGAGGAAGCAAGGTTTCGGGGAAACTTGAAGCCCTTGTAAACCTTCTGCCGAAAGTGGACAAGATGGTCATAGGGGGAGCTATGGCATTCACCTTCTGGAAGGCGCGCGGCTACGAGGTGGGCAAATCGTTGGTGGAGGATGACCTTATAGAGGATGCGCGCCATATAATGGACGAGGCAAAAAGGCTTGGCGTGAAGTTCTACCTTCCTGTCGATTTTGTCATAGCGCCGGAGTTCAAAGAGGATGCTCAGGTCAAATACGTAACTTTTCAGGAGATCCCCGAAGATTGGATAGGGCTTGATATCGGGCTCGCTTCCACAAGGCTCTTTAGAGAGGCTCTCAGCGACGTGCAGACCATTTTGTGGAACGGACCTATGGGAGTTTACGAGATGGATAAGTTTGCAAGAGGCAGCTTCAAACTGGCAAACTATGTGGCCGAGTCGTACGCTACCAAGATAATAGGCGGAGGAGATACGGCAGATTTGGTGCAAAGAGTGGGTGTCGATGACGAGATGACCTTCATCTCTACCGGCGGCGGTGCGAGCCTGGAGCTTCTGGAGGGTAAAAACCTGCCCGGTATTTCCGCTCTTCAAGTCGATGGAGATGAGGAATGAGCAAGATCATAGCCGCCAACTTCAAAACGAACCATACGAGGGCTACGACCGCTGAATATGTAAAAGAGCTCGATACTTTTTTGCAAGAGTGCGGCTATAAAGATGCGATCTACATCTTTCCGCCCGCTACCGCTCTCGATGCTTTTGAAGTAGAGAGCGATATACGCATAGGTGCGCAAAATGCATACCCTACCGTAAAGGGCTCGTTTACGGGCGAGATCGGCTTGGAGCAGCTTGGGGAGTTCGGTGTGGAGACTATCTTGGTTGGACATAGCGAAAGGCGCCATGTTTTGGGTGAGAGCCAGGAGTTTATAGCTTCCAAATTCTCCTGGTTTATGGAGAGGGGGCTCGAGATATTCTACTGCATCGGAGAGCCGCTGGAGGTTAGGGAAAGCGGCGAAGAGGCCGTCAGAAAATATCTGGTAGAGCAGCTCGAGGGGATCGATACATCTTATGAGAAGCTGGTTTTGGCTTATGAGCCGGTATGGGCCATAGGTACCGGAAAGACGGCAACACCCGAGTTGATAGCCGAGACACATGCGGCTATAAAGAGTCTTTGCGACAAACCTCTTTTGTACGGCGGAAGCGTGAAGCCTGAAAACATCGCCGAGATCTTGAGCGTAGAGGGGTGTGACGGAGCGCTCATAGGTACTGCAAGCTGGGATATTTCGAGTATGAAGAGGATGGTAGCAGAAATTAAAAATTAAAAACTAAAAGTTAAAAATTTATGAAAAAAGATAAAGCCTTTTTAAAAGATAAGAGCTTTAAGTTTGCTCTTCGTATAGTAAAATTGTGTAGATGGCTTTAAGAAGAGAAGAGAGAGTATATTTTATCAAAACAGTTGCTAAAGAGCGGTACCGCTATAGGCGCACTAATTTGTGAAGCGGAGTTTGCGCAATCGAGAGCCGACTTTGTTAATAAACTCAATGTGGCTTTGAAAGAAGCGAACGAAACACTCTACTGGCTTACGCTCTTATATGAAAGTGAGTATTTAAATGATAAGATGTATGAAAGTATTTTGCCCGATATTGAGGAGTTGATAAAGCTGCTTGTTTCAAGTATAAAAACTTTAAAGAAAGATGTTTAACATTTATGAAATGGAAGCGTAGCGACCATCCTAAACTTTTAATTTTTAACTTTTAGTTTTTAGTTTCCAAAGAAAGGATTTACATGATTATGAAAGGTAAAAGAGGTCTCATCGTAGGTGTGGCCAACAACAAATCTATAGCGTACGGTATAGCGAAAGCGTGCCACGCTCAAGGTGCTGAGCTTGCGTTTACATACCTTAACGACGCTTTGAAAAAGAGAGTTGAGCCCATAGCCGCCGAATTTGGAAGCGATATGGTCTATCCGCTCGATGTAAGCAAACCTGAAGAGTTCGATGAGTTGGCGAAAAACCTCAAGGAGAGGTGGGGAAGTTTCGACTTCGTAGTCCATGCGGTGGCTTTCGCTCCGAAGGATGCTTTGAGCGAACCTTTCGTAGAGACTTCGAAAGAGGCTTTCAATATAGCTATGGATATCTCTGTATACTCTCTCATAGAGCTAAGTCGCCATATGCTTCCGATGCTTAACGAAAACGGCTCCATCCTGACGCTCAGCTACCTCGGCGCCCAAAAGCATATCTTTAATTATAATGTTATGGGTGTGGCTAAAGCTGCACTTGAAGCGAGCGTTCGCTACCTTGCCGCAGACCTTGGGCCTTTGAAGGGCATAAGGGTAAACGCCATAAGCGCAGGGCCCATCAAAACTCTTGCGGCCAGCGGCATAGGAGACTTCAGGTTCATCATGAACTGGAACGAAGCCAACTCCCCTCTGAGGCGCACCGTCACTATAGATGAAGTGGGAAACAGCGCTATGTATCTGTTGAGCCCTCTTGCCAGCGGAGTTACAGGTGAAGTTCACTACGTCGATGCAGGTTATAACATAATGGGAATGGCAGCCGTTGACGAAGAGGATGGAAAGCCGATGCTAAGCTGGGATAAGCGAAAGTAGTCGTTACATAAGGTAAAAAATAGATACGATAACCGTCATTTATCTGTCATTATGGTCGTTTAAGATAACTATATGATATAATGGCGCTTGCAAGCTAACAAAATAACCCCTAAGGAGTAGGAATGAAATTTGCAAAACTTAGCCTCGCGGCTATTATGGCAATGGGTATATCTGCATTTGCGGATGTTCAAAACATTAAAGTGAGCGGCGATGCCAAGCTCTATTACAGCACTACAGATGCAAACAATGGTGATCTTTTCGATCAAAAGAGTTCTTCAGGACAGGCCGCGCTAGATATAGCAGCTTCTGCTGACCTTGCTGACGGCGTAGCAGGTAAAATCGGCGTTACCATGCTTAACACTCTTGGTCTTGAAAACAACCTTGTAAGTAAAGTTTGGGACGCCGGTCTCAGCAACCAGTGGTGGGTAAGCGAAGCTTGGCTCGCTAAAAAAATAGCCAATACTACAATCAAAGTCGGTCGTCAGACACTCGACACTCCTCTCGCATTTACAGAGACTTGGTCTATAGCTCAGAACACTTTCGATGCTGCCGTAGTTCTTAACAACGATCTTCCTGACACTACTTTGGTAGCTGCATGGGTTGGACGTGGTAACGGAACAAGTGCAACTCCTTCAATAGCAAGCCCTGGATCTGCTGTTGCGCCTGTAGCTGCTCTTGCCGGTGTAGTTAACAATGCACAAGGCGGAAACGATCCTTTCGGTACTTATCAGCAAGATGGCGCTTACGCTTTCGGTGCGGTAACTACTGCCATACCTATGACCACTGCTCAAGCATGGTACTATGATGTTAACGATGTAGCTACCGCTTACTGGCTCCAGGCTGACGTAGCTCTTGAGAATGAGCTCAAAGGTCTTACTTTCGGTGCACAGTACGCTACTCTTAACCTTAATGCCAACAATACTGACGACGGCGCAATCTGGGCTGTTAAAGTCGGATACGCTATGGATAACGGTCTCTCTTTGGCAGGTGCTTACTCTTCAAGCGACAAATCAACTGCCGGTGCCGGATGGAACACAGCTACAAACACAGGCGCTTCAAAGATATATACTGAAGCATGGTGGGCATATGGTCATGTAACTGCTTCTGATACAGATTCGTTCCTATTGAGTGCAGAGTACGATATGGAAGATATTGCAGATTTCGGCCTCTACTATACAAGTGCTGATCATGCGACAGGTGATGATTTGACTGAAATTACCGTCACTGCTTCAAGATCTTACGGTGCACTCGATGCAACTCTCGCATACATAAATACCGATCTTGCAGAAAACGACAATATGGTTCAAGTCTATCTTACTTACAACTTCTAAGAAGCTTCGTAAGACTTTCTTCAAGGCTGCCCTCTAATGGGCGGCCTTTTTTTATGCCCAATTTGTTATACTTCCAAGCGATAACAAATTAAAGGGGCTTTCAATGTTTAAAAAAATCTTGTTAATTCTACTTTTTACCTTCACCGCTTTTGCCAATGAATTCGTTCAACTTCCAAACGGTAAAACTATACTTTTAAAAGATGACGGAACCTACGAGGAGGTGACGGTTATAGAGAAAGATGGCAAAGAGATAGCACTGAAAAAAGATGGAACCTGGGAGACTCTGCCTGAGAGTGTTCCGGTGGTTGAAAGAGTCGGTGAAAAAAGTGATGCAGCGAAAGCGGCATCGTCGAAGCTTGCCAAACTCCTTATAGGTCGATGGGAGAGCAGGGACGGTTCGACTGTTTACGAGTTCAAGAGCGACAACAACATGCGTATAAAGCGTGACAATCGCTGGAAAAGCACTACATACAAGGTAGACGACGTAGATGAAAAGAAGAGAAACATAGTGGTTAATATCGGTGAAGGCAGCAGGCTTGGGTTTCTCTCCATTGGCGGTGAACATAGAAGGCTTCACATAGATGATGACAACAGAACTATGCATGATGAGACCTACAAAATTCTCCACTTCAAAGATCTGGTGCTTATAAAAGAGAGATGAGACTATTTTTAAAAAAAGTTCTATATATAGGCGGTATGCTGCTGCTTATATCTTTGATATCGTTTATTGCGATTCACGCTGCACCCAACAGCTTCTTTGCGGCGGGTGAGCTCAACCCCAACATCACAAAAGAGTCCATAGAGCATCTGAAGACTATTTACGGTCTTGACAAACCTCTTTGGGAGCAGTACTTTCGGTGGGTGTGGGCTATTTTGCACTTCGACTTCGGCCTCTCTTTCGCAAGCGGTAAAGGGGTGAGCGAAGAGATAGCGCAACGACTTCCTATAACTCTTGTCATCAATATAGTCTCTATGGTTTTGGTCTTTTACATTTCGCTCAAACTTGGCATATCTGCCGCCTTGAAACAACATAGCCTAAAAGATAGAGCCGTAAAGCAGCTATCTCTGTTTAGTTTCGCGATGCCATCTTTCTACCTTGCCCTTCTTCTGATTCTACTTTTCGGTTTGAAGCTTGGGTGGTTTCCCATAAGCGGTCTTCAAAGTATAGAGCCAAAAGAGGGGTTGATGGTGTGGGTCGACTATGCATGGCATCTTGCCATACCGATCTTTGTAATGGTCTTCGGAGGTATAGGAGGGCTCACTATGTATATACGCTCATTGACTCTGGAAATACTCAAAAGCGACTATATCTTTTTCGCCAAAGCGCGCGGAATCGATGAGAGAAGTATCAGAAAGAGA
>Ga0256840_1002795_pt1 | contig 14953 bp, 19 predicted proteins | sample 355202metaG_FD_185969 | JGI IMG/M metagenome (GOLD analysis project Ga0256840, IMG submission 185969) | Hydrothermal vent microbial communities from Mid Atlantic Ridge, Atlantic Ocean - 355-202 | ecosystem: Environmental > Aquatic > Marine > Hydrothermal vents | place: Atlantic Ocean: Mid...
GTATGAAATCAGTACTTATTTATAATATTTTATAATTTTAATGAGTTTCTATTGCATAATTCGGGTTTAACAAAGTATGACTATTTGTCGATATTTCTGTATGTCGAAAGAGGGAGAAGTTATGTTTATCTGGTTATTGGTACTTTTATTGCTGGTTGGTGTCATGTATATTTTATACAAGATTAAAATGAAATCTTCGCATAATATACATATTAAAAAAGAAGAACGCCATTATACATTTAAAATATAAAAAGGAAAATATTGAAACCAAAAGATGAAGTAACTAGAAGCCTTTTGATAGATAAGAAAACATGGGAAGAAGCCATGAAATATTCACGTAGTCGTTATAAAATGAGCCTCAGTAAGGTTATCGAATCTTTGTTGCAAGATTGGCTTAACAAAGAGAAAAGAAAACCTTTAGACAACGCAAACCAAGCGAAGTTTTTCGAGTAAACTTACCTTGCGTAGCCAGTATTTTTAGGTGCGTCTGCACTGTGTTTAAAAAGTGATAATACACTTTTTTTATTCATCTTTCTGGCAAAGTCTATTGCTGAAAAGCCTTTTGAGTCTCTAGCCATTTCATTTGCACCATGTTCAAGTAATACTTTAGTAATTTCTACCCTCCCATAGCAAGCAGCACACATCAAAGCAGTAAATCCACTTTTTCTTGTTGTTTTATTTACATCCTGCCCTTTTTCAAGTAGATACTTAACCATATCAAGATTATCATACGTGATAGCCATATCAAAAATACTTACACCTTCTTCATCAAAATCAAAAATGTCTGCCCCATGTTCTATCAATAACATAAGCGTCTCTTTATCACAACGAGCACGAAGTGCACAAGCAAGTACAGATTCCCCTGCTTCATTCGTCTCACTCAAGTCACCGCCGCTTTTAATATACTTTTTTAAACCAAGATAATCGTCATTTTTTAATAATTCAAGCCATGTATGCACACTATTCTCTTTTTATTTCATTATATACTAAAATTCATTAGTAGTTTTTAAGTATAATTGCACAATAAATTAATTAAGTGAGAATTCAATGCAAATCATACAAACAACTGATGCTTTTAAAGCATTAATAGAAAATATAAAAACATCTACAACAGGATATAAAGATCCTTTAGCTTTTGGTATTTGTAGAGTAGACTTAGGTCAACTCAATGTAGATAAAGTACTCCAAGCAACTTACCCAATCATCAACTGGGATGAAAATTTTGGAAGTGCAGCAATTTTTATTAAAGCACTTGCAGATCAAGGTGTAGAGATAGATTTTACACAAAATGAAGTTGTCTGTAATATTAACCTACAATTTTTAAAAGATTGTCTTAATGCCTTTACTCCATATTCAGATGAAGCGTATGGTGATGCACATAAAAACATTCAAGTAGTATCTAGTCTATACTCTCAGATCATTAACAACGGTTCTATGGAGGGTGAGTTTAAAGTATGTTTTATTTTTGAAGATGCTCCACTTCAAAGCGTAGAAGCGAGCTACTTAAAACTCTATGCACTGTCACTTGCAAAAGTTGGTCTTCGTGAAATTAACCTCAATGGTGCTTTTGGTGCTCTTCCAAATGTTGCTTGGTCAAATGGTCAACCAATTGAACTTGATTATTTAAGAGAATTTGAGATTGATTTAAAACTCTCCGGCGAATATCCACACATTGACTTTGTAGATAAATTCCCAAGATTTTTACAACACATCATTCCAGCTGACAATACTCGTATCTTAGAGACTTCAAAAGTCCGTTTTGGTGCACAACTAGCAGCAGGAACTACAGTAATGCCAGGTGCTTCATACATTAACTTTAATGCTGGAACTACTGGAGTTTCAATGGTTGAAGGTCGTATTAGTTCTTCTGCAATTGTAGGTGATGGTTCAGATGTTGGTGGTGGCGCTTCTATCTTAGGTGTTTTAAGTGGTACTGATGGTAACCCTATATCTATAGGTAAAAACTGTCTTCTTGGTGCAAACTCTGTTTGTGGTATTCCTTTAGGTGATGGATGTATCATTGATGCTGGTCTTGCTATCTTAGAAGGGACTAAAATAGGTATATATCCAGAAGAGTTGAAAAAAATAATGGAAGTAAATACAAATGCAAATATGGTAGGCGAAGTATTTAAAGGGAAACAACTTTCATTCTTTAGTGGACTACACTTCAGACAAAACTCTTTAACAGGAGAGATAACTGCATCTCGTTCAACCAGAGAGATTAAACTAAACGCAGACCTGCACTAAAGATACTAGGAGCAATTGAGCTCTTAGTCTTTACTCTCTTCTTTTTCACTAACAATATTCATACTTACCAAACCACGTAGTAGTGAACCTTTTTCATCATAATACTTTAAGTTTTTTCCAATTTCTAAGGTACTAAAAACTGTTCTACCTATAATGTAACGTCCTTCTTTATCATCTTTTAGCGTTTTCACTCCCCACAAATTTTGAAAAACAACGATTTTATCAGTATATGTTCCTACATATAAAACTATATGCCCTTTTCTATATAATAATGTTTCAAAAGGTATTGCAAACTTTTTAATCCTAGCAATCTTCTCTTCATCACTTAAGTCTTTTAAACTTATCACTCTACCAATTAAGCTCTGTTTGTATGAATTTCTAGGGAGCCAAATACCAAAAGGAGCAAAAAAATCACGCATAGTTGAAGAGCAGTCACGTTGTCCATACATACCTCCCCAACCATAATTAACTTTTAAGAGTTGCTTGATTATATGATTAATATTTTGAGCATTAAACGTAAGTATACCGTTATGTGAAATTGCTTTAGAAATATTTGATTTTCTATAATATGGTTGATTTTCTTGAAATTTTGAAATACTTAAAATAGTATTGCTTGTATTGTTTGCATCTATGAGAGGTAACATCATTCCAATGTGTGTACGAAACAGATAATTATTATCTTGAGAATAAAGAGCATCATTATCTGTAGTTAAAAATATTTGTTGTGCTTGTTGCCACTTATCAGTATATTTTTTATCTATAAAAACTATATCGTATGTTTTTACCCACCCATAAGCAAAACTTGACTTTACAAATACCCATTCTCTATTTTTCGAATAATGAGATACAAAAAGAGGTTTATTTGCTTCAATCGTAGAGTTTTGCAAATAATCAAAAGGAAACCCCTCTCCTGCTGCGTTTGGATCTCTTAGAAGTGGTCTCTGTGTAGGAAAAGCACGAAGATTTAAATGCCTAAGAGTTAAGGCTCTTTTGTTGATTGTTCCGTAATTTTCAAAATTAGAATTTTCTAATATCTCATCAAAAAAAGTCTCTTTTAGTGGTTGTAAATTTTCACCATAACTTTTTGCAGGTGTAAAAACATTATAAGCCCACATAGCTTTTTCGAGAGGAACATCAAACGCAGTAATATTCCAAGGTGAAAAATAAGCTCTCTCAAACGCAGCTTCATCACCTATTTTTCCTTTATCAATTCCCTGAGAATACACTGTAGCACTCTGTGGTATATTTTGTAAGTCAGCTATCTGTTGTGGTTCTATTTTTGGAGTAAAACTACAAGCACTCAAAAATAATAGAGAACAAAATAAATAAAAATATCTCAAAATTAGCCTTTTTTAATCTACATCACCAAATCTACTCACCACGCGTCCAACTACTTCAAGTTCATCAGGGTTGAGTGTTTGCGTATTATATACTGTATTATCAGATATAATATCAAGTTTTCCATCAATACGTTTTTGAACACGTTTTATAAAAAGCCCTGCTTCAGTTCGTATAGTAAATATTCCGCCACGATTAATATCAGTTTTACTTCTATTGATGAAAACTATGTCATTATAACTAAAAGTCGGTTCCATTGAATCACCTGAGACATTGATAGCCTCTATGTTTTTCAATTCTTTTTCACCTCCAAGCATGAAAACAAATTGCTCAGGAATTTCAAGTTCATTTATCTCTTCAAATTCTGTATCACTCCCACCACCTGCACTTGCGTTAATATCACTAAAATACTTAACCATATAAAATTTATTTGTTGCTTCTACCAAACTCTCTGGAGATTGACCATAAAGAAGCCAATTAATAGATATACTGCGTTTAGCACAGAAATCTAGTAGTTCATTGAAAGGAATTTTATTTCGTTTTTTCATCGTCGCAAAGTTCATCTGCGAGATACCAAGTGATTCTGCTACATCTTTGTCAAAAACTTTTTTTGGAGCAACTTCAGCGGAGATAATGCTTTTTATCTCTTCTATAATATCAATAAAACTATTCATTTTGAGCCCTTTTATATAAAATATGTCATATTATAGTGGTTTATTTATGATATGTCAAAAAATACTTGTCAATTTGATATATTTTTATCAATTTATAATAAATTTTGCAAGAATAGTGCAGATTTAATTTAAAAGGATTGAAAATGTCAATTATTATTAAAAATGCAGAAAGTCTCTTTGAAAGATTTGAAAACTCTTTAGAAATATGGGCTAAAAAGATATTTTAATTTTTTTTATTTTTATCTTTTTCTCTTTGTTCTGATTTTGTTTTATGATATCCACCAAAAATAAATATCATAAAAAGAACAAACAAAACAATCATAAAAATATCTATAAAAGATGACATAATCTAAGCCTTATCAAATGTAGTATAGTTCTGTCGTATAGCATCATAAAGAACTATACCAGTAGAGATGGCAAGATTTAAACTACGCCCCTCTTTTGTCATTGGAATAGTTATATTTTGATTTTTGTATTTCTTGAGTATATCTTCTGGAATTCCTGCTGTTTCACTTCCAAAAAAGATATAATCACCCTCTTTAAACGCAGCATCAAAATATGGTCTATCCGTTTTAGTTGTAGCAAAGTAGGCATTGTCTTGAATTTTATTATTTTCAAAGAATTCATCAATACTTTCCCATACATGTAAATCTAATTTATTCCAATAATCAAGACCCGCACGACGTACAGCTTTTTCATCTATATCAAAACCTATTGGTTTGATAAGATGCAACGAAGCACCTGCATTTACACATAATCTACCTATTGCACCAGTATTGTTTGGAATTTGAGGGTGAACTAATACTAAATTAAAGGACATTAAAAGATTACCGTTCTATTTGCATATACAAATATCCTATCTTCAAGTGCGAGTTTTAATGCACGAGAAAGTACTACTTTTTCAACATCTTTTCCCGAACGTTGCATATCTTTCCAACCATAAGCATGATTGACATGTATCACTTCTTGAGCAATAATTGGACCTTCATCAAGATTATTGTTTACGAAATGCGCTGTTGCTCCGATAATCTTTACACCTCTATCATATGCCTGTTTATAAGGATTTGCCCCAATAAAAGCAGGTAAAAAAGAATGATGAATATTAATTATTTTATCTTCAAATGTTTCTACAAATCTTGGAGTTAAAATTCTCATATATTTTGCAAGTACAATATAGTCAACATTTTCAAAACTATTAATAGCTTCAATGATTTTTGTTTCATGCTCAGAACGCTCAAGCCCTACATGAGAAACTGTAATGTAAGGAATATCAAATTTGCTAACAAAACTCTCGAGTAAATCATAATTAGATACAACTGCTAATATATTTGCTTCAAGTTCACCTGCTTCATGACGAATCAAAATATCACCTAACGCATGAAGCTCTTTTGTTGCCATAATTATAATGTTTTTTTTATTTGGTTCTACAATCTTTACACTTGAGTTTTCTGGGAGTATAGCTTCTATTTCATTTTTTAAATCAGCTTTATTGATTTCACCATCAACAACACTTCTCATAAAAAACTTGTTACTCTCTTTATCAACAAATTCACTATTTGATAAAATATTTAGATTATGATTATAAAATATACTTGAAACTTTATACACAAGCCCTTTTTCATCATTTGCATCTATCAACACTCTATATTGAGCCATTAAATACTTCCTTTTTCTAATTTTTCAACTCTTGCATCAATAGTAGCCAAGGTGTATTCTAAAAAATTTAATGTCATATCTACTTTTGCTTCAATATTCGCATTGTTTGGAGCTTGAAAACCTTCAAAAAGTACAAGAAGTCTTTCTCTGATCGAGTTAAGATACATAAGTTCACTTTCTAAAGATGAACCCTCTTCTACTTTTTTTGGTATTACTTGTTTTTCCAGATTGTTTTTTATCTCAGTGGTAGAAGTTTCAGTTTGAATATCTTCTTCTATAGGCGTATCATCATCTTCCATCTCAGCTAATGTTGAGAGTATTACATCTTTTAATTCCATGCTTTTAATAACCACCTTTCAAACTCTTTAAACTCCACTTCGGTATCCATTTTAAGAAAAAAGTCTTTCATTTGTGTGTTTACATTCAAAAACTTTTTTCTCATTCCAGACAATCTTCTTATTGCAATTTTTGCTTCTGAATTATTTGGGTCTTTTTTCAAAACTTCTTTATATATTTCTAAAGCTTCTTCTTTTAAACCCTGAAGCTCATATATATTTGCTAAAGTTAATGTCTGCATAAATTTTAAAACCTATTTTGATATATAATTAGCGATAATTGAACCTATCTCACTTGTTGAACATATCTCTTTTGCATCGAACTGTGCTAAATCTTGTGTACGATACCCTTCTTTGAGTGTACGTTTAATAGCATTGTCAATTCTATCTGCCGCTTCATTTTCACCTAGAGCATATCGAAGCATCATAGATGCAGAAGAAATGGTTGCTATAGGGTTTGCAATACCTTGACCTGCAATATCAGGAGCAGAACCGTGTATAGGCTCATAAACACCGATTTTGTCACCTATAGAAGCAGATGGTAATAGCCCGATAGACCCACAAAGCATAGAAGCTTCATCACTTAAAATATCACCAAAAATATTTCCTGTAAGCATTACATCAAACTGCTTAGGATCACGTATGAGTTGCATTGCAGCATTATCAACATACATATGTGTTAGTTGAACATCAGGATACTCTTTAGCAACTTCTTCTACTGTATCTCTCCATAACTGTGAAACGTCAAGTACGTTCGCTTTATCAACAGAACAAACTCTTTTATCTCTTTTCATTGCAATTTTAAAGGCATGATGTGCGATACGAATGATTTCATTTCGAGTATAAACCATAGTGTTCCAGCCTTTTTCTTCATCACGACCTTTAGGCTCTCCAAAGTAGATGCCACCAATAAGCTCGCGAACAACCATCAAGTCAACACCGTTAATTATCTCAGGTTTTAGTGAAGAGGCATTAATAAGCTCATCATATACTACAGCAGGACGTAAGTTAGCATATACTCCTAACTCTTTTCTGAAACGCAGTAGCCCACTCTCTGGACGTTTTTCACGTGGCAAGGCATCCCATTGTTCACCACCGATTGCACCAAAAAGTACTGCATCAGAGTTCAATGAACCAGATATTGTTTCTTGAGGAAGTGGATCACCTGTAATATCATAGGCACAACCACCCATAAGTAGCTCTTCATATTTTAAATCGAAACCACTATAAGCAGCTACTGCATCTAAAACTTTCACTGCTTCATCTACGATTTCTGGTCCTATTCCATCACCCTTGATAAGTGCTATTTTATATGATTTCATCTATTTTTTACCTTCTACTTCATTTTTTGCAAAGTTCATTAAACCACCTGCATCGATAAGCTCTTGCATAAACGCAGGAATCGGTGTAAAGTTATATGTTTTACTTGTTGATTTATTCGTTATTGTACCAGCATTCATATCAATACTGATCTCATCACCTTCTTGAATCTCATTTGCTTCTTTTAGTTCAAATATAGGCAGACCCATATTAAATGCATTTCTATAAAAAATTCTTGCAAACGTAGGTGCAATAATCGCAGCAACACCAGCAGCCTTTAAAGCAATTGGAGCATGTTCACGACTACTTCCACATCCAAAATTTTCATCTGCAACGATAACATCACCTGGGCTCATTTTATTTACAAATTCAGGGTCAGCATCTTCCATTACATGCTTTGCAAGCTCTTCAGGAACTGAAGTATTTAAATATCTTGCAGCAATAATGAGATCTGTATCCACGTCTTTGCCAAATTTCCAAACTTTACCGTTTATGTTTGCTTTTTGCATTAAAAATCCTATTGTTTTTATAAAATAATTTTGCGATTATATCGAAAATGTTTTGTGAAGTTGATTAAAGAATAAAATTAGTGAAAACATTAGCATTGATATTAAAAAGTATCAATGCTATTTTAGGGGTTTATTATCTTTTTAAATTATTTGTAGTTTGAAGCATTTCATCACTTGTTGTGATGATTTTTGAGTTGGCATCATATGCTCTTTGCCCTGTAATCAAGTCTGTAAGCTCTACAACAAGTTCAACATTGCTCAACTCAACAAAACCTTGTCTTAATGTCCCTAGACCATCTACACCAGGGATACCTTCAACAGGTTGTCCTGAACTATCCGTTTCAAGATAGAGGTTATCTCCCATCGCATGTAATCCTGATGGATTAATAAAGTTTGTTGTCTGAATTTGACCTATTTGTGTTGCTTGTGTTTGCCCTGGTTGTATAACAGTCACTGTACCATCTGTACCTATATTGATATTTGTAGCATCTGGCGGAATAACAATTTGAGGAATAAGCGTATACCCGTCACTATTGACCATAGTACCATTCTCATCCACTTTAAAAGCACCATTTTTAGAATATACTTCTGTTCCATCAGGGAGTTCCATTTTAAAAAAACCTCTCCCTGTAATAGCCATATCAAGTTGGTTGTCCGTCTGTTTTAGTGACCCTTCAGAAAATACTTTATTTATCGCAGTTGAACGAACACCAAGACCGACTTCAATTCCTGTAGGACTTTTTGTCGTATCACTTGTTGAAGTTCCTGCATATTCCATTACATGGTACATAAGGTCTGCAAATTCAGCACGACTTTTTTTGAAACCTATAGTGTTAACATTGGCTATATTATTCGCAGTTGTATCGATTTGTGTCTGCATTCCCAACATTCCTGTTGAAGCAGTATAAAGTGATTGCATCATGGTCTATTATTTCCTTTTTCTAAGCTTTTTTAGCAATTTTTTCAATTGCATCTCTATTCATATCATTCATTTGTGTATCCATAGCTTTTTGATACATTCCAACAAGTCTATTTGTCTCTATAAGCTGTGTCATCATTTTCACTGCGTTTACATTACTTTTTTCAACAAACCCTTGTACAACGGCACCACTTTCTCCAACAGGGGTAAGAGATTTAATATCATCAAATTTATAAAGATTGTCACCCTCTTTTTTCAAAAGCTTTATATTTTCAGGCTGTAAAATTAAAAGCTTCTTGTTTAAAGTCAGTTTTACACTATTAGGGATGTTTGTACTAATCTGGCCATTTTTATCCACCTCTATCGAACTATCAACATTTGAGAAAGTGATTCCCTGCTCAGATTGGAAGTAATCATCCGGAAGTACTTCATACCCTTGCTTTGTGACTAAAGTTCCTTCATCATTAACTGTAAAAGCACCGTCTCGTGTCAACCGTATCCCCTCTGGCGTCTTCACTGCAAAGAAAAGCCCTTCCCTTGAGAGTGCAAAATCTAAAGGATTTGAACTTTTTTGTAAGCCTCCAACAGACTGATCTGTGTAAGCATCAACTATCTGAGGTACTCGAGCCATAGTTCTATTTATAAACGCAGCACCCTCTTTTGTATTGTTCTCATGTGGCAATTCATCTCTTGCTTCTTTATAAAGTCGCATAAAATCACCCACAATAAGATTATCTTGCTTAAAACCATTTGTATTAACATTAGCCAAGTTATTCGCAATCGTATCGAGTCTGTTAAACTGAGTAACCATTCCAGCTGCTGCACTATAGTAACCTGTTTGCATCACTGCCCCTGTTTTGCTTAATTTTAAAGTAAATAGCAAAGAGTGTTCCAATATTATTTTATGTAAATTTCAAATGAATAAAAAGTTAGCCTTAAGTATTTTTGGGTATAATCCACCTTTTAATAACCTTAACGCAATGGAGCAACCTCCGAATGACAGCAAAAGAACTCAACAAAGCATTAGAAACATTCTTTGAAGAACATAAATCAAAAGATTGTATAACTTATGAATCTCTTATAAGCCTTTTTGAAAAACAACCCACCGCGGCACAAGCAAAAAATATCTACAAACTTCTACAAAAGCATAAATCTTGTATTTACACATCAAGTGAACATGCTAAAAGATTAAATGATCAAGAAGCAGAAGCACGTCGTGCAGCACAAAGACAAATGCTTCAAGACAACAATACTGATAAATTTGATATTTTAAAAGAACATGAACTTCTCGAATGGTCTCGTTCAGACTCACCTGTTCGAATGTATCTTCGTGAAATGGGGCAAATACCACTTTTAACAAAAGAAGAAGAGATCGAAATTTCTAAAAAGATAGAAGGTGGTGAAAGTATCATTATTGATGCTATCTGTTCTGTTCCTTATCTTATAGAGTTTATCTTAGACTATAAAGAGCCGCTTATCAATCGTGAAAGACGAGTAAAAGAACTTTTTAAAAGTTTTGAAGATGAAAAAGAAGATAGTGACGATGCTTCTGATGAGGGTGAAGCTGGTGCAGATAAAACACTTTCAGTAAAAGACAAATCTAGAGTTGAAAAAGTATCTACAAGTTTTAAAGCTTTAGAAAAAGCAAAAAAAGAGTGGGTCAAGATTTCTGAAAAAGCACCGCAAAGTCTTGATGGTGAATTTAATGAAGAAATACTCTCTTATTACCTCAATGTGACTTACAAAAAAGAAGTTCTCAAAGAAAAACTTCTTGATCTTGGACCAACGTCTAAACTTATTAATGAACTTGTAAAAGCAATGGAAACTGCACTTAAAAGTGACGAAGGATATGACAAAGAGCTAAAAAGACTTGAATACAAACTTCCACTCTTTAATGCGACACTTAAAGCAAATCATAAAGTTTTAGTTTCACAGATACAAGAACTAACAAAAGAAGATATTGCCAATATGGTTCCTGAAGCTACAATGGTTTCTACATATATGGAGATCAAAAAGCTTGTTCAAACAAAAGAGGCATCCAAAAACTCTTTTGATATGGAACCTGATAAACTTGAAGATATTTTAGAGCAAATAAAACGTGGTAAAAACATCTCTGAAATTTCAAAAACAAGAATGGCAAAATCAAATCTTAGACTTGTTGTCTCTATTGCGAAACGTTATACAAACCGTGGTCTTCCATTTCTTGACCTTATTCAAGAAGGGAACATTGGTCTTATGAAAGCTGTTGATAAGTTTGAATACCAAAAAGGTTATAAATTTTCAACCTACGCAACATGGTGGATTCGCCAAGCAATTTCACGTGCTATTGCTGATCAAGCTAGAACTATTCGTATCCCTATCCATATGATTGAAACCATTAACCGTATCAACAAAATCATGCGTAAACATCTTCAAGAACATGGTAAAGAGCCAGATGTTGATACAATTGCAGAAGAAGTTGGTCTCTCAGTTGAGAAAGTTAAAAACGTTATCAAAATTACAAAAGAACCTATCTCTCTTGAAGCTCCTATTGGGAGTGAAGATGATGGTCGTTTTGGTGATTTTATCGAAGATAAAGCTTCACTTTCACCATCAGATGCAATATTAAAAGATGATTTAAGAGTGCAAATAGAAGAAGTACTTGAACAACTTAATGAAAGAGAAAAAGCAGTAATCAAATTACGCTTTGGAATCATGGATGATGAAAGCGATAGAACCTTAGAAGAGATTGGTAAAGAGTTAAGTGTTACTCGTGAGCGTGTTCGTCAAATCGAATCAAGTGCAATTAAAAAACTAAAACACCCTAAAGTCGGTAGACGTCTTAAAAACTACATAGAAGAGTAAAAATAATGACCTTTGAGCAGAAGTGGTTAGAGTATGATTATAACCCATTTATATTATTTAATTCAAATGGGAAAATCATCTCTGTAAACGCAGAAGCTCAATTTCTTCTTGGATTTACAACTTCAAGTGAGTTATTTGAACTTGCAACAACCTATGCTAGTGTAAATTTCGGTTTTAGAACAACTTTTTTAGAACTAGCCTATGGGAGATACCATTTTTTTGGTATTACAGTAGGCTATGAAGATGAAAATGAAGTAGGTCTAAAACTCTATCAAGCACCCTCTTACAAACTTTCAACAAAAAAACCTATTGGTGAAGTAGTAAATGTTTACACTATTGTTGATTTGTGCATTGCTTCTAATTCTATTAATTGTGATTTAAAATTTCAAAAAGATTATGATCCGACTATACCCGATATCATTCTTGATTCTGATAAAATGATAAAACTTTTAAACAAGATTTATGCAGCTTCAAAGAAAGGTTCTAGTGTTAGAACAAAAATCTACTACAGAGTTGGGGAGCATATTAGATTTGATGAAAAAAAATATAGTCTATTTTCCATCGAAATTATTCCTGAAAACTTCAACACTGCCAAAAAAGCAGAAATAAAACTCTTCGCTGAAGAAAACAACTTTCATATTTGTATAGATAAAAGTATCACCATCAACATACCGATGATAACGGACTAGGCCAATACCTCTTTCGCACTTAAAGAACCAATGATAATCCCAAAAGTAAGTGCTGGTAAATAAAACCTCAAGTCTAAAATATCATTATTTTTAAGTGCAATAAATCCCAAAACCAACAAAACATAAGGAACAAGCCTAAGCGCAGAAACACTTCCTTTTGCCCCATGTTTCGCACTTTTTAGGCTAAAAGTTTTAATCTTTGCTTTCTCTTGCTTTACTATTTGCTTCAGGTCAAGATCTTCTGCAGGAGCCATGTTAAGTGGTTCGTCATCATAAAGTTCATGAGGGTCTTCTATCTCGTCAAGCAAATCTCTTTTGTCTTCATATTGCTCACTCGCGACTTGCTTGTCTACCATTTTACTATAGGCAAATGATGAACCAAGTATAACTAGAAAAGCACTCATAAACGCAACTTCTACATTTGCAAATACTGCAGAGGAGATAAGATAAGTAGCAAAGATAAAAATCTGTGCCACCAAAAAGATACTAATAACTTTTTTCACCATAATCCTCATCATCTTCATCATCTATCTGTTTTTTAATAGCATAACGAGGTTCTTTTGCTAACTCTTCAAACTCTTTATATTGTTTTGAATATGCTTTATAAACATTTAAAATTGCTGCAGCAATACCAATGAAAACACCAACCCAAAAAAGCCAAGCAATATCTGTCCATCGTTTTAAGAGCCAGCCAATACCAACTCCCATAAGAACAGCCACAACCATAGAAATTCCTAAAGAAAGGCTATCCGCCGCTTCTATAATGGGCTTGATACGAGGTTTTCTTTCCTCCTCTGTCTCTTCTTGGGGTTTATTTTGCATTTGTTATCTCTTTAAACACTTCTTCACTTGCTTTTATTGTAGACTCTACCATTTCATCTGTTACAGCAGTTGAGATAAAACCAGTTTCATACAATGAACAAGCAAAATAAAAACCTCTCTCTAGCATACCTGCATGAAACGCAGCAAATATTGCAGCATCACTCTTAGCAGCATCAGCAAAGTTTTTTACTGGATTTTCATTAAAGAAAAAGCCAAACATAGAACCTCTTGTATCTGTCTGCATAGCTATACCATACTTAGCAGCAGCAGCTTTCATCCCTTCTACAAGTCGTGTTGCCCTCTCATTGAGCACTGCAATGACTCGTGCATTTCTTCTGAGTTTACTCAGTGCTGCATATCCTGCTGCCATAGCTACTGGATTTCCACTTAGTGTTCCTGCTTGATATACTGGACCATCAGGAGAAAGCATAGCCATAATTTCAGCTCTTGCACCAAAAGCACCAACAGGCATACCACCACCGATAACTTTTCCAAGTGTAACCATGTCCGGTATTACACCAGTGATAGATTCAGCACCATTGACGCTTCCACGAAAACCACTCATAACTTCATCAAAAATCAACAAAGCACCATGCTCATCACAAACCTTACGAAGTTCATGTAAAAACTCTTTATCTGCTGGAACAAGTCCCATATTTCCAGCTATTGGCTCGATAATTACACAAGCGATATTATCAGAGTCTGCAAAACATTTTTTTACACTTTCTATATTGTTGTACTCAGCTAAAAGCGTATGTTTTGTAAAATCAGCTGGAACACCAGGACTTGAAGGATTTCCAAATGTAGCTGCACCACTGCCTGCTTCAACCAAAAGAGCGTCACTGTGCCCATGATAACAACCAGTAAATTTTACAATATCATCACGACCTGTAAAACCACGAGCCAAACGAATAGCACTCATCACTGCTTCTGTTCCACTACTTACAAAACGAACTTTATCTATTGAGTCAAAAAAACCAACAACAAGTTTTGCAAGTTCTGTTTCAGCAAGTGTTGGTGCTCCAAAACTAAGCCCATGTTTTACAGCATCTATAACTGCAGCTTCAATAGTTTCATCACGATGACCAAAAAGTAATGGCCCCCAACTTTGTACATAATCTACATATTCATTGCCATCTACATCTTTAAGGTAAGCACCCTTTCCTTCTGTTATAAAGATGGGGGTTCCTCCTACACTCTTGAATGCTCTAACCGGTGAGTCAACACCACCAGGAATCAAACTTTGTGCTTCTTCAAATGCTTTTTTCGATGCTTGTGTATTCATTTATGCCCTTACTTTTCAATATATTTTTTCTTATTATATCTAAGTAGTATTAATAAGTGCCTGACAAGAATAAATGACATAATTAATAATATGTATTTTGTTAAATGAGTTTCTCAAACACTCTAATTTTCTCTTCTTTTACTGTGTAATCATTAAGATACTTATGTACTAATCTCCAAAAATCCGACTTAATTAAAAAAACGGGTGCATAATTTTCTACTTTTTCTTATAATTCACAAGATAATAATCTACTAAATTTAACTTCAAACTTTGACTCAACCCACGATGCAAACTAATCATATTTTTCATATGTGA
>Ga0256840_1002796_pt1 | contig 14953 bp, 13 predicted proteins | sample 355202metaG_FD_185969 | JGI IMG/M metagenome (GOLD analysis project Ga0256840, IMG submission 185969) | Hydrothermal vent microbial communities from Mid Atlantic Ridge, Atlantic Ocean - 355-202 | ecosystem: Environmental > Aquatic > Marine > Hydrothermal vents | place: Atlantic Ocean: Mid...
AAAGATAATTTTTACCATACTTTAGAAGTGGTTGATAATATTTCTAAAATGACGGATAAGCTCTGGTTACGATGGACAGCTTTGTTACACGATATTGGAAAAGCACCAACTAAACGTTTTGAAAAAGGCAATGGCTGGACTTTTCACGGTCATGAATTTATTGGTTCTAAAATGGTTCCTAAAATTTTTAAACGACTTAAAATGCCATTGAACGATAAGATGAAATACGTTCAAAAATTGGTTTTGTTAAGCTCTAGACCTATTGTTATCGCTACAGAAGTTGGTGATTCTGCTGTAAGAAGATTGGTTTTTGACGCAGGCGAAGATATTGAAGATCTGTTAATTCATTGCGAAGCAGATATTACCACAAAAAACAAAGAAAAACTTAAACGTTATCTAAACAACTTTAAAATTGTACGCCAAAAAATTAAAGAAGTAGAAGCACGTGACCATATTCGTAATTTTCAACCTCCAATTTCAGGCGAATTAATTATGAAAACCTACAACTTAAAACCTTGTAGAGAAATTGGTGTCATTAAGGAAGCCATTAAAGAAGCCATACTTGATGGTGAAATTGCAAATGACTATGATGAAGCTTACCTGTTTATGGAAAAGAAAGCGAAAGAGTTGGGTTTAGTGTCGAATTAGAAAATAGTTAAAAATAGTTTATGCTTAATAAAAAAGCTAAAAATACACATTTAGGTATATTTTTTGTGTTACTTTTGTTTAAAAGGAGCAAAATGGCAAAACCAATAAACATAACACCTGTATTAAGAGGTTCTGAAGCGTCAAGATTTTTTAAGAAATTAAAAATTAATAAATCTAAAATTGTCGAGAAATCATTATTGACTAAAATCAATGAGGATGCAAAATTATTATTAGCAATAACAAAAGATTAATTAATATTGAATTTAAAAGGCTACTCTTTAATAAAACTAACGGAAGATACCATAATTAAACCGTTCGATTGTAATGATGAAGATTTAAATGATTTTTTAATTCATGAAGCAAAGAAGTATTATAAAGAACATTTAGCAACAACGTTTATCATTGAAAATAATGATATTACAGTTGCATATTACAGTATATTAAATGATAGTTTGCGAATTGAAAATGAAAAATTTGCTTCAAAATCTAAATTAAAACGGTTTTTAAAAAACCTAGTTAGTCATAATAAAAGACATCTTAACTATTTTCCTGCTGTAAAAATAGGAAGATTGGCAGTTAGTAATAATATACAAAAGTTAGGTCTTGGAACAATCATTGTCAATAATATTATTAAATATTCTATTGGAATAAATAATGAATGTGCATGTAAATTAATTACTGTAGATGCTTATTCAAAATCATTATCATTTTATGAAAAAGCAGGATTTGAATATCTCACAGAAATGGATAAATATAATAGTGAAAGGCAAATGTTTTTAGATTTGGCTCCAATTATAAGAGCATATAACGAATTGTAATTTTTATAAAAGATAGATTAAAAACAATATGAATAAATTATTTGTTTTACCATTAATTTTATTATTTAGTTGTAACAATAAGCCAATAAAAGCCAAGGTAGAAGTGATTCCTTACGCCATTGTTATTCACGGTGGAGCAGGAAATATTACACCAAATAATTTCTCAAAAGCAAAGCAAGAACAATATAAAAAAGTATTAAATAAAGCATTAGCAAAAGGCTATACAGTTTTGGAAAAAGGTGGGACTTCAATAGAAGCTGTGCAGCAAACAATAACTGTTTTAGAAGATTCTCCATTATTCAATGCAGGTAAAGGAGCAGTATTTGATTCCGAAGGGAAAAACAGATTAGACGCATCTATTATGGATGGGAAAACACTTCAAGCAGGAGCAGTTGCAGGAGTAAGCAATATTAAAAACCCTATACTACTTGCAAAAACAGTAATGGATAAATCTAAGCACGTCTTGTTATCAGGTATCGGAGCTGAAAAATTTGCAGAACAAAATCATATTCAATTTGAAGATGATGCCTATTTCTACACAAAACGTCAAGCTGATTATTTAAAAAAAGTACAAAAACGTGAACGTGAGGAGAGTTTGCAGTCTTCAGCAAGTATCTATAAAGGTAGAAGTCCCTTCCTTTTGGGAAGGTTAGGATGGGAAAAATACGGTACAGTAGGTTGTGTTGCTCTAGATAAAAACGGAAATCTTGCAGCAGGTACTTCAACAGGAGGATTGACCAATAAAAAATTTGGTAGAATTGGTGATTCTCCTTTAATTGGAGCAGGAACTTATGCCAATAATGCAACTTGTGGTGTTTCATGTACTGGAATTGGTGAATATTTTATTAGAACTTTAGCAGCTCATGAAGTTTCTAATTTAATAAAGTATAAGCAATTGTCTGCTAAAGAAGCGATTAAAGAAGTTGTTCATACGCAAATTGATACACTTGGTGGAGTAGGAGGTATGATAGTTTTAGATAATAAAGGTAATGTAGCATGGGATTTTAATACCAGCGGAATGTTTAGAGCCTATAAAAAATCAACTGGAGAAAATGAAATCGCTTTTTTTAAAGAGAAAGCAGTTGGTAAATTAGAAGAGAAATAAAGTATTTAGTAAAAAAATACCTCTATTTAAAATTCAACATTCAAAATTCATCATTTTAAAACAAAAAATGTATTTTTGACAAATTCTAAAAAGCTATGCAATTTAAGTATCCAGAAATTTTATACGCCTTACTTTTACTGCTCATACCTATTTTTATACATCTTTTTCAATTAAGACGTTTTGAAAAAGTTGCTTTTACCAATGTTGCTTTTCTAAAGAAAGTAGAATTGCAAACTCGTAAAAGTGCTCGTTTAAAAAAGTTTTTAATTTTATTAGCTCGTTTAGGATTATTTGCAGCGTTAATTTTGGCTTTTGCTCAACCGTATTTTAGCCAAAATAAAAAACAACTTCAACCTAAAATTGCACTCTATTTAGATAATTCTTTAAGTATGCAAGCTAAAGATGGCACAAATGAATTATTTAAAAATGCTATTCAGAAAATTATTTCTAATTTTAATGAAAATACACGCCTTACCGTTATTACAAATGATAATGTATATGAAGATTTAAATAATAAAGAATTAAAAAACCAATTGCTATCACTTAAATATTCTCCATTTTCAAAGGATTTGAATACGGTTTTATTACAAGCAAATAACAAGTTTAAAAAGAATAAAAACACTCAAAATCATTTATTATTAATATCAGATTTTCAATCTAAAAATATTAAACAAGAAATGCTGTTAAATAAAGATATTCAGTATTCTTTTGTGCAATTAAAACCGCAAAACCCTAAAAATATTAGTATTGATAGTGTTTTTATTGAAAAACAAAACGGATTAGATATTCATTTAAAAGTACGATTAAAAAGCTATAATGCTGTTACTGATAATTTGCCAGTTTCCTTGTATAAAGACCAAATTTTAACTGCAAAAACAAGCATTGCATTAGAAAACAATAAAACCAATGAGGCTTATTTTAAAATTCCTTTTACCGATTCGTTTAACGGAAAAATCCATATAGACGATTCTAATTTAGCATTTGATAATGATTTGTTTTTTAGTATTAACAAATTAGAAAAAATTAATGTATTGGCTATTGGCGAAAAAAATCAATTTTTAACCAAAATTTATTCAAAAACTGAATTCAATTTTACTAACAATAAATTAAATCAAGTTGATTATAACAGTATTGCAAAACAACATTTAATTGTATTGAATGAGTTGAAAACAATTCCAATTTCTTTACAAGAGACTTTAAAAAAGTTTGTTAAAAATGGAGGAAGTTTAGTGTTTATTCCTTCTGTAAAAGCAAATTTAACCAATTACAATCAGTTTTTTAACAGTTTGAAAATGGGTAGTGTAAATGAAGAAATTACTGCAGAACACAGTGTAAATTCCATTAATTTCTCGCATCCAATACTTAATAATGTATTTGAAAAACGAATCAAGAATTTTCAATATCCAACCGTTAAAACAGTATATGCTACAAGTTTTAAAAATCAAAGAGCTATTTTAAAATTAGACAATCAACAAGCGTTTATTTCGCAGATGAAATTCCAAAAAGGTACGATTTATTGGTTTGCTAGTGCAATTAATCAAGAAAATTCTAATTTTAAAAATTCACCTTTAATTGTGCCTGTTTTTTACAATTTTGGAAAACAAAGTTTTCAAGTTAGCTCGTTGTATTACACTATTGGTTACCACAATAAAATAGCAATTAAAACTACAATTAACAAAGATGAGGTGCTTAAAATTAGTGCATTAGATAAAAGTAGATTAAACCAACAATTTATTCCGTTGCAACGTGTTTATCAGCAAAAAGTGGTGCTAGAAGTTGATGAAAATCCTTTGCAGTCAGGTTTTTATCAAGTTGAGAAAAATGAAAAAGCACTTAAAAATATTGCCTTTAATTACAATAGAAAAGAAAGTAATTTAGTTTACTCCGATTTAAAAACGGTAAAGGAACAACATTCAAATATTAACATAACAAATAGTATTCAAGACACATTCCAGCAGATTAAAGAAAATTATCAAGTAAAACCTTATTGGAAATGGTTTGTATTGTTGGCTGTTTTATTTTTAATTATAGAGGTGTTATTGATAAAATTTCTAAAAAAATAAATCAATGATAATGCTTTTAAATGCTGTAAAAATTATTGATAAAAACAGTACATGTCATTCGTAAGTAAAAGATTTGAATTTTCTGTTTATGATATTTAAAAAGAGGAAAAAGCAAATTTAACCTTGTTTAATCCAAAAATAGTATATATTTTTACGGATAAACAGATTAACTCTACATCTAAAAACTCAGCTTTTATTAATAAAGAGCTAAAAGGGAAAGTATATGGTGTGTGTAAAGAAAAATTGATGATTTAAAAAGTAAAAAGTAACTATGAAAAACGAACAACACCAACAAGAACAAAAACAAGAGCAATGGCAAGAATTTATGCAACAATTAACAGAGATTGCTATCAAAAAGTATGGAAATGGCTTTAGAATTAAAATGCATAAGCATGCTGGAATTAATAAAAATAGGTTGTCCCGAATTTTTAAGAATGAAAATCCACCACGTTTAAATTCTATTTTTGATGTGTTAAATGCGCTAGATTTAGAAATAACTCTAAAGAAAAAACGAAAAAAAAGATGCTAGAATATATAAAGAGATTACCTAAAGTGTCTATTGAAAATCCACCTTTACTCTTACTTTTACATGGTTATGGAAGTAATGAAGAGGATCTGTTTTCTTTTGCATCAGAATTACCAGAAGAGTTGTTAATTATTAGTGTAAGAGCTCCATTATCACTTGGTTTTGGTAGTTTTGCTTGGTATTCTATTAACTTTGATGCCTCTTCACAATCTAAATTTTCTAATTTAGAGGAAGCTAGAGAGTCTATTCATAAAATAGAAAATTTTATTGATACTGTGGTGCAAGAATATCAAGTGGATACTCAAAAATTATTTGTGCTAGGCTTTAGCCAAGGAGCTATTTTAAGTTATGCATTATCGCTTAGAAATCCTAATAAAATGAATAAAGTATTGGCATTGAGTGGTTATATTAATACAGAATTAATACCACAAAATTTAACAGCAAACCAATGTAAAAATTTAGATTTTTTTATTTCTCACGGTACAGTAGATCAGGTTTTACCCATAGATTGGACAAGAAATTCTTTACCAATTTTGGATAGTTTAAAAATAAAGTATATCTTTAACGAATATCCAGTAGGTCATGGCGTAAATCCACAAAACTTTGAAGACTTTAAAAAATGGATTGTTGAACGGTTAAATTAATTAAAAATGAAAAAGAAAGCACTTGTTTTTTTAATGATATTATTTGCAATAGTTGCAACGTATAGTCAAAGTTGGTTAAATTCTTTAGAAAATGCTAAAAAAATGGCTTTGGCATCTAATAAATTAATTTTTGTTGATTTTACAGCTTCATGGTGCGGACCATGTAAGATGATGGATGCGAATGTTTGGAGTAAAGAAGATGTGCAAATGCAAATGAAAAATTATGTAACCGTTCAAATTGATATTGACATCAATAAAGATATTGCCAACAGTTATAATATTAGAAGCATACCAAATTTATTTATTTTAGATCCAAATGGTAAAATTGTTGAAAACAATATGGGTTATAGAGATGATAAATTTATGATTTCTTGGTTAAAAAAATACAGTATCAATACCTCTTTCTTACAGAACAAACTCATTAGTTTTTATAAAAAGCCAACGTATAGTTCTGCTCTAAGATTAGCAGCTAAATATCAGATTTACAGTCTGTATTTAGACAAGAGTATAAAAAATAAATTTTATAGTGTTGCAGATGAATATTTTGAAATTACTTTAAAATTATTAAAAAAAGCAAAAGTAAAAAACAAAAAAATGTTAAAACAAAAAATAGAATTGTTTAAGTTAAGAAAAAAAGCTTTTCAAGGAAAAATTAAAAAGTTAAATAAAAAATTATCTAAAATTGATGAAAATTCAGTTTTAACCTCTAATCAGTCTCTTTTTTCATTTTTAAATTACATCAATCAAATACAAAATAATAAAGAGGAAGCTCAGAAGTGGTTTGATAAAATGAGTGAAAAAGATAAAAAAATAGCATTATTAATTTTAAAAGAAAAACCATGAGAATAGTAACTTTTTTGTGTGCTTTATTTATTTCAAATAATATTCAAGCACAATTCACCAACGTAATGATTAGTGATGCCAATAATCCAAATGAGCCTTCAATTGTTATCAATCCTAACAATACCAATATACAGTTTGCAGCGTCAAATATTGCAAACTATTATGTAAGTACAGATGCTGGTGCAACTTGGTCAGAAAATGTACTTACTTCAACTTTAGGAGTTTGGGGTGATCCTGCTTTGGCTATTGATAACAATAATAATTTTTACTTTTTTCATTTGTCAAATCCAGCTTCAAATGGGTTTCTTTTAGATAGAATTGTTTGTCAGAAATCTACCAATAATGGAACTACGTTTAATGATGGTTCTTATTTTGGAAGTAATGGCTATAAAGAGCAAGACAAAGAGTGGATTACAGTTGATGATAATAACAATATTTATGCTTTATGGACAGAATTTGATACGTATGGAAGTACATCGGCAAATGATAAAACACGCATTTTGTTTTCTAAATCTACTGATGGAGCTACAACATGGTCAAATCCTGTAAAAGTGAATATTGTAGATGGTGATTGTGTAGATTCTGATAATACAGTAGAAGGTGCTGTTCCTGCAATTGGTGTTAATGGAGAGATTTACACTTCTTGGGGAAGTCCTAACGGAATTGTTTTTAACAAATCTACAGATGGAGGTTTAACTTGGCTTTCTAGTGAAATATTGGTTGATAGTATGCCTAATGGATGGGATTTTGCTATTCCAGGATTAGATCGTTGTAACGGAATGCCAATTACAGTTTGTGATAGAAGCGGAGGACAGTACAACGGAACAATTTATATTAATTGGTCTGATCAAAGAAACGGTGCAAACGATACAGATATTTGGCTTAAAAAATCTACTGATGGAGGAAATATATGGTCTAATGTTGTAAGAGTAAATGATGATGGAGTAGGGAAGCAGCAATTTTTATCATGGATGGATATTGACCAAACTAACGGAAATATTTACATTGTTTTTTACGATAGAAGAAATTACACAGACAATAATACAGATGTATATTTAGCACGTTCAACCGATGGAGGAAATACCTTTCAGAATATACTAATTAGTGAAAGTCCTTTTGTACCAACAGATAATGTATTTTTTGGAGATTATACCAATATTTCTGCTCATAACGGAGTAATTAGACCAATTTGGAATAGAGTACACAACGGAAATTCAAGTATCTATACCGCTTTAATTGATGATTCCGCAATTGCTTCAATAAACGATTATTTTAATGTTAATTTTGAGCTAAGTCAGAATTATCCTAATCCTGTTAAAAATGATGAAACCTATATAAAATTCAAGTTAAAAGGAGCGCAAATAGTTAATTTAGCTATTTATAACCTTTTAGGTGAAAAGGTTTCTAATATAATAAATAATAGAACATACAGCTCAGGTAAACATGTAGAAAAAATTGATTTATCTACACATCATCTTAGTAAAGGGGTTTATTTTTACAAGCTTAAAATTGGTAATCAAGAACTGAGTAAGAAGATGGTGATTAATTAATATTCATTAATAAGTCAGGGTTTCACTCTAAGTGAAGCCCTGACTAACTAAAAAAGGCATTGCGATTAAGCATGCCTTTTTTATAATAAGTCTAGTGTCTTTAGTCTCAAAGCCTAGTGTCTTTAGTCTCAAAGTCTAGTGTCTAAAAGGATTAGATTAACACCCTTCTTCACTATTTCCTTTAGCTTGAATGTTTTTACCTTCAACAGCCATTCCGTGTTTTCTCCAATCAATCATACCGTGATCTAAGTTATAGACTTTAAAGCCCATTTTTTCTAAAACTTTCATTGCTCTACCAGATCTTCCTCCAGAACGACAGTAAATTAAAACAGGTACTTTTTTGTCTAATTTTTCAAATTCTGTTTTAAAATTATCGTTTTTATAATCAATCATTTTAGCACCAGGAATATGGTAATCTGCATATTCTTTTGGAGTTCTAACATCAATTAGCGTTCCTGCTTTACCTAAAATGGCATTATTAAAATTTGCAACATCTAAGTGTCTAATATCTCCTTTAACTTCTAAAGTCTTAACAGGTTTATTTGCCGCTTTCCAAGATTTCATACCGTGTTCTAAGTTATAGACTTCATTAAATCCTAATGCAGCCATAGCATACATTGCTCTTGTAGCTCTGTTTCCAGAACGGCAATAAATAGCTACAGGTTTATCATTTGTAATATTTTTTATAGCATTATCAGCAAAATGTCTGTTTTTCCAATCTACATTGATAGCTCCATCAATAAATCCAGAAGCATATTCATCAGCTTTTCTTACATCAACTAGAGTTACTTTACCAGATTTTACTAATTTTTCAAAATCTTCAACGCTAATTTGATGAGATTTACCAAATCTTGCTTTGCCTTTTAGTTCTCCTTTTTTAAGTGTTTCTTGTAATTTTTTGTTTGCATCATTATTTTCTTTTTCAAAAGCTTTATTTGCAGCTTTCCAAGCTTTAACACCACCATCAAGGTCGTAAACATTTTTAAACCCTAAAGACTGCATAATAATTGCAGCTTTACCAGAACGGTTAGCAGATCTACAATAAACAGCTACTGGTTTATCTTTTGCTACGGCATTAATATAGTCTGGAAAAGTTCTCTTTTTAAAGTTTACATTCACAGCACCTTTAATATATCCTTCAGCAAATTCTTCTGGAGTTCTTACATCTACTAAGGTGAATTTACCTTCGTTGTTCATTTTTTCAAACTCATCTACAGAGATTTTATGAATTGCACCTAAACCACTCGGTTTAACTGCTTTTACAATTGGTGCAACAACTTTAGGCTTGTTTGCCTCGGCACGTTTTTTAATTTCGTCAGCGTTTTTACATGAAAATGTTAAAGCGACTACCGAAATAAATAAAATTAATGTTTTTAAATGTTTCATTTGTTTAAGTTTATTTTAATTAATTATTACTATACATTATTATTTGGGTGCAAACATAAAAGATTTTTTAGTCTCGCATTGTAACCTGAGTTACAAACAGTTCTAAATATTGTTCAGATATTTGCACCATTAATATAAAAAACAAAATTAATTTAAATATTTTAACAATGAAAAAAATAGTATTAGTAGTATTTGCAATGATTTTTGGTTTGAGTATGAATGCTCAAGACAAAAAAGAAACAAAAATGAAGCCAACAGTCAAAATTAATGGACGTATTCAATATGACTTTATTTTTGCAAACACAACAGAAGATGATGTTGATGATAAAAGCTTTAATGGTAATGAATTCCGTAGAGCATATATTTCTGCTAAAGGTAAGCTTGGAAAAAAAGTATCTTATAAGGCAGAATTAGAATTTGCTGGAGGAGATGTTGCTTACCGTGATGTATGGATTAAATATAATGCTGGAAAATTAGGAAGCATTGCATTTGGGTCTATGGCAGAAGGTACAGGTTTAGATATGGCAACAAGTAGTAAATACACTACATTTTTAGAACGTGCTATTATTACTAATTTTCAAAATTTTAGATGGCAATCAGGTATTCACTACATGAACTATAATTTATTTGATAAAGGCATTACTTTACAAATGGCAATGACTAATAATGGAAATCATAAAGATGGATTTAAAGATAAGGAATTAGAAAAAGGTATTAATTATACTTTCCGTACTACTTATGCTTTTGTATTAGATAATGAAAAACACAATTTTATTCATTTAGGAGTTAATTATGATAAAAGACAAAATGGAGGAGAGGTTAAATTTAAACCAGAAAACCACATGGTTGGTGGAGTAAGTTTAGGTTTTGGTGATGGTTCTTTAAGTAGATCTGATATAGGAATGGAATTAGCTACAAATTTTGGATCATTATCTGTTCAAGGAGAGTATAAAAGTCATTCAAATGAAATGCCATTAGAAACATATAAAGTAAATGTGTTTTACGCACAAGCATCTTATTTTATTACAGGAGAACATAGACCGTACAAAAAAGGAACTTTTGGTAGAGTTAAACCAAAAAACACTGTAGATAATGGTGGTTTTGGAGCATTAGAAGTAGCAGCTCGTTATTCAGCTGTTGATAATTCTGATTTTGTAACTACTGGTTATAATGACGGTTTAACTAATATAACTTTAGGATTAAATTGGTATTTAAATTCTCATGCAAGAGTTATGTATAATTATGCTATTACAGATTATCAAACAGAATCTAACAAAAAAATGGGTACTCACATGTTTAGAGTAGCAATTGATTTTTAATAAATAACTAACAATTTAAAAAAAAGCAAGTGTTTTTTTCACTTGCTTTTTCATTAAAAGACTTTAAAGTCTTTATATGTAACACTTGTTACAATTGCTAAAAAAATTGTTAGCATATTTGCAGTATTAATTCAAAAAAATAATAATAAAAACAAACAAAAAATGAGTAATTTTTCTTTTAAAAAGCTATTTAAAAACCAGTGGTCTTATGTATATGCTGGTGTTTTATTTGCCGTAGCGCAAATAATTTACATGATGGGAATTTATTTCTATAAAGCAGGAGCAGGAGTTCCTGCAGAAAAAAACCGTCTAATGCATATTAGTGTTACAACTGATTTAGGTAGAATGTTTAGAGGTTTAGAAGTATTTTTAAACAAAATATTTGGTACCTATTCAGAATTGTATGGAACTTATGGTGTAGATGCTGCTGGACAGATTATACCTAATGAAGGTGGTGTCTTTACTCCAGGTATTGGTTGGCCAATAGTTGGGATGATTATTGGAGGTTGGTTAACAACCGTAATGGAAAAAGAAACAAGAGCTTGGGCACATTATTCTAAAAAAGCATTAATTGTATCTTTTATTGGAGGTGCTTTCTTTAGTTATGGTACTCGTATTGCAGGTGGTTGTACGCTAACACACTTAATGGGTGGAATTCCATTTATGGGTATCCGTTCTTTTGGTTCTGTAATTTTTATGGCAATGGGTGGTGCTTTAGGTTTCTTAGTGATGGAAAAATTAGGTTTAGCCAATTATTTTAAACATCAAGAAACAAAAGCTTATGTAATTGCAAATAAAGATAAAGGAGAACAAGCAACGTATAAAGAAGGTTACGATTGGAGAAAAAACCCTGTATTTTGGTTGGCTTTATCATTTACAGTAATCTTTTTAACAGCTGCTTTATATGGAGCTTTTTCTGGTGATACAGGAATGCAACATTTACATAACGGAAAATTAGTTGCTTTTGGAAAATCTATCGCAAATAGAAGTGGTTTCTTTGTAGTTATGACATTATTAGCAGGTATTGTGGCAGGTTTGGCATTATCTAAATCTGGTTACGGTACAGAATGTTCTTTGGTTTCTTTAGAAACTGCAGGAGATATGACTAAGAATGATGAAAAATTTGCTAAAATGGGTGTTCCAAGAATTACACGTACTTTAATGCGTTCTTATTCACCTATTATTGGTGTGGTTACTACTTGGGTTTTAATGTTGGCATTTATGTTAATTGCTTGGACATTCTTTGGAATTTCTCCAAAATTAGGTACAGGTCTTAAAGCAGGTTTAACCGCTGGTAACTTTTTAGGAGGTTTGTCATTAGGTTTTGGAGCAGTAACGCTAGTAGGTTGTGAAATTAGATCATATATGCGTATTGGTATGGGATATATCAATACTTTGGTTGGTTTTGTTGGTTTTGCTGTTGGTTATTTACCTTATACTTTATTCCCACATGAACACCACAGCTTTTTAAATGCTACTGTATTATTTGGTACACATGATGATGGTACTGCAGGTTTCTTTTCAGATAAAAGAGAAATTTATTCTTTAATTTCTGATAACCCAACCGTTCAAAAATTGGTTATGTTTGCTTGGTTTTTACTTTTGGCTTATTTCTTAAGACATTTATTAAAAAAAGGATCTCAAAATATTGGTTTAAAACCAGTACAATTAATCCATTTGAATACCGAAGAAATTCAAAATACAATTGATGCTGAACAAAAAGACGGTAAAATTAACGGAGTAGATGCTCCAATACCAGTACCTGTTGAAGCATACCCAGAAAATTATAATAAATAAAAAGATTGATTTTTAGTTAGTAGTTTGTGAGCCTAATTTATGTAGTAGTTTATTAGGCTCACTTTTTTGTGTTTTACCTTCAAATCTGTTAAAAGTATTTCTAGCAAGGGCAAACTGCACGTCATTATAGAGAATGTTCTTTATTAAATAGTCACTTTAACTGATGCTATGTTTACGTGTCTTAAAATTGTGTTCTTAATAATTTGTGAAAATTGGTGTAATTCGGGTTAATATAGGCACATCAGAAAAACATGGTAATTCGGTAACTAGTTTAACCATTTACTAGATAAAAATCCGTGTAAACCAGCGTCATCTGTAAAATCAGTGTACTGATAAACACATCGTTATTGCTATACCTAACATACATTTCACCTTTTCGTAACGAAAACTCTTGCAGATTTAAGGTTAAAATTAAACAAAATCACTTTGTAACTTTTATTACATAAATCAAATAAGAACAAGAGTATCTTTGCATACTATTATTAATTAACTAAAACTTTAAAATTATGGATTATATTTTACCTTTATTTATTGGATTTGTAGCTGCATTTGTTGGATTAATTGCACCGTCAATGTTAAACATGACAGCGGCTAAAACAACCTTAGAAAAAGGAAAAGCTGCAGGTATTCAATTTGCTGCAGGAGCTGCTTCTGTAGTAACCATTCAAGCATTTATTGCGGTATATTTCGCTAATAAAATTACACCAGAAATTATTAAAACTTTACAAAAGGCTGCTTTTTTTGTATTAATTGCGTTAGCAATTTTCTTTTTTATGCAGGCTCGTAAAAAATTTAAAGCAGAAGGATCAGATAAAAAAGGGAGTTCTTTTATGGTTGGTATGGGAATGTCTTCCTTAAATATGTTGGCTGTACCTTTTTATTTGGCTATGGCAAAAGTAGGGCAAGGTTATGGCATGATTTTGGATATACCTTATTCGTTGATTTATGTTATTGGAGCAGTTTTAGGTGCTTTTTCGTTATTTGCAATTTATGCCTCATTTGCTGAGGTTATTGCTAAGAAAGCAGCTTTTATAGCTAAAAATATTAACTATATTCTAGCAGGATTATTTACTGTTTTGGCAATTGTTTCTTTAATAAAAGCTATGGCTTAAAAGAGCATTTTAATTGAATAAATAACATTATAAAATAAAAAATCGTTTATTTTTCATTTTGTTGAATCATTGATTTGCATATTTGTAAAATAATAACTATTATTGCACCCAAGAAAAAGAAAAATACAAACACACAAAAAATGCAAACACAAAAACTACCCTCAGAAAATACATGGAAAGTAATCCATGCAAATGAATTTGAAAAAAGAAAACCTCAATTAGCTAAACCTTCTGTTATCGATGAAGAAATTAAAGTCGATAACAATAAAATGCTATTGAGTATTACAGATACTAAAGGAGTTATTACCTATTGTAATCAAGATTTTGTAGAAACTTGCGGTTATGAAGAATGGGAATTGGCAGGTTCACCTCATAATATTATTCGGCATCCAGATATGCCAAGATTTATTTTTAAATTTATGTGGAATCGTATTGAGAACAAACACAATATTATTGCCATTGTAAAGAATTTAGCTAAAGATGGTCGTTATTATTGGGTAATGACAGACTTTGTGATTAAAGAAGATGAACAAGGAAATATTACTGGTTATAAAGCATATCGTCGTCCTGCTCCTAGAAAAGCTATCGAAGCAGTTATTCCGCTTTACAAAAAACTTTTAAATATTGAAAAAGCTAAAGGTATGGATGCGTCTCAAGATTATCTTATTGGTTATTTGGAAAGTTTAGACACCACTTATGATGATTTTATTGAAAATTTAATTATCGATAATGTTGATGAGTCTTTCTCAGAAACAAAAATAGAAGATAAACAAAACTTATCAAAAAAAGAGAAGCTTTCTTTTTTTAGACGTTTGTTTAAAAACTAACAGTATTTAATTCTAAGTAAAAATAATTTTAAGCCTTAATATATTGTAATATTAAGGCTTTATTATTTGAGAACTGAAAATAGTTAGTTATCATGTTGTTTCTATAATACTATTTTAACGTAACTATTCACCCTCTTTTTCTCGCAAAGACGCAAAGACGCAAAGGCGCAAAGGTTACCAAGTTATTGCAGTAAAAAAATAGGATAATTAGTTATTACCAAATTATGGTAGAATGATAATATCCTCTAAATCAAAATTACATTCAACTTAGCGTCTTTGCGCCTTTGCGAGAGTTTTATTTTTTATTTTGTATGC
>Ga0256840_1002797_pt1 | contig 14952 bp, 11 predicted proteins | sample 355202metaG_FD_185969 | JGI IMG/M metagenome (GOLD analysis project Ga0256840, IMG submission 185969) | Hydrothermal vent microbial communities from Mid Atlantic Ridge, Atlantic Ocean - 355-202 | ecosystem: Environmental > Aquatic > Marine > Hydrothermal vents | place: Atlantic Ocean: Mid...
CTCATTAGCTTTTACAGCTTTTGCAAGCGATAATTCACAATCAATTTGTTCTTCTTCAAATTGCTTTTTTAAAAGGTCTGCATCCGTTTTTTTTAGCGTGGCAATAGTTACAAATCGATTTTCCATGACATTTATTTTTTATGATTTCAGCTATTACAATTTACGATTTTTTTTTATTTTTTTCAAGTATTTAATCCATTAATATCTTTCTTATAAGTTTTTTTAGTAATTTTAAGCTATCCTAATTTTACAATTATGAAAAAATTTTTACTCATTGTTTTCACAATAGCACTTGCCTATATAACAGCATATTATACTTCTGACCAAGCAAGTAAACAACAAAAGGGTGATTTTTTCTATAAAATAAAATGTTTTTTTACCGGCGAAGTGGACACTACAAGTGCCTCAGCCCTGTATAAAGAAGGTAAATACAGATATAGTGTTTATGAATATAACCGAGCTGCCGAATATTATCAAAAAGCAATTGCTTTAGACTCATCATACAATTACCTTAATTATTCAATTGCAGAGTGTTATTTAGAATCAGGAGATACAACACAAGCGATTAAAACACTTCTTAAATCAAGATATGAAAACAAAACCGGCAATGAATATTTAATATTACTTGCTGAAATATATTTGCAAAAAGGAGATACTGCAAAAGCAGAAAAGTATTTAATTGAATCTAATGAAATATTTGAAACAAGCAGGGCATTAGCTGATTTAACAAAAATTTACCTTAACCGTAAAGATTATAAAAAAGCAAAAAACAATATTGATAAAGCATTAAATATTTCTCCGGTTGATGTGAATTTACTTGATATCAAACGCCAAATATTTCTGTCTATGGATATGCCGGATTCTGCAGCGATATACTATCAAACTATAAAATCGCTCAGTCCTGACTTTTATCCTGATTATGCAGAACTTGCCCAAAAAGCAAAAGATGAAAATAAAACACAGGAGGCAATTAATTATTATTCGCTTGCCATACAGGAAGAGCCGGATAATACCGATTATATAGATGCCCGCGGTTGGCTTTATATTGATTTAAAAATATATGATTCAGCTTATTATGACTTTAATAGATTAGTGCAATTAGATTCAACATCCTATTATTTTTATTTTAACAGAGCCTATGTTTTAGATTTTTTCGATAGTATTCAAGAAGCCATTCGAGATTATAAAATCAGCTTAATCTATAAAACTGACTATAACTACACCTATAATAATTTAGGATATGAATATTACCGCTTAAAAGATTTTAAAAATGCGGAAAAATACTATTCCAAATGTATTGAGTTAACACCTGATTACTATCTGGGACTTTATAACAGGGGTATTCTGTATTATGATTTTCAAAAATACAACAAAGCCATTAAAGATTTTAAAAATGCATTGGCTAACTCACCGGATAATACGGGAATTATCTATTATATGGCATTAAGCTATGACAAATTAAAAAACAACACCAAAGCCTTGGATTATTACAATGAATACATACGCTTATCCGGTGATGATATTGACAGTACCGATTATGAATTTGTAATAAAAAGAATTGCTGAACTAAGTGCAAAATAAATATGGATAAAATTAAATGGGGCGTACTCGGAACTGCAAAAATAGCTTGCGAAAAAGTTATTCCGGCTATGAAAAAATCAAAATTTTCAGAAGTTTATGCCATCGCTTCAAGAACAGAAGTAAAAGCAGAGCAATGTCAAAAAAAACGAAACATACCTTTTGCTTACACTTCTTACGAAGCTTTGCTGAAAAATAAAGATATTCAAGCGGTTTATATTCCGCTGCCCAATCACCTGCATGTTGAATGGACTATTAAAGCATTAAAAGCCGGAAAGCATGTTTTATGCGAAAAACCAATAGCTTTATCGGTTAATGATCTAAAAAAAATCCGCAAAACAGCCAATGAAACCGGATTAAAAGTATCCGAAGCTTTTATGGTAAAAAACCATCCGCAATGGATACAAACCAAAAAACTTATTGATGAAGGAAAAATAGGTAAATTACAAAGCATACACGGATTTTTCAGTTATTATCATACCGACAGAAACGATATTCGCTACAAATATAAAGAAGGAGGAGGCGCAATGTGGGATATAGGCTGTTATCCCGTTTTTGCATCACGTTTCATCTTTGATGAAGAACCGCTAAAAGTTATTGCGCTACTGAAATATGATAAACAATCGGGAGTGGATATTTTAAATTCGGCGATTTTAGACTTTCCTTCGGGGCAAGCTACTTTTACAGTTGGTACACAGCTTGTTCCTTATCAAAGGATGCAATTCTTCGGCTCAGAAAAGATGCTTGAAATACAAATACCGTTTAATGCACCACCGGCTAAAACAACCGACTTATATATTAAACAAGGTGATTTGTTTGATAAAGATAAGGAAACAATCCAAATAGAAAGCATAAATCAATACACAATTCAAGCAGATGCCTTTTCACAAGCAATTATCAATAATACGGAAGTATCTGTTACATTAGACAATTCTTTAAAAAATACGGCTGTTATAGCTGCCTTGTTTAAATCGGTTAGGTCCGGCAAATGGGAGGTGCCTGAATATTAAAAAACGAAAATAAATATGAACAAACAAAAAATAATTTTTACCGACTCCGGCTTAGGAGGTTTAAGTATTATGGCTGATTTTGTCAGACTTAGTCATAATTTTGGTTTAGATGTTTTGTTTTTTAATGCACAATATAAAAGAGGTCAAGGATATAGAACTATGGACAAAAATATGCAAGTTAAAATTTTTGACAGGGCACTTAAGTCCATGCAAGAAAATTTTGATGCTGATTACATTGCAATTGCCTGCAATACGCTTTCGGTAGTATTTCAAGACTCTAAGTTCAAAGAAAAGAGCAGTGCAGATATTTATGACATTGTAGCCACAGGACAAAAATTGATTAATGAATCAGCTTATGATACCGTTATTGAAATATCTATGCCTACAACCGTTAATTCAAAAATATATCAAACTAAATATAAAAATGTAATTAGCATTGCTGCCAATTCTGAACTACCCGATGCTATTGAAAGTAATAACAAAAAATTAATTAAAAAGATTCTTGAAGAAATCTTTTTTGAACTTAAAAATAAATTAATCGAACAAAATTTGCTCAATAATAAACTATCTCTTTTTTTGGGCTGCACACATTTTCCTTTAATAAAAGATGATTTTTTTACAAATGCAGAAAAATTCGGAATTAATTTTAATCAACTTTTAAATCCTAATACAGAATTTGCCAGCTTAATTTTTGATATTATCCGAAAAGCAATTGATATACCAAGTAGCAGTCAAGCCAACTCACTAAAAGTAATATCCCGTGTAAAATTAAAAGATAGTGAACTTGCCGGTATTTCAAGTATAATTGATAAATATTCACACGATACTGTCCGGGCATTACTAAATTATGAATACGTTCCTGATTTATTTTAGAACATATTCTACTCTATCATAATCTTATGAACCGAAGTCTTGTTTTCATTCATAAAATTAAGAAAATAAACGCCTTTCGGATAATTATTCACACTAATTTTATCTTTGATAAAAGAAGTGTTTTGCTTATAAGTTTCTCAACTTTCGCAAGTTAAGTAAGTTTTATACCAATGTATTAGCCCCAAAATGTTGCATATTTGAAAATTATCACTAATAAAAAGCAGTTTTCAGAATCCGTAATGGATCGAAAACTGCTTAAATTAGGTAAAAGTATCAGGTTTTTATCTATTTGTTTGTGTCATTGTTTCCGGTACAGCAATTATAAAATTAGCTATGTCGATGTTTTCATTATCTAATTTTTCAATATCTTTTTGATAGCTTACACTAATAGTTTTAATATTTAAGCCCGGCTTTAATTGTTTAATCCACCAAACAATGCCTTCAAAATTATCAGAATGGTAAGCCCCGTCAAAATGAAAAAATAATTTTCCTGTTTCCCAATTTTTTAAAATAAAATATGCCATAGTAGCATCCTTAGCAGCTTGCGACTTTGGGAAGTTTTCATTTACATGAGCCGGCATTCCTTCCATATTCATCATATCGGCATAGCATTTAACATCAGGGTCGTATAAACGTTCCAAATCAGGCCCAATATATTTTTTTGCTTCATCACTTAATTCATTTAAGCCTTCAAAACCTTTTTTATGAACTAATGAAGCATATCTACGCGGTATATTTGTAGCAATATATGGAATACCGTTTTCTCTGGCAAACTCAACTACCGGTTTATAATCCGTTTTATAATTTGGCCAAAGGCGCATTTCAGCTTCAAATTTTTTTGCACCATAAATACTATCCATGTATTCATCTAAAATTAATTGATTATCCGCCTCAAACATTTCAGCTCCCAGAATTAAATCGTTTTTTCTTAAATTATACAGATCGACAGTAAGCTCATATTGCAACCAGTGCGAAATCGGGTCTGTATGATTTTCTCCAAAAAATACAATATCTGCCGATTGAATTTCTTTCAGCATTTTTGCATACTTTATTTCTTTTCCCTTTTGATTAAATAGTTTATATGCCGGTTTATCGCTTGAAAATGCAAAGCCAACAAAAGTTATTAGCAAGAACAAAAATGTCTTTTTCATTTTGTACAAATATTAATTAAAAAATAAGTATTTCAAGGACAAAGATACAAAGTAGCTAATAACAGCCAAATAAATTTATCGAAAAACGATAAAAAAAGATTATTTATCAATAAATATAATAAAAAAATGCCCTGAAAAACAACGTTTAAAGGGCATTTTTTTTAATGTATTGTACTACTATTTAAGAGTTCTTATGTAGTTAATAATTCTCCATCTGTCATCTTTTGAAGGAATTTTCTTCTCAAAATTAGGCATTTCATCTCTACCGATAATTCCTTTATAATACAATTCTCCATCAGTTTGAGCTTGAACTTCATCCGATGTAAGATCTCTCATTTCAGTATCTAACTCATCAGCTTTTGAGCCATCTCCATAACCTTCTTTTCCATGACAAGATTCACAATGCTTTTTGTACAAGTTTTTACCAATATTTCCAGGGTCAGCCTGACCAGCTAACGGATTTTTCATATTTTTATACTCAGCAGGTACCGGCCAATCTTCCTGAACATCATTTGTCATAGATAATAAAATAAAACTACCGCCCACAAATAGAAGGCTGATAAACAAAAATTTTAATTCTTTTAATACTTTCATAATGATTTGTTTTAAAATTAATAATAAAATAATTAAACAATATACACCCCAAATTACAAAAGGTAATGGGAGTTATATTTTCAAAATAATCAACATTATAAATTCTATTAATATTTGATTCTCTTTTATATTTTAAACAGCTATAATTTCAACAAAAGCTTTGTAAAAAGTAGCTTTCATTTTAATAATTTACTATTAACTAATACTTTTAATCTTAATAACTTTATACACCGCTAAAAGAAAATTAAACCATGCACCTAAAAGTATAATCAATGTTGCAATAATCATCCAAAAAGGTGCTTCACCTGTCCATAGTGCTCTTGGTAAATGTTCTTCTGCATAAGAAACTACTGTTCCCCATTTTACACTACCTATATATTCAATATTTCCAAAATCATCACTGTCAAGAACTTTTACAATAACATGTAAATTGCCAATAGAGTCTCCGGGTATATCATTTGGGAAATTTACTTTATATTGTCCATTCTCATCGGTAACACCGTTTGCAACTTTAAACAAACTATATAATCTTTTCACATAAACAAAAATTTCCGTACCTTGAATAGGAACCGACTCTCCTTCACTATTTAATGTTGTCAATTTTGCTTCAACATATTTAACTGTATCCTGAATATCAAGAGTAACATTTAATGTTGCATCTTTTATATCAACTGACCTTTTAGCACTTTTAAACTCTTTTCCCTTTTTCATTTTAGCCGTAAAAGTTGTAACTCCCTCAGAATTAACTGGAAAACTTACACCTTTTTCAATATATAAAACAGCAAACCCTTCTTCGTTAGATTTAATAGTGCCAAGTTTTAATTTTACTGTATCTCCTTCGGCAAAGAATGTAACATCTTGATTAACAACAGGCATAAACTTTTTACCATCTTTCCAATATAATTTAGATTTTAATACTTTTGTTCCGTCTGTTTGTTTTAAATACTCTATTTTAAGCCTGACTTTTTTAAGCTTTGCATTTTTTTTATTATTTTGAGCAACGCTATTATCTGCAAAAAACAGAATAAATAAAATACTTAATATTATATTAAAGGTTTTCATAAGTTTGTTATTTATTAATATTCTTACTGTCTATTTCTCAAAAAAACAGTTGAAATAATCATCTGCTATATTAATATCTCAATTTAAAAATTGTTTCCTATTTTCTGGTTTTATAGAAAAACCTAATACCATGAGATTTTTCTTCCATTTCAGAGACACAAACAATGGGAACAAACTTTGTCATCAGTATAAAAATCAAAACAAAAAATGCTACTCCAGACATAGTCAAAGCCCACTCTACCCATGTAGGAGAATAATGTACCCAATCTAGCCTGCTATCTTGAATAGGAATATAGGGCGTTTCTAGTGTTGGAACAATTATTAGATACCTTTTTATCCATAAAGCTATTAAAACTAAGACAGACACAAATGTTATGCTGTTTATAGATCTGAATTTGGGTATTCCTATTATTATAACAGGTAAAATAGATGCCACTATATTTGAAAACAGGAATAAATAACCAAACTCAGATAAGTCCCACAGCTTATTTAACAAGATACTTGGTGTTTTCTGTGAATTATACCACTCTGTAATATATTCACTAAAAGAAAAATAACCATAAAAAAGAGCAAATATAATTAATGCAAAACCTAAATAATTAAAATGCTCTTCTGTAAAATATTTTTCCAAACCACTATTCTTTCTATATACCCAAATTACAACTATCAATAAAGCTATGCCGGAATAAATAGCCGTTAGAACAAAAAATGGCGCAAAAATGCTATTATGCCAACCCGGACGTAAATTCATTCCAAATAACCACGCTAGCAATGAATATGCAATAATTGATGTAGGAATAATAATGGCAGCCATAATATTGAGTGCCTGGTTCAACAACTTTTTTTGCTCTTTTGCACCTGTATATCCAATAGCCAGCCATCTATAAAGTTTTTTTCTCCAGTTTGCCACATTTAAACCTTTATAATCACGAAGTTTTGCAAAATCTTCAATATGAATAAAATACAGATATGCTATACAAAAAAACATATCGGTAACAATAGCAATTATATCCCAAGTAATAGGCGATTGAATTCTAGCATAAATAAAAAGGTTAAATAACCTATCAGGGCGCCCAATACATAACAATATATAAATTGGTCCAATGATTAAAGTAGTAATGGTTATTATTTTTAATATTCTGTGAAAAGGTTTTCCCCACTGTACACCGGCAAGGTGAAATATTCCGGCAATTAAAGCACCCGCGTAGCTTAAACCCAGGAAGAAAATAAAATTAACAATATATACGCCCCAAACAACATAGTCTCGCATACCAGTAACAATATGCCCATAAATAACCTGATACACAAATGCATATAATCCAACACCTATTAAAGCCAAAAGTACAAAAACCATTATATACCAGCGTTTATTAGGTTTTTCAATATAAGGAATAAAATCCTCAATTAGATTTGTCTTATTTAAAGTTTCCATCTTTTCTCGTTTATGATTTATCAAGTACGTTTTTATATTTTAGCTTTTGAGTTTCATCTAAATCTTTTAGACCTCTTTCATAAGGAAACATCCTATCAACAGGTGGTAGATAATAAACTCGAGGTTTAGTACCAAGTTCTTCTAAAAACCTATAACCTGCTTTGTCTTCAAGAGTTTGTTTAAAACGCAAAGTCTCTTGACCATTAGAAATAACATCTTCATTTATATCACCAAAATATAAAGCACCCATAGGGCAACTTGAAACGCAATAAGGCAATTCTCCTTTTCTACTTCTATCAGGACAAAAGTCACATTTTCCAACTACACCGGCCTGATTAGGCAAACTAGTTTCAGGAGAATGCTCTTCTTTTTCAGCATTAAGCTTTTCAGCCGCTTCTTTCCAATTAAATATCCGTGCAGAATAAGGACAAGCAGAAATACAAAATTTACAACCGATACATCTATCTGCATCTATCAATACACACCCATCAGTACGTTTAAACGTAGCTCCAACTGGGCATACTTTAACACAAGGAGGATTATCACAATGATAACAATTCTTTGGAAACCAGTAAGGGTCTCTATATTCGTTATCTTTCATCAAATAAACATGCATCCATTCTTGATCTGGTTGTAGGTTATGCCCTTTCTGACATGCAGTTGTACACTTACCTGCATTGGCACATTTAGATAAATCGATAACCATAACAAATTTTCTTCCCGGTATCCCTTTTTTGGCAGCATCACCTACTGCCGGCTCGGACGGCTTAATAGGGTAAACCTTAGACTTTTCCACTTCAACTATTTTACCTTCTGTTGTAAGCAGTTTTATTTTTTCAACTTCTTCACCACCTACTTCTTGTGCACATGTATTTGTACAAGCAGAAAATAAGCTGCTACCCAAAACGGTTCCGGCGCCTATGGCAAGTCCTGATTTCAGAAAATGCCTTCGAGAAGACTCTTTACTCTTTTCTTTTTCAGACATAATATTTTTGATTTTAGGATGTATTAAGTTATTTTTTTTAATTACTTATGTTTCGCTAAAACCAAATACTATACCCATTATTCAAATTAAAAATAACTACTTTGCATTTCCTTACTCTGTAAGCAATACAGAGCTGTTATTTTTTTTAACACAATCAAAAAAAGCTAATTTTTAAACAGGGGGTATTGTGTTATTTAACCCTTGATTGGGGCAAATAACCCATTTTTCCAAAATAGACAACAGGATTTCTTTAAAATGCCATTTTTATAGTGTTACAAAAACTGAATAATGGCTTGTCAACTACAATTGTTTAAAATACTGCGGCACAAACCTACCTACACATGAAACATGCATCTGCCGTCCGGCGGACTCAAGGATTGGATTATTTAAGCCAATAAGATAAGAATAACCAATTGTATTTGTGGATGTTAAATATGGCAAAATAAATACTTAAAAATAATCACATCTTAATTCTGGTAAACAAATATTAAAAAAATAATCCTACAAAAATTAGGGTATATGATAATTATCATAAGGTATTATGATATTTTGGCAGGGCTATTGATAATTTAATGATATATTTATATTCAATTTATTGTTAACTTAAATAGAGAATCATATGAGACTAATTTTTATTTCAATCAGTATTATAATTTTAATTTCAAGTTGTCAGGGGCAAAATAAAGAAACCGGAATTCAAAATAAAACAGATAAAAAGGAAGAATGCTGCCCTGAACACACAAACGAAACAGGCAATCAACTAATGGGTGCTGCAATGCATAAAGGTGTTTTACAAGAAGCCATTCAAACCAACTCTTATACATACTTGCGCCTTAAAGAAAACAATAATGACGTTTGGTTGGCAGTACCTAAAATGCAGGCAGAACTTGGAAAAACTTATTACTATAAAGGTGGTATGGAAATGAAAAACTTCCATAGTAAAGAGTTAGGACGAGACTTTGATGTAGTTCTTTTTCTTGAAAAAGTAGCTCAAAATCCTGAAGGACTAAAAGAAACAGAACAAACAACAGACTACACATCAAATATTAAATCAACGATTGTTAAAACCGAAACAAAAATAGAACCTGTTACCGGTGGCGTTACCATTGCTGACTTATATGCAAATAAAGAAAAGTATAATGGCAAAACAATAAAAATAAAAGGTAAAATAACCAAATACAACAAAGCCATTATGAAAAAAAATTGGATTCATATTCAGGATGGCACAGAATATAATGGAAAATTTGATGTTGTAGCAACCTCAAACCAGGAGTTTAAGGTAGGTGATGTAGTTACTATTGAAGGAAAAGTAAGTATTGATAAAGATTTTGGATATGGTTATACTTATGAAATTTTAATTGAAGATGCAGTTGCAAAATAAATAATTTGTATATTACCTTAAATCCGCAACTATCTTCTACTGCAAAGCCAATACCATGTCCGACTTCTGGCGGATGCACGCCATTATAGGGAATGCTCGTTTTTCGATACTCTCCGTAACTAATGCTACGTTTGCGTGTCTCAAAACTGTGCTACACCAATACTGACGCACATCCGCCGGTAGTCGGACAAGTTTATGACTTTTCGCTACGAACATAGCTGCGGATTTAAGGTATTAAAAAAAAGGAGCGCCGGTTTGTAAAGCGCTCCTTTCATCCAAAAACACCACAAAATTTATCCACATTTAGAGCTGCCACAGCTTTGGCAAATCAAGCAGCCCTCTTGATAAATAAGCGACTCTGAACCACAGTTTTCACATTTTTTTCCGGCTTTTGCTTTTGTACCATCAGGAATGTATTTTTTCAGTGCACGTTCAACCCCTTTTTTCCATGTATTAATTGTTTCACTGTCTAAATGAAGTGAAGAAATTAATTCAACAGCACTTTCAATAGGCATTCCATGCCGCAATACACCGGAAATTAATTTCGCATAATTCCAAAATTCAGGATTGAACTTATACGATAACCCCTCAATTGTTATATGAAAACCGTATTTATTTGTATATTGAAAATCATATCTTTTAGTACCGTTTTCGTCTCTGTTTTTAATAATATAACCTTTGGTTATAGATTTAGGTATCGGCAATGCATCTTCTTCGGCAATACCGGTAAAAATTTCGTAAGGTCGCCCGTTTAATAAACCGACAAAAGCAATCCATTTTTCGTTATTATTATTAAAACGAACTATATCGGCTTCTAAAGACTTAGGACGTTTGGGAGCTTGATGATACTCCAATCCTGTATTTTTCTTTTCTTTTTTTGTTGAGATAAGCACCCCATCGCGCGAACCATCGCGATAAACAGTAACCCCTTTACATCCACTTTTCCATGCTTCTACATATAAATCACCAACCAATTCTTCGCTTACATCTTTGGGTAAATTAACGGTTACACTAATTGAATGATCTACCCACTTTTGAATAGCTCCTTGCATTTTTACTTTTGCCATCCAATCAATATCATTTGAAGTAGCTTTATAATAAGGCGATTTTTTAATAAGTTCATTAATTTCTTCTTCGCTATAATGTTTTACTTTATCAGCATCATATTTATTTACTTTCAGCCAAGTTAAAAAATGATGATGAAAAACATTATATTCTTCCCAAGCATCTCCGCTTTCATCGGTATATGCAACTGTAACATCGGTGTCGTTAGGGTTTACTTTACGCCTGCGCTTATATACCGGCATAAATACCGGCTCAATACCCGAGGTGGTTTGGGTCATTAAACTGGTGGTTCCGGTTGGAGCAATAGTTAATAAAGCAATATTGCGCCTTCCGTATTTTAGCATATCTTCGTATAAACCGGCATCTGCATCTTTTAATCTTAAAACAAAAGGATTTTCTTTTTCGCGCTCCGCATCATAGATTGAAAATGCACCACGTTCTTTTGCCATAGTAACCGACGAGCGATAAGCTGATAAAGCCAAATTTTTGTGTACTTCTACTGAGAAATCAATGGCATTATCGCTACCGTAGCGCAATCCAAGTGCTGCAATCATATCGCCTTCGGCTGTAATTCCAACGCCTGTTCGTCTTCCTTCCATAGCCTTACGGCGGATATTTTTCCATAAATTAAGTTCAATGCGTTTTACTTCTTCACTTTCCGGATCATTTTTTATTTTTTCAATGATTTTATCGATTTTTTCTAATTCCAAATCAATAATATCGTCCATAATTCTTTGTGCATAGCCAACATGCTCACGAAATAAATCAAAATTAAATTTTGCTTTTTTTGTAAAAGGCTTTTCTACGTAACTATATAAATTAATTGCTAACAAGCGACAGCTATCATGCGGGCATAAAGGAATTTCACCACACGGATTGGTTGATACCGTTTGATAACCTAAATCGGCATAACAATCGGGTATTGACTCTTTAATTACCGTATCCCAAAATAAGATACCGGGTTCTGCCGATTTCCATGCATTGTGTCGGATTTTTTCCCAAAGTTTTCTTGCGTTTATTTCTTTAGTATAAACAGGTTTATCTGAATCAATAGGAAATTTTTGTACATAGGGTTTATTTTCAACTACCGCTTGCATAAACTCATCATCAATCTTTACGGAAATATTGGCACCCGTAATTTTTCCTGCTTGTAATTTTGCATCAATAAAATCTTCTGCATCAGGATGTTTTACTGATATACTTAACATTAATGCACCACGCCTACCGTCTTGGGCTACCTCACGGGTAGAATTTGAAAAACGCTCCATGAAAGGCACTACCCCTGTTGATGTTAATGCACTATTAAGCACCGGACTACCCTTTGGCCGTATATGCGATAGATCATGCCCTACTCCTCCTCTTCGTTTCATTAACTGAACCTGCTCCTGATCGGTTTTCATAATCCCTCCGTAGGAGTCGGCAGGTTTATCTTCACCAATTACAAAACAGTTTGACAAAGAAGCTACCTGAAAGTTATTCCCGATACCTGTCATAGGACCGCCCTGAGGAACAATATACTTAAAGCCTTTAAGCAAATTGTAAAGCTTTTCTTCACTTAAGGGATTAGGGTATTTTTTTTCGATACGATGAATTTCTTTTGCCAAACGGCGATGCATATCATCCGGGCTGAGTTCAAAAATGTTCCCGTGCGAATCTTTTAGTGCATACTTATTTACCCACACTCTGGCAGCAAGCTCATCACCTTTAAAATAGATTAGCGACTTTTGAAATGCATCATCAATGGTATATCCTTTTTTATTTTTAGCGTTTTTCAGGGTCATAGGTTCTATGTGCATTATTCTTTAATTTTTTAATAGTTTAATTGATAATTAAATACTTAAACAAATTTTTGCTGACTGCAAGTTATTTATTTAACTGAAAAATTAAAAACCAAATTTTTGTGTTTGTAATTTTAGCAAAGTTAATTTTTGTTCATATCATTTTTATATTTCTGAAAACCAATATGAAATTAAAAAACCAAATTGTTGAAAAGATTATTTAAAAAATTATGACACAAAAAATGTCAATAATTATTTACAAAGTAAAGTAAAGTTGGCATGGTTTTTATAAGACTTGTTTTTGAGTAATTTATTAATTATAAAAAGTTTGCAGCTATATTTTAACTACCTTACTGTGATTTTGCGTTTAGAGTATAAAACTTCGCGCTATTTCAAATTCTTCTGTCTGAATAATTAAGCATTTTATCAAAATATATGGAAAATTTACAGATAAATAAGTATTTTTACAGTAGGAATAACTATTTATTTAAACTTAAATTGCTCAATTTTAATTTTAATATTTGAACTAATTTAAACTTGATTAAAAATGAAAAAATATATCTTGTTGATATTTGTAATTACCGCAAGCTTTAACTCTTTTGCACAAAAATTCAAATACGGATACATTAATGCCGATAAAGTTTTACAGGAAATGCCGGATATTGCTGCTGCAAACAAAGAGCTTGAAGCTTATATAAAACCCATTAATGAATACATAAAAACAAAAAACGAAGAATACCAAAAAAAACTTAAAGAATTTAATGAAACCAAAGAGCACTTATCCGATTTTTTGCGAAAAGAAAAGGAAAATGAATTAACAAAAATGCAAGTTGATTTAAGACAGTTTCAATTAGATGCTCAAAAAGAAATTAATAAAAAAAAGGCGGTACTTTACCAAAAAGCCATTGATAAATTAAAAGCGGCGATTAATGAAGTTGCCAAAGAAAATGCTTATCGCTTTATTATTGATAACAGTAAAGGAGTTTTGCTATATTTTGAACCGGAAGATAATGTGGAACATCTTGTTAAAAAAAAATTAGGTATTTAACAGCAAATAAACCTACAACACGCTAATTATAACAAGCTTTTAAAAAGATTTAACATTAACTTAATATTGAATTAATAAAAAGATAATCTTGTTTCCATAGGATTAATAGTTCATGTCTCTACTTTTGGCACAAATTATTAACTAAATTTAAAAATGGAAACAGTATTTATTTTATTAGTAGTTGTACTTGTTATATTAGCAATTTCTGATTTGGTAGTTGGTGTTAGTAACGATGCGGTAAATTTTTTAAATTCGGCAATTGGTTCAAAAGCGGCTCCATTTTGGATTATTATGGCAGTGGCAAGTCTGGGAGTTGTTTTTGGGGCAACCTTCTCAAGCGGAATGATGGAAGTAGCACGTAAAGGGATTTTCCATCCTGAAATGTTTAGCTTTCATAACATTATGATTATATTTCTGGCCGTAATGCTCACCGACATTATTTTGCTAGACACATTTAATACACTTGGATTACCCACCTCAACAACCGTTTCAATAGTTTTTGAATTGCTAGGTGCTGCTGTTTCGGTAGCTGCTCTTAAAGTTATTCAGAGTGGTGATGGTTTAAGTACACTGGGAGAGTATATAAACTCAGGTAAAGCACTTGTTATTATAGCCGGTATTTTACTTTCTGTAGTAGTAGCTTTTAGTGTCGGCAGCCTTGTTCAATACATCGTACGATTAGTTTTTTCGTTTAATTATGAAAAAACCTATAAATACTGGGGAGCTCTTTGGGGTGGAATTTCTATTACTGCAATTACTTATTTTATATTAATAAAAGGAGCAAAAGGAGCTTCTTTTATGACCGATGATATGAAACATTGGATTCAATCAAACACTTTTGTAATAATAATCGTTAGTTTTACCTTTTGGACAATTGCACTGAAATTACTGCAAATATTTACTAAAGTAAATATTTTAAAAATGATTATTTTGGTTGGAACCTTTGCTTTGGCTATGGCTTTTGCCGGAAATGACCTTGTAAACTTTATTGGTGT
>Ga0256840_1002798_pt1 | contig 14950 bp, 13 predicted proteins | sample 355202metaG_FD_185969 | JGI IMG/M metagenome (GOLD analysis project Ga0256840, IMG submission 185969) | Hydrothermal vent microbial communities from Mid Atlantic Ridge, Atlantic Ocean - 355-202 | ecosystem: Environmental > Aquatic > Marine > Hydrothermal vents | place: Atlantic Ocean: Mid...
GCATCTTCTGCACGATTTTTTACTTTTTTGACTTCTTGTTCACGAGTGAGCTTTACTGCTACATCGACTAGATCACGAATAATAGAATCAACTTCTTTGCCGACATAGCCTACCTCCGTAAACTTTGTGGCTTCAACTTTAATAAATGGTGCATTGGCAAGTTTGGCAAGACGACGGGCTATCTCAGTTTTGCCAACACCAGTAGGGCCAATCATAAGAATATTTTTGGGTGTGACTTCTTGTCGTAGCTCAGCATCAAGCTGTTGTCTGCGCCAGCGATTTCGTAGCGCAATGGCTACGGCACGTTTTGCGTCATCTTGTCCGATAACGTGTTGATCTAGTTCTTGAACAATTTCTCTTGGGGTCATTGACATAATTTTTTCTCTTGGGAGGCGACTAATATCTAAATCTACATTGATCTTAAGGATTCAGATAATACCCATCCCCCCCCTTTTTTATACTTTTTTGGGGAGTTCGATTGCTTCTTCAATCACTCTTTTTATAACTCTTCTATGGTTCTATTTTGGTTTGTGTATATGCAAATATCGCCCGCAATACTCAAACTTTTTTCGACAATATCACGCGCTGATAATTCTGTATTATCAAGCAAGGCTCGTGCGGCTGATTGTGCATAGGGACCACCCGAGCCGATAGCAATCAGATTGTCTTCAGGGTCGATAACATCACCGTTGCCTGTGATTATCAGTGAAGTCTCTTTATCTGCCACGGCGAGTAAAGCTTCAAGTTGGCGCATCCCACGGTCGGTACGCCAGTCTTTTGCTAGTTCAATAGCCGCTCGCGTGAGATTGCCATTGTATTCATGTAGCTTTGCTTCAAATTTTTCAAATAGCGTAAAAGCATCAGCTGTGCCACCTGCAAAACCTGCGATTACTTTATCCTCGTAGAGACGGCGTACTTTACGCGCATTGCCTTTCATTATGGTGTTGCCAAGAGAAACTTGCCCATCACCACCAATAACTACCTTGCCATTACGTCTTACGGAAAGGATGGTTGTACCTCGATATTGTTTCATATTTATTTCAGATTCCAGGTAATATATTACTAAACCCATCCCCCCTGTTTTTTGCATATTTTTAAAATATCTAAAAAAAGGGGGGGATGGGTATAGAGCATTGGGATGATTGCGAAGCTTTCAAGCATTTTTTTGCATGATAACAATAGGAGGTTATTCTCCATATAATCGCTGATACAAACCCTCACCTTTTATCAATTCAGTGTGGTTTCCCTGTTCGATAATGTGTCCATCGTCAAAAACAAAAATATGATCAGCTTGGCGCACTGCACTGAGTCGATGGGCAATAATCAATGTGGTGCGATCTTTGAGGAATCCATTAAGTGCCTGATGGAGTTTTTTCTCGGTTTCAGTATCTAATGATGAGGTTGCTTCATCGAGTATAACAACTTTAGGTTCGCTCAACACCATACGCGCAATGGCAAGACGTTGGCGTTGACCACCTGATAAACGTACTCCTTGCTTGCCAACCAGTGTATCTAAGCCATTTTCTAAATTTTTAACAACATCTTCTAGTTGCGCTATTTTTAGTGCATTCCATAGTTTTTCATCATTTTTTCCCAGCTCAAGCTCTGACTCAAACTCTTGCCCAAGTGTGAGATTCATACGGATGCTATCATTAAATAAAGCGGGGTGTTGCAACACGGTGGCTACGTTTTCTCGCACAATATCTAAACCTATTTTTGTAACTGGCTGATCATCAAAATAAATCATGCCTTTTTGGGGTTGATATAAACCGAGCAAAACCTGCACAAAGGTAGATTTGCCACCGCCGCTTGCCCCGACTAGTGCAATTTTTTGTCCTTTGTGGATACTTAGGTTCACATTTTTTAATATGGGTCGATGATTGCCATAGGCAAAGCTAATGTCTTCAGCGCGCACGCTGACCGTGTGCTTGCCTTCAAAGGGGTTTACTTCATGTGGATATTGCGGTTCAGATTTGAGATTAGCGAGTATATTAATCCGTTTTAAGGCGGCCTTTGCACCAAACCAAGCAATATTTATATTTAATATATCTTGGATAGGTGATAATAAAAACCACAGATAGCCAAAGACTGCAAACATCTGTCCGATACTCAAATCTGATAGTGCGACAACCAGCATTGCTATGGCACGAAAAACATCAAAGCCCATCACAAAGATTACAAAAGACAGGCGACCAGCGGCATTACTACGCCATGAGTAACTAGCTGAATGATCTCTGACCTGCTTTGCCTGTTTTACCAATCGTTTAAAGAAAAAGCCTTCACGGTTACTAGCTCGAATTTGTTGGATGCCGTCGAGTGTTTCTGTAAGGGATTGCTGAAAAATACTAAAAGCCGTATTTTCCTTTTTTTTCAGCTCTTTAACTCGTTTTCCCATTTTTATAGATAGCATCACCACAATGGGGTTGAGCACAATAATAATTAGGGCAAGTTTCCAATGTAGCCAGAGCAGTACGCTGGTAATCCCAACGAGTAGCAATACACCAACAATAAATTTGCTGACAGTTTCGGCAATAAATTTGTCGATAGTTTCAACATCAACGACAAAATGAGAGCTAATTGTTCCACTGCCCAGCGTTTCGTATTCTGACATTGAAATAGTGTTGACCTTTGCTAACAGGTCTTTGCGGATATGATAGGTAATATCTTTGGCGACGAGTGTAAATGAGCGCGTTTGAATCACCAAAAGTATCATACCAATGATGCGCAGAGCCAGTGTGACAAAGGTGAAGAGGATAATAAAAAATACGGCTGCTTGCTCTGTCAAAGCGGCACCTGACATATTCAATAATATCTCATCAACCAACATGGGCATTAACAGAGGTATCGGAACAAGTATTAACGTGGCTAAAATCGAGACTAGATTAGCAAAGATTAGTTGTTTTTTGTGCCTAAGAGCAATCTCTTTCAAATATTGCCAAGTAAAGGTATTTTGTTCTGCTACGCCTTGATCCAAATTGTTATCAGGCGCTTGTGTGCTTGTTTGTGTCGGCATGGTTTGGGCTTAAGCCTCTTAAAACAGCTGATCTGTTGTAGGTGCTTTCAATCCAAAATACTGCCACGCGTGACGTGTTGCCATCCGACCACGTGGAGTTCGCATTAAAAAACCCTGCTGGATTAAAAAAGGCTCAATAACATCTTCTATCGTTCCTCTCTCTTCGCCGATGGCAGCGGCAATGCTTTCAACACCTACAGGGCCACCATCAAATTTTTCCATAATCGCAAGTAGAACACGTCTATCCATGTGATCAAAACCCTGTTCATCAACATTGAGCATATTGAGTGCTTTATCGGCAATATCTTGGCTAATTTTGCCATCACTTTTAACCTGTGCATAGTCTCGTACCCGACGCAATAAGCGGTTGGCGATTCGAGGCGTTCCGCGTGAGCGTTTAGCGATTTCTTGCGCCCCCTTGTTGTCAATTTCAACATGAATAATGCCTGCGGCACGTTTAACTATATGTGTTAAGTCTTCAATATTATAAAATTCAAGGCGTTGCACAATGCCAAAACGATCACGTAATGGTGAGGTTAATAAGCCTGCTCGTGTGGTTGCACCAACTAATGTAAATGGCGGTAAATCTAGCTTAATAGAACGAGCTGCTGGACCTTCACCGATCATAATATCAAGTTGAAAATCCTCCATAGCAGGATACAGGATTTCTTCGATAACTGGGCTGAGGCGGTGAATTTCATCCACAAATAAAACATCATGCTCTTCAAGATTGGTTAGCAAGGCGGCAAGATCACCTGCTTTTTCTAATACTGGACCTGATGTTTGACGTAAGTTTGCACCCAGTTCATTGGCAATAATATGGGAGAGCGTGGTTTTACCGAGACCAGGTGGTCCAAAAATTAGCACATGATCCAGTGCTTCACCACGGGCTTTAGCCGCTGGGATGAATATTTCCATCTGCTCGCGTACAACAGGTTGTCCAACATAATCTTTTAAAAATTTGGGGCGAATATGTTCTTCGATATCCGTTATTATTTCATCCAGACCTGCAACAGGCGATATGATTCGATCCTGATTAGAACCACTCATGATAAGCTCGATTTAAGTGCATTACGCACGATTTCTTCAACAGATAAATTTGCACCAGAGCTAGAAGATACCATTTTACTTGCTTGTGCAGGTTTATAGCCTAGCGCGAGAAGCGCAGCTACAGCCTCTTCTTCAAGGTTTCTGATGCTAGGAGCAGGTTTAGGATTCTTGGAACTGGAATCAGAATCAGATGCTTCGTCAGGTTCTGGTAGTCGATCACGCATTTCTATAATCAAGCGTTCTGCGGTCTTTTTCCCCACACCTGGCAGACGGGTTAAACCAGTCACATCATTAGCATGAATCAGTTGGGAAAACTCATTGGCGGTCATTCCTGAGACGATTGCCAGTGCCATTTTAGGTCCAACTCCATTTACTTTTAATAGCGTGCGAAAAAGTGTGCGTTCTTGTCGCGAGCTAAAAGCATAAAGTGTATGCGCATCTTCACGCACAATTAGATGAGTAAATAGGGTGACTTCATTATCAAGCTCTGGCAGATCAATAAAAGTAGTAATGGATGCCAATAATTCATAACCCACACCAGCCACATCCAGCATTAAATCTGGCGCTTGTTTATGGATAAGAATTCCGCGTAATTGTCCAATCATTTTGAATGACCTAATATTAATCTAAAAGAAATTTATTGCCTTCTCGGCTAGGAAGCCTCTATTGCCGCCTGCAAACGCGCTTTAGTTGAGCCAACGTGAGCATGGCTTAAAGCAATCGCGAGCCCATCTGCGGTATCAGCTTGTATTTTTCCTTGGAGATTTAAGAGAATTTTAACCATTTGCTGAACTTGAGATTTATCAGCATTGCCTTTGCCCACAACCGCCTGTTTGATTTCACGGGCACTGTATTCAAATACAGGAATGTTTTGCATAACCGTTGCACAAATCGCCGCACCTCTCGCCTGCCCTAATTTTAAAGCAGATGATGGATTTTTTGATAAAAAAACATCCTCAATCGCCATCTGCTGTGGCTGATATTCTTCAATAATTAACTCGATTTCTTTATATATTTTACCAAGTCGAATAGGAAAAGCATCATTACCAAGGCGGATACAGGTACTAAAAACATGCTGGCTATAGCGTCCATCACTTTCAATAATTCCGATACCTGTAATGCGTGAGCCAGGGTCAATACCAAGGATTCTCATTAAATTCTCATCAGCTAATAGCTTCTAATACTTCATCAGGAATATCAGCATTGAAGTACACATCCTGCACATCATCCAAATCTTCAAGCACATCAATTAAACGTAATAACTTTTCGGCAGTATCAGCATCAACGGTTATTAATATATCAGCTCGCATGGTAATTTCAGCAAGCATCGGCTCAAAATTGGCTTCATTAAGTGCTTTGCAAGTATTGGCAAAATTTTCAGGCGTTGTGATAACCTCTATTGAGCCATCTTCATCGATTACAACATCCTCTGCGCCAGCCTCAAGTGCAATTTCCATAATTGCATCCTCATTATTGTCTGTAGCATCGCCTGCCGCATAAATAATCGAGCCAATTTTATTAAACATATAAGCAACAGAGCCATCTGTGCCAAGGTTGCCACCTGCCTTAGTAAAGGCGTGACGCACCTCAGAAACAGTACGATTTCTATTGTCAGTCATACAATCAGCAAGTATGGCTATACCTCCTGGTCCATAACCCTCATATCTGATTTCTTCATAATTTGCACCATCGGTTTCACCCGCGCCTCGTTTGCAAGCACGTTCGATAGTATCTTTGGGCATATTCGCCCCCAGCGCCTTATCAACCGCAAGACGTAAACGAGGGTGAGCATTAGGATCAGAGGTATCCCCCTCTCGCGCTGCGACTGTAATCTCACGGATAATTTTGGTCCATACTTTTGCACGTTTCTTATCATTAGCCGCTTTTTTGTGCTTAATATTTGCCCATTTACTATGACCTGCCATTTTTACCTCAAACATTTAGATAGGGCTGTGATATTAACACAAGGTAGCTTTCATAGTCAGCTAAAGGAAATCCTGATCAAGCCCAATTATTTTTAGCTTCGTGAAAAAGCGACAGATTTTTCTGCGCTAAATTCTAATCAACTTAATCAGGGTTTCCATAAAGACATTATTCTATCAGAACAAAAACCACTGCCCCAATATTTACCGAAAATAGAGCCAAAAGGATATTTAAATAACAAAGCGTTATGTTTTAAAACGAATCTCAGCTATTTTTTGTAGATATTTATTTCCCCAGCTTTCTAGTTCTTTTAATATAGGTTGTAGTGTCTCTCCAAACTCTGTCAAGCTATATTCAACTCTAGGGGGGACTTCTGCATAAACTTTACGTAAAACAACACCGTCTCGTTCTAATTCTCTTAATTGTTTCGTTAGCATTCGTTGTGTGATTTTGGGCATTAACTTTTTTAGCTCATTGAATCGTTTTGTAGAGCTTAGGTGGTATAAAATAATACCTTTCCATTTGCCTCCAATAACTTCTATAGCTGCCTCAATAGAGCAACCAAAATTACAGCTATAATCATCATGCTTCATTTTTTATAGTCCATTAGTATACTTTTTGTAAGTATAGCACTTTATTGTGCGTTCTTGTTTTATTGCATGTATAAAATATAATGCAACTTTTACTAACAAAGTTATAGAGGTTTTATTATGACCAACCCAATAATTGAAGATTTGCAGTGGAGATATACTACTAAAAAATATGACCCTACAAAAAAAATCTCTGAAGAAGATAAAGCCGTTCTTTTTGAAGCTATTCGCCTTTCAGCATCATCAATAAACTCACAGCCTTGGAGATTCGTAGTTATTGATAGTGAAAATGCAAAAAAACGAATGCATAATACATTCAAGAATAAATATCAATTCAATCAAGCTCATGTATTTGATAGCTCACAAATAATTCTATTTGCATATAAGCCACAGTACACTAGAGATGATTATGCTGAAGTTGTAGATAAAGGAATCAAAGATAATCGCACGAAACCAAAAGATAGAGAAAGTGCTTTTGGATCTTTCGTTTTTGCTGAAGCGAATACAGACTTAGATGGCAATACTAGTCATTGGACAAAGGCACAAACTTATCTTGCTCTTGGAAATACTCTACATACCTTAGCCCGCTTAAAAATTGACTCGACTCCACTAGAGGGTATTGATGTAGATCTGGTCAACAAAGAATTTATTGAAGAGTTAGACGGTTATCAATGTGATGTAGCATTAGCTATCGGTTACCGCCATCCAACAGATGATTATAATACGAAATTACCTAAATCTAGGCATGATTTAAGTAAGATTCTAGTTACGATATAAAAAACAAGTTATGCGTCTCTACTACTATTTATCGTTCCCACATAGAACGACGGGAATTAGAAAAATTCTGTGGCTTTCTGTGCCTTCTCTGTGTTAAAAAAAAGTGCAAAAAACAGGGGGGATGGGTAATACCTAAATGCGAGCACTATAAAAAGATACTACCCATCCCCCCCTTTTTTTTACATTTTTTATATCTCAATACGCCCAAATATCAGTATCTATGCCTTTTTCGCGTATTTTATCTGCTCTAGCGGAGATATAACGCTGAAAATTCTTTTCGGTTTTATAGGCTTCTGTTAGCACATAATCAAAAACAGATTGAATATGAAAGGTGCGCATTTGTACATCAATACGCATTACTTCTTTACCATTTTGATTGAAGAATATGATAGCAGGTAAATAAGCAATACCTAGTTGATTTGCCCATTCTTTTACCGTTGTTTTTTCACCTGATGGGGTGATAATTGGGGTTTCGGCATAACGATTATATTGTACTGATTTGAACTGTTTAATTAAGGCTCTAGTTGCGGGGTCTTTGAGTGTTTTTTGGTGTAGTAGGTCACAGTTTTTACAATTATCTTCTTCAAAAAAGACGGCAAGATATTTTTCTTCTGCTTGTTTTGTGTGATTCAGGTCTGTAATTTTCTGAGAGAAAAAGTCTTCTGAATGAAGCTTTTTTGTTGTTTTATTTTGTGCTTGTCGCTGTTGTTTTTGAGCTACTGAAAAAGCACCAAACTTTTGATTCTTTTCATATTTTCCTGATACATATTCTAGGCTCAGTTTAAAATCTTCGGGGGGTATATAACCATTAAGTCGATGAATGATTTTTTTATTTTCATCAAAGAATAATAATGTTGGGGTATATTGAATACCTAAAGCTTCTGCGAAGGCTTTTTCGGTGTAGCTTTTTCCTGCGACACTTACAACATCTCGATCACCCCACATATTCATAGCTACAATTTCAAAGTTGTTGCGGAATTTCGTTTCAATCTCTTTTTGTGAGAAATTATCTTCCCATAGTTGACTGCAATAAGGGCAACCTGGTTGCCAAAAATAGAGTACTAAGCGTTTGTTTGCTGCTGTTGCATCGGCAATATCTTCATCAAGATCAAGAAAACTTTCTTTAAACCAGTTGGGATGTGTGGCTGTTTTTGCACCAAGATATTTGCCTGTTTCTTTGTTTTTTTCTTGTTGTGCTTCTTGTGCGATTACATTTGATATTGTATTTGATGAAATTACAATAAAAATAAATAGGATAGAGCGTAAGCTGAATATTGAGTGTTTCATTTAATTGACTCCCTTAGGGCTGAGGACTGAATAATTTGTGAAACGCAGAGTTTTTTGTTTTAGCACTAAAAAGACTGTTAGTTCCGTCGCTTATTCACCCTAAGGGATAAGATAGTAAATGGATGAAAATATTTTCATCTGTATTTGTAGCTTTAGTGACTGAGGAAATTAGCCTTATATAGCTCGATAACTTTTTTAAATTGATCTGCATTTAAGATTGATTTCATCTTATCACGACAAAACAGCTTACCGCGAATAACCTTGATTCGTTCCATTGTAATGGCATCGGCTAACTGATATATCTTGTCTACAGGTTCATTATTAAGCCCTGCTTCTAATATATTTTTTTCAAGTTTTATGATGGCTTTATATTGTTTTGCCATTATAGGGCCTCTTTCATCTCCCCATGCTTTTAGTTTGGCGGCCTGATCTGTGCTTAGATCAAGTTTATCACTCATTTTTTTAATAACTAGCATCAGGTTTGGCATTGGGTTAGTGTGTTTGATCATCGCCATTTTTGCCTGTGTTTCATTCATTTTCTTTGCTTTTGGCATCATATTGGCACGATATAGCTCAATCATTGTTTTAAATTGTTTTTCATCGAGAATTTTCTTAGTGCTTTCACGGCAGCCTGTTTTGCCTTTCATAATTGCAAGACGATCTTGCATGATATTATCAGCCAGTTGATCTATTTCTGCGATGGGAGCACCTGATAAAGCCGCTTTCATTATCTTGCTTTCATTCTTTTTTAGGCTGGCAAAAAGTTCTTTTATTTTTGGGCTACGTTCTTTTATACCTTTTGCGAGTGCCTCAGTTTGTTCTTTGCTAAGATTAAGCTTTTCAGGCATTTTTTTGAAAACACGCATCAGATTCGGCATTGGGTTAAGATGAGATGTGTCATTGCTCATCTTTTTCATTCCATTCATTGCCCCCATCTTCATGCCTTTTTTCATTCCTCCCATCTTCATTCCCATCATGACTTTTTTGACGGTGGCAGTGATGGTTTTTTTATCACCATTATCAAATTCAAGGTTTAGGTTTACTTTATCTCCTGCTTTGATTTTGCGTTGCAAACCTATAAGCATAATATGATAACCACCTGGTTTTAAAGGAGTAATGCCGTTAGCAGGGATAACAATCTTAGGTATCTGACGCATTTTCATCATGCCGTCTTCATGCACATGCTCATGAAGTTCAACCGTTTTTGCTACATCACTGCTGGCTTTGATTAATGCAATTTCTTTGTCAGTATCATTTTTTAAAGTCATAAATGATGCTGAAATCATTTGCCCAGGGGGTACTTCACGCACATAAGGTTCTTCAACATTTACGCCTTTTGCGAAAGACAGTGTTGTTGATATTGATAGAATTAGCGTGATTATAATCTTATTGATCTGCTTCATATTTACCTCATAGTTGATATATAGTTGATATGGTTTTGAATTTTACGATTTCTTAGGGGTAAATCCAGAAATAGATTTTAACTGTGTGATATGGCTCATTTGAATGCTTTCAAAGGAGCGGGGCCGTATGATTTAGTGCTTCAGCTAAATAGTTAGCCCGATACCAAGTAGATATAGCATTTCTCCTATTTCAACAGTTGCACCGATGGTATCCCCTGTGCAACCAGCTAATAATTTTTGCATTAAGCGACGCAGAAAAAATAGGCCAAGCAAGCTAAAAACAACGCCCCAGAACGAATAAAAGATACAAATTAATAAACTGGCAATGGCGACATAGATAGTATGTTTTTTAGGCAAATAATCGACCATATCATTTGCCATACCTTGTTTACGCACATAGGGTGTCGTTAAAAAGAGCAATAGAATCAGGCTTCTGCCAATAATGGGGGCGAGAATAATCAAGCCACCTAGCCCTTGTTCAATTAAATGTGTCAGCGCAGCCACTTTGAGTAAAAGTAAGCAAACGATGGCAATAACACCTGCTGATCCTACCAGTGGGTCTTTCATAATTCTTTGAATGCGTTCAGCATTACCCATGCCGCCTAGCCATGCATCTGCACTATCGGCTAAACCGTCAAGGTGCAAGCCACCTGTAATGATCGCCCAAAGTGTTGTAATTATGGCGGCAAGCAATAATGGAGAGGCATTTGTGTTATCGGCAAAAAATAGTATGGGCAGGTAAAGAATGATGCCTATAATTAGCCCTACCAAAGGATAAAATAGCACCGAACGTCCCGCATCAGAGCCTTGGAACTTTTGCAATGTTGGCGTTGGTAGTCGCGTTAGCAAGCCAATTGCCAACCAGAAGCTTGTTGCTATTGAGGTAGTGCTATACAAACCCATCCCCCCCTGTTTTTACATTTTTTCATTAACTATTTCGGGATGAGTCTGGGATGAGATAGACGAAGTAAATGTTCTAATTTTTGCTTCATGTTTTTAGCTATGCCTCTTTCTAGATAACGATATAAAACATACGATACTATAATCATAATAGTCGTTATCAAGAACAGCAATAGGTATTTATTGATGCCAAATGAGACATTTTCTACAAATAAAAGTGAGCCTATTTTTTGATGCAACAAGTACAAGGGATAACTGATACCACCCAATGCTATAAACAATGCGTGAGGTAGCTGTATTTTCTTATTGTTGTTAATAATATATGTAAATAATACATAATAAAAAGCTAGCAATAGCCCTAATATATAAGGAGAGAAGTATATAGTGTATATGTCTGTTTTGTTGCTCGCATTATCAGTTGCAAAATATAAAGATAGGGAAAAACAAAGACCCAGCATAGCAAGACGTTGAGTATTTATTCCCTGTGTTTTTATTATATAAAACAATGCTCCCGCACTAAAATAAGGAGCCCATTCTGGCATAAGTAAACGACGAATAATCGTATACTGCAAACCAAAAATATCTAATACAGAGATGGCAAGCCATATTAGGATAATTGGTTCGATATTCTGAATTTGCTTAAATAATAATAAAATTAATATCCAAAAATAAAATTTTATTTCTATTTGCAAGGTCCAATAGACAGGGTCAATATTCTGAACACCAACATATTCGGGAATCATGGTTAAATTCCAAAGGTATTGTGACAGACTTAAGTTAGAATCTATGGAGCCCATGATTAATATCAGAGCCGAGGTAATTGTTACTGCAATCAGAAAAGCTGGATATAAACGAGTGATACGAGAGACAATAAAACTTTTCCAAGTCTTATTTTGAGCACTTAGTAGAATCACAAAACCACTTATCATAAAAAATAGCTCTACACCGAAATATCCATATTTAAAAATGCTTTCCAAAAATGGATAAATGGGTACTGATTGAACTTGTACCCCGTTAAGAAAAGTGTAATGAAATAAAAGAACCGAAAAAGCCGCTATAAAACGTAATAGATCCAGCTCATAAAAACGATCTAATGGGGTGTCTTTACTCATTATTGAATCTGATTCCTTTCAGTTTTCACTGCATATTTTTTTATCCACAATTGTTGAAGCTATCACTTACTTCTTTTTCTGTGTCACTAATTATCTCTAAACGGCTGCATATCACCGCTTAGAGGTAGGATAATGATGATAATTATGTGTAATTCTAAGCGAAAGAAGCATTAAAAAAGGATCTGACTCAATTGATCTGCTTGAAAACTCAAATTAAATAATATTTAAAAACAAGGGGGGGTGGGTTTTATAAAAAAACAGAGTAGAATACGCCCCCATGAAATATAAAGATCCACATAAAAAACGTGAGGCCAAAAAATATGGTCGTCCTATTCCTAGTCGTGAGCTAATGCTTGAAGTCATGGAGGAAAATGGTGCTCCCATTTCTTTTCGTGAACTGGCTGAAAAGCTAAACCTAGAAGAATCTCAAGATTTAGATGCGATGAAATATCGTCTGCGTGCAATGGAGCGTGACGGACAAATCCTCTTCAATCGCAGTAAAAAATATGTACCCGTTGCCAAGGCTGATTTGGTTAAGGGTCGTGTCACAGGACATCCCGATGGATTTGGTTTTCTGATTCCTGAAGATGGTGGTGATGATCTCTACCTGCACGGCAAACAGATGCGTAAAGTTTTACACGGCGATATTGTATTAGCGAGTGTCACCGGCATTGATCGCAGAGGTCGCCGTGAAGGGGCTATTGTTGAAATTCTTGAGCACAAAACCGAAACAATCGTGGGTCGATATTTTATAGAAGGTGGATTGGGTTTTGTAACGCCTGATAACTCACGAATCACCCAAGATATTCTTATTCCTCCAGAAGCTAGCAATGATGCTGAAAATGGGCAAATAGTGCTTGCGCGCATTGTTGAATACCCCACATCACGGCATCAACCTATTGGCAAAATTGTCGAAACACTCGGTGATCACCTAGCACCAGGTATGGAAATCGACATTGCTTTGCACTCACACGATTTACCTCACATCTGGCCTAAAGAGGCAATAAAAGAAGCCGACGCACTTAGCAAACGAGTCCTACTAAAAGACAAAAAAGATCGTGTAGACCTCCGCAAAATGCCGTTGGTAACAATAGATGGCGAAGATTCACGCGACTATGATGATGCCGTATATTGTGAGAAAACCGCCGATGGCAACTGGAAGCTAACCGTCGCTATCGCCGATGTATCTCATTATGTCCCTGTTGGTAGCGGCTTAGATAAAGAAGCTTGGAATCGAGGCACATCAGTCTATTTCCCTGCTGAAGTCATCCCCATGTTGCCTGAGAAAATTTCTAATGGCTTATGCTCATTAAACCCAAAAGTAGATCGTCTTTGTATGGTTTGTGAAGTCGTCATTGATACTGAAGGTGAGATGATAAGCTATCAGTTTATGAGTGCCGTTATGCATTCAGCCGCACGTTTAACCTACACCAATATGGCAAAAATGGTGGTAGATAAAAACCCAGGGCTACGCAAGCGATATGCAAGAATTATTGATCATCTTGATGATCTTTATTCACTTTATAAAGCTATGCGAAAAGCACGTGAACGCCGAGGCTCAATTGATTTTGAGACACAAGAAACACAAATCATTTTTGGCAAAGATCGCAAAATAGAATCCATCAAACCTACCGAGCGAAATGATGCCCATAAGATTATCGAAGAGTGCATGATCAACGCCAATGTCTGTGCCGCACACTTCTTAAAGCGTCATAATATACCCGCGCTACATCGTGTTCATCAAGGGCCCGACAGTGAAAAGCTCGCCAAAGTACATGAGTTTTTAGCAGGTCTTGGTTTAACTTTAGGCGGTGGCGATGATCCGCAACCCAGCGATTACGCCAATCTACTTAGTAGCATAAAAGAACGACCTGATGCACACCTAATTCAAACCGTTATGTTACGTTCAATGAGTCGTGCTCAATACACTCCCGTAGATAAACAACACCCTGAAATATCAAGGCATTTTGGTTTAGGTCGAAAAGACTACGCACACTTTACCTCCCCTATTCGTCGCTATCCTGATCTACTGGTACACCGTGCTATTTTACATATCATTGAAAACGGCAATGCAAACGGCTACACCTATAGCTATCCCGAAATGAAAGCACTCGGTGAGCACTGCTCAATGTGCGAACAACGTGCTGATGATGCCAGCCGTGATGTAATGGCATGGTTAAAAGCCGAATATATGATAGATAAAGTCGGTGAAACCTTCTCTGGTATTATCTCCACAGTCACCAGTTTTGGTTTATTTGTAGAACTCAATGATATATATATTGAAGGGCTAGTACACGTCACCGCATTAAAAAGTGACTACTATCACTTTGACGCAGCACGGCACATGATGACAGGTGAGAACTCAGGTAAAACCTACCGCCTCGGTGACCCTATTGAAATAGTCGTCGCACGCGTTGACCTTGATGATCGTAAAATAGATTTCGTCTTACCAGACACAGGCGAAGAAGAACGAGCACCACGTAAAAAGAAGAGACAGAGAAAAAGCAAAAAGAAAAAGCAATAATATGCTTCTATCTTTATACCCATCCCCCAAATGTCATTGAAATAATCTTAACCTTCTGATTATTATACTATAATCAGAAGGTTGCAATGTAAAGACAAGGATCAGTAATGCTAATGCCGAAACAAATTTAAAAATATCTATAAGTTAATAAATGATACTTATGATGGTGCTAATTTTAAAGAGGAGCATCGAAAGACACCTAAAGACTTCACGCGAATCTGTAAATTTACTCTACCCAGCCTTGTAGAGATTATTCTCAATTTTTCTAATAGCTCCCTTCAAACTGAACTAAACAAGTATTTCAAAACAAAACAACAGGGCAAAGTTGCCCGTCATTATGCGACTGATAGTGGCTTTGTTAAAGCACGTAA
>Ga0256840_1002799_pt1 | contig 14950 bp, 16 predicted proteins | sample 355202metaG_FD_185969 | JGI IMG/M metagenome (GOLD analysis project Ga0256840, IMG submission 185969) | Hydrothermal vent microbial communities from Mid Atlantic Ridge, Atlantic Ocean - 355-202 | ecosystem: Environmental > Aquatic > Marine > Hydrothermal vents | place: Atlantic Ocean: Mid...
AATTCCTTTAGTCTGTCCTTTTCCTTTACCGCTTCCACTAAATAAACTGGCTTACCGCCTAAATAATTCCACGCAAGTTCGATTTCTTCCTCGCTGAAGCCGTGCTTCTTAAGAAAGCTGACGGTAGTTTCATAATCGAAGTCATCCACGAGTAAGTACCTACATCGTCCGTGCAACATAGCCTCGTTGTAGACTCTCTCGATGAATAATGAGTCGGAAGTGATAGCGAAAATGTGGGCGAGGTGTCTCTTTTTGGTAATACTTACGAAGAGGTTGAATAAGCGGTAAATTAAGAGGTCGTTTATTTTGAGGTCGCCTATGACTTGAAGTTCGTCGAGAACGAGGACTGGTGTTTTTCCCTTCTTTTTAACGGTTTCAAAGACCGTTATGACGTATTCGAAGACATCCTCTACGTCACTACTTCTCAGCAGTTCGACTAGCAGGTTCTTTGGTATGGGCAATCCTTCGAAGTTGAAATCCTCCAGCACTTTAGCTAGAAAAGCCTTGTAATCTTTGACCTTACTCCTGTGAACCTTAAAGAGAACTCTAACGAAGTCGTCGTAATTTTTGACGAACCTCTCTCTCAAGTCGACGTAAAACACTACGTAACCTTCTTTCAATCCCCTAGCAACCTTATCCATCAAACTCGACTTCCCTGAATTAATCGGACCGTAGACGAAGGTTATCAAGTTGGGGGGTGCTCTTAGAATTCGCATTATCTCTTGGATTTCTTTCTCCCTGTCGTGAAATTCTATCATTACGACACCTCGTTTGGTTTAGGATTCTTAACTTTAAATAGTTCACGTATGAATTCGTTATCGGTCGAGCGATTATGACTTCGCTCGGAGAATTCGTGGTATATAGGTTAATTAAGGAGAGGAATCGAAGTGTACAGGATTGGAAGGAGTTGTTCGGTCGTTCTGAAGTAGCTCGTCGAGTATCCATTCCAGCCTCTCGTCTACTGACGCTACTGGAATCTCCACGAATTTTGGGTAGATTCTCTTTAGAATTGCGTAGTGTTTTCTTCTGTTCGCTACGTCTCGTTCAGACCTGAATCCGTCGTTCGATTGAACGTTTAAAGGTTCGAGTAGAAACACTACATCGTATCTCTTGAGGTATTTCTTAGCTATGCTTTCTACGATTCTGGAAAAATTATTAGGGAGGTAAAGCTTTGAGTAGAGAATAATCTCCGCTAGAGTGGTGTCGCTTACGACGAAGTCGAATCGTTCCCTTAATCGTTCTTCCAACGTTAACTTTTTCAGGAGAACTTCGAGTTCGAATTGGAAGTATTTCTCCGGATTTCTTCTAACGTCTTCGACCTTGCTAATCCCCATTTCTTTGGCTACGGTTTTAGCGAATTCTGGAACTAATCCTACTCTAAAGCCTCTCTCAGCTAGCTCCTCGCATAGTTTAAGAGTCATCGTAGTCTTTCCCGAAAGCGTAGGTCCACCTATTCCTATTAACATCAATAACACCTCTAACTCCTAGCAATTGCCTTTAGTTGATTAGTTATTATCGATTGTCCGAAGATTTTCTCGTATCTCTCCACTATCTCGATAGCGTTGAACTCCTTAGCGAACCTTTCGAGTCTGCTTATAGTTTCTATTGGAGAAACGATTAAGGTTTCGTGTTTTCCGCTCGAAACCAAGTATATTTCGAGCGGAATTTTCTCGTGCGCGTGCAATAAGAGGATTAGAAACGGAATCTCCCAGTGCCCCTCCGCTTGTCCGTCGTATTTTTCGTAGAGTTCGTGAATTAGTCTCGACACCTCAGCTAGCTTCTCCGTTTCGAGAGTCGTTAGGTAAGCGTGTGCGATCAAAGGAAAGTGACAACGGTTGCAGTAGATCTCGGTTGCGTACCTTTCGCTCTCGTTCTCAGTTTCCACTACTTCTCCGAAAAGGTCCAAGACTTCGTAGCTCGTACTTTCTCTCCTAACGAAAGGATTTAAGCAACTGTAGCAGAACCAAACTTCTTCCACCATTTTTACCACCTCGCTAGGTGTAAAGGTGTGGAAAAAGTTTAGCAACCGTTAAAAACTTTGATGAGTACGTTACAGTATGTATTCGAAGTGGTTCGTAGTACTTAAAGTGCTCTATTGGACTACGTGATAATCGAAGAAGCAATTGAAAAAAGGAGAAATAAGAAAGTAGTTTAAAGCACTTGTATTACTTTTTCTGCTAAAACTCCGAAGCTGTTGTAGAGTTCGATAAGTTCAGGATTTCTCGTCCTCTCGAATTCTCTTTCGAGTAAATACTGAATCTCGTTGATTTTTACGATTATCTCTTTTTTAGATTCGACGTTCTTTCTCAGTACTAAACATTCCATCATCGTTGGGAACATGAAACGAGCGAATTAGTTTACGTCGATAAAAATTAAAATAGGCAAAAGATAAAAATATTCAATCTCGATTCGTAGAGTTTGCTTTAATTTGGTCGTAGTACGCCTGTATATCCAAGAATAGCTTTTCGATCGGTGGGTAAACGCAATGCGGATTCACGCTGTAGCCGGTGCTTCTTATCAGTCTGAAATAGTCTTCGTACGAGAGTACGCCGGAATACGTTTTGTGAGATCCATCCTTCATGATTAGGATGATGCAATCTAAGTCTAGTTTCCACGACTTATCGTTAGGATCGTAGAACTTAGCGTAAGGGATGACATACTTGTTCCAGTAGTATTCGTAGCCGGGAGGATCTGAGGTTATGGATCCGTTGTCAGCCCACCAGTAGATTAGCCTAACGAACTTAGCGTGCGGTATTAGCTCTTTTATCTTCTTCGTGTAATTGTCCATGATCGGGACGAAGTAGTCGTCGTCGATTCCTCTCAATTCAGCTAAAATTACCAGCTTGACGTCGTTCGGGTTAAGAGGCTTGATAGGTTCTGGTATGTAGTTAGGCCCCAGCACGAGGGCCGTTATGTTTTCTCCTTCCTTGTCGTAGCTGTGGTATTTTCTCTTAGCGTAAGCTGGTGGCTTAAGGAACTTACCCGTTATTTGAGCGTAAAACCAGTCTATGGACATAGGTACGGTGTAGCTCTCGTTAGTTCCCCAATAGTAGAGATAGCCATGAGGAACTTCGTTTTTGTAGGAGCAACCCAAGTTAACGAAGTTATCGCTGTCATATTTGTTCAAAAATTCGGTATCATTTTTAACTTTCATCTCGACGATTAGAGATGGCGTGCTAAAGGGGGGAACGTCCCATATTTCTGTTAAAAACTTTTCGTTGAGCGCCTTAGCACATTGCATGTATTCTTTTCTCAAGGGTAAATCCACTACGCTTCCGTTTGCTATGACTTTGCAGAAAGTTACGTTCACGTATTTAGAGAGGAGCTTAGCAACTTTGAGTGCTTCTTTGTCTGCCGGAGTGTCCGCATAGAAAAAGTAAACATGTTCGATCTGCTTTGGGTTTAATCTATCTCTTAGCACTGGGGTTGGTTTGGGGGTTGGAGTTACGATGGGTTTAGTTGGCGTCAGAGTAGACTGTTCGAAGGTGTAGCTCTGCGAGTAATTCGGAGTTAAGGTAGATTGGTTATGATTGTTCGTTGAACCCGTTAGGTAAGAACCGATTGTGGAGACTGCAATTAGGAATAAGCTCACTAACGCTATGCTGAGCAGTCGGATCCCGATTTCTTTTAACAGTTTCTTCATGACGACACCTCATTGGGAGTTTAGGTAAAAAATAAAAGTTAAGTCCACTTCAAGCAGACGCTTTCAAACTTGATTAATCTCGTTTTACCGCTGAAGTCCCATTCTGCGAAGTTGCTCATAGTACCACCAAAGCCTAACGCCTTCGCAGTCACTTTAGCGTAGATCTTGACTCTATACTTGTGCCCTTTGATTAGTTTAACGTTGAACGTGTCCGTGATTGTCTCGTCGATAACTTTTTGCTTGAGGTTGATCACGTTTAGGCTGTAGCTGTCTCCGTGTTCTTTGACTCCTAAAGTCTTTCCAGTGGTCAGGTCGATCAGTTCGACTTTGACGTAGTAGCTCGTTTCTCCTACTCCACCGACTCCTATCACGAACATCGATCCGCTGACGTAGTACTTGACCGTGACTTTTGCATTGTGCGTCGGGACATCGTACTCGAAGTCCGAGTAGACATATCCTTCAGCCACGCTCGGCCTAAGCCCTCCTCCCTCCTGCCTCGCCAAGACGTGTATCTCGTTACCTGCTACCCAAGCTTCTGCGTAACCGATACCACCAGAATCGTCCTTGTTCGCTCCTCCGCCGTTCACCTGCACGTAGCACGCTTCGTAGCTCGCTGGTACTGTTGGAGTTGGAGTAGGCGTTGGAATTGGTGTTGGGGTTGGAGTTGGCGTAGGAGTGACTGTCGGAGTTTGAACGTTTCCTACCTGCAAGTACAGCGTCTTCTCGTCCCTTCCAGCTTCGTTCTCCGCTACTACCTTAACGAATCCCGACTTCCTCGCCGTAATCTTGAACGGGATGTCTGCTATCTTCCTCTCCCACGCGTTGAGTTCTGGCATGGGTTGCGAGGGTGTAATTATCCTACCGTCGTATTCGATCCAGACTTTAGTGTGACCATATCCCTTATCGACTTTGACGTAGAAGTTGAACTTCGATCCCCGCTTGAATTCAGCTGTTCTCTTCAAGGTTACGTATCTGGTGTACGTTTTAGTGGCGGAGTCAGTCTTCAAGGTGATAGTTATCTCGTAAGTTTTCTTAGCATTATACTTGTTAGGTAGGTCTGTTATCTCGAATGGGAGTTCGGATAGTTTGAATGCTTCGACTTTCTTGGATTTCTCCAGCTTGCTATTTACTTTAACGAATACTAAACCCTTTTCCGGGCTGTTTATGTACACTTTGACTGGTATTTCCTTAACGAAGTACGGGATATCTGGGTCATAACAGAGTTTGATTTCTGGCTCCTTGTGGACGACATTTACGATTGTCACTTTAGAAGACTTAGCACCGGTGTTGTCCGTTGCAATTACCTTAATCGTGTGCTTACCTATCGAAAGGGCTAGCTTATCGAGCTTTTTTGAATTTAGGGGTATGCAGTAAAGGTTTGATTTGGTGTTCAACGTAAGAGGTATTCTAGACAAGCGAGCAATGTCCATTACTTGGATGTCCAAGGTTTTCAGCTCGAGTTGCTCGACCAGTAACGTTGCGATGAGTCTGAGAGCGTTCTTGGCTTCTACAGAGCTTCTGAACTTGACTGGCTTAAAATCGAGGTAAACTGCGAAGCCCTTGCTACCAGTAAAGTACACTAAAGGATAGACGCCAAAAACTCTTGAATACCAGTCGATTATTTTTAGTGCCTCTTTCAGAGGGAGTCGTAGGTTTTCTTCGCAGTCTAAGTCGATGTAAATTCGATCGATTATAGCGGTACTTCTGTCCCAAGGCTCGCCGTATTCGAATTTCTCGAAAGAGTAAACGGATACGAAGCAGTCCTCGTAGTCAAAGAACTCACACATTCGTGCAAGCGTTTCTGGAGATGTTGCGTATTCGTTCCGTATGAAAGATCTTTTAGTCTTCTTGCCAAATTCTCTTGGGAATTTGCCTTTGCAGTGAATGTCCACTAATTCTACGAAGTCGTTCATCGGGGGGATGAGTGAAAACGAAGGGGTAGAAGTGACAAAAAAGAAAAATCAGAATCCGAGAAAGAAAGACTGGCCGACTAACTGATCAAGAGTATCTTATCTATCGTCCCTACTTTATCAAAGTGCCTGTATTCAATTTCGATGGTTACTGGAATTGGCGGTTCCTCTCTAAGCACTAGAAAGATATCTATTGCTGCTTCGGGACATACTTCAATAGGCCCTTTCTTGAAGTGAGTCTCAACATTCCCTTTAACATCCCTAACTTTTGCGATAACCCCAAAGTCTGAGTTCGTTCTGAGCTTCAGTGTGACTTTGTACAAACGGTTGATCTTTATCTCCTCTACTTTGACGTCTACATCGAGCGCTGGCTCGAAATTTGACTTTTGTATAACATCTTTCAAAATCTCGAGTTTGTTTTCTGATTCAAGCAGACTTTTATCGACATTTTTAAGGGCGTCTTTTGCGAGATTTAACAGGTTTTTGACTTCTTTAGTGTCGTATCCACTTTGAATTATTCTCTCCACTTTGGATACGATCTCCGCGAGTTCTTTTTCGGTTTTAGATTTCTTAATCTGCAGTTCTTGCATTAGATTTCGCTTTTCCGTCTTGATGTAACCTATTAGCTGTCCTAAATCCCCTTCGCAAAGCTTTGAAATCGTCTGCCTGTAGTTTTCTGGATCAATTTTCAAAATAGGCGCTACGGATTGCAGGAAATTAATAAAGTCTTCGACTATTGAGCTCAGATCAACCTTTCGGAAGTACTCGATCTTTTTAGGATGACATATTACGAGACCATCGTTAAATAGAAATATTTGCGGTGTTGTGACCCTTTCGGGAAGACCTCCAAATTCGGTATTTTTACCATCAACGTAAATATCTTTTAGGACTTGACATAGTCTGAAATCCTTTTTGGAATAGATAAGAACGTGAACAGCCCAGTACGCGTAGTAGTTGCTGCCGTATTCGTCCCCGTACTTAAAGATGTCCGCAAGTACGATACAAATCAGATCGCCGAGTAATATCACTTTTTGGCAGTAGGAGGCGCAACTTTCGTAGTAATACTCTTTAGTTACTTCTAGATACCGTATTGATATAGTCCTTTTTGGACTCTCGAACATTGGCTCTTTCTCGACGATCGTGATCTTTCGAACATCATTCTCAACGATGTAAATAGACCCTGCCGTTAGCAGATAGACTTTACCCTCATCGTCGACGGCAAGGTCAACTAAGTCCTCTCCACCGAGATTTACAGTTAACTCTTTATCCAGACTTTTTGAATCTACATCGTATACTCGAACGTTTACAATAGTGTCTTTTCTAGGACTAGTTTGTTTGCGCTTGCTTGAGAATGTGATTACTACAATCTTTTTAACCTCTGGACTCACACAAAACTTGTCGCCCGGCGGTATTTCCAATTCGACTGTACCATCCCCCCCAACGATTGAGGGTAAGACGAATATGATGTCTTTTCTACCAGTATAATCAATTCTATTTCCACTCGGATCGAAGCCAATGATCTCGTAGTAGTCTTCCACCTTCTCGAGTACACCTATTGCTCTTTCTTGAGGATCATAGTAAACACCTATAGGATTCCTTCCCGCATAATCGAACGAGGATTCTATTATTCCATCGTTGGCTCTGACGAGGTAGACTTTTACGCAATTGGCATTTTCACCGTACTTAGGAGAGTACAATCTGTAGACAAGTATAGAGTCGCCAAAAACATTGATCCCTGAGCTAGTAATTGGAACTCTCCATAACACATTCCCCCTATTAGAAAAACAGATTAATTCGTCAGAGGTCGCAACGTATACTCTATCTCCTACGCTCTTCACGTTGTAGCTCCAAACATTATAACCGATTGTGTTTGCAAATTCATATTCCCAAGCCTTTTCGAAGATAACGCCTCTGCAAGCGTATTCCTCCACTGGTACAGAATCTTCCCAGAGCTCAAGAAACTTTTTTTCAAGCTTAGGAAGCTCGTTAGGTTCAGCGTAAGTTATAATCTCGTAATTTTCGTTGACACCATTTTCTGTTAAGTTCATCGAACCGTAAAAGCCAGAGTCATCGATGATGTATATCTTAGCGTGTGCGAGTTTTCTCGGTCTTCGAACATGATTAAAATTTATTCTACTCATCGTGATGACTCTTACATCTGCGCCTTCCTCACACTTTGATTTAAGAAGTTCTGCGTATTTCTCAGAGATAAATGGCGAAACTATCCAGATTCTATTTTTTGCAGACTTAATTCTATCGACTATGTCTCTCCCGATACCTCGCCCGATCTTTAATCCCATAGAATACTCACATCTCCGAAATCTTAAAAAGCTTAAGTTATATCGGCTAAGGATACCTGACAATTCTGGCTGTAACGTCAACTACGCCGTTAACGTAAGTTTTCTTCACGGACTCGGGGTCGACTACAATCCCTTCCGGAAAGTCCACGTAGAAGGCCTCTTCGTCGATGAAGATGGAAAGTCCTCTTGAATGTACTCTTACGTATACATTCGTCACGTTGGAAGCGTCTATCGTCACGTATAGCGTTTTTTTCTCTGAATCGACGATGGTTTCCGTGTATATACCATACTCTGGACACTCCACTACCTGAATGTCGTCCATATATTTCATCCCCCTCCTCAAAGACTTTTTAACCTTTCGTCTATCGTAGATTATAGACAATCTATCATCTACAATATTACGATCTATTGTAGATCATCTACGATAGATCACCTGAGCGTGACTTTTTAGATCTTAAACAGACCTTGTAGTACGCGAGGGGATGATTCACTGGACAGTTTGACTGGCAGATGTTCCAAGTTTTGAGAGTTTGGCACGACGGGCATGAATAAAATGTTCCTTTTCCTCTGAGTCCTGAGAGGTGCTCTACTTGGTATGCTGTTTTCTCGTAGTCGAAGTCGGGCTGGTTTGAAAACACGGCTATCACCTTCTCGCGGGGCATTCCGATGTTGAGCAAGAACGTAGCGAGGGTGAATCTCTCCTCGTGCGAGAGGTTTAGACCATCTTTAGCCTTCTTAAGTAGGTATGATATGCATGGAGGGTAGCATTCCTCCTCTTGCGTGTACAGAATCACCTTTGGATGGTCACGAGGGGGAGCGATTGTGTAGTAATCGACGAGGGTTGCGAGAGTTTCGGACTCTACATAGCAAGGGATATCGTAGTCCAACCGTTTAGCCTTTCGAATTACGTCTTCGACTGTGTATCTCTCGAGTTTTTCGGGGTCGAGAGGAACGCAGTATAAATTAGTTTTCGAGTTCACGGTCAATGGTAGCCTAAATACTCTCGCAACTTCCCACACTCTTGAATCGAGAATTCGGACATCATTTTCCTTGCAGATATGTAAGCCCACGAGCTTAAGAACGCGAGAATTGACCCTCCTCGGCGGGATGGGAACTTCGACGTGAAAACCCTTGCTACCAGAAAACTTAACGAGAGGATACGCTTGAGCTTTGTCCATTAGCCATTTGACGATCTTGACGGTATTCTTCAGAGCAAGTCTAAAGCCTACTACACCTCTAACGTCAACGTCAACGTCGAACACAATTCTGTCCGCTATTGCTTCTTCCCTATTCCAAGGTGTGCCATCAGGTGGAACGTTCTCGAACGTGCAAACGCTTACGTAAGCGTCCGTGAACTTAGCTTCATACGCAAGCTCGGCTAATTCGTCCAAATCCTTGACGTAAACGTTTCGTCTAAAAGAGTTGTCAGACTCGTAGGCAAATTCTCTTGGAAAGTGTTTGTAAAATTCTGACCAAATGAGCTTTATTTCTTCGTATTCCATGTATTATCGTATTTTTCAGTTCTTAAGACTTTACCGCAAAACGAACAGATGTGATAAACGGCTAAAACCTTTCCTTCTGGCATCTTCACGTCGTAAACCCTAACTGCTTTTGCTGAACACCTGCAGAACTGACAGAGGTTAAGCTTAGGAACGTTAGCGTTGCGAGGAAATTTAGCCAAAATAACCCCTACTCCCGCTCTAACGAGTGGAATAGCGTTAGGTAGGGGTAAAACGAGGACAGAACCTATCTTAAGTCGATGAGTAACTCCGTCGCAGTCGACTATGCTACTCCCACTTGAATACTCTATTATTTTGACTAACGCTTTGTACTCGTTCAGTTTTTCGAATAATTTGTGCCGTCTCTTAGCGATTCGCCTCTCTTTCTCTTCTCTCTTTCTTCTTATTTCGTTAATCTTACGCTTTAACTCTTCTTTGCGTTTCTCAATGTCCATGATTACTAAAATCTCCTAAAAACTCGTATTTACGCTTTTTCGATCTTACCTGACTCATAGGTGCGCATGACGGAGGTGGTTAGGTAGGAAGAATATTTTTTAAGGACGAGATAAAATTTCGGCTATGCTTGAAGGGATAGAAGTTAAGGATGACATTCCGAGAAGTGTTATCGAAGAGCTGAGAAAGAAGGTAGAGCAACTCAAGGCACTTGGACTCCCTGACGAAGACGTCAAGAAGTTTGCGGTAAACTTCTTGGAAAAAAGAGGTTTCAAGGCTAAGATCGTCGCTAAGTCGGTAAAAATTTCGAACATTGGTAGAGACGTCGAAGTAAAGAAGATGGTTACTGTAAAGGGGAAAGTTCTAACGCTATTCGAGCCTAAGTCCGACAAGATACTACAAACTGGCTTAATGGCCGACGAGACTGGGGTTATAAGGTTCGTCTTGTGGAACGGGGAGAAAGTATCAGGATGCGTAAAACCGGGACAGACGTATGTTTTTAAGAACGTCGTCGTGAACGAGTTTGCAGAAGCTTATCAAGTTGAGTCCACGCAAGATACCGAGATAGAGAAGTGTAAGGAAAGTGTGCAGGTGTCTAAACCCCGAGAACTAACTGGAGTCGTTTTAGCCATCGCAGGAGGCTTGAACGTGCGTTGCTCAGAGTGTTACAGAAGTATAAGCGAGAGCTGTCCTATACACGGCAACGTGGGCGAAGTATACACGCTAGATGTCAAGATGTTGCTCAGCACGACTGACGACGACATCTGGGTAGTTATACCAGAGAGGGTGTTTAAGGAGTTAACGGGCTTCGACGTGGATATAGCTATCGAGAAAGCGAAAAAGAGTATGGACAAAAGCGCAATAGTCAAGGAAGTCGAGAAGTATCTCGTAGGCAGAGTTATTACGATTAAAGGACCATACGTCGAGTGGGGCAAGTACAAGGCGTTGCATGCTGAGAGTGCAGATATACCTGACGTGAGACAGCTGGTCGTGGAGAAGCTTAAGGAAGTGGTCTGATGGTCGTTCTGACCTCCTCTCCCCGCTTTAGCGGAGTTAGTGTCATCGGGCACGGTCAGAGCACCCTCAAGAGGTGTTTGAGATGGTGAAGAGTGTTTCTGGAAGGAAAGAATTTCAGTCCACAAAGGTAGTAAGACCTCCTCTGTGTGAAATTGACGAAACAGACTTAGTTATAAACGAAGAAATAATTTCACCCATTTTGAGAAAGTTGGATAGAGTTTGCTTCGTTTCTGCCGTACTTGGGCTTACTGAAGAAGATAACTACGTTAGGTTGGAGTTATCTAATGCAACGGGTAACGTAGTTGCGTTTGCGAGGGAGGTAAAAGACGTTAGCGAGGGTGACTTTGTCTTCGTTTACGGAGGGGTAAGAGTTCTCAAGAGGGGAGGAGTCGTTAGTGTTAGTAAAATAGCTCCCATAGACACTACGGAAGTTAGCGATCTCATGGACTACTACCTCGTCGAAATGATATCTCAGCTAACTGACGCTTTACAAAATTATCACAGAAAGGATTTGATAGCTAAAGAAGGTAGGAAACATTACGGAGATCAGATGTCTAAGTATAGAAATATACTCAACAACATGAAGAAGGTGCTCATGGATAAGTACGGAGTGAAGGAGGAAATACAGGTGGAGGAAGAGGACCTTGAAGGACTCGAAATTGATTAGGGTAGTTTTTTACAGTTGTAGAATTCGTGTAAGAGTTTAACCTCGCTCTCGATCTCTTTTAGAATTTTCTTGAGGTTTTTGCGTTTCTTTTCTAAGCGATGACGCATTACTCTAACGTAGTTCTTCCATTCTCCCTTTTTAGTCCACTTTCGTCTGAACTCTTCTAAAGACATTTTTCCTGCCTTTACCTTCTCGTAGTCTTCGAGCATTCTGAAATTATCTCTCTTAGATCCCCACTTTTCGAAGAACTCCTCTAGACTCATTTCTCCATCTTGAACTTTTAGCCAGTCTCTTATGAATTCGATCTCCCTTTTCGTAAGAATGTATGGCATTGGTGCTCACCTTTGGTTAAGAGGTTGTTAATGTTTGAGGTATTTTACCGTTACTATTTTTTGTAATATTTATACCGAGTTATTTTTCGTGTGGTAAAGATTCTTACCAAACACTTTTATACTTGGTATGATAAAATCGAGCTATGAACAACCCTTGAAACCTCAACGAGCTACTCTCTCGTAAAAATGGTAAACGAAATTATCATAACGAAAATTATCCTAAAATTCACTTTTGAGAGATTCCTTATAAGCTAAGTACCATAGCACAATTATACGAAACGTTTATGTAATTGTAAACGAAACGTTTACCATGCAAGAGGTCTTGAGCATACGAATACCCAAAGAGTTGAAAGAGAAAATGAAGGAGTATTCTAACGTTGACTGGAAAAAAGTCGTAATAGAATCGATAGAGGAAAAGATTAAGCAGTTAGAAGCGGAGAAAATACTGAAAGAGATAGAGGAAATGAATAGGGAGTTGGAGGTTAGCGAAGTTCCCGCTTGGAAATTAATAAGGGAGGATAGAGATGCCAGTCATTGATTCGAGCGTTTACGCTAGCGTAGTCGTTAAGGACGAATTCTACGAGGAGTGCAAGAAGTACATGGTTGTAAAGAAGGTCACGCTCGACTTAGCCTTTGCAGAGGCTGGAAACGTAATATGGAAGCACGTAAAGATGGGAAGAATAAAGGATGCCGTAAAGAGGGCTGAAGTTCTCAAGAGACTAATAAATACGTCAAAGGTTTACGAGTCTAAGGACTTCCTCATAGATGCCGTTAAGTTGGCAGTTAAATATGATATAGCTGTTTACGACGCCCTTTTCGTGGCTCTCGCCCAAAAACTAAACGACAAGCTCGTTACCACCGATCGAAAACTCTGGGAAAAACTCAAGGATACGGACATATCTCACTTAGTTGAGTGCCTTTGGTGAGACCGTATGACTTCTTTTACGAAACTCCAAATGTGGTACGAACATCTGAAAACATCCTCTTGGCACACCGCAGACTTATATCTAAGGAGATTAACGGAGTTCTGCCGAAAAGTAGGCGTTACACCAGAGAAATTAGCCGAAATGAAAGAAACCGAAGTTAAAGGACTATTGTTGGAGTTTCTACAGGGTTTAGAGGGTAAATCCTACTCTTACAAGTCCGGTTTCGTGTGTGCGGTAAAAAGCTGGCTCTCCTTCAACGACAAGGAACTAAAACTAAAGCTTAAGACGGACAGAACTACTAAGATTTCTGCAGAGGAGAAAGTTCCTACGAGAGAAGAGTTGGGAAGGATTCTAACGGTTGCGAGCTTGAAGGCTAAGGTTGCCATCTCTCTAATGGCTTTTGCTGGAGTTAGGATAGAAGTTATAGGTAATTACAAGGGATTGGACGGTTTGAGGTTAAAAGACATGGAAAGTTTAGAAGTGAATGGGGATGACGTGAGCTTGAACGTTATACCGCCGAGAATAACCGTAAGACCCCCTCTGAGCAAAGCGGGGCATCAATATTTCACTTTTCTGTCCGAAGAAGGTTGCGAATACCTGTTAGCTTATCTAAGGCAAAGGTTAAGGAGAGGAGAGAAGTTAAATGAGGATTCTCACTTAATCCCATCTCAGAGGACTCGTAGATTTTTAACGAGCTACGGTGCGAGCGAGTTGATGAGAGAGGCTATTAGGACTGCTGGCTTTTCGTGGCGACCTTACGTTCTAAGACACTACTTCGACACTCAGATGCTGTTAGCGGAAGCTCAAGGTATTTTACCGAGAGATTACAGGGTGTTCTGGATGGGACATAAGGGAGACATAGAACACCAGTACACGACTAACAAGCATAGGTTACCAGAAGATCTGGTAGAAGACATGAGGGAAAAGTATCGCTTGGCTTCGAGGTTCTTGGAGACGAGAACTGCTGTAACGATCGAGCCGAGGCAAAAGGTCGTGTCGTTAGAGGAGTTGGACTACTACTTAGAGAAGGGCTGGGAGTTCGTTACGGTCTTACCCAACGATAGAGTTATCGTCAAGAAAAGATAGCTGACCTCTCCTTCTTTCATCCTAAACTTGATATATTTACTGCTTGCTAGTGATTAACACAATCAGAGTTAACGATCTTAATTCAACCTCTCTCGAAGACCTTGAACGTAGTAGTTATGTTCGTAGTAGTCGTCTATGTATAAGTTTAATAGTTCTATGCATACGTCTTTCTTGTCGATGAGTGCGCAATTTTGGGAGAAGTTTTACGATGCGATTAGGGAGATGATTTTCAGCGACGAAGTGTATGTGTTCAGGGAAATTGTAAACGAGCCGAAGACGATTAGAGAAATAGCTGATAAATTGGGGATGCCATACGTTACTGTAAGGAAGTACATACAATGGGGTTATAAGAATGGATTAACGGTAGTTGTTGGAACGAAGAAGGATAGGGGTGCAATATCTGAAAAGTGGTTGCTTACGTTCGTTCCCGAAGTTTTAGAAGTTAAAGAAGATAATCTTTTGATAGAAATTAGACTTAGGATTAACATTAGGAGAGAGTTTTGCGAAGGAGTTTGTCCATTTAAAAGCGAGTGTCCTAATTTTTTGAAGATGAAGAATGGGGAGAAAGTCGTCCCAAAGTATCGGGATGTCGAACTTTTGTTTGAACTGATGTCTAACGTTTTCCCAGAGGTCTGGAATTATTTTAAGTCGGGGATCTTTTATACTCTCTAGGCGCTTAATAAAGGGTAAGTGTGGTTCTACTGCGATGTATTCTTTAACACCTCTTTCGAGTGCGAATTTGGCTAATCTTCCGTAACCAGCACCAATCTCAAGGACTCTAGCTCCATTGAACATTTTTTCGTGTTTTATTATTACTCGTGGTATTGGTTTTGAAAGGTTGTCTACTCCTATTATAGAGTTACTGTTCGCTTTTTTTCAGCTTTAGGTAGTGTTCTTTGTTTGTAAGGTAACCCATTTTGACTCGATGAAAAGAGGATTGAAAGATGACTACTCTATCTGCAGTAATTTTTACGATCATGGGTGACCTCGATGAAAAGAGGATTGAAAGCTTAACGAAATGGGAATTACAAACGGCGAATTAGATTCGCTCGATGAAAAGAGGATTGAAAGATTGTACCGTGTTCAGGGTGTGTTACCTGGATTGGTAGTTCTCGAT
>Ga0256840_1002801_pt1 | contig 14947 bp, 11 predicted proteins | sample 355202metaG_FD_185969 | JGI IMG/M metagenome (GOLD analysis project Ga0256840, IMG submission 185969) | Hydrothermal vent microbial communities from Mid Atlantic Ridge, Atlantic Ocean - 355-202 | ecosystem: Environmental > Aquatic > Marine > Hydrothermal vents | place: Atlantic Ocean: Mid...
TGTCTAGGGTTATTTGTCTAGGTTCCAGGTCTAAGTTGACTTCTACTTCGCCAAACTCTTCAGCTAGTTTAGTAGTAAGCGTGTTGGCACAGCCTCCACATTTTACGTTGAGTACTTCGAATGTTTGTTTCATAAAATTATCCTTTTTTGTAGACTATAGGTTATTGTAACATAAAATTGTTTGGTATTATAAACTAATGTAAAGAGGGTATAATATTGCGTTATTTACATTAAACTAAAAGGAAAAGAGAATGACAAAAGTTATATTATTATCAGTAGTAGCAGCTACATTACTATTTACAGGGTGTGATGAGAAAACGAAAGATGCAGTATCTGATGCTACTTCATCTGTAACTGATTCGGTAAAAGAAGCAGCTACAGGTGCAGTTGATTCAGCAAAAGAAGCGGCATCAGAAGCAGCGACAAAAGCTGTAGATTCAGTAAAAGAAGCTGCAACTGTAGCAGTAGATGCTACTAAGGAAGCAGCATCAAATGTTGTAGATTCTGCAAAAGAAAAAGTATCTGGTGCGGTTGATGCAACTAAAGATGCTGCATCAAACGTTGTAGATTCAGCTAAAGAAGCAGCGGGAAGTGCTGTAGATTCTGTAACAGACACTGCAGCAGGTGCAGTCGACTCAGCAAAAGAGGCTGTATCTGGTACAGTTGATACAGCAGCAGACAATGCAGCTGACACAGCAAAAGATGCACTTAAAGATCAATTAGCAAACTAATTCTTTGTAGTTGATTTAAAATGCTCTCACTTCCACTTGGGAGTGAGATATAAACAACATTAAATAACACTATTTATACTTAATAAGACTAAAATAACACCTCGTAAATTTATGATATTGTGCAGTAATATTATGCTAGAATTGTATTATGAAAGATACATTTAACATAAAATTAAAACAAGACACAGTGGACAATCTTTTGGCTTTTTCAGAACTTCTCCATAAAGATGTCAATAAAATACTAGAAGAGGCTCTAAAACAGTACTTTGAAAGTGAACAACAAAAGTTAATCAATAAAGGCATAGAAGAAGATGCGACAATGACTAATTTGGATTATGATGAGTTTTGGGATGGATTGGATATTGGCTAGAGCATGACACAAAAATGGAATTTCAAAACCATAGCTAAAGAGATTGCAATAGCTGCAATATTCTTATTTATATTAACAAATATAATTAGTTATATTCGTAAACCTGAACTCACTTCAAATATGCTACCTCAACTTGAAGCACAACTCTTAGATGGTAGCCTATATAGCGTTAAAAAAGGTAAGCCTTTGGTTTTGCATTTTTGGGGAACATGGTGTCCTACTTGTCAACTTGAAATTGGAAATATTGAACATACATCTAAAGAGTACGAAGTGTTGACAATCGCTGTCAATTCAGGTGAGGACAGTAAGCTTACAAACTACCTAAATGAGAAAGGACTCACTTTTCGTGTTGTCAATGACAATAGGGGTGAATGGGCTAAAAAGTTTAATGTTGTAGCCTATCCCACAACATTCATCTATGATGGAAAGGGTGAGTTAAAGTTTACAGAAGTAGGGTATACAACTACAGCTGGACTGTTGGCAAGGCTAGCACTCATTAAATAGATAATAATATTTTATAATATAAAAATATACCTTAAAGTTCTTAGAGTAAAATACACGTACAAAATACTATCTAAGGAAAGAGTAAATGGAAGATATACCTAATTGTCCAAAGTGTGAGAGTACCTATACTTATGAGGATGGCACACTATATATCTGCCCTGAATGTGCCCATGAGTGGAGTAAAGATGTAGAAGTAGCTTCTGAAGAGGCAGGCTTAGTGGTCAAAGATGCCAATGGCAATACCTTAGAAGATGGGGACAGTGTGACTGTGATTAAGGACCTTAAAGTTAAAGGTAGTAGTGATGGCATTAAAGTGGGTACGAAGATTAAAAGTATTCGTTTAGTAGAAAGTAGTGATGGTCATAATATTGACTGTAAAGTACCAGGTGTGGGTGCGATAAAACTTAAGCAAATATTTGTAAAAAAGGCATAATCACTTAAAAAGTGAGTGAGGAGGCGCAAGTAGATATTTTTAAAGTAGACATTTTTAAAAATATCTACTTTTTATATAAGAAAAAACTAGTTAAAAAAGTTGTTTTTTTGTAAAATCTCTATGCCATTTTTTACGGTCTTCACGGATGTGTTAAATTTCTCTTTTAAGTCATCGTCAAGATTCATTTCGACGATTGTTTCAATGCCGTTAGAGCCAAGTACTACTGGTACACCCACACAAACATCACTATGACCATACTCACCATTGAGTATGACAGATGAAGAGACAACTGCTTTGGAATCATTTAAAATAGCTTCTGCCATATAAGCAATGGCACGACCTGGCGCATAATATCCTGAAGTTTTTAAATGTCCTACTATCTCTGCTCCACCATTTTTGGTTCTATCGATAATATCTTCCATATCTTCTTTGCTTAGGAGGTCAGTTAAAGGAACATCACCTATATTTGCTTTTTGAGGAAGGGGTATCATGTTTTCTCCATGATCACCTATAACCAAGGCACCTACTCTAGCTGCACCATAGCCAAGTTTTTGACGAATTTGGTATGCCATACGTGATCCATCTAACGCTCCGGCCATACCTATGATTCTATTGCGTTTCCAACCTGTGATTTGTCCAATGGTATAGGTCATGACATCCAGTGGATTAGAGACAGAGATGATAATAGCATTTGGAGAATACTTCATGATATCTTCAGTAACAGATTTGATAATCTTAGCATTTATCATCAATAAATCTTCTCTAGTCATATCACCTTTTCTAGGCACTCCCGCAGTCACAACGACAACGTCACAATCTTTTACATCTGCAGGGGTCTTTGCAGCAGTAATGATGGTAGGTTTAGTAGCATAATGCGTTGCTTGTGCTATATCGATAGCTTTACCTTGTGCCACACCTTCTGCAATGTCAAAAAGAACTATCTCTTTACATGTTCCCATCATTGCCAAAGAAAACGCTGCTGAGGCACCTACTGCACCTGCTCCAATAATGCCTACTTTTCTATTTGTTGTCATTGTTTCTCTCTTACTTTAAATTTATTTGAAATTATAGGCAAGATTCACTTTACATTACTAGTGATATGCTTTTCTTAAAACCCTTTCATCACAACATCAAACAGACAGTCAACCTCGCTATCTTCCAAAAAAACAGTTTTTTTACTTTCAAAAAAATCTAAAATCTTTTTAGTGGGCAGTGTAGGACTGTAAATGCAAGAAGGGTGTGCAGGCTTAAATGCTTGCATAAGAGCAATGTCTTCTTCTATGCGTTGTTCACAAATAAAACAGTTCTCGTCCACATAGAGCCTTCCTTCATAGTGAAGAAGGCTGATGTAACTTTCTACTACTATGCGTTTGGGATTTTGCTTGTCCCATTTTTTTGCTGTACCCAGTAGCAAGTCATAATAAAACGGTTCAAGCTCTTGGGCATCACGTAGATGCAGTTCAAATTTTTTGATGAAGTTATGCCACATAAGGAGTTTGTTATTATCATGCAGCCATGGAAAACCCATATGTGAGAGTGAACGAAGACGTGGCATGAAACGTCCATCTTCACCTTCTATTTCAAAGTCTACTAAATTGCCTAGCTGGAGTATGGAATGACGTGCCCCAAAAAAACGGTAGTAGGTACGTATTTCAGTAGCAGTTAAAACTCTGGCTATTGAGTCTTCATTTTTGGCTTTTTTGACTGAAAGTATGAACCCCTTGATGCGTATGTCCTTGCTATCCAAATTAGTTTAAAGTATAACATATTTTCATTTTCAAATTTAATAGATGCTACAATCAGAGATAAATTATTTAAAGGGTACTAGAGATATGACAAAAGAAACTTACATCAAAGGTAAGGAACGTAGCTTAGAATCAACCATTGACACAATGTACAAAAAATTACAAACATTAGATATACGCATAGATGAAGTCTCTGCGTTAAACCCTGTGCCTTTTGTCTACTCACAGCATATACGAGATGAAAGTTGTGATTTGATGTTTACCAATGGAAAAGGAGCTAGTAGCAAAGCATGTCTGGCTTCAGCACTAGGAGAGTACTTTGAACGTCTCAGTTGTAACTACTTTTTTGCAGACTATTACTTGGGTGAAGAGACATCTCAGGGTGCATTTGTACATTACCCTAATGAGAAGTGGTTTAGCTTTGATGAAGAGAGTGAGCAAATGCCCTTTGGACTTTTAGACGATAAGTTATGGGCATACTTTGACCCAGAAAATGAGCTACATCCCTCACAAATCTTTGACTTAAATTCAGGTGCAGGAGAGCGGGGTATTTGTGCTTTGCCTTTTGTAAGACAAAGTGATGCTAAACCTATCTACTTTCCTGTGAACTTCATAGCCAACATATTTGTGAGTAATGGCATGTCAGCTGGTAACACAGAAAATGAAGCACGTGTGCAAGCACTCTGTGAAATATATGAACGTTATGCTAAGAATAAAATTATTTCTGAGAGTATCTGTTTACCACGTATTCCTATATCGGTGATGCAAAGGTTTCCTGATATACAAACTTCTATAAAAAAGCTTGAAGAGTATGGATACCATTTACGTGTATGTGATGCTTCTCTTGGTGGAGTGTACCCTGTGATATCGGTCACACTCATAAACCCTAAAGATGGTTCCGTTTTTGCTTCTTTTGGGGCACATCCTTGTTTTGAGGTAGCACTTGAACGTACAGTGACAGAACTCTTACAAGGACGTGAACTAGACATGTTAGATGATTTTCATGCACCTTCTTTTAACCTTGAAGTTGTGGCAGAACACCATAACCTAGAAGCACATTTTATTAATGCCACAGGGCTACTGTCTTATGAGTTTTTTAAAGAACAAAGTGACTACGAATTTGTAGACTGGGACTTCTCTTCAAACACGCAAAGTGAGTTAGCCTATCTTTCTTCTATCGCAGGGAATGAAGGGTTTGAGATATATATTGCAGACTATGAACACTTAGGCGTTTATGCTTGTCGCATACTCATTCCTGGTATGTCAGATATTTACCCCGTAGAAGATTTAGTATGGAACAACAACAATGAAGGCTCTTATTTTCGTGAAGCCATTCTCTCTTTGAAAAACCTAGACAAAGAGGATATGTATGTATTGCTAGAAAACCTAGATGAGGGCGAACACAGTGACATGCTTAAAATCGCTGAGTTCATAGGTGTTGTACCTGACGAGGGTACGGCATGGGCATCTTTACAACTAGGTGAACTTAAAGCTATGCTTTATTTAGCCTTGGGGGAACATGAAGAGGCACAAGTATGGGTAACATGGTGTCAGCACATCGCAAACCTAGATGATAGACGTGCAAATATCTATAGATGTTTAGACGCGATGTTGACAATGGTTATAGAGGAAAAAAACCTAAAAGACTATCAAGCGAGTTTGATACAAATGTATACACTTGCATGTGTAGATACATGTCAAGCTTTACTGGCACAAAAGTTGACTTTTTATGGGCTACATTCTCCAGGTTTGGCACTAGAAGGGTTTCACAAACATTTAGGTTTACTTGAAGGCTATAAAAAGGTGCAAAAGGCTAAAAGAGTACATCAAGAAGTTAAGGTTCTCTAAACAGATTTTAACATCATTTTAGCTATACTCCACCCCATCTATAAGGCATTGTAATAATGCTTATATTACTATTTTTTAAGGTTGAAATATGCAAGATTTATTTACTTCATTTAAAGACAATTGTGGATTTGGACTCCTCGCTTCCATTGACAATACCCCTTCACATAAAAACTTAGAAGACGCTATCACTTCACTCTCACGTATGATGCATAGAGGGGCAATAGCAGCAGATGGTAAAACAGGAGATGGCTCTGGACTTTTGCTTTCTCTTCCCAAAACTTTTTTTAACAAAGTATTAGCAGTAGAAGGTGTTGACTTACCAGAAACATATGCCGTTGCTATGGTTTTTTCTCGTGAAATATCTAATTTTGATGTCATCAATAAAATTTGTGAGAACAATGATTTAAAAGTACTTTATACCCGCACAGTAGATACCAATGCCTTAGGCGAACAAGCACTTGCAACACTCCCCACTATAAAACAAGTATTTGTAACACCTAAAGGACCTGTAGCAGCTAAGCGGTTTGAAGCACTTATTTATCTTTCGCGTAAAGAGATAGAAGCAGCATTGAAAGAAGATGAATCATTTTATATTCCCTCTTTTTCAACGTCTGTGGTGTCTTATAAAGGGCTTGTGATGCCTACGCACATTAAAGCGTTTTATAAAGATTTAGCTAACCCAGATTTTAAAATCTCATTTTGTCTTTTTCACCAACGTTTTTCTACCAATACTTTGCCACAATGGAAACTAGCTCAGCCATTTAGAATGATAGCTCACAACGGTGAGATAAACTCAGTTACTGCTAACCGTTTTAACGTGGCATCTAAAATGGCCACAGCAAAATCTGAGGTTTTTACAGATGAAGAGATGACTAGGCTCAAAGATGTGATTCAAGATGGTATGTCTGACTCTGCAAGTCTAGATAACTTTATGGAGTTTTTACGTGTGAATGGTGTAGATTTCTTTAAAGCAGCTAGGTCTCTAGTACCTGCACCTTGGCATAACGCCCCACAAATGGATACAGACCTTAGAGCATTTTATGAGTATGCAAGTACCTGTTTCGAACCATGGGATGGTCCAGCAGCTGTAAGTATGACAGATGGCCGCTATATTGGATGTGTGATTGATAGAAATGGGCTTAGACCATCTAAATATATTCTAACAACTGACAACAGGCTGCTTATCTCTTCAGAGTATGGGGTACTTAGTATTCCAGATGAGGAGATAGTAGAACGTGGACGCTTACAGTCTGGTGAGATGATGGGTATAGATTTAAAGTATGGAAAAGTGCTTAAATCATCTGATATAGATGAATACCTTAAGGCAATACATCCTTATGACAAATGGCTTGGTGAAAATATGTCATACCTTCAAGAATATGTTCCTGATGCACAAACAACCAGATGTTCAAAGGATCATGTAAAAAGAGTAGCAGAAGAGATGGAAGCGAAACAGCGTTATTTTAATTATACTTCAGAAGTTGTAAATAAAATTATTAAGCCGATGATGGTTGAGGGTAAAGAGACTACAGGAGCTATGGGGGATGATACCCCTATTGCTGCTTTTTCGCAGGAGCAGAGAAACTTTACAGACTTTTTTAAACAAAAATTTGCACAAGTAACTAACCCTCCTATAGACCCTATACGTGAAAAAACAGTGATGAGTCTCAATACAGGCTTTGGTGAGGTACATAACATACTTAGTGATGGACCAGAACATGCAAAAAGACTTAAAACGGTTCTGCCTATAATGTCTGCAGAGAAGTTTTGTTTACTTCAAGAGTTTGGAGATGAATCTAACGAAAAGTATGATGAAAGTTATAAATCAAAAAAATATTCTACTGTGTATACTACAGATATAAAAAAGAGTCTTGATACTTTAATCAAAATGATTATTGATGATGTACGCCAAAATGGTATTAGAACAGTGATACTTGATGACAGGGATTTAAGTAAAGACAATAAAGTACTACCTATGCTTATGGTAGTAGGACGTTTAAGCCAAGAATTATTGGTAGAAGACCTTAGACATCTTGTAAGTATTGTGACTGTGACAGGTGAAGTCTTTGACCCACATACAGCTGCAGTGATGCTAGCCTATGGTGCAGCGGCAATCTTTCCGTACTTACTTTACTATAGTGTAAGAGAACTGTTAAAAGAAGATGATGAAGAAGCAGTAAAAGCGATACTGAAACGTTTTAGACGTGCGATGGGTGCAGGACTGATGAAAATTATGTCTAAAATGGGCATATCCACACTTTCATCATACAGAAACTCTAGACTCTTTGATGTAATAGGACTTAGTGAGCAAATAGTAGAAGATTGTTTTTCAGGAACACAGGGACTTTTACATGGGCTTGAATATACAGATATAGATGCACGTCTCAACACTAACCATAAACGTGCTTTCTCTCCTGAACTAGAAGGCAATAAAGCACTTTATAAAGGTGGATACTACAAATATAGAAAAGGTGGAGAGTTTCATGACTTTTCTCGTCCTACCATAACAGCTATCCAAAAATGTGCAGAGTCTGGCAATAAAGAAGACTATGCAGAGGTTAAAAAACTTGTCAATCAAAGAGACAAGAAGTTTATACGTGATTTTTACCAACTTAAAAGTGATAAAAAATCGATTAGTATTGATGAGGTTGAACCCTTGGCTAACATCTTTAAACGTTTCTCAACAGCGGCAATGTCTATGGGGTCTATTTCTGAAGAGGCACATACAACACTAGCTGTAGCGATGAATACTATAGGTGCTAAGTCAAACTCAGGTGAGGGTGGTGAAGATCCTACCCGCTATGGCACAGATAAAAATTCCAGCATTAAACAAGTAGCTTCTGGACGTTTTGGTGTAACACCAGAGTATTTACATTCAGCAACTGAAATACAGATAAAAGTTGCCCAAGGTGCAAAGCCAGGTGAGGGTGGGCAGCTTCCAGGGTCTAAAGTTTCTCCACTTATTGCTAGACTGCGTTTTACAAAACCTGGTGTGACGCTCATTTCCCCACCTCCTCATCATGATATTTATTCTATTGAGGACTTGGCACAGCTTATTTTTGATTTAAAACAAATCAATCCAAAAGCAAGAATAGCAGTGAAGCTTGTGTCCACTGCTGGTGTTGGAACAATCGCTGCAGGTGTGGCAAAAGCGTATGCAGATAAAATTATTATCTCTGGATCTGATGGAGGTACGGGAGCCGCACCTATTGGTTCCATAAGGTTTGCAGGTAATCCTTGGGAATTAGGGCTCATAGAAGCACACAATGCACTTAAAGCGAACAATCTTAGAGGGCAAGTTACTTTAGAGACTGACGGTGGACTTAAAACGGGGCTAGATGTAGTCAAAGCGGCTATCTTAGGTGCAGAAGAGTATGCCTTTGGTACAGGGGCACTTGTTATTGTTGGGTGTGTGATGCTAAGAGTGTGTCATCTTAATACTTGTGCCGTAGGGGTAGCAACACAAGATCCAAAACTACGTGAGAAATTTAAGGGTAATGTTCAAAAAGTAATTAATTATTTTACTTTTATTGCGGAAGAGATTAGAGAAATCCTTGCAGAACTTGGGTATAAGTCGCTCGAAGAGATAGTAGGACAAAACCATTTATTAGAAGTGATAGATGATGCATTTGCTAAAAAGTTTAATTTGGAAGAGATGTTATATAAATTAGATGGGGTGAATACTTGTCAGGTACCATCTAACGAGCCTTACGATAAAAATGAGTATGAAAAAGAACTTATTAAAGAGCTTATGCCAACGATAAAAGACCCTTCTAAACGTATTGTACTTTCTAAAAAGATTTCTAACCTAAATAGATCTTTTGCTACAAGAATCTCTGGTGAGATTGCTGCACTTTATGGTAACAAAGGACTTCCTAGTGGTACGATTACGCTAAACATGAAAGGTACCTCTGGACAATCTTTAGGTGCTTTTATGTCAAAAGGTATTCATATAAACATAGAAGGTGCAGGGAATGATTATATTGGTAAAGGTATGAATGGTGGTCAGATTGTTATTACCTCTGCTAAAGCAGGTCATGAGTTTGCATTAGGTGGAAACACCTGTCTTTATGGAGCAACTGGAGGGATACTGTATGTAAATGGCCAAGTGGGAGAACGTTTTGCTGTACGTAATTCTGGTGCTACAACTGTAGTAGAAGGTACAGGTGATCACCCATGTGAATATATGACTGGAGGGGTTGTAGCGATTCTTGGTAAGACTGGTGTGAACTTTGGTGCAGGTATGACTGGAGGGAAAGCATTTGTATATGACGAAGAGGGACATTTTTATGAAAAAGTAAACCCTGAGTTGGTAGAACCTCTACGTATAGATACTGACGAATGGGACACAGAAATGTTTGAACTTAAAGCATTGCTGAAAGATTATGTAGAAAAAACAGGTTCAAGAAGAGCATCGTTTATATTGGAAAACTTTAGAACAGAAATTCGTAAATTTTGGATGGTTGCACCGCGTGGAGCTAAACCAACAGTCATTGCCGATAAAAAAGGTGAATAAAAGGTATGAATACCTTTATTGAAGCCTGTATAAAAGCCAATGAAGAGATAAGCCTTGCACTCCAAAATAGTTTTGATAATGCTTGGTTTGAAAAGACAGAAGTGGGTGCGGGTGGAGATGTCTCTTCAAAATTAGATCTCATGGCAGAAGAAGTATTTGTCAAACATTTAAGTACTTTTGGACATATTGAATCTGAAGAATCAGGACTGATACGCAACGATGCCTTAGATGAAGGAAGTTCTAAAATAATCATAGACCCCATAGATGGCTCTTCTAATGCACTTTCTTTTTTTCCTTATTATGGCACTTCTGTAGCAAATATGAATGCAGAGGGGCATGTGGATGCTGCTATTGTATGTAATCTAGTCAATGGAGATATTTTTCTTAAAACGACAGAACATAAGACACAACAAGGCAAACTTTTTTCAAATCAACTGCATGACCCACATACTGTACCGTATGCAGAAGTAGGACTTTTTGAAAAAGCCTATGCATATCCTAAGTTGGTAAATCTTTTAGATCAAGAAAATTTAAAATTTAGAGCACCAGGAGCTATTGCACTCTCTTTAGCCTATGCACATTCCGTAAATTATGTACTTTTTGTTGGGGTATTTCGTATTTATGATTTTGCAGCAGGCTTGGCACTTTGTGAGGGTCTTGAAGTCATTGTTGAAGAGGATTATGTTATAGTATCAAAAGAAAAAAAGATTGCAGAAAAGATAGAACAACTAGTGAAAACACAAGTTATAAAAGCATAAGGAAGTAGAATGTTTGGAAGTTTATTCAGTAAAGAGGAAGATAAAGAGGAGATAGCAAATCAATGGATTAAATGTCCCAAGTGTACTTCTCTTATGTATTTTAAAGAAGTAGAAGCACAGCAGCATGTATGTCCAAAATGTAACCACCACTTTCGTATTTCTGCACAAGAACGCATAGATTCTATCGTAGATGAAGACTCGTTTGTAGAACATGATATGTCTTTAGCACCCGTAGACCCTCTTAAATTTTCAGATAAAAAATCTTATAAAAAACGTATAGATGAAGCCAAAGCAAAAACAGGTAAAACATCTTCAGTGATGAGTGGATCTTGTACTATTGGTGGAGAACCAGTGGAAATAGCAGTCTTTGATTTCTCTTTTATGGGAGGAAGTTTAGGTTCAGTTGAAGGTGAAAAGATAGTACGTGGTATTAACAGGGCTTTAGACAAAGAGTGTGGATTTATCATTGTCTCAGCCTCTGGCGGAGCTAGAATGCAGGAGAGTACGTATGCTTTGCTTCAAATGTCTAAAACTTCTGCAGCACTAAACAGACTACATCAAAAAGGGCTCCCTTTTATCTCTATTTTAACTGATCCTACTATGGGAGGTGTTTCTGCTTCTTTTGCAATGTTGGGTGATATTATTATGGCAGAACCTGGAGCACTTATAGGGTTTGCTGGACAAAGAGTCATCAAGCAGACTGTGGGTGTTGATTTACCTGAAGGTTTTCAGCGTTCAGAATTTTTACTTGAACATGGACTTATAGATATGATTGTTGATCGTGAAGAGATGCATGAAACACTTGCAGGATTATTTAAACTTTTTAATAAAAAGAATAATGACTATGTCAAAATTACACCGAAACGAAGAAAAACGGATAAAGAAAAAGCTGAGACAGAAAATCCTGAAATAGGAACCCTTGAAACTGATGCATTATATAACTCTATTGAGTCTGCATTAGAAGAATAAACTATCGTCGATAATTAGAGGATTATCGAACATTATACATGGCTAAATAATACAGTTTTAACTCTAAGACAGCTATAATCAATCCTAAAAATTAAAGTAATAAATTCAAACCAAGGGTAGTAAATTTATGACACTGGAAACTATAGGGTTGCCGCTCATTGTACTTCTTCCATTTATAGGGGCTGTTTTAGTGGCTCTTACCGCAAAAGTGGGTAAATATGCCCCAGCATGGGTTGCAGGTAGTATTGCACTTCTTGCACTCTTTATTTTAACCTTCCTATCTTCTATACCTTTTTCTGGAGAGAGCCTCGTTCAATCATGGACATGGATAGCATCTATTGGTCTGAATTTCTCGTTTAGGATAGATGGCTTGAGTATGCTTTTTGGCTACATCATATTAGGTATTGGGGTATTGATTGTCTTTTATGCGAGATACTATCTTTCACCTAAAGACAGTATGTCTAGATTTTATGTCTATCTACTCCTCTTTATGGGGTCTATGCTAGGCATTGTCTTTTCAGAAAATATACTTTTACTCATGGTGTTTTGGGAGCTTACGTCACTAAGTTCATTCTTGCTGATTAGTTTTTGGCAATACAAAAAGGCAGGTAGAGATGGTGCGATGATGGCACTGGTTATTACAGGGGCAGGTGGTTTGGCTCTGTTTGCTAGCATGCTTATTTTGGGTTCTGTGGTGGGTTCTTTTGAGCTTTCAGTCGTGCTTGAAAGCAGAGATATCATAGTAGAAAGTCCACTCTTTAGACCTATATTTATACTCTTTTTTATCGGGGTCATCACAAAATCAGCACAGTTTCCCTTTCATTTTTGGTTACCACATGCTATGGCAGCACCTACACCCGTTTCAGCCTACTTACACTCTGCAACTATGGTCAAGGCAGGTATCTTTCTTCTAGCAAGGTTCTACCCTGTCTATAGTGGTACAGATGAGTGGATGGTACTTGTAACAAGTGCAGGGTTAATGACAGTACTCATAGGGGCATTTATAGCATTTTTCAAGCAAGACCTTAAAGGACTCATGGCGTACTCTACAGTGAGTCACTTGGGGCTTATTACCTTTTTGTTTGGTTTGTCTACGCCTTTGGCAGCACTGGCAGCACTTTTTCATATCATCAACCACGCTGCATTTAAGGCGGCTTCATTTATGATTGTGGGTATTATAGACCATCAGGCAGGCACAAGAGAGATTAACAAGCTTGGAGGGTTGCTTAAGTTTATGCCTTATACGGCTACTTTAGCGATGATTGCAGCTGCTTCCATGGCAGGTATTGCACCACTCAATGGCTTTTTAAGTAAAGAGATGTTCTTTGAAAGGGCTGTGCATGACAGTGTCTTGATTGTTGTCCCAATATTGGCTACGATTGCAGGTATTTTCTCTGTAGCTTACTCTTTACGGTTCATTGCAGATGTCTTTTTTGGTAAAGCAAATAAAATGCCTATAGAAAATCCAAGAGAACCTTATTATCTTATGAAGCTTCCTATTGTTCTTTTGATACTTGCTTGTATTGCTATTGGTCTGGCACCCATGACACTTATCTCTGATATACTCTTTACGGCTACACAAAGTGCCTTAGCAAGACCGTTGCCAGAAGTACACATTGCATTGTGGCATGGATTTAATCTGCCGCTTCTCATGAGTGCTATTGCAATTGCGATGGGTATTTTACTTTACGTAAACAAAAAGAGTGTCGGTAGCATGTATGATAAATATTTAAGAGATATAGATGCTAGAGATCCCTATAACTGGTTTATTACCTTTATATTTGCATCAGCAAATACCATACATCAGTTTTTACATTCAGGAAAAATATATAATTCCATTTATATTTTGCTCACTTTTTCACTCTTAGCAGGATGGGTAGGGTTTGGGTATAGTGAAGCATCTATTTTTGGACAACGTGCATTTTTACCTATCGATTTAGTGAGTCTTACTATCACTGTCTTTACGGTGATATCTATTGGGGGTGTTATTTATTATCATCATGACCGTTTTGTAGCACTTATTATCGTAGGTATTGCAGGTTTGATTACCTCACTTATTTTTATAAAATTTTCTGCACCTGACTTGGCACTGACACAGCTTTCTGTGGAAGTAGTGACCATTGTGTTGATGCTTTTGGCTTTGTATTATCTTCCTCAGTTTACACCCAAAGAGTCATCAAAGAAAAAGATAACAGCAGATGTCATACTTTCTGTTCTGGGGGGGATAGGTGCATTTGTATTAACACTCTCAGTATTTAGCAGGGAGTATACACCGATCTCTGACTTTTTTGTTGCCAATGCAAAAACAGGCGGTGGAGGTACAAATATAGTCAATGTTATACTTGTAGACTTTAGAGGGCTAGATACACTTGGTGAGATTACGGTACTAGGCATTGCAGGGCTAGGTATATTTGCAATGATGAAAGGTTTAAGTCTTTATGCTCCACGTAGAGATGCAGACAATGTTAAGTATTCACAAGATGCACATCCTATCATTGTGAAAACACTGGTTTCTGTATTTTTCCCTGTGATGTTTATGGTTGCTATTTATATTTTCCTTAGAGGACACAACTTACCTGGTGGTGGTTTTATCGCTGGGCTTATTGCTGCAGTGGCACTGATTGTTCAGTATTTGGCTTCAGGTATTGACTTGTCTAGTAGAAGACTTGGGTTCAATAAACATGCACTCATTGCTATAGGTGTTATTGTTGCAACTGCAACAGGACTTGGGTCTATGGTATTTGGCTATCCATTCTTAACCTCTACATTTACACATTTACATTGGCCTATTGTTGGAGAATTTGAAATTGCTTCAGCCATGCTTTTTGATTTGGGTGTCTTTTTAGTAGTAGTTGGATCTACGGCGATGATACTTGTGAATTTAGGAAAATTAAGTTCCATTTCACATCATGATAACACTACAAAAAAAGAGGAGGAGAACTAGTATGGAAATTTTAGTCGCACTCATCATCGCAGCCTTTACAACAGGTGGTATATTTTTAATTCTTAAAGGTCGCACGTTTCCTGTGGCATTGGGCATGGTTTTACTTGCGTATGCTGTGAATCTATTTTT
>Ga0256840_1002802_pt1 | contig 14946 bp, 21 predicted proteins | sample 355202metaG_FD_185969 | JGI IMG/M metagenome (GOLD analysis project Ga0256840, IMG submission 185969) | Hydrothermal vent microbial communities from Mid Atlantic Ridge, Atlantic Ocean - 355-202 | ecosystem: Environmental > Aquatic > Marine > Hydrothermal vents | place: Atlantic Ocean: Mid...
ACTCTTCGACCTCTTCGATTTCAAAAACAGAACTCTCTTCGTAAGATTGTTCAAGATTAAAATGCTCAATCATAAAACGAATATCACTATCGTCTTTATGCTCAACAATAGGGCGAAAAAATGCCACTCGCTCAAGACGACTTTTGAGTAACTGCATTATTCCCATCGAAACTATCAAAGAACCTGCCTTAGGCTCAAGTGACGCTATAAAAAGACTTTTTACTGCCATATCTCAACTCCTTACATGTAAGCGAATAATAGCGTAATTTTAAATCTTTACATCTTTTGGTTATAATCGCGAAAATATTATATTAAAAAGAGTAACTCTATGGTACAAACAATCAATCTAACTATGCGATTTGGTAGTCGTGTTTTATTTGACAATATAAATCTCAAACTAGACCGTCATAAGCGTTATGGTCTTATTGGGGCAAATGGTGCAGGCAAGACGACATTTTTAAACATTCTAAGTGGATTAATCGAAGAATTTGAAGGTGAAGTGGTTATTGAAAATGGTCTTAAAGTTGGTGTTTTAGGGCAAAATCAGTTTGCTTTTGAAGATTATACGATTATGGATGCGGTTTTGTATGGGAATAAACGCCTCTATGACGCTATCAAAGAGAAAGAAGAGCTCTATGTGACGGGTGATTTTGAAGATGATGCGACAAATAATCGTCTAGCAGAGCTAGAAGTTATCTGTGTTGAAGAAGACCCAACATACGAATATGATGTCAATATCTCTAAAATCTTAGAAAATGTAGGTATTCCTGCTTCAGAGCATGAAAACCTTATGTCCACACTTAAAACTTCTGATAAATTTAAAGTTTTACTAGCACAGGTTCTCTATCCCAAGCCTGATGTTTTATTCCTCGATGAGCCTACAAATAATTTGGACATCGAATCTATCGGTTGGCTAGAAAATGAGCTTCAGCGTCATGATGGAACTATGGTCGTTATCTCTCACGATAGACACTTTTTAAATGCGGTTGTGACAAATATCTTAGATGTTGATTACCAAAAAATTCGCCAATTTACAGGAAATTATGATGATTGGTACCTTGCGGCAAATGTTATTGCAAAGCAACAAGAGATGGATAATGCTAAAAAACTCAAAGAGAAAGAGGAGCTAGAAGCTTTTGTGCGCCGCTTCTCAGCAAATGCCTCAAAAGCGAAACAGGCAACTTCGCGTCAAAGAAAGTTAGATAAATTGGAAATTGAAGATATTAGGCCATCAAGCCGTCGTGACCCAAGTATCGTTTTTAAGGCGAAACGAAAAATGGGTGGTGAAGCCCTAGAAGTCACTAATGTCTCTCACTCTTTTGATGATTTGGAAGTTTTAAAAAATATTGACCTTCGTATAGAACCAGATGAAAAAATTGCAATTCTCGGTCCCAATGGTGTGGGAAAATCTACACTCCTAAAAATCATTATGGAAGAGATAAAGCCTAAAGAGGGTGAGGTAAAATGGGGTGCTACTATTGAGTCGTCTTATTTTCCACAAGATACAGTTGAGCAAATTAGCGGTGATGGTACACTCTATGACTGGTTACGCGCTTTTGACCCTAAGCGTGATATTGCGGAGATTCGTAACTGTTTAGGGCGCATGCTTTTTAATGGCGAACAGCAAGAAAAAAGTGTTGAGAAGATTTCAGGGGGTGAAAAACACCGCATGATGCTCTCTAAAATGATGCTTGAAGAGGGGAACTTCTTAGTGCTTGATGAGCCTACTAATCACCTTGACCTTGAAGCGATTGTTGCTCTTGGTGAGGGACTTTATAACTTTAGTGGAAATGTTATTTGTGTCTCTCATGACCGTGAGCTTCTTGATGCCTTTGCTACTCGTGTTATAGAACTTCACCCTGATGGCACCTATATTGATTTTAAAGGGACATATGAGCAGTTTGCAGAGGCAAAAGCAAATGGATCAATTTAAAAATGTCATAGGACTAGGAGTTGCAGGCAATTTTGCTCTACACCTCGAACAAGCTGGCGAGTCAGAAGATTTCAAAGATGTTGTGAGTGAGGATGAGAATGCTCCTAAAGGCTTATTTCCTTTTTATCTCCCAAATTTTGAAAATCAACTAGGCGTTTTTCCTCTTTCAAGCGATACGCTTATCTTGCCAAAAGAAGATGTTGATGTCCAAGTGGAGCCTGAGGTAGGTTTAGTGTGTGATTTGTACTATGAAGATGCAAAACTGAGCAAGATTATTCCTACACATTTTGGTGCTTACAATGATGCTTCTATTCGCAAAAAGGGTGTTAAGAAAATTTCACAAAAGAAAAACTGGGGTCCAGCGTCAAAAGGTTTGAGTGATACACTTATCCCTATCAACCGTTTTGAAAATGGCGGCATAATGGACACTTGGCGCATTGCTTCATTTTTAAGACATGATGGCAATGTTTTTCCTTACGGTGAAGATGTAGAACTGACTGGATATAGCTATTTTTATCAAAAACTTATCTTGTGGATGGAAAATCAGATTAACACCCAAGAAGACTTTGGACCACTTGAACCTATTAGAGAATATCTGCTTACATGCAAGAATCCAACTCAAGCTATTATAAGCATTGGAGCTACACGCTATGACCTCTTAGGTGAAAAAAGTTTTATACAAGATGGAGATGAGACTATCGTTGTTTTATATGATGAGCGTATCTACTGCCCAGATACCGTTTTAAAGCATGTCGTGAAAGATGATTTTGCAGACAAGGGCGTTTCTATACTCCGTCAATTTGTAAAAGATGCCTCTTAAAGATGAGTCGAGGCAAGAAGCTAGATCTCAATATCGGAGCTGATTTTGGTTCTGATTGGCAAGAGGTAAAAATCGCTCCTAAAAAAACAAAAACAGAGGTCACCGAACCCTCAAAACATCAACTTCATTTTCAAAAAGAGAAACGCCGCGGTAAAGTTGTCACCTTGGTAGGACCCTTGCATGTAAGCAAAGATGATGCAAAAGCACTGCTCAAAAAATTGAAGAAAAAACTAGGTACAGGTGGCAACATAAAAGAAGAGTTTATGGAATTTCAAGGCGATATTCAGCCTCGCCTGCGAGAACTTTTTATAGCTGAAGGCTACCGTTTTAAACGCTAGCCATCACATAAAAAGAAGATACAAAGTCCCCCACAGCAAAAATGCAATCAAAGCAATAAGCCCAAACACAAGCGCTATTCTAAACACAAGCATTACTAAAAAGATGAGAACTTTTTTCTTTGGCACTACCTAGTGACCTTTATAGACTTCAATAGGAAGTTTATTACCAATAGCATAAAGAATACCTCCACGGAGATTAATAACCTTGTATCCAAGCTCTGTATCAAGAAAAGGTGCGAGCATAGAAGAGCGGCTTCCTGTTCTACAAATAAGAGCGAACTCTTCGTCTTTTTTAATATATTGATTAAGTTTACTCAAAAAGGCATCAATATCGTATTGCCCGCGTTCGTTAAAAAACATAATAGGAATAGAACCTTTAAGCAAACCTGTCTCACGCCACTCAGATGGTGTGCGAATATCAATGATCTTAATCTTAGAATCAAGAAGCTTTTGAGAAGCAAACTCCTGTTTCACCTGCGCAAAAAGAGAGAGCGAAAGTAACACTAAAGCGAAAATAATTTTCTTCATAAAAAACCTTACATGTAAATATAGTTATAATATCGCAATTATACAAAAAAAGAGAGAATAATGGCTTCAAAAATAGATAACACAAAACGCTTAAGGTATATTCGAGTTTTAGAGCGTTTTTCAAACAGTATCATAAACTATCTTTTTAAATCCGAAACAATTTCCAAAAAGACTTATGATAAAAAAGTTTTAAATAACTTGCGATATCTTGAGCGAATAGAAAGTGTTGCCTTATATAAAGGAGAGTATAACGAACTCGAAAAACTTATCAAACAGATGATACTTTTTCAAGAGAGCGAAAAAGATATACAAGAGATTAAAGATAAACTTCTTTATCAATCAAATCAGATAGAAAAAACTATAAACAATAGACGCTACAAAAAAGATAAACATGCATCGGATAAGTATAAAGACTGGGAGTAAGCGAGAGAGCAGTTGCTAAGAAGAAGCTCTCTTGCTTTTTGTAGTGATGTCACAAAAATGAGTTAATTTAATGCACCAAACAGTACATGTAAGCATTATTTTTGAGAAAAAGTAAGTTCTAAACGGCGATTTTTATTACGTCCATCTTTTGTCTCATTTGATGCAATTGGAGAGTACTCCCCTCGGCCTGATATAGTCATACGATTTTGTGCTACACCTAAATTTATAAGTGCTTTTTTAAGAGATTCTGCACGTCTTTTCGAAAGCTTTAAGTTATAAATATCATTTCCAATAGAATCGGTATGACCTATAATGGTAACATTGTATTGTGGATTATTTTGTAGGTATGTAGCTAAAGCTTCGATATCTTCTTTTTTCTTTGCAGTAATTACATCAGAATCATATGCAAAGTTGATATTTAGAGTGAAATTTTTTGCACAGCCCTCTGAATCAACTTCAACACCACTTAAAGTATGTAAACATTTGTCTTTCTCATCTATGATGCCATCTCTATCACTATCAGCTTCGCAACCCTCTGCATTGGCTGTTATTCCAGCAGGAGAGTTTGGACATTTATCATTTACATCCAACACGCCATCGCTATCACTATCTACTTCGACATAAGTAGCTGCAACAGCGGATGTTGCAACAACCGCAGGCGTAATTTCTTTAACATCTGCTTCTTGTTTTGGACCAAAAGAGTAAGTGATACCTGCCATTATTGCAAGATTACTATCATAACGCGCGTCATTATATTTAAGCATATATTGTGTTTCTAATTTTACAGCGAAACGATCCGCAAAAGGAACTTTGATACCAGCAGCTGCTGCGGCGTAAGGGCTATCGTCATTTTTAAAATAACGGTAATAGACTGTTTCATAGCCAAGCCCCATTTTTACAAATGGAGTGATGCTATCTTCAGTGTCAAATTCGTAAACACCATTGAGACCCATACGTGTAATAGCTGTTGTCGCATCATTTCCATCATAATCGCTTGTTAAAGAGTGTAAAATCTGCAATTCTGGTTTGATAGTGTCAATTAAGTTATTGATCTGAATTTCACCACCTACTAACATCTGGTTATCTATTTGTAAATTTCCCTCTGGAAACACCATACCAACAAGTGGTGTAATCTCATAATTGTACTCAGTTGCATAAACAGCACTTGTAAGTAGTAGTGTTGTTGCTAAAAGTGAAAGCTTGGGCATCGATTTTTCTCCTTAAGATTGTAAAGATGCCATTGTAGTCAAAAAGAGTATTAAGATTGTATCAAAAGAGTATATTTATGGTTACATGTAATGATTTGCTAAGGCACTTATATATACTAAGATAATCTTAATTATAAGAAAGTATAATTCCATAGCTATAAAAATAATGCGATTTTCAGACAATAGCACTTATAAAAACAAGATACTAAAAAACAACTGGATAACTAATGACTGGCGAGTATCTTCTTTATGGACTTGTAACATTTGCTCTTTCTGTCCTTTTTTCCATGGGAGGGGCAGGTGCTGGTGTAGCACTTATTCCAATTTTTAACTTTTTAGGTTTAGATTTTACAATTGCTAAAGCTATTGGACTTTTTGCCGGTGCTTCTACAACCATAACTTCTAGTATTATGAATATCATACACAAAAGTATTGAGTATAAATTTGTATTTCCAATTGCACTTATGATGCTCTTTTTTGCTCCACTTGGGGCTTACAGTAGTAGTTTCATTGATGAGACACTTATCAAATTTTTCTTTATGCTTTTGCTTTTTTACAGTGCAACAATGATGATGTTTTCAAAGAAAAAAGCCCTTTTTCACGCAGAATCAAATATCACTCTTTTAGTTGTTGGAACTGGTGTTGGATTTCTTGCGGGACTCTTAGGTGTTGGCGGAGGAAATATTCTCATTCCACTCCTAGCACTTCTTGGATATGCTCCTAAAAAAGTAGCTATTGCTGTCAGCTTTGTTGTCCCATTTTCAGCACTTGGCTCCTTTTTCACTTACGCTACTTATGTACCGCTTGATTATAAACTTTTAAGCTTTGTTGCTCTTTGTGCCATAATTGGCGGCTATGTTGGGAACTATATTATGCACTTTAAACTTGAGCAGTCACATATTAAAAAAATTATGGCAGGGCTTCTTTATCTCTTAGCCCTCAAAATGCTTTGGCATTTTATAAGATAAATTATAAAAATTACTTCACCTTCACAATCTATTTTACGATATCAACAACAAACGCACCTCTTAAGTCGTCTATTTTATATCCGACTGCTTTATCGTTTGGATATTTAGCTTTTATAAGCTTGTATGCCGCTGGATCTCGCACATCATCTGCACCATGACATACCAAACAGACACCTTTATTTATAAATATAGGCTTGTACACTTTATAGTGATTCTTACCTACCTCTTCCACAAGTATTTTTGGAAGCGATTTTTTCTCATCAAACATTGTATGCAATTCTTGTAAAACCTTCGCTTCATCTGCTGTTGGTTTATTTGCTGGGTTTCTATACTTCAAGGAGACTCTTTTCACTTGAACACCTTTTGTATAACTTTCATTTACTTCTTTAGCAATCGCACTTGCCTTATCTGAACAAAAGCTAGCAGCTTGCACCGATCCGCCTGCCTTCATGTTTTGTTTCATATGCATTTGAAGCGTTTTACCCATTTTCATAATAGCAGCTTTTGCCTCTTGCCTTATCTCTTTGTCTGTTGTTGCGCTTAAAAATGTAGCACTCATTGCTACAACTACTGCTGATAATATAATTTTTTTCAAAAATTAATCCTTTTCAATAAATACTCTATACTACTTTCATGTTTTCGTCCATAGCTTTCGTTAAAATGATATCACAAAATTACAAATATTAGCAACTCTTTTTCAACACAAATATGCTACAATTTCTCACAATGAAAAAAATACTTTTACTTGAAGATGATACACTCCTTGGTCAAACTGTTGAAGAGCTTTTGATTAATGAGGGATATAGTGTTGATTGGGCTGTGGACGGAGAAGAGGCGGCGGAGTTTTCTTATGAAACGAGTTATAATATGTATATCTTTGATGTGAATGTTCCTCTTCTTGATGGATTTGAACTACTTGAATCTCTGCGTGAAGCACAAGATAACACACCTACGCTCTTTATTAGCGCGAGGGTTGATTTAGAAAGTATTGCGCATGGCTTTCAATCTGGGGCGTATGATTACATTAAAAAACCTTTTTTTCCTCAAGAACTGCTGATTCGCGTCAACGCCAAAATCGGTTTAACCCAAGAGAGCATCACTTGTGGACAGATGCAGTACAATCCTCACACAAAAGAGATACGACGCAACGCAGAGCTAGTCTCCTTTGGTGAAGTCCAAACAGCACTTTTGGAACTTTTTATGCAAGAAAAGGGTCGTATTATCGAAAAAAGCACCTTGTTAGAGTGCTTGGAGCATCCCTCTTCAGCAGGACTGCGTGTAGCACTCAATAAGCTCAAACAAAATACAGGATTTACAATAAAAAATATTCGTGGCATAGGGTATATTCTTGAGGAGTGTTGAGAGAGAATCTTTTATAAAGAGCTTTGCACTATTTTTTATCTCTTTGATGCTTCTTTCGGGAATGCTATTTTATTTTCAATTTGCCAAAGAGCAAAAAAGGCTCAATGACACCCTGCTTTCACAGATGCGTTTATGCAGTTTTAGCCTTACATGTAAGGATTTTAAACTAGACTTTATCCTCAAAGATAAACAACAACTATACACCTTGCAATCAGATAAGGATGCCTATTTCTCCTTTTTTCCCATCTCCCAAAGTGATGAATACTTTTTAAAATTTTCTTATCTCCAAGAAAAATATGCCAAAGATATCTCTAAGATAGAAGAAAAAGTGCTTCAAAACTTTCTCTTTGTGAGCATTATTATCGCTATCCTTTCGACTCTTTTTTCACTCTATGCCCTCTATCCACTTCGTAGCGCCTTGCACTTGACAAGAGAGTTTGTGCGAGATATCTTGCATGATTTTAATACACCACTCTCTACCTTACGGCTCAATATCGCCATGCTTAAAAGTGATGTTGGTGAAAATACCAAGATAGAGCGACTTGAACAGAGCATAGAAACAACCCTCTCTTTACAAGAAAACCTGCGAAGCTATCTCGAACAACATGCTCAAAATCCTGAATTATTCGAGCTACATAGCCTGCTTGAATCGCAAATACTCCAAGTTCAAAAACTCTATCCAAAAATTCACTTTACACTTGAAAAAAAACACTTAGAACTTTTTTGCAATCGTAGCGCATTCGCAAGAATTACAGACAATCTACTCAGCAATGCCGCAAAATACAACAAAAAAAATGGTAAAGTTCATCTCTATATCGATATAATACGCAAAGAACTTGTCATCTCAGATACAGGACATGGTATCAAAAATCCTCAAAAAATATTTCGCCGTTTTTACACGGAACATACACAAGGTATGGGGATTGGTTTGCATATCGTTCAAAAACTCTGCGATGAGATGGGCATAACAGTTACAGTAAAGAGTCAAGAGAAAAAGGGTTCACATTTTACGCTCTCTCTAAGCAAGCTTACGCATCACTAACACTTTTGTGTAAGAATACGTCAAAGCAATAAAAAGGATTTAGTATGAAATATCTTCTACTTTTACTTATCTTGACGCTCAGTACACTTTTTTCAGCATCCTTAACACTTGATAAGCAGATAGCACAACTCAAAGATGCTGATCCAAAAGAGCGTTTTACTCTTATGAATGCCCTCAAATTACGTATCGCAACAATGAATGCAAGTGAACGCTCTAGTGCAATAACGCAACTCAAAACACAGATGCATCAAAAAAACATATCACACCAAAATGATTCAAGACAAAAACACCAAGAGATGCTCGCCTCAGACCAGATGCAGCAGATACATAAACAAAAGCGCGCTCAAGATTCTTACTCAGGTGGTAAAAATCCAAACAGGCCTGGTGGTGGTAGTGGGCACAAAAAACCAAATAGAAGGTAGATTCGGTATATGCGTTTTTTTCTTGGACTTTTTCTTCTCTTACATGTAAGCCTATCTGCTTATAGCGATATGGACTTAGATGGGGTCGAAGACGCTTATGACAAGTGTCCAGATACACTTTTTTCTGATCTTGTAGATGAGCATGGATGTACTGTACGCTCACTTATATCTGCGCATCACTTTGATATCATCGCTGGGCTTTCATATAAACAGCATGATGAGTACACCTTTCAAGAGAGTGATGCGCTCAGTCTTCTGCTTCAAGCAGATTATTATTATAAAAATTTTAGTGCGCAACTTGCACTCTCAAGCTACTCTTTTGATGAGGAAAGTGGCTTAAATGATACAACACTCACCTTGTCATATAAGTTTTCACTCTTACAGACGCTTAGCTTACGATTGACAACTACACTGATATTTCCGACCTATGAGACTGGTCTTGATAATGAAGCTATAGACTACGCAGGCGCTGGAGAGCTTATCTATATATTTGAGGAAAATACACTTTTTTGTGGATTTTCACACACCTTTGTCAATGATAGCGATGTGGATGAAATACGCTATCAAGACAGCAATGCCCTTAGTTTTGGCTACGGGCACTACTTCTCATCAAAATTTTATACGAGCATGGCGTATTATTACTCTGAGAGTATCTACAAAGATATTGTCAGTATTCAAAATGCTTCTGCTTACATGTATTACTCTTTTACAGAGCATATCTTTAGTACTCTTGGCTACTCTTATGGGCTTAGCGACTCAGCAAATGATCACTATGTGGGTCTCAGAGTAGGCTATTATTATTAGGCTTAGTCTCATGCTTGTGACAGAATATTTGCACCGTAAAAAAGCACTCCTATTGTACCTATTGCTATCAACAAAATAGCCAATGCTGCTAAATCCATTATAAATCCTTTATCTCTTTAGTTTTATTTGAAATTTTCTTAATAATAAATGCGACAAAAGCTAGTAGAAGGAAGCAAAATCCCACTCCAGTCCAAAATATACTATCAATATTGGAAGAGTCATAGCGCTTAATTATACTGCCTACTACCACCACTAAAATACCGAATGCGATACTCATAGCAATTCTAAGAGTATTTAATATCTCTTTTATTTCATCAATCTTTGCCATGGAAAATTATACAATAAAAATATAAACTTCTAACTAGACCTGTCTCTTACGCTGAAAATAGTAATAGACTAGCCCTATCAAAACCGCACTGCCTACTGCGACAAAAGTTATCTGATGGAGGTACTCTTTTATGAGAGCTTCATTTTCACCCATGAGATACCCTAAGAGTATCAAAATAAGACTCCAAATCCCTGCGCCCAAAGCGGTGTAGAAGCTAAAGACTTTTAGATTCATATGCGAAAGTCCTGCTGGGATGGAGATAAGTTGGCGGATGCCGGGGATGAGGCGACCTGTGAAGGTGGAGACGTGTCCATGTGCTTGGAAAAATCTATCCATCTTCTCTAGGCTCTCTTGGGAGATAAAAAAGTATCTTCCATAGCGTTCTAAAAAGGTGCGTCCTATAAAAAGTGCGCCATAATAGTTGATAAAAGCTCCTACCATCGAACCAGTCAAGGCGGAGATAAAGATAAGAGCTATATCCATCTCACCCTTGCTTGCTAAATACCCTGCTGGGACTAAAACTATCTCACTCGGAAAGGGGATAAAAGAGCTCTCTATCGCCATTAGGGCAAAAATACCGAGATACCCCATCTGAAATATCATATCTACTAACCACTGCGCCATCTCTGCTAACATTTTTGCTCCTCTATATATTTTATAATTTTTTTGGCACCATCGGGAGCTATAAGCTCTTGGATACCTCTGCTTTTTGCCTCTAAGCTCTCATGTAAAAGGGTGATGATAGAGCGTGACATGGTGATACTTTGTCGTTCACACCAAGCTAAATCTTGCTTACGAAGAAACTCTGCGTTATAGTATTGGTGGTCTCCTGCTGCGTAGGGATAGGGAACAAAAAAGGCAGGTAGTCCTGTGGCACACAGTTCCCAGAGTGTACTCGCTCCTGCTCTTGCTATCGCTAAATCACTGCGCTCCAATAAAGAGGCTATATTTTGGGTAAAACCATAGAGTTCGACCTCTATGCCTTGGTCATAATAGACCTTTTGTACTCTTTGTAGGTCTGCCTCACCACACTGATGGATAACTTTAATACCTTTACTTATCAAAACAGGAGACAACTCTAAGGCTAGATCATTGATAAATTTTGCACCTTGTGAGCCTCCTAAAAAGATGACATTTTTAATCTGCGTGCGAAGGTGAGCATTATGAAAAAAACGCTCTGCTACGGGGTAATCTTTGACGGGGGAATTTTCATTATAAGAGGAGAAAAAGGCTTTTGCATAGGGCTTTAAGAGTCTGTTTAGTCGTCCTTCAACGGCATTTTGTTCATGGATATAAAAGGGGATATTGGCTAGTTTTGCAGCAAAAGAGGCAGGGGCGGCAGAGAAACCGCCCACACTTATCGCCGCATCTATCTTCTCATGACGCATGATTTTTAAAACATGAAAGAGTGCTCTAAAGACTTGCCAAAGTGCCTTTATCTTTCCTAAGCCATGCTTATTTACAACCCCTGTGGTGCTTAAAAAGTATCGCTCAGCAAATCCATCATCTTTAGCAAACCAATCCCTATCTTGTCCTGAGCGTGAGCCAACATAAAAACAAGTATGCCCTGCTTTGAGGGCTGCTTCTTTAAGGGCTCTTGCGATAGCGAGATGCCCACCAGTGCCACCACCTGTAATTAAAATCTTCATTTTTTATGCACCACTTTTTTTGAAACCATTAAAACCATTCCTATACCGATAGACGCCCCCATCATAGCAGAACCTCCGTAACTTAAAAAAGGAACCGAAATTCCTTTAATAGGCATTATGCCACTCACTCCATAAGCATTAATCAAAAAGGCAAAGATAATCAGCAACCCAATACCTAAAGAGAAGAGAAAATAGACACTATTTTCAGAACGATTTGCTATCCTAAAAACACGCTGTAAAATTAAAACAAAAAGAGAAGTAATGATAAAAACACCCATAAAACCAAACTCTTCAGCAATTCCAGCTAAGATAAAATCTGTATGTACCTCACTGAGAAATCCTAATTTAAAAGTCCCTGATCCAAGACCTGTTCCCAAGAGTCCTCCATTATGAATGGCATTTAAGGAGTGTCCTATCTGGTAGGGTTCCTCTGTGTTTGCGATGCGAAGATGTGAAGCGATAGATTCAGGAAAAATCTCTAAAATACTCTGTTGTGCTACTGCCCACCATGACATTATTCTCGCAATTCTGTGCTCTTCTGTCATAATAAAAAATGCAAAAAATGCAAAAGAAGAGAGTACGAGTGTCATAAAAAACACAAAGCTACTTCCTGCAAAAAAAAGTAAAAATGCCAAGGTCAAGCCAAGCACGACGACTTGACCTAAATCTTTTTGAACAACAGCGATCAGAACCATCACTATGACAAACATCACTGCATACGGTAAAAAACGGATAAACTCTTTTTTGAGTGAAACATTATCGTTAGAGCCTATCTTTCTGGCAAAACTCCACGCTAAAAAGTAGATAAATCCCACTTTAAAAAACTCTACAGGAGCAATAGAAAATCCAAAAAGCTTAATCCAGCGTGAAGCACCTCCAACTTCTGTCACTAAAGAAGCAGGTAAAAAAGGCATAGCAAGCATAGTAAGCAGTCCAAAAACAAACAGAAAGATACCTATACGATGTAGCCAAATATCGGGTTCTAACTGCGCCAATCCCCAGATTATTGAGATAGAGATAAGCCCAAAAATCGTCTGACGAAGGGCAAAATGAAATTCGTTATATCCAAAAAAGATAACTGTATATGATGAGAGTGAATATGACATCATAATCCCAATCGCTATAATAGAGGTGACAACAAGAAAGAGAGTACGATCAGGCATAAACAAGCTTACATGTAAAATTTATTGTATTTTATCCATTTGGCTCTGAAAAGTTGATGAGTAAAATATGGTATGATAATTGCTTGTATATTTTTAATTCAAAAGAGGAAGATAAAATGATTCAGATATCGCGTGCTCATATTGTTGCTGATGCGGCTCTTGATTACCGCGCTATGCGTCAAGATTTGATAGCTGGAAATATTGCTAATGTTGATACACCTTTTTATCGTCCTCGTGATCTTGATTTTCAAAGTGCGCTTATTCAAAAGAAAAATGAGCTTTATAAAAAAGATAGCGATCAACTTCAAATGGCACAGACAAATGAGGCGCATTTAAGTCCAAAAGCAACTATCGACCCACGCAAAGCCACCCTCTTTTTTAGAGATGGGCATACGGCTCGAAATGATGGCAATAGTGTTGATTTGGATGTGGAAACCTCAGAGCTTAGCAAAAACTCTATGATGTTTAGCGCTCTCATTAGTGCGCGTAAAAAAAGTGCTATGATTTTTAGAGCCGTTTTAGATGCTTCGGCAAAAACACAATAGACTAGGAAAAGAAGATGAGTTTTTTAAATAGTTTTGATATCAGTGCTTATGGACTCTCAGCCCAGCGTGCTCGTGTAAATACAATCAGTTCAAACATCGCTAATGCGCAAACAACTCGCACAGATGAGGGTGGACCCTATCGCCGTCGTGAAATAGTTTTTAAAGCTATAGATTTTAATGAAGTCTATAACAAAGCCATAAAAGAGAACAATAACAGACTCGGTTACAGTGACCCACTCAATGAAAACGAAGAAGGTAGCAAAGTAAATCCTGCTATAATGAGCGTCATAGTTGATAAAATTGTTCGTGATGATAGTGATTTTAAGATGAAGTATGACCCTACACACCCTGATGCAGACGCAAAAGGTTATGTAGCGTATCCAAATATTAATCCAGTTATCGAAATGGCCGATTTAGTAGAAGCTACACGCTCGTATCAAGCCAATGTGGCAGCATTTGATAGTGCGAAAAAGATGGCAACAAGCGCTATCTCATTACTACAATAAAGGAGAATAAATTATGGCAAATATAACTAATATTAACGCTCTCTCAACCGCCGATATTCTCAAGAATAAGGCAAACCCCGTTGCTAAAGGTGGCGGTGAACAGTTTGCAGAGACCTTAAAATCAGCTATGAATGATGTTAATGATATGCAAGTCAAAAGCGAAGAGGCTCTAAGCGACTTAGCCACAGGGCAGGTCAAAGACCTTCATCAAGCAGCACTCGCTATCGGTAAGGCAGAGACAAGCATGAAACTGATGTTAGAAGTGCGCAATAAAGCGCTTAATGCCTATAAAGAGATTACTCGAACACAGATGTAAGCTCTTTAATCATATACCTTATTTTAATATCATGTTTTAAATTTATCAAGTTTTTCATTTAACTCACTTGAGAGTTCATTTAGATGTGATGATGCTATAGTAATTTCACCGATACTATTTGAATTTTGCTTAGATATATCGCTAATATTTTCTATCTCTATCGAGATTGTAGTTGCCTCTTGCGACATTTTTTCTGACTCTTTCATAGTGCTTGCTGATGCTTCTAAGGCTTCTAACATAATACTGTTTGAGCTTGATATAGTTGTTTCGACATCTGTTGAAATATTTACAAGTTCCATAACTGTTGAAGCGTTTTTATTCATCTCACCGCTATATCAAACATTAGCTCTTGTCCTTATAAATAATCACTCTATTTCTACCGCTCTCTTTGGCCTCATAAAGTGCTACATCTGCCCTATGGATCAATTTATTAATACTTATACTCTCGTCGTGAGCGCTACAAACCACACCTATACTTATAGTATATTGAAGTGTCTTCTCTGAATGTACATCATATTTGAGCTCTGTATTGTGGACAAACTCTTTTAATTTTACACCAAACTCATAGGCACCTTTTTCATCGGTATTTGG
>Ga0256840_1002803_pt1 | contig 14937 bp, 15 predicted proteins | sample 355202metaG_FD_185969 | JGI IMG/M metagenome (GOLD analysis project Ga0256840, IMG submission 185969) | Hydrothermal vent microbial communities from Mid Atlantic Ridge, Atlantic Ocean - 355-202 | ecosystem: Environmental > Aquatic > Marine > Hydrothermal vents | place: Atlantic Ocean: Mid...
CATTATGTTCCGAGTATTTATACTCATATTTTTCTAATTTATTTTTAATTAATTCCTTCATATTATTTGATGTTTTATTGTTTTTCTAATGCACGCCAACGGTGAGTATATAAGGCGTTGGGCGTTTTGAAACACCTAACTTTTAATTTACTATGCCGTTTGTTTATATTCATAATCTTTCAATTCAACTACCACTCGCCCAATGACTTATATACATTGTTGGCAGTAGTACTTATTATTATACCAATTGTTTTATGCAATAAATAATCTTTGTCGTCATTTCTATTTATATTATCTACACATTCTGGTAATTCATTTGATTTTACAGAGTAGTATAATGCTATTTTCTTCATTTGCTTAATTAAATATTTATCTTTTATCGTAGGAATTCTAGCAAAATAAGAAACCCATTTAGAAAATAAATCTTCGTTTGATAATAAATTATTTAATTCAATATAATTATCAATATATATTTTATTAAAAAAAATATCGTTTCTTTTTTGTAAATAACTAATATATTTTTCTCCACACATATCATTATTTGAAAGATTTAAAATATATTGAGTAGTATAGTTCTTAAAAGAATATGCAGGATTATTTGAACTACCAAATAAAATAACTATTAAACCTTCTGGTTTAATAAGTTTTAAAATTTGATTGGTCACCATTTCAATATTTTCTTCATTTTTATCTAAAAAAGCATATAAGCTATGAGATGCAATAATCAAATCAAATTTTAACTCAGATTGAGGAACAAATTCTTCAAACTTATTTTGTTTATAATTAACATTGCTACAAACAGATTTTACATTTTCATTGTATGTATCTTCTTTTATCGGGTCTATTAAAGTAATATTAGACTCTTTAACATTAAGAAGATCCAAAAGTTTTTTTGTAAAAACACCGTCAAATCCACCAATATCAAGAATGTCTTTAATTGTAGTTTGTTTTAAAAAGTCTGTTTCATTAATCAATTTTGCAATTGATTTGTCTTCATTTGTGATATTGATAAAATACGATTGAAATATTTTAAGTGTTTCTAAATTTGTATATTCAATTTGTCTATCATTAGAAATTTGATTAATAGAAAAATAAGCTGGATTTATGGAGAAAGGCATATTCGACCAAGTAGAAAAAAGAATATCTTTTACTATATTAACTATTTTTATTTTTTCCGATTTAAGAAAAGGACTTAATATAAATAATGCAACTAGTAATAAATTAATATATGTAAGGCTTTTACTTACAAAACCATCATATCTATATATAATTGCTAAGGCAGGAATAATTAAATAAAATATATAAAGTAATAATTTTAAAAAAACAGAAATTGAAAAACTACGGTATGGATAAATATTTTCGAAAATAAAAAACACATATAAAGAAATAAAAAGAGGAATAAGAGACACCGAAACCAATAATACCCTTGTGCTTATACTTAAAGTAAAATCTTTATAAAAAGTTAAAAAAACACTAATCCCAAGAGATATAACTAATATAACTAAACCAATTCTAGAAAGAGAAAGAATTGTTTTTGATAATAAAAGGCCTCTATTACTTATTGATGTAAATTGAGTTTGCATAAATTGAATGTAAAAAATAAGCAATTGTATAAAAGATTGCACCTAAAATAGATGCTAATAAGATAGAAATAAAACTTGATATTTCATTATAAGGACCTATATGCGATTGAATGTAAATACCTAATCCGCCTTCTTTACCTCCAATTAGAAATTGCCCAACCAAAGCTCCTACTAAACTTAGTGGTGCCGATATTTTAAGACCGGAAAGCATACTCACAAAAATATATTTACTTGAAAAGTGATAAAACAAGTTAAACCTACTCGCATTGTAAACCTTTGAAAAAATTAATAATTTCTTAGGTACCCTTGCAATCCCATCAATACCAGATATAATAAGAGGGAAAAAGCAGATTAGACTAGACGAAATAATCAAAGATAGAGAAGATAATGAAAAAAATGTAACAATAATAGGAACAAAAGCAACCACAGGCGTAGCTTTCAACATAACAATTAAAGGAGTAATAACGTATTCAAATTTTGGGAAAAGTGAAATAATGAAGACAATAAATAGGGAAACAATTAATGCTAGAAACAACCCTATTACAGCAATCTTTGCAGTAATTAAAACATTTGGTAAATGTGTGTTAAAGAAATCGGTTTTTAATGAAGTAATGACATCTAAGATATTAGGAACTTTTTCTGGAAGAATATAACTGCCAGTTAACCAAATAAATATAATAAATACTATTCCGAAAATTGAATATATAAGATTTAGCTTATTCATCTATTTTATTAATTAAATCAAAATCACACAATTCATCTATATAACCTGTTTGGCTTATTCTTCGAATATTGAATAAATCTTTTTCCATTCCAATCCACTTTTCTTTTAACATATATGAAGGAATATTATTGGGACCATCTCCTATGTATTGTATTGCTTTCATGAGAGATAATAACTCCATTTTGTAATCTTCTGATTTTGTCTTATTTTTAATATGAGAAAACATAATATCAATAGCTTCTTTTGGATGTAACTTACAATAACTCCAACCTTTGTTTGCAGCTTTTAAAAATTTGACAAGGGTTTCTTTTGTTATTTGGTTTTTTCCTGTATTGTACCAAACTTCTGTTTTAGCGATATAAGTATCAGAATAAAAATTCACACCATATTTTGCAGGGTCTAAATATTTTACATTTAAACCATTTAGTTTGAATTTGATAGGTTCATTAATCATATATGAACCTAAAAAATCAATATCATCATTTATTAATGCTTCTAATGCTAGTTGTGGCGCTTGAACAATATCTTTTTTGTCAAGATTTAATTTGTATTTGTAGTCCAAAGCTAAAAGAATACTTTCTGTATCAAATTTTTTATAGACAGCTATTTTTTTATTTTTTAGTATGGACAAAGGAATACTATCCTTTTCTCCATGCAATAAATCACTTTTAAATGTGAAACATGCTAAACTCCTATTAAAAACAGTACCGAAAGCTTTTATTTCTTTACCTTTATCTTTATTAATTAAAACTTGGTCTGCTGTTGCAATTGCAATATCAGCTTCATTATCTGTTAATAATGCAATAGGGTCACTAGTATAGCCTGCAATTGGAGTTAGAGTTACATTTAAATTTTCATCTGAGAAGTAACCCCTTTCTAGTGCAACATAAAGACCTGCAAATTGAGCACCATCAAACCATTGCAATTGCACATTTACATCTTTTTTTCCGTTTAATATGCTATCTTTATCTTTAATATAAGACTGCCATATTAAGAAACTTGCAACGATAATTCCTAATGTTATCAGTACTAATGATTTTTTTTTCATTTTAATTTAATATTAATTGGTTAATAATATGTTCTGTTGATTTTGTATTGGTTAGTAAAATTTCTTTCCTATTATTAAGAATAATTACTTTATCACTAATTTTAATAGCTCGTTCTATCTGATGACTAATCCCTATTATAATAGAGTGATTCTTTTTATTTTCTAGGTAATTAATTATTAAACGATTATTAAAAGAATCAATTCCTGAAAATAATTCATCTAAGAATAATACTTTTGGTTTAAATATGCAAGCACGAAGTATTCCTATTCTTGCTTTCATTCCATAACTTAATTGGTGGGGATATTTATTTAAAATATTTTTAGAAAGACCTAATGTTTTAAGTTCAGAATTTAACAAATTTTCACTTAAAGTAGGCAAATTATCATTTAGTTCTTTTGGAAGTTTAATATTATTTTCAATAGTTTTCCAGGGGATTAAACTAAAATCATCTGAATGATAACCGATTTGCCCTTTTTCTCGTAATTTCCTCCCTGTATATTTTTCATTGTTAATCGAATAACTAACACTTCCATCCAAATGCCCATCATAAATTCCAAGCATTATTCTCATTAGAGTGGATTTACCTATTCCAGAAATACCTGTCAGTAAATAAAAGCCATTTGATGGTATATTAAATGATAAATTAGAAAAAAAATCATTTTTATCTTTTGGATGTCTATAATGTTTTATTTTAGTTATTATCTTCATTTCTTTCTTTTGTATTACTGCCAACGGTTTGTGTATGAAGCGTTGGGCGTTTCGAAGCACTTCATTTTCAGTTTACCGTAAATTTTATTTATATCTATAATTTTCATCTAACTACATATTGCCCAATGATTTATACACTTTGTTCTAAGCCGTTTTTATTCAGTTTTCATATCCGTTTTCAAAAATACAATTCTTTTTTTATTCCTGTTTTAATTCCCAAATGATTCGGAAATAGATGTAAAATTTTATTAAGAGTCGTTTCATTATATACGAAAATGTTATTTATGTAATAAAGAGGTATTTTCTCTTTAACTAAAACTTCTGAACATTTTATTCTCTTCCCGTCTGGATGTTTACCCCAATAATTTTCTTTAATAATTTCCCACTCTAATTTGTTAAAATCATCAATATTATTATAAAAATTGGTTGATTTAACCGCTGCATTACCGTCAGAAAAAGCAACGTTCTCTCTTAATAAAATATGAGGGTTTATTCTTAATAAGATTAAATTCTCTCTTTTTTCATTCATACACCAATAGTAAAAAGTTGGGTTTCTTGGATGAATAAATAGAGGTGCAAAATCGTGAATATTTCCACCTAATGATTCTTCAATCCTATTCCTTCTAATATTTACTGATTGATTTGAAATATCAACATTTACAATACCTTTTGAATGGGCTAAATTATGTGATAATACACCTAATTGTAGAATACTCTCAATATTCTTAATGTGTGCAATATAAAACAAACCACCAAAAGGGATTTTTTCAAAATCTTGTTGTTTTAGTTTTTCTCGTTGTTCAATATGTTCTCTATGTTGAGAATATTCAAGAAATTTAGAAACTTCACTATTTATTGTTTCTAAAAAAACACCATATTTTTCTAATTGACTTGTGTTATGAGTGATGTAATAATTGTCAATTTTTGAAAAAAAGTGCTTATAAAATTTCAAAAGACGTGATAATATACCATTATAGATAGTATCAAGCCAATTTAATTCGTCACTAACTATTTTTAATTTTATATGATGATAAGAATTTCCTTTGTCTTTTTCTCCTGGATTACTTAAATAAAGAGGCTTGTAGATTTTTGTAATATTAATTACAATGTGCTCAGAAATGTGGTATTTTGAGAAAATACCTTTATAATAATTACCTAAATCATTAATGTTTTTAAAATCTTTATTATTTTCAATAGATTTTAAGAAGTGTTTTATACTTGCTAACTCTATAAATAAAGATTTAAGAATATTAATATAGATATTCTGATTATAACTATCAATATTGTTATTGCTAATCAAAATATTGAATTTTAAGATTTCTATTAGGCATTTCAAGAGTAAAATTTTCTATTTCATCAAAACTGTCAAGTTCAATTATAAAAAGATAATCAGGGTCAAACCCCTTGTAAACTAATTTATTTGCAGTTTTTGAAATTATACGTGCTTTTTTAGGTGATAAAGATGGTGCAATCTCAATAATTACTTCTTCTTTATTGTCTATATAACTAACATTAATAATTCTGTCAACTTCACTTTCCGAAACTAAATTTTCATTCTCAAAACGTTGATGTTTAGTTGAGTTGAAAACAGATTGACTGACTTCTGTATTATCAATTTTTATTCCGTGATTTTTTTGAAAATAATCTCTTAAAAAATCCCACATTCCTTCCCACGCAATATTTTGTTGAATTCCCATTGTCGCCATAATTGCATTTCTTTCATTATAGTTGTCAGGAAATAATTCCATTGCTGCTTCTGTAAAATCTTTTGATATTGGAATGAAATCTTTTGTAGATTCTAATGCTCCTAAAAACATTTCTTCTATTGTTTTTCCTTGACTTGTCTTTTTCTTTTGATTTCTCAATATATATAGACAAGCATTATTTATTACTTCTGTTTCAAGGTCAGAAACTGTAATATTTCCCCTTCTTTTTTGAAGATTTGATATTGAGCTTGTCAATATTTGTTTTGCAGTTTCTTTGTTCATAAGAATAAATTATTTTGAAAGTTTGATATATCTGTTCGCATTGCAAATTTAAAACACTTTGTAATTGTGGTTTCACCAACACCTTTAAAAGATGAAAGTTGCCCCATATTTGAGAGATTTTCATTTTCAATTATATCTCTAATATTATTTATTTGCTTATTCTTTAATTCTGTTATTTTTTTAAGTGTTACAAGGTCTGTTGAGATAAATGCCTTACTAAAAACTTCAAATAAGTCGTCAGGTGCATCTTCTTTGTATAAATAAACTTCAATTGGAATATCAATATCTTTCAAGTATTCTTCAAGTAAGTCTAATGATTCATTTTTTGATAAACCGCCATTTTGTGCACCTAATAACGGAAATGCAATTGAGGTTATTCCTTTTTTCTTATAGGTTTCTCTAAATTTTATTAGTCCTTTCTTTAAATATTCTGGTTTTGTTGGATATTTCCAATGCTTTTTTGTTGGAAAATTCAAAATCCATTTATTACTTGATTTATATAGATATAATTTGCCAATATCAAGAAGGTTTTTGTTACAAATATCATTGTATTTTTCAAACATTATAGGATAACGATATTTACATTCTAATGCTATTCCTGCACCCATAACACCAAAACAATTAACAGTATTAACAATTGTTTGATGTTTAGTATTAAATATGTTTCCTGTAATAACTTTCATTAATATTCAATATTATTAATTTGAAGTAAATAATTCGTTGAGAGTTGGTTTTGAGTTTCTGAAATAATACTTTTAAGTTTATAAATTTCAAAATCATTTCTTTTATACCAATCGTCTAATTTTTTGTAAAATGATTCTGATACTTGAACGCTATATGATAATTCATCTATTGATTCAATATAATTGCTATATTCTGATAGAATAGAAACTTTAAAATTTTCAATGAATTCTAATAAAACAGAATAGTTATTTGCCTTTTCTTTAAACATTGAAAGAAAGTCAACTAATTTAAGACGTGGAATTAAAAAGTGAATTCCTTCAATTATATTGTCTGTTGGTTCAGATTGCATAATCCTTTGAGAAAGCCTTCTATTCTCAACTGATTGGTCTTCTGCTAAATGACTTGTAAGATACCCTTCAACTTCTTGTTGAATATCATTTTTTTCTTTGTTATAGTAGATTATTGTATCATTGTTTCTCTGCATACTTGAAAAAACACAATTCAATAATTCATTTGAAAATTCCGTTTGTTTTGTTTGAAGTCGGCTTAAATCAAATGGTTTGATATTTTCTATTATGTCTGAATAATCAAATACAACTTGAATTACTTGTTTAGAGGCATCAGGGTCTTGCAACCATTTTTTTAATGTATTGATTTGCATTTGATTTAATTCAGAAATATCATCTATTTGTAGGAAAAATGACACTAACATAATAGCTCTAAATAATTCGTCTCGGTCTGCAAAAAAAGAAACTTCTTTTAATTTTTCTAATGATTTTTCGGCTTCTTCTTTTTTTCCAATTCGGGCTAAACAATATGCTTTTTGTGGTATTCGTTCAGTTATATTTCCTATTGAATCAAAAAGCATCATTGATTCATCAAAAAGTTTAATTAATTCAACAAAATTCCTTTCATTTTTCAATTCGACTTCTTTCTTTCTAAGAAATTTAAGTCTTGATAGTTTTTCTTCTGATTTCATTTTCAATTGCATTTTTTTAATGGCTTAGAACGGTTTGTATAAGATTTGTGCGACTGGAAAATCGGAGATTTTTCGGTTGTAGCAAATCGTTTGTTAAATGTTTGTCAGTTTATTATTTAGTTTAAAAGTAAGCATAAATTTTATACGTTGTTACAGCCAGTATTTTATTCATTGTTTTTCCAATCACCATTATTAAACCTGTTATTTCCATTTATATGCCAATCGTGAGGATTAGAATCTTGAATTTCTTTCCACATTCTTTTAGCAGTTTCTGTAAACAAAATTTCGTAAACTCTATCTCTCATTACTTGAAAGTCCTCTTTAATTTTAATTCCATTAACGTATTGTTCTTGCAATTCAAAATCGACATCTAGGTTGTCAGCGTCTTTAACAATTTGTGCCTCGATAGATTCTCTTTCTTCATATTCATAGAATAATTCAAGAAACTCATCTTCAATTGAAGTTTCTTTTAAAATATCTTTAATCGCAGCTACATCATTTCTTTTTGTGTACATTCTTGATAAATAATGAACATCAGAATTTCTTGATTCAACAATGTCGTGAATTAATGCCATTTTTATAACTTTATTTATATCGGCATTTTCTTCTTTAGCAATAATAATGGCAGTCCAAATAACTCTAAAAATGTGTTCTGATAAATTTGCAAAATCTTTATTCAAAAACTGTCTCCAGATTCTTGGAATAAATCTGATTGTTCCCATTTCATAAAGAAACTCAATGTTACGTTTTTTGTTTTCCATTATATTTAATATTAATTAAAATTTTATTGCTCAGTTTGTTTAGTTAGAGTTCTCGATTTTTTTCAGGTCATATTGGCTGTAACGGTTTGAATATGCTGCGTACCGCATTTTGAAACGATTATTTTTCAGGTTACGACAATGTTTGTTTCGTTTATTAACTTTCACATTTACAACTGATTGCGGTATGAAGTATATTTTTTGTTATGGGCTTTTTTTTATTAAAGTACAAGGTGTCAATTTATTTGACACCTTTGTACAAATTAGGCATCAAAAAATAATTCTTTAAAAAAATATGAGGAATAAAATGGGATTAAAATTATTTTCCAAATATCTTTTTGTTTTATTAGTTTTTTATCTATTAGCCTTTTCGCATCAATGATCTTTCTATATATGTAATAAGAGATAAGTAAACATATAAACAATATTGAGTCATTTTTAGCTGACCACAATAAAAGTGGAATAGGTAAAAAAACTGAGAAATAATATATTAATAATTGTTTCATATCTTTATTGTTTATTCAAATAAATAATGTAAATAGCAATCCGCTGCAAGTGCCGCTGCAGTTTCTGGAATAAAAGCAGATTGAACTATTGCCCAAACAGAAATCCAACCATGATTTGAGTATGCATCTGAAAGACAATCAACAACATATTGACCACCTGATTTTAATTGTGTTTGTGCTTTAAAAAGTACATTAATGCTTTTTGTGTTGTTGTCTAATTCTATTGATAATAAAAGATTATTAGTGGCATCATAATAATTAATTATTTTATCGTCGGCATTAATGTTTTGAGTTTCTATTATTAAAGGGACACTACATTCTCCTTTATCATTTAATGCCATTGATAAACCATAGTTAATTTGATTGTCAACATCAAATCCTATTTGGTCAGCAACCAATACTTTATTTGAACTCTCAGTCAATCCCACTTCATAAATATTATCTGTATCAAAAGTAATTTTACTATTAGATTTGAGATTATTTATTTTTTCTTTAAAAGAAGTGATAATATTAATATCAGTAACTTTCTTTCGATATAGATTATTTGTTTCTACATTAGAAATATCAGAATCTTTCTCACAACTCATAAAAGCAGTAATTCCAAACATTACCATTACTGCAATAATTAATTTACTTTTTAATTTAAACATTTTAATAAAATTTTGTTTGCCTACTTTCAGAAAATAATTTTAGGTCGCTGTTTCGGCAATTCCGACCGTTTTTGAGCATTCATCCTCTGAAACATATTTCTGACCTTTCTTTTAAATCCGAATAAGTCGGTGGCTTTTGTCATTTCTGTTTCTTCGTCTAATTGCCCATAACGGTTTAAATATGGTGCGTTTGGCATTTCAATGCTCCAAGTTTTCAATTTTGCACTATGTTTATTTATTGCTATCATCTTTATTTTTAGCACTTTCTGCCAAATGCACTATATTTTTTGTTATGCTGCGTTTTTAAATTTTTCAAGATATTTTATTAAGCATTCTGTTGTTTCTGCATACTGTGATAGCGATGAAATTGCCGATGAAAATTCAATATTTATATTTATTCCGCTATATTTTTGGCTAAAAATTACAGAATTTCTTTTTCCTAATTCCTCTTTAATTCTCTTTAAAAAAGAAACAAGAAATTTTAACTCAAATTTCCCTCTAAAAAACTTGGTTCCAGCCTTATTTCTGAATTCTTCTAATTTATCGTTTATTTCAGTTTCTGAAATATCGTATGCATCAGGGAAAATATTTTTTAGACTTTCAATATTTTTTAAATCAGTAAAATCCGAAATATTGATTAAATCATCAGAAACTATATTAGAAAAATAGCTTTTCAATTTATCATCAATATTTAATTTTCGTTTTTCAGCTTTTATAATTCTTTTGTCATTTTGGCAAGCCAACCAAGCGTTAAGAAAAAGAGTTTCCGTATGAAATTTTAATAAAAGTTCATCGTATATTTGAAGTGCTTTGTTATAATCGTTATTTTCACTAGAATTTTTTATTAGTTTAAATTCATCTTGAAAAATTTTCTCAACGACTTCTCTTTGTGTATAAAAATTCTCAATAGAATAATATGGTGTGCAATAAATTTTTTTATCTTGTATAGGTTCTGAATAATCTTTGTCAATAAAAAACAATAACCTATTTAAGTCATATTCCTTGCGTTCTTTTATCATTTCATATGCACCTATTACATTTTCTTTACCTTCACAATGAAACCATTCAATGTTGCTGTTTTTAGAAAAATTTTCTATCCTAATTCGGTAATATTTTGTATCATCTTTCCCTTCATAAAAGCAATATAGGTTTTTTGTATCTTTCTTGTATGACTGAACAAACAAAGTAAAAAATGTTTGTTTTGAATTTGCTTCATTTAATAAATAATCAACTGTAATTTTACTCATAACACAAATAATCTATTTAACATAAATGTTCATTCCAATTGCATATTTCTCTAATTTATTCTTAAAAATAAAAGGAGAGTGAGTTACTGAAACTAAAAAATTACACTTGTTAGATGCTATTATATCTGGTAGTAATTTTTTTTGCCATTCTATGGATAGTGATAGTTCTGGTTCGTCAAAAAGAATTATTAAATTTTTAAAGTTTTCTAAATATAATTTAGAGAATAAAGAAACAATTTGTTTTTCCCCAGAAGATAATTTGTTTGGGGTAACAATATCATTTGTTTTACTACGAAAAATTTTTAATGAAACAGAACTTTCGTCATATCTAAATTCTTTGTCCACTAAATAGCTATTACAAGTGTCTTTAAATTTTTTAATAGCGTCATCTAAATGTTTGTGTTGTTCATAAATTTCAACAAGTTTTAGGATGAAATACACTAATTCTTCTTTTTTAATCAGTTCATCCTTATTATTTATTAATGATAATATCTTTTCTTTGTCGTTTTTATTTAAGTTATCTCCAACTCTATGTACGACAATTTCAATGGTTTTAGTATCAAGGTTTCTGATGTCTTTCTCTTTTATTTTAGGAAATCCTCTCAATAACTGACTTAACATTTCACCAGTTACTTTTGAAAAGCCATTTATTGATGACTGCTTAATTTGGTACTCTATTTTTTTTATTCTTTGTTCTACATCTTCCATCCCAAAATGAATTAATGTATCTTCTCCAATTTCAATTTCTTCATCAATTTCTTCAACAATGAATTCGTTCTCAAAAGGATTATGGATGTATTTCTTTCTAAATTTTCCGAGATTTTTTAAATCTTCTTCAACCCTTCGGTAAGTTGGGAAATATAATATATCACCGACATTATTTTTTATAATTTTTGTAATTGCAGAAAATTTATCAGACTTGTATTCAAGTAAAATCTGTAAAATTTCTTGTCTTAATACTTCAATTGGGGCAAACCTTCTTATTTGAGGATTGTTTTTTATGAAATGATCAATATTCTCATAAGTTTCATCATTATTTTTCGAATACAAAGTATTTAATTGCTCTATATCAATAAGTCTTTTAATTCGTCTTCGAAAAGAATTTTCTCTATTACCCAAAATGTCTAAATATGCAATTAATTCATCTTTGGTAAACGATACTTTTTTACCATTGCTAAATAGTAAAAGAATAGATTTAAATTCAATTTGAGATAATTTATTCAATTTCAAGTCCAATAAGTAATATAATGAGTTTAGAATAGTTGTTTTTCCTAATCCATTTTCACCAATTAATATTTTAATGTTGTCTTCAAATTGAATGTTTACATCTCTAAAACCAAACAGCTTTTCAATTTTAAATTGCTTAATCATTTTATTTTCCTTTAATGTTATTTTTAGTATTCAAAACCCTTTTTTATGCAGCATAACGATTTGAATATGGTGCGTTTGGCATTTTAAAGCACTTAATTTTCGGTTTTGCACTATGTTTATTTATCGCTATCATCTTCATTTTTAGCACCATCTGCCAAATGCACTATATTTTTTGTTGCCAACTGTTATTTATCAATGAGAATTCTAGTTATTTCGTTTTCACAAATAATAACTGATTTATTCCATCTTGTTTTATCTACTGTTTTCTTATAATCTTCAACTTTAAATAAGATTTCTTTACAAGATTGAATAAATATTATCTTATCCTGTTCTTCTAGGTCTGGATAATATTTATCATAGAATTTTCCATAATTTGAAGCAACTCTAAAAGTATAATGTCTGTTTTTATTTTTATCTGTTCTATTAGACAAAATTGAATGAGCTTTTAAAAATTGTTCCATACAAGTTGCTATGTCTCCGTTATATATTTCATTCTCTAATAATTGACGAGCATAGTGATTGTCAATCTGAAAAGTATCAAAATTTTCATTTTTTTCTGCTAAACTATATGCGGTATCAAAGTATTTTTTTGATATTGCATAATCTCTTGTCGAAAGTCTTGCAATTGCATATTGAAGCCAGAAGAAAGGGTTTTTCTTTGCGTAATAAGTGTTTTTAACTTCTTCAAAAAAATTTAAAACCATCGGTTTAAATTTATGGTTTTCATTTAAATTAAAAATGCTTTGTAATCTTGAAAAATTCACAATACTTTTTAATATTTGATATTTATTTCTGTCATATCTATTATAATCCAACTTTTTCACAACCTTTATTAGTAGTTCCAATAAAACTTTGTGATATTTATTTTTGCTTAATAGAGATTCTGCTAATATTGATGACCTTGCTTTCATTCGATAATTATTAAAGTCAATCATTTCTTTTAACCAATCATTTGTGCTAAATGCAGGGTTATTAAGTAAATCATCATCTAAAATGTATATCAAATCATCAATATCCATTCTAAAATCAAAAAGATTACTTGAAAGAATTAATAAAGTTGCTTGAAAAAAACTTTCATTTGCGTCTTTTACTTTTTCCAATATTTCATTGAAGCGAGATTTTATATCAGGTGAATCTAATAATTTTAGCAACAATAACCTTAAAGAACTATTACAGTCGTATGTTATTAGCCGCCTTTTAGATTCAAAAGAATATTTAGAATACTTGCCCCACAATCCATATTGGGATAAGATGTTTATTAGCTTTATTATTTCTTGATTATTAAGTTTATTGATATCTTTTGTTAAGTAACTATCTGTAAAAAGAGTTTCTTCAAGAGAATAGAAGACTGTATCGTTTATATTACTTCTTTCAGAAACAATAACAATAGAATTAGTTCTAAATAGTGCTATCTTTTTTAAAATATCAAAATAATTACTATAATTTTCAATAATTATTACAACCTTTGTGTCTAGTGAACACAATTGTTCAATTTCATTAAATGTTTGGTCAAAATATTTGTTGAAAAAATAAACGGAATATCCAAGGTTGTTTAGCTTTCTTGCTAATCCATTTAATAATAATGTTTTACCATTCCCTAAATCAGAATGAATAAGAATATTTCTACCCCCATCATTTATATATTCAATTATCTCATTTATTTCTTCTCTTTCAACGAAATATATATATTTATTACTATCAGTAATTGAATATTGGATTAACTTTTCGTTATAATCGCCTTTAAAAAATAAATTAATTACATCAATGTCTTTTAGTTTTGGGATAGTGTCAAAATTTATAACCTTTCTAAATGATTTTAATTCTGTTTTTATAAATTCAGGAGGTATAAATTCCTTTTTTTCTTGTTTTAACAACTCTACAAAACCATCAATACCTATATCTAATGGGATTCCAAACTTTTCAAGTTTTTTTGTATTTAATATGCTTTCGTTAGGCTTAATAATGAATAATACATTTTTGCGTTTTGTTAATGTTGAAATTATTCTAGACAAGTCTAAATCTTCATTAAGAGAGAAGCCTATAAAAACTATAACTGATGATGATTCAAAATCATTTCTAAATAAATCTATCCATTTACTATTAACAAAATCAGTTGACAAGTAACTTGTATTAGTCAATTTAAAGTCAGACGAAAGCGATGGTGGGGTAAGCCTATCAATATAGCCGTTTAAATGAATTGCAATTGTTCTTTTGTCCTTGTAAAAATCAATCCTATCATTTAAAGTTGCTGGTGTTAATAATTTCCCTGTTTCCCTATATGCAAGTTCTATAACATTATCGTAATTAGTTGTGTAAATTCTTTTCCACGGTAAAGAAGCAATAAACTTATGACTTTCAGATGTTTCAGAAATAGTAAATTCATTTTTTAATAATTCAATTAATTTGTGTTCTCCGTTAGTATCAATAAAAAATTCGGATGCACTTTTTAAATTATTATCATTTTCATCAATTCCACTCTGTTCATATAATAATTTAGTCAAATTATTTCCTGTTTTCGGAGAAAGTCCATTAATATTTTTTGATCCAAATGAAAAACCAGAACCCGTAAAAAGGATACAATTTCCAGTTAGAATTTTTTGAAATAGCTCTTTATATTTTTCCATTATTAAATTTATTGTTTATTATGTAATAGTTGGCAACGTTTGTGTATATTCATTGTTCTTATACCG
>Ga0256840_1002805_pt1 | contig 14926 bp, 7 predicted proteins | sample 355202metaG_FD_185969 | JGI IMG/M metagenome (GOLD analysis project Ga0256840, IMG submission 185969) | Hydrothermal vent microbial communities from Mid Atlantic Ridge, Atlantic Ocean - 355-202 | ecosystem: Environmental > Aquatic > Marine > Hydrothermal vents | place: Atlantic Ocean: Mid...
TTTGGTTCCCATATAAAAAGGAATACAATAGGCTTCAGTATCCCAATAAGTACTTCCTCCATATTTTTCTCCTGTAAATCCTTTTGGACCAATATTTAAACGAGCATCAGTACCCATATAGGTCTGATTTAATTGAAAAATATTAAACCGTATTCCTTGTTGTGCTTTTACATCTCCTTCAATTACAATATCTGCTGTACGCCAAATTGTTGCCCATGATTGTTTTTGAAGGTTCAGTAAATCTTCAAACCTTAATTCACTTGCTGTTTGAACATTTTGAAACGAGGCTTCAATTAATTCATTATTTTTATAGTTGAGTGAACTTACATAGCTACCATATTTATAAATTGTAGCTACATCCCCTGGGGAAACATCGATTTTATAACTATAAGTTAATGATTTTTCTTCTATGTTAGTTTCCTGTAAAACCTCTAACTTTAGATTATTTAATGTAAAAGAAACATTCATTGCTGTTGCAACATGAAACTCTGTTTTCAGAGTTTTAGATAAAATGCTTCCTTTATTTTCCCCTTCTACAATTTGCAAAGTTTCCCAAAAAGACTCATCGTAATTTGAATCTTCGTTAACAATACCAGCATCAATATAGGGTGAAAAGATGATTTCCCCTGAGAAATTAACTGCTGTAATACTGTATTCTATAGCTCCAACTTCGTTAAGTTCAATACTTATTAATCTTCTCGCTTTAACTAGAATTTCTTCTCCTGTTTTAAGTGTTGCTTTAAAAGAACGACTTAACCAACCTTCTTTCATATTTAGCTCTCTTCTAAAATTAGCAACTTCACACAAATTTAGGTCTAAGTTAGTACCGTTAATTTGTATATGGATTCCAATCCAATTGGGAGCATTTAATACTTTTGCAAAATATTCTGGGTATCCGTTTTTCCACCAACCTACTCTAGTTTTATCAGGGTAATAAACACCTCCTATATAACTACCTTGTAGTGTTTCGCCTGAATAATCTTCTTCAAAATTGGCTCGTTGCCCCATTGATCCATTTCCAATACTAAATAGACTTTCAGAAGCTTTGATATTTTTTGTGTCAAAAACTTCTTCTATAATTGACCATTCATTTGGAACTATATAATTCTTGTTCATTTTTCTAATTAATTAGATTTTTTAAAAAATCTGGTGTAATTTCTGTCATGTCCCTAAAAACATAAACAGCATCACTTAATACTTTTTTATCTCCTATTCCAATGCTTATCATTTTAGCCGCATTTGCGGCCTGAATTCCTGCTATTGCATCTTCAATAACAATACAATTTTCAGGTTTCATACCTAATTTTTTAGCACCTATCAAAAAAACTTCCGGGTTTGGTTTTGCTTTAGAAACATCGTTACCATCAACAATTGCAGTAAACCTTTTATACAATCCAACTTTTTCCAAAATTAATGGTGCATTTTTGCTCGCTGAACCCAAGGCAAACTTTATATTATTTGTTTCCAAAAAAGTTAATAGTTGGTTTACTCCCGGAAGAATTTCTTTGGGTGTCATTTTATGAACATATTCTAAATATTCTTTATTTTTTTCGAGTAATAAAGATTGTTTTTTTTCTTCAGATAGCTTAACATTTCCATATTTTAGCAATATTTCAAGTGATTTAACCCTACTAACTCCTTTCAATTGCTCGTTTTGTTTTTCAGTAAAATTAAAACCTAATGAATTTGCTAAATTTTTCCATGCCAAGTAATGATACTTTGCTGTATCAACTATAACACCGTCTAAATCGAATATAAAACCTACTTCTTTTTTCATTTATTTTACTATAACTACTTTATCATCAACATCTTTTACTCTTGATACTAACATTGCGGCAATTAAAAATGAGACACCACTTGCTATTAATGCATAAATTGCATCGCCTCCGTATAGGTATTTTACAATTGGCCCACCAATTAAAGCATTTATTATTTGAGGAATTACAATAAAAAAGTTAAAAATACCCATATAAACCCCCATTTTTTTAACTGGAATTGAACCTGCTAAAATTGCATATGGCATAGCCAAAATACTTGCCCAAGCAATTCCTACTCCAACCATAGATAAAATTAACCAATATTGATTTGGCATTATAAATATTGACACCAATCCTAAACCTCCAATAACTAATGAAATTTCATGTGTTCTTTTTCTACCTATTTTTTTAGCAATTGCAGGTAAGAAAAAGGCATATATGGCTGAAACCAAATTATATACACCAAACAAAACTCCTACCCAATCTCCGGCATTTTGATATGCTTCACTACTAGAATCTGATAATGGTAGTCCATAAATATGGTGAGCAATAGCTGGGGTAGAAAAAACCCACATACCAAATAAACCAAACCATGAAAAGAATTGAACAAAACTCAATTGTTTCATAGTCAATGGCATTTTCTTAAAATCAGAAAAAATATCCAAGATACTTGATTTTTCTTCTTCTTTCTCTTCTTCTTCAATATTGCCTTTTTCACTTAATTGCATTTGCGCCATTTCTTCTGGAGAATACTCTTTAGTAGTAACTACTGTAACTATTATGCTTACTAATAGTACAATTGCACCTATTATAAAAGATAGTAGCAAGTTTAAAGGTACCTCTCCTGACTGAGCCGTGTTTGCAATACCAAACCAATTAGTTAAAGCATACGGTAACCACGAACCAACAACTGCTCCAATACCAATTAAAATAGTTTGAATACTAAATCCTAAGGTTCTTTGATCTGATGGTAATATATCAGCAACTAATGCTCTAAAAGGTTCCATTGCTATATTAAAAGATGCATCCATTATCATTAGCAGACCTGCACCTACCCATAAAGCAGGTAAAAAAGCTGTAAACATAGCTGCATTTGGCATAAAAATAAGTCCCAAAGAAGCTAAAATTGCTCCTGTTAAAAAATAAGGACGCCTTCTACCTAAACGAGTCCATGTTCTATCACTGTAATATCCAATTATAGGCTGAACTATTAATCCTGTAAGCGGAGCAACTATCCAAAACCATGATAACTCTTCAACATGAGCACCAAAAATTTGTAATATTCTACTTGCATTGGCATTTTGCAAAGCAAAACCCATTTGAATTCCTAAGAATCCGAAACTTAAATTCCAGATTTCCCAGAAACTAAGTTTCCGTTTTTCCATAAATATTTCTATTATAATAAACAAACAGCTTAAAGCAGTACTGCTTTAAATGTTTTGTGTGAAGTGTGAAAAAATAGTATGTTGTAAAATTGTCTTTTACCCGACAAATATAAATAAAAAAAATTAAGTTTAATTTTTTTTGAAAGAAGATTTCAGTTAGAACCCTACAAATCAAGTACTATAACCTTTGAGTTGCATAGATATTTTTTTAACACTAGTTCTCTGATAAAGTAGATTTTCTAATTTTTAAATTTGATGATATTACTACTTTTTGATATTCACTTGGTGCTGTGTTTTCAATTCTATTTATCAGCAGTTCAGCTGCTTGTTTCCCCATTAAATCTCCATGCTGCACAACTGAAGTTAATGGTGGATCTGTAAATTCTGATATTAAACCACTTGTAAAGCCTATAATAGCAATATCTTTAGGTATAGACAATCCTTTTTCTTTAGCTATTTTTAGAGCAATGGCGGCATAAATTTCATTTACTGCTAAAATTGCATCTGGTGGATTTTTCACTTGAATAACCTTTTCAATCTGTTTATATAAATCTTGAGTATCATCAATTTTATAAATTAGATTTTCTTCAATAGTTATTCCGCTCGTTTTTAATGCCTTTAAATACCCTTGTTTTCTTAATGAACCTACAGTAATATAATCTTGAGTAGTTATCAAAGCTATACGTTTTGCACCAATTTCAATCAAATGATTTGTTGCCTTGTGGGCTCCACCAATATCATCAATTATTACTTTATCACATTTCAACTCATCAATAATTCTATCAAACAGTACCAATGGGAAGTCATCAGAAATAATAGCATCAAAATGTTTATACACTTTATTTTCCTGAGTTTCTCTTGCTATAGAAACAATTAGCCCATCAACGCTACCATTTGTTAATACACTAAAATTTGAAACTTCTTTTTTATAGGATTCGTTTGACAAACAAACCATTACATTGTATCCTTTTTCATTAGCATACTGTTCAATTCCATTGATAACTGTAGAAAAAAAGTGATGAACAATTTCGGGAATTATAACACCTATTACCGATGTTTTTTGATTTCGAAGTTGAAGTGCTAAGCTATTGGGTTTGTAATTATAATAATCTGCAAAAGCTTTAATTTTCCCTCTTGTTTCTTCACTAATTTCGTGGCTATCTTTTAACGCTTTTGAAACCGTTGAGATAGACACTCCAAATTCTTTTGCTATTTTCTTTAAAGTAATTCTAGGTTTCATGTGTCGTTTTTATTACTGTTTTAAATTACAATGAAATTACTTGTAATTATTCACCTATAGTCCGAAATTTATTTCAGTTTATTTTAAATAAACAAAATTTGAATTTCTTCTTTTATTTCCTCTCCTACAAAGATAAAATTTATACCCAAATAATATAGAATTCAAATAAAAGATTCAGCCAAAATTTAATAAAACAGCCTAATTTCAAAATTTACAAAAAAAAAGCACTCATAAAGTTAATTTACTTTAACGTTTGAGTAGAAAAGTTATGAACACGAAAACGTTTGCGTATCTTTAAAAGTGACAGTAATCATTGTTAAATAAATGTTAACTCCTTAACTTCACAGAGTGAAATGTAATGAAAATAGTACAAATTATTTAAAAACTTAATTATTAATTAACTTAAAATAGATGAAAAATTTCAAACTTTTTCTATTGACTGTTATTGTATTTTTGCCTATTAGCTTGTTTGCACAACAAACAGTAACGGGTAAAGTAACAGAAAAAGCTACTGGTAGTGAATTACCAGGAGTTGGTATTATTATAAAAGGAACTACAAAAGGTACTTCAACTGATTTTGATGGAAAATATTCCTTAGAGAACGTAAAAAAGGGAGATGTACTTGTATTTTCTTATATTGGGTTTACTACCCTGGAAATAACTGTAGGAGATAACACTACTATTAATGTAGCGTTAGAGCAAGATACAGAAACTTTAAATGAAGTTGTAATTATTGGTTATGGTACAACAACTGTAAAAGACGCCACTGGATCAATTACAACAGTTAAACCAAAAGATTTAAATAGAGGTGTAATTGTATCACCCGATCAAATGTTAACTGGTAAAGTTGCTGGTATTCAAGTAATATCGAATGGCGGTGCTCCTGGTAGCGGATCTACAATTAGAATTAGAGGTGGGGCTTCTTTAAATGCTTCCAATGATCCTTTATTTATTATTGATGGAGTACCTGTTGATAAAGATGGTATTTCTGGGTTAAGAAATCCTTTAAACACAATTAACCCTAATGATATTGAATCTTATACTATTTTGAAAGATGCATCTGCAACTGCAATTTATGGTTCTAGAGCTTCTAATGGTGTTATTATTATTACAACTAAAAAAGGAACTGCTGATGGGCTTAAAGGGACTTACAGCTCTAACTTTTCTGTAAATGAAAATATAAATACTGTTGATGCCTTATCATCTAATCAATTTAGAGATTATGTAAATGCAAATGGATTACCAAGTGATATTGCTTTGCTAGGTAATGCAAATACAAATTGGCAAAATGAAATATTTAGAACAGGATATGGTACAGACCATAATTTAAGTTTAAGAGGTGGTACTGAAAATTTAAGAATTAGAGGATCTATTGGATATACAAGCCAAGAAGGTACATTATTAACTTCTAAACTTGAAAGATCAACATTTTCTTTAAGTGTTGCTTCAAAACTATTAGACGATCACTTAAAAATTGATCTAAATACCAAAGTTTCTATGATTAACAACCGATTTGCTGATACAGGAGCTATTAGTAATGCAATTGGTTTTGATCCAACAAAACCTGTTTATGATAGTGCTTCTCCATACGGTGGTTATTTTCAATGGCTTCAACCTAATGGAAATCCTGTAGCTGTTGGAGCTCCTAAAAACCCTGTAGCTTTATTGAAACAAAGAAATAATTCTTCAAATGCAACTAGAAGTATTGGAAATATTCAATTTGATTATAAAATGCATTTTTTACCTGAATTAAGAGCTAATTTAAATTTAGGATATGATATATCAAACAGTTATGGAGATGATACTACTTTTGACTCTGCAACGGCAAGCTCTGTTGAACTTGCAAAACTTGGTAGCATAACTCATTATGAACAAAGTAAAAAGAATATATTATCAGATTTTTATTTAAATTATGCTAAAGATTTAAAATCAATCAATGGTTCTATTGATGTTATGGCAGGATATTCTTACCAAAACTTTATCAATGAAGGGTTTAACACAAATAATATTCAAGACCCTACTTTAACAGAAACTTTTGATTACTACAACGAACTAAATTTACAATCGTTTTTTGGAAGACTTAAATATGCATTTGCTGACAAATATTTACTAACCTTAACGTATAGAAGAGATGGATCTTCTAGATTTAGCAAAGAAAACAGATGGGCTAACTTCCCTGCTGCAGCTTTAGCTTGGAAAATTTATGAAGAAGATTTCATGAAAAACTCTAAAACGTTTTCTAATTTAAAACTTCGTTTAAGTTGGGGTATCACAGGTCAACAAGATATAGGTAGTTATTATCCAGCAATTGCAACTTATTTGGCTGGTACAAATACAGCTCAATATCAATTTGGTAGTTCATATATCACAACATTTAGAGCTGAACCATTCAATACAACCTTAAAATGGGAAGAAACTGAAACTTATAATGCCGGTTTAGACTTTGGGTTATTTGATGATTACTTAACAGGTTCTATTGATGCTTACTTCAGAAGAACAAAAGATTTATTAAACTTTATTCCATTCCCAGGAGGTTCTTCATTATCTAATGCAGGAGATGCTAATATTGGTAAAATGGAAAATAAAGGTATTGAACTTATGCTTAATATCAAACCTATTAGAACTGATGATTTAAATTTAAACGTAGGTTTAAACTTTACATATGCTGATACTGAAATTACACAATTAACAACCAATGATGGACCAGATTACGAAGGTGTTCCTGTTGGAATTTTTAGTGGAGGTGTTGGTAACACTGTTCAAATTCACAGTGTAGGTTATGCTCCTAGTGCATTCTTTGTATATCAACAAGTATATGATTCAACAGGAAAACCAATTGAAGGTGTTTATGTTGATAGAAATAACGACGGTGTAATTACCATTGCCGATAAATACAGGAATGAAAAACCAGCTGCTGATTTTACTTTTGGATTTACGACAGACTTAAATTATAAAAAATGGAATTTTAATATGGCCTGGAGAGGTAGTGTAGGAAACTATGCTTACAATAATGTTGATTCTAATTTAGGTTTCAATCATCAATTATTAAATGCAGCATTTCCAAATGTGATATCAAATGGTGTTGAGAATGTTTTAGAAACAGGATTTATAAACGGTGGAGCTGAAAGATATTTATCCGATTATTATATTCAAGATGCTTCATTTCTAAAATTAGACAATATTAGTGTAGGTTATAATTTTGGTAATGTATTAAGTGAAGGTTCAAATTTATCTATTATTGGATCAGCCCAAAATATAATTACTATTACCGATTATAAAGGTTTAGATCCTGAAGTAAATGGAGGTATTGATTATAATATTTACCCAAGACCAAAAATTTATATGATTGGTGTTAATTTAAACTTTTAATTAATTAAGAAATGAAAAAATATTCTTTTAAAATATTAATGATAGGAATAATAGTAAGTTTATTTACTATGACTTCGTGTCTGAATGATTTAGATACGCTTCCTAAAGACAAAGATATTGTATTAGCTGATGAGTTATTTAATGACCCGGCTGCATACAAACAAGTATTGGCTAAATTATATGCTGGTTTAGCAATTAGTGGTCAACAAGGACCTGCAGGTTTACCTGATATTACAGGTATTGATGAAGGTTTTAGTCAATACCTAAGACAATATTGGTTAGCACAAGAAGTAACAACTGATGAGGCTGTTATTGGTTGGGCTGATGGTAGTTTACCTGATTACCATGAACATGATTGGACATCAAGTAACGAATTTGTTGCTGCCTTATACAATAGAATTATTTATCAAATAACATCTTGTAACGCATTCCTAAGAGAAACTACCCCTGAAAAATTAAATTCAAGAGGTGTTTCAGGACAACAATTAGCTGATATTGAACTTTATAAAAAAGAAGCTCGTTTTTTGCGAGCCTTAAGTTATTATCACGCATTAGATTTATTTGGAAACTTCCCATTTGTAACAGAAAATGATGAAGTTGGATTTTTCTTTCCAGAACAAAAAAGTAGAGCTGATTTATTTAATTTTATAGAAAGTGAATTATTAACCATACAAGATGGTATGGCTGCACCAAAATCTAATGAATACGCCAGAGCTGACCAAGCTGCAGCTTGGACATTACTAGCAAAACTATATTTAAATGCTGAAGTATACACTGGTTCAGCAAGATATAGTGATTGTGTAAACTACTCATCTAAAGTTATAAATGCTGGTTATAGTCTAGAACCATCTTATGAAAATTTATTTTTGGCAGACAATAATACAGCTAGTGGTGTAATTTTCCCTATTGCTTTTGATGGTCTTCGTACACAATCTTATGGTGGTACTACATTTTTAATTCATGCAGCTGTTGGAGGTAGTATGAACCCTGCTGATTTTGGCATCAACGGTGGTTGGGGTGGAAATAGAGCAACCAGTGCTTTGGTAAATGCATTTAATTCTGGAATTGATACTAATGCATCAAATAATGCTATTGGAGCTGCTTCAAATTGGGGACTAGTGGGTTCTGCAACTGCAAATGGTTGGGGAGGACCTGATATGTCTTTACACCAAACAGGAACAGCAGATGTATATGCTGGATTCTTTAACTTATCAGATGGTGAAATAAAATTCAGAAGAGATAATGATTGGGGCTTCAATTATGGAGACAATGGAGCTGATGGAACTTTAGAAGGTGGAGGGTCTAATATTGTAATTGCAGCTGGCTTGTATAAAATTACATTAGATTTAGGAAACCTAACCTATACTATTGAACAAGATCCTAGAGCAATGTTCTATACAGACGGACAAACATTAGAAATTGAGTCTATAAGTACTTTTACTGATGGATATGCAGTTACTAAGTTTAAAAATGTTGATAGAAACGGCATACCAGGATCTGATACTAGTGGTAATTTTACTGATACTGATTTTCCACTATTTAGAATTGCTGATGTTTATTTAATGTATGCTGAAGCAACTTTAAGAGGTGGTGGAGGTAGCGAAGCAACTGCTGTTTCATATATGAATGAATTAAGAGATCGAGCAGGTAACTTTGGTAAAGTAACTTCAATTAATTTAGACTTTATCTTAAATGAAAGAGCTAGAGAATTATTTTGGGAAGGGCACAGAAGAACTGATTTAATTAGATTTGGGAAATTTACCGATGGTGATTATGTATGGCCATGGAAAGGTGGTGTTGCAGAAGGTACATCTACTCCAAGTTATTTAAACCTTTTACCTATACCTGCCACTGACTTAAATGCAAATCCTAATTTAACACAAAATGCTGGGTATTAATATTAAAAAAGAAACAATGAAAATATTTTTAAATAACATATTAATTTTATTCGCCACTACTATTTTTTTAGTAGGGTGTAGTAAAGAAGATTTAACAGTATTAAACCCTAGTGCCTCTACTACAGTTAGTTTATCTGTAGGAGAAGTAACACTAGTTAAGGATAATGCTGGACAAACTGCATTAACTGTTTCTTGGGATGATCCTAATTACGGTTTTAGTGCTGCTGTAGACTATAAAATAATTTTTACCAATGGTGAATTTTCTAATTCAGTTGCTGTAGGTAATTCATTATTTAAAGAATTTGAGACCGTTGAATTAAACAAAATTCTTCTTAATTTAGGTTTAGAAGGAAATGTACCTACTCCTGTTTCAATACAAATAAAAGCTATTTTGAGTGAGTACAAAGAGTTAGAGTCTAATATAACATCTTTAACTGCAACTGCCTATGTAGATAAATTAGATTTATCTACAAGTTGGGGAGTTGTTGGTAGTGCAACTACAAATGGTTGGAATGGGCCTGATATGCCTTTTTATAGAACAAGTAACTCAGATGAGTTAGTTGCCTACGTTGCTTTAAGTGATGGTGAAATTAAGTTTCGCGAAAATAACGACTGGACTGTAAATTATGGTGATGATGGTAATGACGGTAGCTTGGAACCTGGAGGTGCTAACATACCTGTATCTGCTGGAAATTATAAAATAGTCTTTAATATAGCTAACTTAACATACACTATTGAAGCTTATACTTGGGGATTAGTTGGTGATGCTACAACAAACGGTTGGGGTGGTCCAGACATGCCTTTAGCTTATGATTCATACTCTGATACATGGAAAGCTGTAGTAACTTTAGGTGGTGGTGAAATTAAATTTAGGTTTAATAATGATTGGGGGCTTAATTACGGTGATGATGGAGGTGATGGCTCATTAGAACCTGGCGGTGCAAACATTGCTGTTTCTGCTGGAAATTATCTAGTAACACTAGATTTAAACAACTTAGAATATAGTATTGAACCTATAGATATTTGGGGTATTGTTGGTTCTGCAGCACCAAATGGATGGGGTGGACCAAATGTGAAATTTACACCAGACTATAGTACCGATGGCGTTTGGGTTTTAAATGGAATTACACTAACCGATGGTGAAATTAAATTTAGATTGAATGACAGTTGGGATGTAAACTATGGTGATGATGGTAATGATGGAACTTTAGAACAAAATGGTGCAAATATTCCAGTTTCTGCTGGAACTTATAACATTGTTTTAGATTTTAGTAACCCTGATGCACCTACATATACAATAAACTAAAATGTTAATTCATTTTAAATAAAAAATAAAAATCTGTACAGATTATCTGTGCAGATTTTTATTTATCTTAAATTTCTAACTAGAAATTTCTTAAACTAAACAGTATGAAAATAAAACTAATCATATTTCTTCTTATTTTACCTATCTTTACTTTCTCTCAAGTAACAACCAACCCAACTATACCAATAGTTAGTGGGGAAATAACCATTGTATTTGATGCAGCCGGAACTGGATTAGATGGCTATACTGGTGATGTTTTTGCTCATACAGGTGCTACAGTAAACGGTGCTCAATGGCAAAATGTAATTGGCTCTTGGGGTGATAATGCCACGCAACCACAACTTACAAGAGATGGTTCAAACCCAAATTTATATACACTTCTTATCGCTCCTGATATTTTTACATTTTACGGAGTTTCAACCTCTGATACCGTGACAGAATTAAGCTTTGTCTTCAGGTCTTCTGATGGAACAAAACAAACAAATCCAGATATTTTTATAACTATTTACGCAGAAGGATTAAACGTTGCTTTTACAAATCCATCAAATCAAAGTGTATACAATTTAAACGATGTAATTACTATTTCTGCTGTATCCTCTATTGATGCAGATTTAGAGCTTTTCGTGAATAATGTTTCACAACAAACCGCTACCGCAACAACTACAATATCAACATCTTATAATTTGGTATCTACAGGCTCTCAAACTTTAAAAGTAGTTGCAACAGCTAATGGTGAAACAAAAGAAACTAGCATCTCTGTATATGTAAAAACACCAACCATAAATAGTATAAAACCAGCTGGATTGAAATATGGGTTGAATAAAAATGCTGATAATTCTGTTACTTTTTTATTACAAGCTCCTCAAAAAACAGATGTACTCCTTTTGGGAGATTTTAATAACTGGACTTTAGATAACACCTATCAAATGGCTAAAGATGGTGATGATTTTTGGATAACTTTAACCGGTTTAGATGTAAATACAGAGTTTGCATATCAATATTTAGTAGACTATACTCTTAAAGTAGCAGACCCTTATTCAGAAAAAATATTAGATCCAAACAACGATCAATACATACCTTCCACAACATACCCTAATTTAAAAAGCTATCCTACGGGTTTAACTACAGGAATAGTATCTACTTTCATAATTAATGAACCTACATATACTTGGAATGTTACCAACTTTATAAAACCCGCAAAAGACAACTTAATTATTTACGAATTGCACATACGAGATTTTACCGAGTCTGACTCTTATAATGAAGCATTAACTCGTTTAGATTATTTAGAATCATTAGGTGTAAATGCCATAGAATTGATGCCTATAAGTGAATTTGAGGGAAATGATAGTTGGGGCTATAATCCGTCTTTTCACGGTGCATTAGACAAAGCCTATGGAACTAAAAATGATTTCAAAAAATTTGTAGATGAATGCCACGCAAGAGGTATTGCCATAATACTAGACGTTGTGTACAATCAGGCATTTGGGCAAAGTCCATTAGCTCAAATGTATTGGGATAGCGCAAATAATAAACCCGCAGCAGATAATCCTTGGTTGAATACTGATGCAACCCACCCTTATAGTGTTGGTTACGATTTTAATCATGAAAGTATTTATACAAAAAATTATGTAAAACAAACAATGAAGCATTGGATAAATGAATTTAAAATTGATGGTTTTCGAATTGATTTATCTAAAGGATTTACACAAACAAATAATCCTACTGATGTTGCCGCCTGGGGTAATTATGATGCCTCCAGAATTGCGATTTTAGAAAATTACGCAAACGATATCTGGACAAATACTTCTTCTGATATTTATTTAATTTTAGAACATTTTGCAGATAATTCTGAAGAAACTGTATTGGCTAATTTTGGTTTTTTATTGTGGGGAAATGGTAATCATAACTACAATCAAAATACAATGGGGTTCGCTTCTGAAGCAAATATTAGTTGGATGTCTTATCAAGAAAGAGGATGGAATAATCCAAATCTTGTAGGGTATATGGAAAGTCATGATGAGGAACGATTAATGTATAAGAATTTGAATTTTGGTAATAGTAACGAAAACTACGATGTCAAAAATTTAAATACTGCATTAGCTAGAGAAGAATTAGCTGCAATGTTCCTTTTTACTATTCCTGGACCAAAAATGATATGGCAGTTTGGCGAACTCGGCTACGAAATTAGTATTGATGAAAATGGACGAACAGGGAGAAAACCAATACACTGGGAGTATTTTGATGATATTAATCGAAAAAATATATACAATGTTTGGTCAACACTTATTGCTTTCAAAAAGAAACAACCCGTATTTAATTCAACTGATTTTAGCTTAAATGTCGGGAATTTAACAAAATCTATTGTATTAAGAGATGCTTCTATGGATGTAGTTATTGTAGGGAATTTTGATATTGTTACCAAAACTATAACCCCGCAATTTACTCAAACAGGCACTTGGTATGAATATTTTACAGGAGTTCAAAAAGAGATATCTAATACTTCTGAATCAGTAACATTAAACCCTGGTGAATATAGATTGTACTCTACAGTAAGGTTGTTGGATCCAAGAGGGGGAACAGCTAATGATGATAGTGATGGAGATGGTATTGTTGATACTGATGATTTATGCCCTAATACACCAACAGGAATGGTAGTAAATACAACAGGTTGTCCTATTTTCACCTTACCCGAGGACAATTTCAGTATTCAGGTGGTGAGTGAAACGTGTCCAGATAAGAACAATGGGCAGTTGGTAATAACAGCGCAAACATCTCAAAACTATGAAACAACTATTAATGGAGTTAATTATAATTTTACAGATAGTTTAACAGTTGACAGTTTAGCTCCGGGAACCTATAGTTTTTGTATAACGGTCACAGGTGAAAGCTATGAGCAATGTTTTGAAGTAGAAGTAAAACAAGGAGTAACGGTATCAGGGAAGTCAAGTGTAAGTTCAAACCGAGCTACGGTAGAGATAGAAGAAGGTACCGCACCCTTTATTATTTATGTAAATGGCAAAGAAGTATTGGAAACCAGCTCACAGGTATTCAATGTTGCAGTAAAACACGGAGATTTATTAGAGGTAAAAACGTCAAAGTCTTGTGAAGGAGTTTATAGTAAAACAATAGCATTATTAGATGCTGTTGTAGCTTATCCAAATCCAACAAGTGGTATTTTAGAGATTTCCTTACCCGTTTCACAGAAAGAAGTCACCATAAGTTTGTACAGTATTGATTCACAATTAATATCAAGAAAGGTATATCCAATAATAAATGGAAAAGTACAGTTAAATATAGCAAACAAACCAACAGGGTTGTATATTGCAAAAGTACAGTTGGATAAACCAGTTGTATTAAAGATTATTAAAAAATAATTTTAAATGTTCGTTCAACATGAACCTGCCTTACTGGTAGGCAAGCTAGTTTCAGAGCCTCATAGATCTATAAATAGGTGAATGTTAAAATTATGAGATGCTGAACTAATTCCGGTAATTATCGGAACAGTATGACAAAAATTATCAATTAAATATTTGCATTTGGACACGGTTCATTCTCAACTCAACTGGGAATGGAATCTCATCAAATGAAACACGAATCAAATAGCTATATAATTTAACAATATGGAAAATAGATTGTCTAAAAAGTGATTACATTTGTCATTTTGAACAAAGTGAAAAATCTCAACATCTTAAGATACGGATATTTAATTTTAATGAGATTCTTTATTTCCATTCAGAATGGTACTTTTTAGACAGTCTCTTTAGATGTAATAATGAGGTTATTTTTATTTATTGAAAATAATACCCTCTACTAAATAAAATAACTTTTATTGTCAAAACTTTAGCCACTTTTAAGTGGCTTTACCTATTGTTTAACATTAGTGTCCGATAAAACTACGAAATTTAATTAAACCCATCTTTGAGCCCAAGAAATACGTTCTATATTTTTATTTTTGATTTAGCAAGGTG
>Ga0256840_1002806_pt1 | contig 14922 bp, 12 predicted proteins | sample 355202metaG_FD_185969 | JGI IMG/M metagenome (GOLD analysis project Ga0256840, IMG submission 185969) | Hydrothermal vent microbial communities from Mid Atlantic Ridge, Atlantic Ocean - 355-202 | ecosystem: Environmental > Aquatic > Marine > Hydrothermal vents | place: Atlantic Ocean: Mid...
TATTATTTTGACATCTTGGACATATTTTTGCATTTTTTTACAGCTCATTGTAAATAAAACCTTTTTAGCCATTACTATACCGTAGTTTCAAGCACTTTTTAGACCCCATATTTTTTCATTAAGTCAACTTTCCCAACCCCTTGTTTCGCGACACTTAAAACAAATGAGAGAGTCGGGGTACTTAAGCACAAAAAAACAAGGAAAATGGATTATTTATACGCTAGTGAAAAACCATTTACTAGATTTCATTATAAGCTCTATCGAGATTCAAGAAGAAAAGATTCCTGCACTTATTTCCTGTAAGGCAAAGACTATTTGACTTCAATAGTCACATCATCACCAACAACTAAAACATCACCGGCAATGATTTTTGCTCTTTTTCTTGTTTCCACTTCACCATTACGCAGTACATACCCTTCACTTACTATATGCTTCGCCTGTGCACCACTATCTACTAAGTCCAAAACTTTTATTAATTTAAAAAGTTCTATATAATCATCTTTTAATTCAAATGTCATTTTTATCTTCTCGTTTATTTTTTGCAATGATACCTAATTTATCTACTCTTTTAAGTTTTTTTATAGCATATTCCCTTTTTGATGCACTACTTCTGTCCTTACATCTTTCACTATACACTAGTCTAACTGGTCGTCTTAGCCTTGTGTACTTTGCTCCTTTTTGTGATTTATTGTGTTCTTGTACACGTCTTTGAATATCTGTTGTAATCCCTGTATATAGGGTTTCATCACTACATTCCAGAATATAAACAAAATAATTAGACATAACAATTCCTTATCTTATATTTCCAGCTATAAAAAATAGTATCATTTTGTAACAATTCTATCACACTTTTATCAAAACTATTGTAAATAAAAAAAAGTTATAATATAATCAACTATTCAATTTTTATCACAAATGAGAATTTTGATTGATAAGAGGACACAATGATGCAAAAGCAAAGAGTAATTATAGTAGAAGATGATGAAATAACATCATTAAATTTAAATATGTCCCTACAAAAGCATGGCTATAGTGTTGTTGCAGTATGTGATAATCCAGAACAAGCTGAAAATAAAATTCAGACACATAATCCTGACGTTATTATCGTTGATATCTCGCTTCAAAAAACTTCTGACGGTATTGAACTTGCCAAACGTATAAAAGAAAAATACAATATCCCTTTTATATATCTCACATCATACAGCGATGAAGCAACGATAAGTCATGCAAAAAAAACAGAGCCTTATGGTTATATCGTAAAACCCTTTGATCCAAATTCTCTTCATGCAACTATTCAAATGGCCCTTTTTAAGTACCAAGTTGAAAATGAGCGTAAAGAAAATATTCAGACACTTAAACTTGATAAAACTAACCTTGAAAAAATGCTTTATTTAAAAAAATCTGACAGTGAACCCATTGTCCCTTTTGGAGATGAATACCATCTTGATATTAGTAAATGTGAAACATTTTATCAAGGCAAAAAGATAAAACTAACAAAAAAAGAAAATGCTTTTTTACGCCTTTTAGTCGCTCAAATAGGAGTTGTAGTCTCTTTTGAGCAAGCTATGAACTATGTCTGGGATGAGAATGGTGCTACTGAAAACAGTGTAAGAACACTTGTATGGCGATTAAGAAATAAACTTGAGACAGACATCATTAAAAATGCTTCAGGGATAGGCTACTACATAGAAGAGAATTAAGCTACTTGAATTGAGTCTATCTTTTCTTTTATAATTTTATAACTACGAGCATAGTCATATGCTTCATCTTTATCTTTCGCACTTTTCTCCATCGCACTGGCTGTATTTTGTATCAACTCTAATCGAAAGTTACCGCTTGAACCTTTGATAGCATGAGAGAGTAATCCAATCTGCTTGTAGTCTTTTTTCTCAATTGCTTTACTAAGTTCAGGAAGTGTTGTTCGCATCTTTTTTAAAAAAAGTGTTAGTAGCATTACAAGTTCATCATTATTAAGCATCAACTCTTTGAGCAGTTTCTCAGTATCTAGCCCTATGATAAGATCACTTTGTTGCGTTTCTTCTTCATGCGTCATTTTTGTAATATTAAAAGAGTCAAGCTTCACATAAGACATAAAAACTCTCTCAAGTTCTTTCAAGATAACAGGTTTACCTAAAAATGCATCAAAACCACTTAAAAGACCACGCTCCTTCGCTCCTTTAATGACATTCGCAGTTAATGCAGAAATAGGAGTATGACGCAGACCGTGTTCTTCTTCATACTCTATAATTTTACCAACAGCTTCTACCCCATCCATAACTGGCATCTGCTCATCCATAAGTATTAAATCATAACTATTCTCTTTGTAGAGTTCAAAAGCTTCTAGCCCATCATTAGCAACATCAAAAGTCAAACCATATTTTGTAAGTATAATTTTAATCAACTCTTGATTAGCCTCATTATCTTCAGCTATTAATATATGACCTTTAAACTTGTTCAAAATCTTTTTATCATAGTCTATATGATTATCCGGATTGAGTAGTTCATCAAATGCTTTCTGTATTTTAGAGCAGTACAAGGGAAAACAAATAGAATTAACATTCATATAGCTATCATAATAGTCATACTCACGACTCATTAAAGCAATGTTTATTTTATCAGAACTAACTACAGACTCTATAAAATTTTCATTACACTCTTCGTGCACAAAAATACAAACATCATACTCACAATCGAGATTATCTACGACCTCTAATTGCATATCAAAAATCTCTGCATACCTTATGAAAGATTCATGTTTTATGCCAATCTGCATATCTTTAGCATAGATAACCATCTTTAGTTGTTGATATTTTTTTATATCTTCAATGACTTGACACTCTTCTAAATTAACTTCTATAGGAATCTCTGTAGTAAAAGTACTTCCCTTGCCTATTTCAGATTGTACACTCACTTTCCCACCCATTAGTTTTGCCAATTGCTGTGATATAGAAAGTCCTAAGCCTGTTCCATTTTTATTAAACGCTATATGTTCAGGTGCTTGAGCAAAGGCTTCAAATACATGTTCTAACTCATCATCACTAATACCTACCCCACTATCAGAAACAGATATTTTCAATACTCGTGTATCACACTCTGCTTCTACTTTTATCATACCACCTTCTGGAGTAAACTTAATAGCATTACTTAAAAAATTCGATAAAATTTGTTTGATACGCAAAATGTCACCAAAGAGTTCTTTGGGAATATTTGGGTTAATAAAAGAGATAATAGTAATATCTTTTGCATTCGCACTTGCTACAAAAAGCTCCATAGAATGGCTCAGTTCTTCATGCAAAGAAAAAACCTTTGGCTCAATGGTAAATTCACCGCTACGAAGTTTTGAGAAGTCTAAAATATCATTAATAATACTCAAAAGATTTTCGCCACTACGAAGAATGATATTAAGATAATTACGATGTTTTTTTGAGATATCTTCATCAATAAGGAGATTTACAAAGCCGAGAATTGCATTGAGTGGTGTACGAATTTCATGCGACATATTTGAGAGGAAATACTCTTTTGCTTGAGAAGCCAAAAGTGCTTCTTGTCTAGCATCTATAAGTTTTTGAAAAACAACATCAGTATAATACTTTAAAATTCCACGAAAATTTTTATCAAAAATAAAAGATATTTCTTCAAAAACTTCTTTTGAATTTAGTCCTACATCATAAGAAAAGTCAAGCATAGAACGTCGAAAATGGCTACAAAGTTCAAACAATTCATCTGCACTAATTTCTCTGTACTTTAAGTATTCTAGCAGTTCTCTCATGACTGGACAATTACCAATCTCATTATCACCGCTTATCACACCCATAAAATAATCAAAAACGCCATTGGCATAATTTTGTATAAAATAGTCTCTATCTATTTCATGTTCATTTAAAATTATTTTAGGAGAGTGGTAAGACACCCATTGTTGGATAATGATCTCTTTAGATGCTACAAAAAGATGTTGTTTTTCAAAGAGGATAGGTATTTTTTTTTTCATTAAATAAAATCTTTTTAGTTCTTTAGGGAAGAGAGTTCCTCCCCAAAATATCTATTTAGTGACTTTTGCCAACGACAATTATCATTTTGATATTGAGTACCAAAAATCTAAAAAACTGCCAGATAACACAAGTACGCATAGCCCTTGCAAATTTACCTGGTATCATAGTTAAACTAAATTGTTCTTTTTCAAAGTTATATTCTTCTTGTTTCATTGTATATTTCCTCTTTTTTTTATTCTGGGATTAAAGTCCAGCCTGGATTAAGTTTTGCTTTATAGATAAATAAGTAGTGAAGAACATGTTTTATCCAGTGTCCTGCAAGACCTATTTCACCAAATGTATAATCTGTATCACGTCCTGTTCCTGGATATTTTTCAAAATCAGGCACAACAGGATACACAGTCATAGCAGCAGCTGTACCATCAAAGATACCTTTTCCAGCAGAAGCAACACAAGCAGCACCCATTTCAGCCATAGAAGCTTCATGTAAATGAGCAGCATCACCTTTAGTAATCATGTCACATACAGAATGAGCAACAGCTTTACCAATAATACCAGCAGGCATACCAGTTCTTGGAGGCGTTGGATTAATTGGTGTTCCATTTGGAGATTTCATAGGTTTTGAAATAGCATGTGGTGGTGCAAAAGCAATACCAGCAGCAAACATATTTTTATATGAAGGATTTTGATACGTTCTTGGCCAGTCTGCAGCTTTCCAATCAGCATAAGCTTTTGGAGTGTAATCAGCATCGACTTTCATAAAACCATTTGGAGCGAATACTGTGTCTGTAATATCTGAACCATCTTTAGCATACGCTTTTAATCCAACACCAGCAAACGGTGGGATAAGCATTGAAAAGTCAAATTCCTCTTCACCCGTTGAACCGTCAAGGAGCTCATAATGCAACTTACCTGCTTCAACTTTAGAAGTATGCGCACCTATTAACCACTCAATACTTCTCTCTGCAAAAAGTGATTCAGCAAAAAGTTTTGAAGACACTACGTATCCGCCAACTTTCATATGCAATCCACCCATACCAAAATCACCTAAGAAAGACTCATTAGAGATCCATTTTATATCCGCCATATCACGAACGCCAGCTTTTGATAGTTCATGTTCAATATTAAATATATACTCAAACGCAGCACCTTGACATGTACACATTCCATGACCAGTACCAATTAAAAATTTTTGACGTGTTCCGCCTTTCATTTTCTCAATTGCTTCTTGAAGTTTTTCATTTGCATGAACTGCGTGACCTGCTGTGCAAACTGAAACTGTATGCTCACCAAGCTGATCACCTTCACCTAGACCTGGAGTTGCACCAAAATTTAGTTTTGGTCCTGTAGCATTTACAATATAATCATATTCTATATTTTCAACTTGACCAGCTTTTCCTTCCTCCGTATATTCTATACTTACAAATGGTTTATCACTAGTTTCATTCCCCTCTGGGTTTAGAGATGTAGCTTTTGCTTGATAATATGTAATCCCTGCTTTTGCATACACAGGAGCTAAATCAAAAGTAACATCTTTTTTTGTCATTTGACCGACACCTACCCAAATATTTGATGGAATCCAGTTCCATTGTGAATTTGGTGTTACCACAACAACTTCATGTTCTGATCCTAACCATTTTGCAGCGAACGTTGCTGTCGTATGACCTGCAACACCACCACCTAATACAACTAATCTTGCCATTGACTTTCCTCTTAGTTTAAATTAAGAATAAGTCTATCTAATTTTAATCACATTATTATCACAAAATTTTATCAAGATTAGTATTATCATATATGAAGATAAATATAACTTTACAATATACCCATTTCTAGGGAGAAGAAGAGAATCAAAAGCAAATTATTTAATAAATAACAATATATAATAAATACTTTTCTAGTAAATATGTGTAAAAAATACACACTCTTAATCTAGGCTTTTAAACTATGTCAAATAAAAGAGCTTTGGTTTAGTTCCAAGTTCTGGCTTTAAAGTAAAATACTTCCTTTTGCTTAAAACTTGACTTATTTCGCTTGTTTCATCATCTAAATCACCAAAATATCGTAATTTTGCTGGGCATGTTATTTGACATGCTGTAGTTATTTCACCTCTAGATAGTCTTGTATCTGCACAAAAGATACATTTATCTGTAACATGATTTTTTTCATCTACATATCTTGCTTCATAAGGACAAGCATACATACATGCCATAGTTAAATCACACAAATTTTTATGGAGCCTGACTATTCCATTGCTATCTCTATAAATAGCTTCATGCGGACAAGCTTTTAAGCATGGAGCATCTTCACACTCTTGACATTGCATTTGTAAAAACTGTATGTTATCTTTTTGCAAGTTCCAAAAGTCTCCAAACACATTACCATCTTCTTGTATCCAAAGCCTATGGTTTTTTGCCCCCAAATCTATTCCATTCTCTTCTTTACATGCAACTTCACATGCGTGGCAATTAATACACAGTTTATAATCAAAAGCCATTCCATAGTTTGCCATCACAGTTTCCTTATTGTTACATCAGTTTCATGCATAGTAGCACATCCATATATCTTTTCAAATTTATCTTCTATAATCATATTGTCACTTGCTCCTTTTGCAAAAGCATGTGTTAATTCAGCAGAATTACTTCCAAAACCATGTGCAAACCATACTACCTGTGGTGCTATCTTATTTGTTGGATATACTTGTAGTATAACTCTTGCAATAGCACTCGCGACCACAACATAATCACCTTCTTTAATTTTTAAACTCTTTGCGACTCCATCATTTAACCAGAGAGAGTTCATCTCTTTTATCTCTTGCAACATTAAGTTATTTGCAGTCGCTGTTTGTGTTGATGTAATATAACGTCCAGTAATCAGCCTAAAACTATTTTTTTTTGTTTTAAAGTCATAACGAGTATGCCAGGTAGGTATAGCATCAAAGCCATTTTTCTCTAATTTCTTTAAATAACAATTTACCTTATATCTTCTTTTTACTGTATAAAATTTTTTCTCTTCAGGATAATATGTATATAAGCCATTTCCAAGATTTTTTTGTTTATTTATGAAAGGGTGCCAAACCCCTCTTTCTCTCAATGATTTATACACATTTTCATCAAACTGAGAAAGTATTAATTTTTTATTTCTTTGAGTGATACTTTTTTGATACAATTCAGACAAATCATAACCGCCAGAGCTAAAGGCTGCTACTCGACCCTGTTGCTTGATACTATCTTGTAAATCTTCATCATACTTACTGCTTACATCAAAAAGAGGTACTGAAAGTTTTTTGCCTAAACCTTTTAGTATTTCTTGCATACTTTTACTCTCATAGAGAGGATCAATTACTCTATTTCTAAGTGCTAAAGAAGGTTCAAGTCTATTAAAACTTACAAGCATATCTTCGCGTTCTAAATAAGTACACTCTGGAAGAATAACATCAGCCATCATAGCGGTATCACTAGGCATAGTATCTAAAACAACAACTAAGTCCATCCCTTTGAGCATCTTTTTCGTTTTTGCGATATTGGGCATATTTTGCATAATATTATGCTTGCGTATAAACATTGCTTTTACAGGGTATGGAGCAGTGTTACCTATGACTTTTTCTCTAAAATTTAACCAACTTCCACCCTTTTGTGAGCCATAAACAATTCCATCTAAATCAAATCTTCCCTGAGCTTCATTGTAAAAAGGTACATTAATCTCTTCTTCTTTTAATTTAATTGGTTTCCCAAAAATTATGCCACCTTTTTTATTAATTGAACCAGCTAGCGCATTGATTAGAACCATTGCTCGACGTAATTGGAAGTCGTTTTCACTCCATACACTTCTTCTTCCAAGGTAATACAAGGGATTTGAAGCAGAAAAAAATTCTTTTGCAATCTGCTGAATTTTTTCTGCAGGAATATGTGTCTTCTCTTCTGCCCATTTAGGAGTATATTGACAAGAGAGTATATGTTCTTGTAATAGATTAAAATCATTAAAATACTCTTGCACATATTTTTTATTATATAACTCATCTTTTATTGCTACATACATCATGCTCAAACAAAATGCCAAATCTGTTCCTGGATGTAAGGGAAGATACTCATCTGCTTTTTGAGCTGTAATTGTATAGCGTGGGTCTAAGACTATCAGTTTTTGTTTCGCATGTATCATATCAACACTATCTGGAGTAATTAAAGATTCATACCTGTTGGCACCACTAATAATCATATAATCGCTACCTGCAACATCCATTTCACCGATATCACCAATGGTAAGTTGCGTTGCCCCTAGTTTCGTGTTTAAACAGATACTCCCCTCATCTAAAAAGTTTGCACTTCCAAGTTTTGAACCAAAAAACTTAATATATTCATCTTTGTTAAATCCTTCACCATTACAGTATGCAATAGTTGAACGATTATCTTTTTGTTCATCTATAATTTTTACGAGTTTTTCTTTGATATATTCATAAGCTTCATTCCAAGTAACTCTTTTATATCTACCATCTCCACGCTTACCTATTCTAATAAGTGGATATTTTAATCTATCCTGATCATAAACTGCTTGAATACCGGCATTCCCTTTAGGACAAAGCATATTTCTACTTTTTGGAAAGTATTTATTTGGATTTAACTTTGTTATAGTGTTATGTTCAACTCTCGCAAATCCTGCACATTTATTTCTACACATATTACATAAATAAGGAGTATTTTTCACTTTTTTATCTGATGTTTTTGTAGTAAAAAGAGGACTAGATAAAGATGAACTAGCGTAAACACACAATGCGATACTACTTTGTAGAAATTTTCTTCTTGAAGTTTCAATTAATTGCATAGATATATTATAGCCAAATACACCTTCTCTTTTTAAGTAAGAAAAATTATTAGTTTTTTAAAATTTTATTAATAATTTCATATGTATTTTTTGACAATCCTTGAGTAGAAACTACACGTTCCAACTCTTTTGAAATCAAAGTTTTGTTATTATCCATTAATTTATCATAAATTTTAAACGAGCTTGCCAAGCCTGAAGCCATTTGCGGGTTGATTTTATCAAGTTCTATGATTTTATCTGCAAGAAATTTGTATCCACTCCCATCACTCGCATGAAAATGTTTATAATTTCTTGCAAAACTACCTATTAGAGAGCGAACAAGATTTGGAACTTTTTCATCATACACCTCATCAAGTTGCAAACGTTCCACTCTATCAAGTAATTCTTCGCGCCCTGAAGATGCTAAAATGGCAAAGTATTTATTCATAACAAGTGTTTCATTTTTGTATCTATTATAAAAATCTTCCAAAGCATTTTGTGCAAATTCTGCATGGATGTTTTCCAATATATCAAGTGCAACAATTCTATCAGTCATAGTAAGTGAGTTTTCATATTGTAGTTTTGCAAGTTGTGAAACTTCATCATTTTCTAAGGCGGAAAGTATTTTTAAAACTCTATTTTTCAATGCTCTTTTTGCCATATTTGATGCATCAAGTTTTACACTCTTTGGTTCATGATTAGCTTTGTACAACTCTAAAAGTTTTTCTTTATATCTTAATGCTAAATGTTTTAAGAGTTTTTCTTTGGCTTCATATATCTTTGTAAAATCTATCACATCATGTGTTTGCATGATTGCTGAGATACTTGGAAGCTCTAACAAATGTGCTTTATAAGATAAGTCGATATCTAAATCTAAAAGATATCCATACGCTTCTACAAAATTCTCATTTACATTCTCACCATTAAAAAGAGCATTGATACTTTGCAATGCAAAATTTTGTGCCGCTTCATACTGCACGAAAGCATTTGTGTCGTACTTCATTAAAAAGGCAAAGTCATTTTCATCTTGTTCTATGATGATGGGAGCAGAGAAGTCTCTGTTTATTGAAAGTTTTGGCTGCGTTTGAAAGCCTTCAAAATGAAATACTTCACTCTCTTTAGATATTATCAAGGTAGTGTCTAAAACCTCTTCTCCCGCTTCATTTATCAGACCCATTTTAAGAGGATAGTAGTATGCCTCTTGTTTTGATCCCTCTACTGCGTTTGGAATAAGCTGAGTCAAACGCAGTGAATAAACACCATTTTCAAAAGACTCATGCACTTGCAATTTTGGAGTTCCACTTTGGTCATACCAGCGTTTAAACTGTGATAAATCAAACGAGCCACACTCATGCATAGCCCACAAGAAGTCATCAACCGTAACAGCTTGCCCATCAAATGTTTTAAAATACAAATCAGTCGCTTTTCTATAATTTTCTTCACCCAAAAGAGTGTGAAGCATACGGATAACTTCTGCACCTTTTTCATATACCGTTGCTGTATAAAAGTTATTCATTGAGATGTAAGATTTGGGCTGTATCGGATGTGCAGTAGGCGAAGCATCTTCTACAAATTGGCGTTCACGAAGAGCTATCACATCTTCAATACGCTGTACCTCTTTTGAGTTCATATCAGCTGAGAAACACTGATCACGAAATACTGTCAGCCCTTCTTTGAGTGTCAGTTGGAACCAGTCGCGACAAGTGATACGATTGCCCGTCCAGTTATGAAAATACTCATGTGCGATAACAGACTCAATTCCCATAAAATTTGCATCCGTAGCTGTATTTATGTCAGCTAAAACATAGGCAGAGTTAAAAATATTTAAGCCTTTATTTTCCATCGCTCCCATGTTAAAACTATCAACAGCTACTATATTATAGATATCCAAATCATAAGCACGACCATATTTTTCTTCATCCCACTGCATTGCTTCTTTTAGTGAATGCATGGCATGATGACATTTTGCTTCATTTCCTAAATCACAGTAGATATTGAGTTCAACTTTATTCCCATCCATAGTTATAAATTCATCTTCAATACTGCCAAGATTTCCACCAACAAGAGCAAAAAGATATGAAGGTTTTGGATGTGGATCGTGCCAAGTAACACCATGACGTGTCTCCAAAGTATCATAACATTTTACTTTGTTTCCATTGCTAAGAAGTACTGGGTACTTCTGTTTATCGGCTATAACAGTTGTTGTAAAGACACTCATCACATCAGGACGATCAAGATACGGTGTAATAGAGCGAAAACCCTCTGGCTCATTTTGTGTACAGAATATATCTCCAGATTTATAGAGTCCTTCTAGTTCAGTATTATTTTGTGGGTAGATTTTATTTACTACCTTAAGCTCAAACTTCTCTGGCACATTCAATACTGTAAGAGTATCATCTTCTATCACATATCTATTTTCTTGTAATTTTAGCTCATTCAAACGCAGCTCTAAAAGTTCTAACTCCACACTATCAAGTTTTAAATCTTTTTCACTACTCTCAAGTTTTTCAAACTGCATCACATTCGTCACAATTGCCTCTTCTTCAAAAAGCTCGAAAGTAAGCTTTACCGAGACTATCTTAAAGGCAGGTTTTTTATAATCTTGTAGATATTTTGCTTTAGGTTGTTCACTCATATTTATTTATCCTTTTTCCAATTAAATTCTTTTAGTATCATGTTAAATGTATCATCAAACGCAGCTTCAAACACTAACACTGCGTTTGAGTAGGGATGGCGTACTTCCAAAGTACTGCAATGCAATAATAATCTATGCATATTATAGGTTTTACGCACAAACTTGTTATGTTCACCTCGTCCATATTTTGTATCCCCTAAAATATGATGAGAAATATGTTTCATATGCCGACGAAGTTGATGTTTTCTCCCCGTTTGAGGGCATAACTCCACTAAAGTGTAACGTGTTGTATCATAAAGTCCAACCGCTGCGTTTAGCTCCACTGTTTCAAGGCGAGTATACTTTGTCAGGGCTTCTTGTGGCTCTTTATCTACTTGTGCTTTTTTATCACTTATCTTATCAAGTTTCTCTTTTAATGCATGATCTATCAGACCACTTAGGGACGTATATCCACGAACAACAGCATGATAAGTTTTTTGAATTGTGTGTGATTTGAACTGTTTAGAGAGTAAGCCTGCCGTTTGGCTATCAAGCGCAAAAAGTAGTACACCTGAAGTTGGTTTATCAAGACGGTGGACAGGATAGACCCACTGTCCTATCTGATCACGGAGCATCTTCATCGCAAAATAAACCTCATGAGAATCAATCATAGACTTATGAACTAAAAGCCCTGATGGCTTATTGATTGCGACTAAATACTCATCTTTATAGATTATCTCAAGTTCATAGTTTTCAAACATCTCTTTAGACTATCTAGGATCTCGTTTTGTAGTTTTTCTTTTTTTCTTTGTTGCAATAGACTGTTTTTTTGTTTGTGGTCTATTGCTTTTATTTTTACTAAACTGGCGTTCTTTTTTCTCAGCACTGCGTTTATGTTCAGCTTTAAGCTTCACTTCATCCACATCTTTTCTTCTTATGGTAGGATCTGGTTCAAAGCCTTCAACAACTTCAAGAGGGATTTTTTGACCGATAAGTTTTTCAATATCTTTCATATCATATTTTTCATAAATATCTATCAGTGAAATTGCCTCACCTTGACGTCCTGCACGCCCAGTTCTTCCCACACGATGCACATAATCTTCAGGGATAGAAGGCAGTTCATAATTGATAACATAAGGAAGATTTTCAATATCAAGCCCACGTGAAGCGATATCAGTAGCAATAAGCACTCTTGTCAAGCCTTCTTTAAATTGATTGAGTGTTTTTAAGCGATTTGCTTTTGTTTTATCGCCATGAATGATGCCACATTTGAGTCCATCTTTTACTATCTCCGCAGCAAGTTCATCTGCACTCTGTTTCGTTCTTGTAAAGACCAAAACCTGAGGGAAATTTCTTGAGCCTATAAGGTAGGCTAAAAGTTCTGCTTTTCTTGCAGTATCCACTTGATATGCTACTTGATTAATGGTATCAACAGTTGTATTTTTCTTTGCCGTTTCAATAAAAGCAGGTTTAGTTAAAATAAGCTTTGAGAGTTTTCTTACCTTGTCTGAAAAGGTTGCGGAAAAAAGTAGTGTCTGATGACGCTTTGGCATCAGTGGGTGAATTTTACGAATGTCTTTTGTAAAACCCATATCCAACATTCTATCTGCTTCATCAAGAACAAAAACTTCAACATCTTTCAGACTTAAACCACTCTCAATATGTTCTAACAAACGCCCCGGTGTAGCAATAACTATCTCCGTACCATTCTTTAAAACTTCTCTTTGCTTTTGTAAATCTTTACCACCGACTAAAATTGTCGTTTTTATATCCATATATTTTGAAAAGCCAACAATATCATCATGAATCTGGATACTCAACTCTCTTGTAGGAGAGAGAATCACAGCACGGACACCCTTACTCTCTTCACGCTTTCGCAATCTTTGCAAGATAGGGAGTGCAAACGCAGCAGTCTTGCCTGTTCCTGTTTGTGCTGTCGCAAAGATGTCTTTTTTTGCTAAAACTATGGGAATAGCTCTTGTTTGAACAAGTGTCGGTTTATCATAACCCAAATCTTTCACAGCATTAAGCAATGGCTTAATAATTCCTAACTTTTCAAATGACATTCTCTAACCTTCATATTTTATGTATGATATTTTACCATATTTAGTATTTGTAAGCTCTTAGTTGATATAATACGACAAATCAATATGAAGAACAATTATGGTCAGAAAAACACTTAAAAAGACTTCCAAGCATGAAAAATTACAAGCTTTCATAAAAAAATCAAAAATACCAAGAGAGTACCTTGCCCCAAATCGGAAAATGATTTCAAGAGGTGTTCTTATCGGACTTTTTATCGCTTTTATTCCCATGCCTATGCAGATGGCAGCCGTGCTTCTTTTTGTACCATTTATAAAGTTTAATGTTCCTGTCGCACTAGCAATGTGTTGGCTTAGCAATCCTATTACAATGCCACCTATGTACTACATGGAGTATCTTACCGGTTCATTTTTACTAGGTATCATCCCAGAACCTGTAGAGATGACACTAGAGTGGTTTTCCAATAACCTTGAAAAAATCTTCGTACCTTTATATTTTGGAACAGCGATTTACTCTATCTTTGGTTCAATTTCTGCATATTTTTTAGTGAATTATCTTTGGAAATCTTCAGTGGATAGAGATAAAAAGAAACATTATAAACAAAGATAAGTAGCAAACAAGAGTCAGCGGCTGAAGTTGAGCTCATTAAGAAAGCCAAAATAGTAAACTATCATGCCAATCCAAAGTAGCAAAATAATGATATGCTTGAGAAGAAAAGAGTTTTTTGAGACTTTATGACGAAAGATTGCCATACTGAGAGTCGCGCCTAAAAATCCTCCAAGAAGTGAAAATGTGAAGAGTTCTTTCTCGGAAATTCTAGAAGCTCCCACTTTTGCACTAAACTTATCAAAAGTATAGACTACAAACGCAGCGACGTTAATAAATATAAAATAGATTAAAATAACTTTTTGCACTATTTTTTATAGCTCCAAATCATAAATCCAATACCAATAATCAAAAAAGGTATACTTAAAAGTTGCCCTGTAGTTAAACCAATATCTAGCGAGTACTCAGCTTGTCTTACTTTAACAAACTCAACCAAGAACCTCACTGTAAACGTTAAGACTAAAAACAAACCAAACAAAAAGCCTTTTTTTAATGTTTTGTAATTCTTCTTATATATGTAAGCCAAGATGAAAAATATAACAAGATAGGAAAAAGATTCATAAAGCTGTGCGGGATGCCTTGGAAGATCATCTACTCTTTGAAATACAACTGCCCAAGAAACTTCTGTAGGTTTTCCAAGTATTTCAGAGTTCATAAAATTACCCATACGAACAAAAAAACCAAAGAGTGCTGTCGGAATAACGAGCCGGTCAATTAACCACATCAGATCTGTTTTATACTTTTTACATCCAAAGTATAAAGCTATGATAACACCAAGTCCTCCGCCATGACTTGCGAGTCCGCCTTCCCAAACTGCAAAAATCTTCATAGGATGCGCAAGATAATAATCAGGATCATAAAAAAAACAATGCCCTA
>Ga0256840_1002807_pt1 | contig 14916 bp, 10 predicted proteins | sample 355202metaG_FD_185969 | JGI IMG/M metagenome (GOLD analysis project Ga0256840, IMG submission 185969) | Hydrothermal vent microbial communities from Mid Atlantic Ridge, Atlantic Ocean - 355-202 | ecosystem: Environmental > Aquatic > Marine > Hydrothermal vents | place: Atlantic Ocean: Mid...
GTGAATTTATAAACCTTAATGGTAAAATGACCACTCATGGATTTACTGTCTTCAGAGATTGTACCGTCAAAAGTGTAGAGTATGAAAAATTTTCCTTGGGTTATCAAATAGCTGAAATGTATTTTTTGATTATCTATGTAGCCCATACCATTTTCCCCAACATTTGGAATCCATAAAACATTCCCCATTTGTTCAAAGCGTATAAGTGTGGAAGATGGAGCGGATTTTCCGTGATAATAGCTTATGCTTATGTTGGGTTGTGGCGGAATCTTCAAGTAAAAATCCCATTCCCCCGAAACATTTAGCTGAGAAACGTACGAAAAGTTTTGAGCGCTTAATTTTCTTATGATAAATATTCCAAAGACGAGGACAACTATGAGAGCAATGGGAATCACAAAAGAAAGTGTTTTTTTCAATTTGATCACTTCATAATTCGTTAGTTTTAAAAGAATTTTCAAACCTAATTATATCACTCAACGATGTCCTGAAAGGTACTCACGAATTAGCAAATGGCGTGTAACTTAATTACTTCACAGCTTGAACTTGTTTGAAAAGTCCTGAACGATTTTCTTTGCTGTTGGGGTGTCAGCTATACCGCCTTTTCCAGTTTCACGAAGGGATTCAGGCATCGATCTTCCAACTTTTCCCATCGCATCCACAACCTCATCAAAAGGTACGACACTTTCGACTCCCGCTTTTGCTATATCTGAAAAGAGAAGTGCGATAACTGCTCCGGAAGCATTTCTTTTCACGCAAGGAACTTCGACAAATCCGCCAACCGGATCGCACACAAGTCCCATGAGTGATTTCAAAGAAAGTGCAGCTGCGTTGGCAACTTGCGTTGGCGTACCACCAGTCGCATGTGTGGCGGCGCCAGCAGCCATGGCTGTCGCACTTCCTATTTCTGCCTGACATCCCGATTCTGCACCAGAAAGAGAAGCTCGTTTTGATATTATCTTTCCTATCGCACCAGCAACTATTAACCCCGACACGAGCTTTTGACGCTCAACACCCAACTTTTCAAGCGTTAGAAGGACCCCTGGCATAACTCCACTTGCTCCAGCAGTGGGACATGCCACAATTTTTCCCATTGCGGCGTTGCTTTCCGCCATTGTGATCGCGATCGTGGCAGCGGTGAATGCGTTTTCTCCGATTATCGTATTTGGAAGATATTCGAGCATCTTTTTTGAATTTGTTCCGGTCAATCCCACAAGTGTTTTGAAGGTCTTGCCTTTTTTTGATTCATATTCCTCTTCCATAATAGCAAGGAGTTTAGATGCCTCTTCGACAATTTTCTCTGGTGCATTACCAGTATCAAGCATCTCCCAGTGGAGCACAACTTTATCGAGAGGAACTCCTGTTTTTTCGGAAATTTCAACAAGCTCGGAAAAACTGTTTACATTCATGCTTTTACCTCTTATATTGGTTTTACGTACATCACCGATTTGACAACATCAAGCATTTTCAACGATTTAATTGTAGAATTTGGCACTTCATTGTCAAGTTCTATTACCGCACTTGCGAGTTTCAAGTATTTGCTTGCTCTGTTAAGATTGAGCCTTGCTATATTCGTTCCGTTTATGGAAATTGTTCTTATTATCGAACTTAGAGCTCCTGGTATATCTTCATTCTCTATTAAAAGTGTAGGATATTCTCCATTCAACTCACATCCAACCGAATCTATGGATGTTATGACAATTCTTCCAGCACCTATTGAAGAACCTATAATTTCATGATGCGCATTGTCTTTGTAAGTTACGATCTTCACGGTATTCGGATGCACATTTCCGAGATCGATCGGCTCAAATTCATATTCCATGCCAAGATTTTTGGCTATTTCATTTGCTTTTGACACCCGAGGTTCATCGGTTTTTATTCCACAAAGCCCAGCAATGAGAGCAAGCCACGTTCCATGACCTATGTAAGTATCTTGAAAGGAGCCATGAAGGTAGAAAATTACCTTTTGAGGTATAGAGCCAACGAGGTTATAGGCAAATCTGGATATTCTCATGGCTCCAAGAGTGTGAGAGCTTGAAGGGCCTATCATTGAAGGACCTATTATTTCGAGAATTGAAGACATTTTATCATCTCCATTTATGTGTTTCAAAGGTAATTGCACAAATGATTATATCTTACTTTCTTCAAAAGTGATAAAATGGTTATGAGTATCCATTGTTCTTGCTGTCAAAGGAGGGAGGAAAAAATGTTTCTCAAAGTCACTTCTGTTTTTGGGAACAACAAATTTATACCTACAAAATATACCTGTGAGGGCGAAGATGTGAATCCACCTTTGAAGATCGAGGGAATCGATGAAAAAGTTGTTAGTTTAGCAGTCATAATGGACGATCCAGATGCTCCTATCGGGACTTTCGTACATTGGGTAGCCTGGAATATTCCTCCAACAGGCGGAATTCCCGATGCCATTCCAAGAAAGCCTGATGTCAAAATTCCAATAGAGATAACACAAGGGAAAGGTGGATTTGGAAGCATAGGATATAGAGGTCCTTGTCCACCGAGAGGTCATGGTGTTCACCATTATCACTTCAAAATATACGCTCTTGATTCAAAACTCGTGTTGAAACCAGGAGCGTCCAAAAGGGCTTTAGAAAAAGCGATGAAAGGGCATATCCTTCAACAAGGAGAGTTAGTAGGACTTTACGAGAGAAAATAAACGTGGAAAATTCTTGTTCTTAAGTGCTTTTAAGACTTTAGGGATGTGACTGTGAATGAAATTTTTGCACTGCTCAGATATTCACCTTGGGCGAAGACCGGTTGGCTCTGCTCTTTCGGATTATTCAAATCAAAGATATGAGGATTATTTCAACGCCTTTGATTGGATAATTGAATTCGCCCTTAAAACTTCTGTGGACGTCTTTCTCATAGCTGGAGACCTTTTTGATAGACGTGAACTTTCACCAGATGTGTTGGAACGGGCTGAAAGCCTACTTTTGAGGTTGAAGAAAAAGAATATTCCTGTAATAGCAATAGAGGGAAATCACGACAGGCTTTTTACAATAGAGGGCAGATCTTGGTTAGAATATCTGTCACGCGAAAGTTTGCTTTATCTTTTAAAACCTTTCACATTAGAAGATGGAAGTGTTAATTTCCCAAAATGGGATGGAAATTCTGGAGCGATGGTGGAAATAAACGGTGTAAGATTCTATGGAATGGGATATCAAGGATTCTCTTTTCAGCAGTACTTTGAAGCTATTGCGAATCAACTTGATTCTTCAAAAACAAATGTGCTCCTGGCTCACACAGCGATCGGGGATCCAGACAAAGTTCCAGGTTGTGTAAAGGAGGAAACCCTTGAGCCTTTGAACGGAAAGTGTGAATACATCGCGGGCGGTCATATTCACACAAGACACATCTACGATCGTTTTAAAATGTTTGTTCCTGGTGCGCCGGAATATTGGGACATAAAAGAAAATGGAGAAAAGGGTTTTTTCATCTATGATAGCGCTACTAAGGAGTTTGAGTTTCGTGAATCGAAGAAGCGGCTAAAGATTAATGTATCGATTTCTTTGGAAAACGGGAGCGCGGATGAATTTTACTCACGTCTTGAAGAAAAGTTAAACTTGTATCCTGTTAAAGCTGGATCACTCTATGTGGTAGAAGTAAAAGTGCCATTTGGCTCATTTTTGGAGGTTAATGTTTCTGATGTGGAGAAAGAGATCGAAGAAATGGGAGCGCTTAAGGCCAATGTCTTCATTTCTATGGGAAAGAGCGGTGCAACAGATAGTGAAAGTCAAGATCTGGAAGTGATAGAAGAAGACGTGATCGCCAAAAATCCCAAATTGGCAGCTTATTCCAAGGAAATTGCTAATGCATTGGAAAGTTTGAAAAAATACCACGACCTAAACGACGAAGACGGAGCTATTGAAACGATAGACAGACTTTTGAGTGAAATAATAGATGGTGACAGAGATGTACGTTAAGAGAATAAGACTTGAGAATTTTAGAAGCCACGTTGAAACCTCAATCGAATTTTCTAGAGGACTTAATCTAATTCTTGGAGCAAACGGAGCGGGGAAATCGAGTATACTCCAAGCACTTGGATTTGCCTTTGTTGGTTTAAAAGAAGACGGAAGTCATGGGGATTTTATAATCAATTTCAACAATGCTAACTTTGCCAACATTCGTGTCGACTTCGTGGCATCCGATGGCCTTGAATACAGTGTTATTCGAAAGATAGACCCAAGAAAGACGAGCTGGGAAGTTATTTCTCAAACAAACAGGAAATGGAGAGGACAAAATGAAGTTCTTTCACTTTTACAAAGCCTCCTAAGCATAAGAGGAGAACCCAAGAAAGTCTACAAACGTATCATCACGGCGTCTCAAAACGATATGACTTCGGCTTTCTTAGATTCGCCTTCAGAAAGAAAAGCATTTTTTAACGATCTTTTCAACACCAAGATCTACAAAGAAATATCATCAAAAGAGATGAAAAAATACGTTGAAGTTGTAGCATCAAAAATGTCCGAGATAAACGGTGGTTTGAACATTTTGGAAAAGCAAATTGAGGAACTTTTGACAACACCGCAAGAGATTTTAAGATCGAAAGAAGAGCTAAAAGAAATTAAAGAAAAACTTAGCGAAGTGGAAAAGACTGAAATCGAACGGAAAAGAAAGTTGAATTTGCTCAGAAAAAACCGTGAATTGCATCTTCAACTGTCTGAAAAGAAAAACAGCATCTTCGAGAAAATACAAGGACTTGAAAGCGCATTAAAAGAAAATCAGAAACGGCTTGAGAGCGCTCAAACCGCAAAAAAGATATGCGAAAAATCAAGGCCTCAGTATGAGAAATTTGAGCTTTTAGAAGGAGAAAGCAAAGAAATAGAGAAAGAGCAAACGGTCGCAGAAGATGATGTGAAAAAGCTTGGTGATCTTGAAAAAGAGTTAATTGAAGTCAAAAACGCGATCGAAAGGGCCAAATCTGAGATATTGCATGAAAATGAGAATGTAGAAAAATACAAAGAGGCTATTCACGCACTTGATGACAAGATAGATAACAAAAAGAGAATGCTAAAGAACTTGGAAGAAGAAAAAACAAAGAAGCTGATCGAGAAGGACGAAATCTCAGAAAAGCTCAAATCGGCTCAAGCGCTCTCGAAGGCAGTTCAGAAGATCTCGGATTCACTTTCTAAAATAAACGGAAGGATAGAAATAGTTTCTAAGCGTATAAAGAACGTGGATTTTCTTAGGGAAATTGAAAAGTTAAATTGTGAGCTTGAATTCTTTGAGAAGAAAGAGAAAGAACTGGAAACCTTCAAGGAAAAGAAAGTAGAGTTAAGAGAAAAACTGAACACCCTTGAAAACTCAAAGGGTTCACTTAAGAATGGCATGTGTCCGATATTGCAAGAAAAGTGCCTTAATATCAAAGGAAAAGATGCATCAGAATACTTCGACGAAAAAATAAAAAAGCTCAAGGGTGAAATCTTTTCTCTTGACGCCCAAATAAGCACACTTCAAAAAGAATCTGGAAAATTGCAAGATTTAAAGAGCAAGATTTCAAAAGTTGAATTTGAAAAAGAGGAAAGTGAAAAGGGAAAACAAGTGCTTCAAAAACTGCTTCACGAAAAGGAGAGGATGATCAACGAACTTAAGCTATCTCTTAAAAATTTGATCGATGCTACCGATTTAAAGCCATTAGATGTTAGAGAATACGTCAATTCATATTTGAGAGATCTTAGTGGAAAAATTCAAAAAAACGCGGCTGAGGTGAAATCAATAGAATTTCAAATGTCCGATCTGAGAAAGGATGTTATTTCACTGGAAAAAGAGAAAAAAGCGCATAGTGATGAAATAGAAAACTGTGAAGTGAAAATCAAGAACTATGAGCATCAGGTTGATGAACTGAGTGCTAAAATGGTGATTCTGAAATCCCAAATAACCTCTTTTTTGCCAGCGAGAGAAAAACTTGAGAAGCTAAAAAGGCGCTACTTTGAACTTTCAAATGCCATGAGCCAACTTAAGCTATCTCACGATGAGTACATGAAAAACATCAGCATTGCAAAGAATATCGATGAGATTCGCAAAAAAGTTGAAGATACAGCCAATGAACTTAAGAATGCAAAGGTCGCATTTGAAAATGCGTTGATACAAATCGAAAAGATCTCAAATTCTTATAGTGAGGAAGAAATATCATTTCTCGAAAAAGAGCTCACCTCATTGAACAGTAAGAAGAACGAACTTAGCAATCGAATTGGGAGTTTAAGCGAAAGAATAAAATCTCTGGAGTCTGATCTCGAAAAGCTCCGGCGAGCAAAGGGAAAATCAAGAAACTTAAAGGAGAACCTGGAACTCTTAGAAAAGAAAAAGCGTCTTGCTGAGGAAATCAGAAAAATGCTTGATGTCATGGGCCCCGAGATGGCAAGTAGGTATAGAAATTTCATCGCAATAAGAGCAACGGAAAAATACAGATCTCTTACCAAAAAGGTAGATATTGTAAAGTGGAATGACGATTACGATGTCCATCTTATATCCCCTGTTAATAATTCATTGTCAGATCGGCACTTTTCCCTTCTTTCAGGCGGTGAGCAAATGATAGTGGCCCTCGCAATAAGAGCCGCCCTTGCCGAAACATTTTCCTCGACGAGATTTGCTGTATTTGATGAGCCTACTGTAAATTTGGATGAAGAACGTCGCCACTCTCTGTCTGAATATCTTCCAAAGCTTTTTGAAAACATGGAACAAATCTTGGTCGTAACACATGACGAAACATTTAGAGAGATGGCAGAGAAGGTCATAAATGTTAAAAAAGAAAATGGAGTAACTACTGTGAATTTTCTTTAATCAGTGTTTCACGTATTCGTGGCAGAACTCTTCCGCTTTCAGTGGTGGGCTGAAGTAATAACCCTGAGCCGCATTGCATCCAAGGTGCTTGAGGATTTCCACTTGCTCTTGAGATTCCACACCTTCCGCAATTGTTTTGAGTTTCAGATGCTTTCCAAGATCAACAATGGCTTCAACTATGCGCTTATCTTTTGGACTATCTATCATGTGCTCAACAAACGACCTATCTATCTTCAATATATCGATCGGTAGGACACTTAAATATTTCAAGTTTGAGTAACCTGTACCAAAATCATCCAGAGAAAAGTGAATTCCTACAGAATCTAATTCATTTATCGTGGTTTTTATCTCTTCATCCTCCCTCATTACAACTCTTTCGGTTAACTCAAGGATCAAATCTCTGGGTTTTATTTTGAACTTATGCAGTGTTTTTCTCAATGTGCTAACAAATTCCTCATGTTGAAACTGTGCAGCGGTCACGTTTACGCTTACAGACATGGATGCCCCGTTCTCTTTCCAAGCATGTATTTGCCTACAAGCAGCCTCGAGAGTCCATTTGCCTATATGATTTATCAAGAGCGATTCCTCTGCTACAGGAATAAATTCGTCTGGAAGGATGAGACCGCGTTTTGGATGATGCCACCTTATAAGAGCCTCGGCAGATGTAACTTCATTGGTATGCAAGTCAATAATGGGTTGATAGTAAAGCTTGAATTCATTTCTTTCTAAAGCTGCTCTTATTTCGTTTTCCAGTCTCAATTCACTTTGCATTCTTTCATCTGCCGAGATGTTGTAGAAAGCGTACATACCTTGACCAGATGCCTTTGCTTCATACATGGCCATATCGGCTTTATGAATGAGCTCATCCACATTTGCTCCATCATCTGGGTAAAGGCTTATTCCAATACTTGTAGAAATAACAACCTTGTGTTTACCAACCACAAAAGGTCTCGACAAACTCTGTATGATCTTCTCAGCCACTCGCGCAGCGTCCCTTGCATTATGAACCGCTCGCAATACTATTATGAATTCGTCTCCTCCGGGCCTTGCAACGGTATCTGAGTCTCTCACCTTTGTTTTTAACCTCTGAGCTACCAAGTGCAATAGTGCATCACCTGCACGATGACCAAAAGAGTCATTTACCCGCTTGAATTGATCAAGATCCAGAAAAAGTATGGCAATTTTTTCATCAGAGCGTTTTGCTGCCCTTATAGCTTGTTCTATCCGATCTCTTAAAAGAGAACGATTTGGAAGTCTTGTAAGCTCATCATGGTAAGCAACAAATCTTAAGTGACTTATGCTGTTATTCTCATCATTGCTTTGAAATAAAATCAGTGTGCCTGACGTTTCACCAAATTCACTAATTGGTACTGAGAAAACGAGTGCATGAAAAGGACTGCCATTTTTGCATACAAAAGTCCACTCTTGATTGTATGTTTCTTCTGTAGAAAACGCAGCTTGAAAGGCAGAAATACCTTTCGAAATCCTTAACTCACCCAGATACAAAAGGTCATGGATGCTTTTACCCATAAGTTCCTCTTTAGTCCAACCAAGCATTTTTTGAGTAGAAGCGTTCGCATACACACATCTTTCTTCTCTGTTTATGATCAAAACACCAAATGGTAGATCATTCACCAAAGAGTGAAGAAGAGTCTTTTCACTTTCACGGATCACAACTACATTAAAATCATATATTTTTTGTGCATATACTCTTACTTCAAGAGTTGAGCTATCTTTGCGCTTGTGAATTTCATATCCATATGGCATTCTTTTTATACGAAGATCCTCAAATTTCATTTTTGTAATCTCGTCATATGAATAACCATACACTGTGCAAGCACGTTCGTTTGCGTGCTTTATTTCACCGTTTTCTCCTAATATTAAGATGATCTCTTCAAACAAAATTGACACCTCTATTTCTTGAAAAAATCCACGCTCGCACATAAATGACATGATAACGTCCATTTTCATTTTATATTGTACTACCTTTTGTCTGTTAAATAAAATGGGAGAAAAGGTGAAGAAGACGGAATGCCCTCTTCACCTTTTGCATGAATCAGCTAATCATTTTGAAAGTTGGTAAAAATCTATTCCAGGTCTTGTTGGATTATGAGTCCATCCTTTGATGTCGGCCCTTTGGACTTCAAAAGTAAGAGGCTGTGACAACCAAATATACAGTGCGTTGTTGTAAGCTTTGATATTCAATTCTTTGTAAATTTCGGCACGCTTGGCGGGATTCAACGTTTCCATAGACTCATTAACATATGAATCCATATTTGCCTTTGCCCAATCCACATAAGCTTTTCCAAGGAAAATGCTTAGCGTTCCAGCAGAAGCATAGAAAGGTTGGGCAAAATAGTAAGGATCTGCAACAGCCCCTCCCCATCCTACTGCGTACATCGGCAACTTTTTGGCAAGCAAATCCGTAAGGAAAGAAGACCACAATTCGTTTGTAATATTTATTCTAAACTTTGGATTGAGTTTTTTGGCGTAGGCTTTGAGCATTTCACATGCAACTCTTCGTTGATCGTTACCAGTATTGTATACAATTGTGAACTTAAATCCCTTCTTCCAAAGTTCTCCATTGTATGCTTTTTTAAAGTATTCCGCAGCTTTTGAAAGATCTTGATGATAAGTAGGTGGAACCTTCGGATTATATCCAAGAACTATAGTTGGCAGCGCTCCGTTGGGAGTTATCGCTTGACCATACCAAATACTGTTTATGTACGTCTTGTGTGGGAAGAGATATTCGAATCCCATTCTGACATCCTTGTTCGCGAAGAAGTCCGGAGGAATCCCATTTCCATCCAACTTACCAGAACCAACATAAGAGTTACCTTTGGTGTTAATCGTCCATGTAAAGAACATCGCTATAACCCGCAAAGACGGGAAACCCTTCAAGACACGCACACCATGTATGTTTTCCACTTGTTTTAGATATTGAGCAGGTACATATATCATGTCGGCGTTCCCGCGTATAAGATCGAGCTTTCTCGTTGTAAACTCGTTAACTCTTCTTATCACAGCGTATTCTATCTTTGCAGGACCTCCCCAATATTTGTCAAATCTTTTGAAGACGATCTCTCTGCCTTTTGACCATCTTTCAAGCATAAATGGTCCTGTCCCGTTGGTGACAGCATAGAGAGGATCTTTTTCACGACTCGGATTATGATAAATCCACCAAGTATCAGCTGTACCCGGCCATGCTCCTTGTTTTATTGCCCATTTCTTATCCAGAATTGAGCCGCCATACACTGTATCAATGGCCGCTAAAAATGGTGGATAAAGGTGTGGCAAATGTATAATGACGTCATTTCCCTTAATCTCAAACGCTTTTGATATTAGTTTAAAGGCTCCTATCAGTGCTTGTTTATACTTGGCATTCTTTGGTGTTTTTGTTCCACTTATGAAAAGATCGCCAAATTTTTTAACACCAGCGAGTTTAGTTGCCCATTGTTCAATACTATCAACGTAAGAGCCATTGATTTTTGGGAAAATTGGTTCGGCAAGCATCCAAGAAGGTCCTCCACCACGGTCAAATATTAGCGAACGCTCCAAGGAGTACACAACATCTTGTGGTGTGAGAAGATCTCCATTGTGAAAGTAAACTCCCTGGCGAATATGAAAAACATAAGTTTTGCCGTTGTCAAGTATAGTTCCATCTTTTACGCTTGGAACGTTTGTGGAAAGCTTTGGAACGAAAGAGCTACCGTTGTAACGGAGAAGATTTTCGTAAATTTGCCATATAGCCTCACCAGAAGATGTATCGTAGCACCATGCTGGATCAAGCGTGTTGACTTCTCCTATAGTCTCCTCAACTATCGTAGTAGCCGCATTGGCAAGTGCCCCTGCCACAATCAGAATTAGGATCATCACAAGGATGGTACCCGTCTTTCTCATTTTAACATTCCCCCTTTGACTAAAATAGTATTATCAAAGCATCCAAAGTATGCTCTGTGGATCACTGCAAATCAAACTTCTTTTGGTCTCTTCCCTGAACATACAACGCCGAATATAATCCGGCAGCGAGTTGAACTTGGACAAGTTTTTTTACCGGAATAACGTTGAATTTTAGATTTTTCTCAAGCTCTTTGTAATTTTGAGAGATGTGGTCACCCACCTCTTTTGCCACCTTACTCAGTTTTGGCTCCCTTGTCTTTTCGTAGTTGGCAAGGAGCATTCGTCTTAAAATTCCCCATTTGAAAAGTTGATATGTTCTCGAAGCAAGAAGATTATCGAATTCTTCTGCAACCGTAGCTTTTCTGTTTAATTCGTCAGAAGTCTCAGCCCATTTCTTTTCTGCCTTTAATGCTTTTTCCCCAACTTCCAAAAAATATTCAAGTGCTTCTTGAAATCTTGTTTGAACCGTTACAAGACTCTTAATAGGTTCCAGGATAGATTTTATTTTTTTGTGATCTTTCTCAGAGAAATTCAACCGCTCAAGTACAAGTTCTTTTCTACTTTTGTCGATCTGGGAAGTATCTTCTATTCTTGGATCATAGTAATATGGAACTTCACAAACAAGCTCAAATAAACCAGGATTGAATTTTCTTGCATATCCGTAGCTACTTTCACCACTTTTAATCAACTCTGCTGGATCTTTATCGGAATATTTTTCGTAGTAATCATAGCTTTGTTCGGTAGTCGGTAAGGAATAAATCGCATCTGCAATTTTCTTCATGAAAGGAGTTTCTGGTTCTCCGAGATTCATTGGTAACTCAAGATCTTTAACTGTTTTTTCGTAGATGGGGTAAAGTATGTGAGCTTCTTCTGTGATGTAATAATAAACCCCGCCAAATCCTGCGTTGTGTAAACTGTATATAAAATCCGGTTTTTCCGTCTCTATTACGTTCATTAGAGCCTTAGTCTCAGGTATTGGGTCGTTAAAGTTTAAAGTTTTATACTCTATTGGGAAAGTCCATTCCACTTGTTGATCACCAGCCGGTCTGTAATAATTCAATACATAGCTTAAATACGAGTATGGAGTTTTGAACCATCCTTCATTCAACTTGGCTCCATCTGGATCGGCAACTTTTACTATGAACCACGTAAAATCGTAGAGATTTCTGAATGCGTCCTCCTTTGCCAACTTCTCAGATAAGTATTCAAGCATCATACTGCCAATGGGTTCATTTGGGTGGGGAAAAGCGTAAAGCAAAGCTTTTTTGCTACCCTTACCTATTTTTAGGCAATATATTGGGTTGTTATCTCTTGAGCGACCTATCTCGGAAAACTCGACAAGGTTTGAGTAGTTTTCTGCAAGTTTTTTTGAAGACTCGTTAAGCTCATCTACTGTCATGAAAGATGAATAGTCTGGAACTTTATGAATAATCTCTTTCAAAATATCCATAACCAACTCCTCCCTTAGCTTACGACGTGACACGCAACTAAGTGACCTTTCTCAATTTCTACTAATTTTGGATCTATTTCGGAACATTCTTTTTGAGAAAAAGGGCATCTTTGAAAAAATCTGCATCCCTTTGGCTTTTCCAATAAAGGTTGGACATAGCCTTTTATTGGTATTTTTTTTCTCTTTTCGAAAAGAACCGGGGAGTAACTAAGAAGTATTCTCGTGTAAGGATGCAATGGGTTTTTCACGATTTCTTTTGCTTTTGCAATTTCCACCACCTTTCCCAGGTACATTACGATGATCCGGTTACTGACAAAGCTTCCTAAAGATATGTCATGTGTTATGAACATCATGGATGTTTTTGAGAGAGAAGCAAAATTCAAAAGAAAGTTTATAACGTCCGCTCTGACTGAAACATCCAACATGGAAACGCACTCATCTGCCACCAAAAAGTCCGGTTTAAGAAGCATTGCCCTTAAAATTGATAGCCTCTGAACTTGCCCTCCACTGAGTTCATGAGGATACCTTTCATAGTAATTTGTCGCAGGAGAGAGACCTGCCATTTCCATGTATTCGTAGATCTTCCTTTTTCGCTCCAAATCATGGGAACCGATTTTGTGTATTCTTAGAGGAATAAGTAAGCTTTCTCCCACGGTAAATCTTGGATCGAAAGAATCATATGGGTTTTGAAGTATTAATTGTATTCGCCTTCTTGTATCTTTTGGGAGTCGTAATGTACCACTTATCTTTTGATTCCTGAAAAACACATCTCCTTCGGTTTCTCTTTCCAACCGGCTTATCAAAAAGCCAAGAGTTGATTTTCCGCATCCACTTTCGCCAAGTATTCCCACTATCTCTCCTTCTTCTATTGAGAAAGAAACATCATCCACGGCTCTTATGTAGTATCTTTTTCCAAGTTTTCTCAGGGGAAAATACTTTTTTAAGTTTTTTACCTCGATTGTTTTCATTTGCTTACCTCGCTTAAATTGAAGCATGATACTTTTCTGCCTTCAACGCTAATTTCTTCAGGCTCCCTTTCGAAACACATTTCAGAGGCAAATTCACACCTGGGAGCAAACACACATCCTCTAAAAGATTTTAGAGGATCAGGTAAAGCTCCTCGAATGCCCTTTATTTCTTCACCAGGCTTTAGGAAATCGGGATGTGATTTCAGCAAAGCTTTGGTATATGGATGTAATGGATGATAAATGACTTCCTTTAGAGAACCAAACTCCATCAATTTACCAGCATACATTACCGCAACCTTGTTGCATATTTCTGCAATCACCCCTATATCATGGGTTATGAATATGGCAGTGAGTCCCAGATTCTCCACAAGTTTCTTTACTTCATCCAAAATTTGTCCTTGTGTTACAACATCAAGAGCAGTTGTGGCCTCATCGAATATAACAAATTTGGGATCATTAATTAGAGATAAGGCGATCATCGTTCTCTGCATCATGCCGCCACTTAATTCATGAGGATATGCTTTTAGAACTCTTAAGGGAAGATTTACCATTCTCATAGCTCTTTCCATCCTCTTTTTCATCTCATCTTGGGATAAATATGGTTGATGTATCGTAAGAGCTTCCTTGATTTGATCCCCAATTCTGTGAACAGGACTAAGGGCGTTCATGGATTTTTGAAATACCATGGAATATTTTTTCCACCTATTTTTTCTGATCTCTTCAAGGGGAATTTTCAAAATATCTTTACCAAACAGGTATATCCGACCATTTTTAAAATAAGCATTCGAGGGCAGAAGTTTCATTATTCCATAAGCCAATGTAGATTTTCCCGAACCGGATTCTCCAACAATTCCTACAACGTCTCTTTCATTGACTTCAAAACTTACATTCTCAACTGCTTGTACTTCTCCCTCTTTAAGTTTGTACCTTATACTTAATTTATCCACTTTAAGGATTTTCAATTTTTTATCATTCCTTTACTGAGTTTGGGGTACATGGTATACTGGAGTCCGTCACCTATAAATGAAAAAGCAGTAACCGCTACGATTATGAATATCCCCGGAAACACCACTGTCCACCAAGCAAACGTCATGTACGTCCTGGCTTCGTTTATCATTTTTCCCCAACTCACCACATTCGGATCGCCTAAACCAAGAAAGCTTAGAGCCGCTTCGGTAAGAATTGCCCCACCCATTTGAAGGGCACTATTAGCAATAACTGGGTAAACACCGTTAGGAATGATGTGCGAAAAGATCACTCGCATGTCGCTTTCTCCTGTGGATTTGGCTATCTTTACAAATGATCTCTCTTTCAGACTTAACACCTGTGCTCTCATCATCCTGGCGTTTGGTGGCCAAGTTGTGAGTCCTATAACGAGCATGATGTAAAGTAAATTGCTTCCAAATATTGCTACTATTATTAGAATCAAGAAAAAAACAGGAACCATTAAAAATGCATCAATTACCTTGCTCAAGGCTTCATCGATAATTCCGCCGTAATAACCCGAGAATGTTCCAACTAATATTCCTACCACGGCAGAAATTCCGGCCGCTATTACACCAACCAAAAGAGAGGTTCTGGTTCCATATACAATTCTGCTAAAAACGTCTCTTCCCAAATGATCGGTACCAAATAAATGCGCCAAATTTGGTGAAGAGAGGACATCGTTTGAGAGAGTGTAAGGATTGTATATTGATATATAAGGAGCGAATAATGCCATTATTATCAGTATTAATAACATGAAGATTCCTATTCTCCCATAAGTGTGAGAAAAATATCTGCCTGCTAATGTTTTTGCTTTCT
>Ga0256840_1002808_pt1 | contig 14915 bp, 16 predicted proteins | sample 355202metaG_FD_185969 | JGI IMG/M metagenome (GOLD analysis project Ga0256840, IMG submission 185969) | Hydrothermal vent microbial communities from Mid Atlantic Ridge, Atlantic Ocean - 355-202 | ecosystem: Environmental > Aquatic > Marine > Hydrothermal vents | place: Atlantic Ocean: Mid...
CTCACTTCCTGCGTGTAAAGTTATAACTTTATCTTTCGTTGTCAACCTTTAAGTATTAATTCCAAATTTTATAAAGTTCAGATTCTTCGGCTGTAAAACAGCCTCAGAATGACAAAAAGGAAAAAAATTTCAGAATCATAAAAGTATGAAGCAGTTTTAAAAGAAGAAACAATGTAAAACAGCCAAAAGAAAAAGTCATTCTGAAGGCGCAGCCTGAAGAATCTCAAAAGTTTATAGTCATTTCACTTATGGATTTTACTTCTGTTTTTCACTGTCTCGTTCAGCTTTTGTACTCTCAAGCCACTCTTTGAAAAATGCAGCAAATATACCTGTAAAAAGACCTGTAATAAAACCAACAACAATTATAAGTGTCTTCTTTGGCTTAACGGGTTTATCTGTTGTATAGGAGGATATTATTTTGTAGCCGTGGATTTTATTTTCAATTATAAATTTCAAATTGCTTATTCTATTTTTAATTTCTAAAATTTTAATTTGAAGGTCAAGGGGGTTAAACAGGACATTAATCTTTTTGGATGTTTTTATTTTGGTTTCAATCTCTGCTGCAAGTTTTATAAGCTGCGGAAGTTTGTTCTTAATCTCAACAATCTCTTCCTTTTTTAACGATTTTTCATCATTTATAGTTTTTTGGATATATGGATTTTTGTTTAGATAACTTACAATTCTACCAGGAGTTTTAAACAGTTTTTCTCTGTCTGTTCCGTAGATTTTCAGTTCAAAGGTGTTGTCTTCACCTCTCTTTCTTGGATTTTCAACGGATATCTCTTTTAAGTTTTTTACCGTATCAACAGGAAGCCCTGTAAGTTCTGAAGCTTTATCATAATTTTTCTCTTTTATCTGTTCTGTGATAATGTTTACCAGTTTGGCCGTTGTTTCTGCTGAAACAAGTTGTGTACCGTTACTTTCTGGGAACAGGACGATAGAGCTTGATAGGTATATGGGAGTTGTTAAAAATGTATAAAGAGCCGCAATAGCGGTAAAAAGAAAGGTAAATAAAATAAGAACTTTTTTTCTTCTTTTTAACGTAAGGTAGAGTTCATAGAGGTCTATCTCATCATCTTCTATGTAAACTGGAAAGTTTTCTATCTCTTCTTTTTTCATTTGTTGTAACACCTCAGATGATATTTAGATTCTTCGGCTGTAAAACAGCCTCAGAATGACCTTTTTATCCTTCTGAGAGCGTAGCTCGAAGAATCCCGAAAGGTCATTATCTGAAAAATTCAGCAGATTATAACATAAAAAAAGGGAGGCTTAAAAGCCTCCCTTTGGATGATTGGTTATGGATTCTAAATTAGAATGAAAGAGCGATTTCAGCTTCTGCTGAGTAATCAACCCCTGTGCTTGGGAGATAAAGTCCAGCAGAAAGCTTGAGATTATCTGTGTATTTATAAGAAGCTTTAAGGTCTATTTCGTCTTCGCTTGCAGAATCTCCGTCAAAGTTTACATAAGCAGCACTTAGTTCAACTTTGTCTGTAGGTTTAACGCCTGCTTTTACTGTAATAATTGCCGGGTTTGTAAAATCAGTGTTGTCAAGATATTCAGCGTAGTCATAATCTTCAAAAGGAGACGCAAATCCATCGCTATACATGTCGTAAGATACTCCCACTGCGTACATACCAGCATCAAGAGAAGCACCTACACCGAAGAAGTTTCCATTTTCGTCAACTGCACCTTCAGCTGAGACACCAACCTTACCAAAGTCCATTTCAAATTCAGGAGCAACTTTTCCGTAGAACACGTTGTAACCCATAGCATCCTGATAAAGGTCAGCAATTTCAAACGCTCCACCAATGCCAAACGGCTTTAAATCACCTTTAAAGTCAGCTACTGCCCATGTAGTGCTGCTTCCTCTGCTAACAAAATTTCCCCCTATAATTTCCCCGTCAGCTGTTCCAACTACTAGTTTACCAAAGTCTGTGTTATATCCAAGAAGAACTGAATCCACTGTTTGGTCAACAATTTTGCTATCACCAATTACTATATCCTGGTAACCTACACTTGCACAAAGAGCTGGAACGTTGAAAAGATTCTTAACTTTTACATAAGCTCCATCTACTGTAAAGTTGTTTACATTATCGTCAGCAAGAAACTTAACTGTTGCTGTAATGTTCTCATCTACTTTAGCGTCAACTTTTACTTTAGCTTCAACAGATGTGTCGTAAGCTGTGCCATTGTCAGAAGCTATTGTTGTTGTAATTTTACCGCCTACCTTAATCTCTGTAGCGTTTGCTGCTGTTGCAAAGCCTGCAACAAGCCCCATAACTGTTACTGCAACGAGTGCTTTTCTCATCTTCAAAAACCTCCCTTTTGTTCTTTAAGTTTTAAAGTGTGTGAGTTTTATCTCCAGTAAATTTAGCATTTCCTACTATACAGTGTCAAGGAACTATCCTTAACAATCTTAACAAGTATTGCAAAATTTGTAAAGATAGCCTTATTCAAAATTCAAAATTTAACGTTGAGTCTGCAGTCTGTAATTACAGCCATTATGCCAGAAAAGTTATAGCAAACAGTATGCCAGATATTACTGATAGGTGTTTAAATTGTTTACTAAAATAACTAAATAACAAGCTTTAAGAACTTCTTCAGGCTTCATCCTCAGGATGACTTTCTTTGTCATTCTGAGGATGCTTTGCAACCGAAGAATCTCAGTGCTTTCTGGAATTGCGGGAATTTCAAGACAGCTTCCCGGTAGATGCTTGCTTAATTTAAAATAGCACCGAAAGTATTTTCATTTATGACTTTTATAACGGTTATGCAGACTTCATACTTTTTGATAAAAATGTTGCACCTTTGCAAAACTTTATGCAAAAATGCAGGAGGCAGGATGGTTGTTATAGATGGTAAAGTGCCAATTTACGTATATGCAGAGAATCCCGAAGATGATGTTCTTGAGCAGATATACAGGATAAAGGATTTGCCTTTTTTTAGAAAACAGATTGTGATTATGCCCGATTGCCACGTCGGGAAAGGGTGCGTTATAGGATTTACAGGTTATTTTGACGGAGTGGTTGTTCCAAATATTGTTGGAGTTGATATAGGTTGTGGGGTTTACACTTACTCTCTCGGCAAGCTTGAAAGGGTGAATCTTTTAAAACTTGATGCATTTATAAAGGGCAGGATTCCCCTTGGGCTTACATCAAGAACAAAGAAAGATGCAAAAAAGCTTCCTATTTTAAGAGATGAGGTTTTGTTCCTGAAAGAGCTTGAAAGGATACTTGTAAGAAAGTTCGGGATAAATATAGCTGACCCTGTTCTTCAGGTTGCTACTCTTGGCAGCGGAAATCACTTTATTGAGCTTGGTGTGGATAGTGATGGCAATTATTACTTGACTGTTCATACAGGTTCAAGGAATCTGGGATTAAAGGTTTGTAACCATTTTTATAGAAAAGCGGGTGAGTATTCTCAAAAAGTTATGCCGCATCTTCCAAAAGACCTTTCATTTTTACCGATGGAAAAAGGCGGAGAGGATTACATTGAAGGGATGAAGCTTGCCCAAATATATGCAGACCTTAATAGAAAAGTTATTTTAAGAGTAATTGTGGAGGAGTTTTTTAAATTAGAGTTTTCCGAAGACAGAATAATCAAAAGCGTTCATAACTACATAGATATTGAAAGGGATTTCTGTGTAAGAAAAGGAGCCATATCTGCTCACAAAGATGAAAGGGTTGTTATTCCTTTTAATCTTATAGATGGGCTTATAATAGGAAAAGGGAAAGGTGTTGAAAAACTTAACTTCTCTGCTCCCCACGGTGCTGGCAGGAAACTCAGCAGAAAGAAGGCGAAAGAAACCATTTCTGTAAAAGAGTTCAACAAGGTTGTTAAAAAGGCGGGAGTATTTTCTTCAACAATTTCTTATAAAACTGTTGATGAAGCTCCCATGGCGTATAAGGATAAGGATGAGATTTTAAAATTTTTACCTGAGACTGTTGAAATTGAAAGATTTGTAAAGCCGATTTACAACATAAAGGGATGATTTATATGAGCCAATCAGGTATATGCTTTGAAACGGCTTTTGTAAATTCAAAATCAGGAAAGACCATCTTTAACTCTTTCATCGTTCTAAGATTAAGAGAAACAATAAATTCGTCTTTTTCTTCCGTAATATTCAAAAAAGGCTTTTCCTGAAGAATCTTAAACAGTTCCTCTTTTAGATTTTTCGAAACAGAAAAGGTAAACACAGCATGTTCAACCACCGAAAGATGTCCCATGGAAGTTACTTTTTTTATCAATTTTCTATTTTCCTCTTCGGAAAAACCTTCCATAAGCTTATCAACGGAAGAGCCAGAGTAACAAACTCTGGCCGCTGTTGACACCGTTTTCAAAATATCTTCTGAACAGGAAACAAGCTCTATCAATACTTATCCCCGTATTTCGCTTTAAATCTCTCGGCTCTACCTGTTATAGAAACTTTTCTCTGCGCACCTGTAAAGAACGGATGGCATTTGTTGCAAACTTCCACTTTAATTTCGGGAAACTTTGTTGACCTTGTTACCCATGTGTTTCCGCACGCGCAGATAACTCTTGTCTCTTTGTATTCTGGATGAATTCCCTGCTTCATATTAAAAAACCTCCTTTAAATTGCAGATTCAAGTTCATAAATTGCAATATGGAAGTTTATTTTAGAGGGTAGCAGGTGTCAAGTGGATATATCCGGTATAATTAACGAGTCCCTGAAATATATTGAAGCAAATCCTGAAATTGCAGGACTTATCATAGGTTTGTGGGCGTTTCTTGAAACGGCTCTTTTTCTCGGATTGATTATACCGGCGGAAAAGATTTTAATTCTCGGAAGTGTTCTTGCGGCGAAAAAGTATATTTCTCCGACAAATTTTATATTTTCCGTATCTATCGGAACTTTTCTCGGTTATACTGTCAGTTACTTTTTTGGATTTTACCTTGGAGAGCCTGCCGTCAAAAAACTTTTATCCTCCCTCAGATTAAACGGCGAAAATTACGAAAAAGCAAAAAGATTTGTTGTTGAAAGAGGAGAGGTAACTCTCGTTTTCGGCAGGTTTATTGCAGTTGTAAGGTCGCTGCTCCCGATAATTATAGGCGCTTTTAAGATGTCTTTTATACCTTTCATATTGTGGAATCTTATAGGCGCTGTTTTATGGGCTGTTTTCTATCTATTTTTAGGTGGCTTGATAGGAAAGGCTATATCCATTATTATTACCCATAAGCTTTTAGGGATTTTTATAGCTGTAATTGCGATTTTTATCTTCTATTTATGGAGAAAATATGGAAAGGGTGAAATCTCTATTTGGAAAACTTGAAACTAAAGGTGAAAAGCCTCTTATAATTTATGCCGCTGGCTGTGACCCCGATTTTGAAACCTCGCTCGAATATTTCAGAATAATATTAAAGTACGCCGATATGGTGGAGATAGGAATCCCTTTTTCAGATCCTCTCGCTGACGGTCCAACTATACAAAAAGCTCATGAAAGAGCATTGAAATCAGGAGCTTCAATAAAAGAAATCCTTCGACTAACTTCAATTTTAAGAGAAGAGTTTCCCGGAAAAATTATTATTCTAATGGGTTACTACAACCCTATTTTCGTTTACGGAGAGGAAAAGTTTATCCTTGATTCAAAAAATGTGGGAGTTGACGGCTTCATTATTCCCGACCTTCCTCCCGAAGAGGGAGCAAGTTTTTCGGAAAAAGCAAAAAAAGCCGGATTGGAGCCTGTTTTTCTTGCTGCTCCTACAAGCACCGACAATAGATTAAGTCTAATAGGGAAAGTTTCTGGAAATTTCATCTATTACGTTTCTCTTACCGGAACTACCGGAGTTAGAGAAGATCTGCAGTATGAAAAAATTCTTAAAGATATTGAAAGAGTAAAAAAGTTAACAAGGAAAAAGGTTGTTGTAGGATTTGGGATATCAAGAAAGGAGCATATATTAAACCTATCACTAAAAGCTGACGGATTTGTTATAGGGAGCGCCGTCGTAAAGAAGATAGAGAAAAATGACAAAGAAGGTCTCGTAAAGTTACTTTCAGAGCTTAAAAATGCTATAAAAGAGGCATCAAACAGATAAAAATCAAAAATTCGGAGGAGTTATGTTTGGAATAGGAACAAACGAACTGATACTGATACTTATTGTTACACTTTTAATTTTCGGTCCATCCAAATTGCCAGATCTTGCAAAATCTATGGGAAAGGCGATAAGCGAATTCCGTAAAGCCTCTTCAGGTATTCTTGACGAAGCGGAGAAAAAGGATGAAAAAAGGGTAACGAAAGAGGAAGAACCGGAAAAGATAAAAGTAAAAAATGATAAAGAAGCTTAGGTAAAATTATTCAAATAATGTTAAGGTGGATTTATGTCTGACAGAATACCCGGAACAGATAATGACCATGCACCTGAAGAAGCACCGGTCACCTATCATATTGAGGAGTTAAGGTTAAGATTATTCAGGTCCATAATAGCTGTTTTTGTGGGTTTCCTGGTATGCTGGCCGTTTAGAAAAAATTTTTTACTATTCCTTGAAAAGCCTCTTCCCGATTACCTGAAAGGCAAGTTAGTATTTTTCTCTCCACCGGAAGCGTTTTTTACCGCCTTAAAAATTTGCTTTTTTGGGGGAATTTTAATTGCAATGCCTTTCATTCTATATCAGGTATGGAAATTTATAGAACCTGGCTTATTATCACATGAGAAGAAGTTTGCAATTCCATTCATTTTATTCTCACTTATTTTCTTTTCTACGGGAGTCTCTTTCGCTTATTTTATTATGATTCCGTTCGCTCTTAAATTTCTGTTGGGATTCATGGGAGATCTTCTTGTTCCACAAATCGGAATAGGAAATTACATCTCATTTATAATTCAGCTGACACTTGCTTTCGGTTTCGTATTTTTACTTCCGGTTATAGTAGGACTTCTTGCAAAACTCGGTATTGTAAACAGTAAATTCCTTGAAAAGAACAGAAAGTTTGCTATACTTGTGATATTCGTAGTGGCGGCGATACTGACACCACCTGATATCGTGTCCCAAACTATGATGGCAATTCCCTTAATGTTTCTTTACGAATTAAGTATAATTGTAGCGAGGGTTCTTGGAAAAAGGCATTAAAACAGCTCGTACGTTAAAAAACTTTCAAATTCGAGTTCTTTTTTAAAACTTTCAGAATAGCGGATTAGAAACTTTGATATATCAAATTTGTTTTTTAACATATACCAATTTTAAAAGATTTGACTTACGGAGGAAAACAGGTAATGACACAGAAAACTTCGGAGATACTCACTCTCGAAAAACTTCAAAATATGAGTATCTTTGACCTTAGGAAAATCGCAAAAAATCTTGGAGTTGATGTAAAATCGGTAAAAAAGCAGGAGCTCGTTTTCAAAATACTTGAAGAAAACGCCAGAAAGAAGGGTGATATATATAAAATCGGTGTCCTTGAAGTTCTCCCTGACGGATTCGGCTTTTTAAGATCTCCGGGAAATAACTACCTTCCGAATTCAACCGACATATATGTTTCGCCTTCTCAGGTAAGAAAATTCGGTTTAAGAACGGGAGATACCATAGCGGGGGAAGTTAGACCACCGAAAGAGGGTGAAAAATATTTCGCTCTTTTAAAAGTAGATGCCGTTAATTGGGAACCTCTTGAAAAAGCAAAATTAAGACCGCATTTTGATAATCTTACTCCTCTTCATCCGACAGAAAGATTTCGCCTTGAGACAGTTCCCGAAGAATTGCCAACAAGAGTTATCGACCTTATAACACCAATAGGAAAAGGACAGAGAGGTCTCGTAGTGGCTCCTCCGAGAGCGGGAAAGACAGTTCTTCTCCAAAAAATGGCAAACGCCATAAAAACAAATGACCCCGACACCTATCTGATTATTCTTCTTATAGATGAAAGGCCTGAAGAAGTTACCGATATGAAAAGGAATACCCTTGCAGATGAAGTTATAAGCTCCACTTTCGACGAACCACCGGAAAGACACGCCCAAGTGGCGGAAATAATCATAGAAAAGGCAAAAAGACTTATAGAACACAAAAGAGACGTAGTCATACTATTGGATAGTTTGACAAGACTTGCCAGAGCTTACAACACTTTAACACCTCCAAGCGGGAAAATTCTTTCGGGCGGTATTGACGCTCATGCTTTTCATAAACCTAAAAGGTTTTTCGGCGCGGCAAGGAATATAGAAGAAGGAGGCAGCTTAACCATTATAGCCACAGCCCTCATAGAGACGGGAAGTAGAATGGATGATGTTATTTTTGAAGAGTTCAAAGGTACGGGTAACATGGAGATTGTACTTGATAGACAACTTGTGGAAAGGAGAACCTTCCCTGCAATAAATATCCATAAATCCGGAACGAGAAAAGAAGAGCTGCTCCTTTCCGACTGGGAGCTAAACAGAGTTTGGATACTGAGGAGACTCCTTACCAGCATGGCTCCGGTTGAATCTATGGAGTTTCTACTTGATAAATTTAGAAAATACAAAACCAACGAAGAATTTTTAAAAGCAATGAACGCTTAAGGAATAAAAGATGAGAGAACTTATCTACTACTCCTTTACGGAAAGTGCCGATATAAAAAGAGCTTTTATCCAGGAAAACAGCGAGCAACTGTTTGAAGTTTTCACAAAAATTGCAGAAAGATTAAAAAAAGGAAAAACTCTCTTTATATGCGGTAACGGGGGTTCCGCCGCAGATTCCCAGCATATAGCAGCCGAACTCGTAGGAAGGTTTCTCTTAGATAGAAAACCGCTACCTGCGGTTGCCCTTACAACTGACACTTCTATTCTTACGGCTATCGGAAACGATTTCGGATTAGATATGATTTTCCAGCGACAAATAGAAGCGTTAGGAAAGGAAGGGGATATTCTACTTGGAATAAGTACCAGCGGAAATTCGGAAAATGTTATAAAAGCCGTTCTTAAAGCAAAAGATAAGGGACTTTTAACCGTAGCTTTTCTCGGAAAAGATGGGGGAAAATTGAAAGAACTTGTGGATTTCCCGTTAATCGTAAAATCCTTTTCCACCCCGAGAATTCAAGAAATCCATATAACATTAGGACACGTTCTCTGTGATTTTGTAGAAAAATACATTTTCAAAAGGAAACCTTCTTGAAATTTTTTGTCCGCTTAAGTGATATAATTTTTCTTTGTAAAATCGACCTTTTACGTGGAGGAGTCTGGGAATGAAAATAGGGAAAGCGATAAGAATCGAAAGAATACTCAACCGGGAAACAGGCAACACTGTGATAATTCCTATGGATCACGGCGTCTCAATGGGACCTATTCCAGGCATCATAAATATAAGAGAATCAATAGATAAAGTGGCAAACGGTGGAGCAAATGCAATAATTATTCACAAAGGTCTTGTCAGACACGGCCACAGAAAAGGTGGCAAAGATGTCGGGCTTATAATTCATCTCTCGGCAAGTACGTCCCTATCTCCGCAACCAAATTCAAAAGTGATTGTTTGCTCTGTAGAAGAAGCGATAAAAATCGGAGCGGACGGTGTTTCTGTACATGTGAACCTTGGAGACGCAAACGAAGATAAAATGCTTGAAGATTTGGGAATGATAGCGGAAAGTTGTCTCGAATGGGGAATGCCCCTTATCGCCATGATGTATGCAAGAGGAGAACACATTAAAAATCCGTTTGACCCTGATGTTGTAGCTCACTGTGCAAGAGTTGCTGCTGAAGTTGGCGCCGATATTGTAAAAGTAGCATACACAGGAGATTCCGATTCATTTGAAAAAGTTGTCAAAGGTTGTCCCATTCCCGTAGTTATAGCAGGTGGACCTAAAATGGGAAGCGATATAGAAATCCTCGAGATGGTTGAGGGTGCTATGAAAGCCGGTGGTGCCGGAGTTTCCATAGGAAGAAATGCTTTCCAGCATGAAAATCCCGGGAAAATAGTTAAAGCCATATCTATGATAGTTCATGAAAGGAGAACTGCAAAAGAAGCATCTGAACTTCTTGAAAAATAATACCGTAGGGGGTTCAATCCCCCTTCTCGATATATCGGTTTTTATAATCCACATACCTTAAAGCATGTTTTTTTAGATTTTCTATTTCTTCCTCCGTAAGTTTCCTAACAACCTTGCCTGGAGAACCCATAATCAAACTTCCCGGAGGATATTCTTTACCAGGAGGAATCAAGGTTCCCGCAGCAACAATAGAGCCTTCATTTATAATCACATTATCAAGGACTATGGCCCCAATTCCTATCAAACACCTATCTTTTATAGTGCAACCGTGAAGTTTTACTCCATGACCAACAGTAACGTAATCTCCGATAATCGTCGGAGCCGTCCCGTTTGTTACATGCACTATCGAGCCGTCCTGAACGGAAGTCCACTTTCCTATTTTAATGTAATTGACGTCCCCCCTGATAACCGTTTTATACCAGATACTGCTTTCATCTCCAACGGTTATATCCCCTATTATGACAGCATCTTCCGCGATAAATACTCTCTCTCCTATTCGGGGAAATTTATCCTCAAACTCTTTTATTATCATCCCATTCTCCTTAATATCCGCTACCTCTGGTAAAAACCGCAAGAAGCCACACTATAAACGAAAAAATAGCAGAAATGATAAGAAGCCACTTCATAAACACTGCAAACTTTTTATACCTTACAACTACGGAATCTTCTTCCTCTTTTTTTACCTTTTCCTTATAGTAATCCCTATCGTACATCCCCATCTATTCACCCCTTTTATAAATTGTTCCCGAAGGTAAATCTTCAAGAACAACATCTATCTCTTTTAAACGGTCCCTAATTTTATCGGCAAGAATAAAGTTTTTTCCCTTTCTTAAATCTTCTCTTATCTCTATCAGTAAATTTATCAGCTTGTCTTCAACAAACCTTCCTTCTGTTTCTGCAAACAATCTAAATCCCAAAATTTTTAGGGCTTCTTCAATAAAATTCACCCCTTCTGTTAAAGTCTTTTTTTCCGTGGTGGAAATTTTCCCTTCTTTAACGGCTTTATCTTTCCTTTTATTTATCTCTTTTCCCAGTTCAAATAGAACACCAAGTGCCTTTGCAGTGTTAAAATCATCATCCATCGCGGATTCAAAAAGTTCTTTGTATTTTTTGACATCCATAGAACTTCCTTCTATTTCAACTTCAGATAGAGTACTTATAATTTCCTTTGAAAGAATAATGTTTTTCAGTCTTTCAAAAGCAGCTTTGCTTTGATTTAACCTTTCAAATGAAAAATCAATAGGACTTCTATAATGTGTCGTCAGAAGAAACAACCTTAAAACATCGGGGGGAAATTTTGAAAGTATCTCCTTAACGGTGAAAAAGTTTCCGAGAGATTTACTCATCTTCTCACTGTTTACCATCACAAAGCCATTGTGCATCCAGTATTTAACAAACGGTTTTCCGGTATATGTCTCCGACTGTGCAATCTCATTTTCGTGATGAGGAAAAATAAGGTCAAGACCTCCTCCATGAATATCCATCGTTTCTCCTAAATATTTCATGGACATAGCCGAACATTCAATATGCCATCCCGGCCTTCCTTTTCCCCACGGAGAATTCCAACCGGGCTCGTTCTCCTCAGAAGCTTTCCATAGAGCAAAATCAAGAGGGTCTTTCTTTCTATCCCCGGGAGCTATCCGCGCACCAGCAAGAAGTTCATCAATCTTTCGTCTGGATAATTTTCCGTATTCCGGAAACTTCTTCACGGAAAAGTAAACATCTCCACCGGACTCATAAGCAAATCCTTTTTCTATTAAACCTTTAATCATATCTATAATTTCAGATATGTGTCGGGTAACTCTGGGTTTGAATGTCGGTTCTTTTATGTTTAAGATTCTCATATCATCTTCAAAAGAATCTATATACTTTTGGGCTATATCTTCCCAAGGAGCATTCTTTTCCATAGCCCTTTTAATAATTTTGTCATCTATATCGGTATAGTTTCTAACTACAATAACTTCGTAACCTCTATATTCAAGCCATCTGATAACAATATCAAAAACCACGGCGCTTCTTGCATGACCTATATGAGCATCATCATAAACGGTAGGACCGCACACATACATCTTAATTTTATCTTTCTCAATCGGAAAAAATCTCTCTTTCTCCTCAGTTAAAGTATTAAAAACCTTTACCATCTACTGTTCTCCTATCTGGATTCGGCCTTCTGTTTCAAATAACCCTCAATAAACAGATCTATATCTCCGTCCATAACTGCATTAACATTTGACGTTTCTATCCCTGTTCTATGATCTTTCACCATCTGATAGGGCTGAAAAACGTAAGATCGAATCTGGTTTCCCCAGGATATCTCTTTATGTTCCCCTTTCGCTAGAACAAGTTTTTCTTCACGCTTTCTTATTTCCAGTTCATATAATCTAGCTTTTAAAATTTTCATCGCCCTAACTCTGTTCTGTATCTGGGAACGCTCACTTTGACAAGTTACCACAATACTCGTAGGAGTATGGGTAATCCTTACTGCAGAATCGGTTTTATTTACATGCTGTCCGCCCGCTCCCGAAGCCCTATAGGTATCAACCCTCAAATCTTCATCTTTTATATCAATCTCTATATTATCTTCTATCTCGGGAACAACTATAACTCCACAGAATGAGGTATGTCTCCTTGCATTTGAATCAAAGGGAGATATTCTAACCAAACGATGGGCCCCGTGCTCCGCTTTTAAAAATCCATAAGCAAAAGGTCCTTTTATCTCTAAAGTAGAACTTTTTATTCCCGCTTCTTCGTTTTCCTGAAGATCTATGATTTCCGCCTCAAATCCCTTTTTTTCCGCCCACCTAAGATACATTCTCATAAGCATCCCAGCCCAATCGCAACTTTCCGTTCCACCTGCTCCTGCATGAATTGTAATAATCGCATTATTTTTATCCATCTCTCCAGACAATAGAGTTCTTATCTCAACTTTTTTAAGCTTCCTTTTAAGATTATTTATAGTATTTTCCGCTTCTTCAAGAATAGATTCGTCATTCTCCTCTTCCACCATTTCAAAAAGAACCTCTATCTCTTCGATAGATTCTTTAAGGGTATCCCACAACTTAATTTCAGATTCTATACTATTCCTTTCCTGAGAAACCTTTTGCGCACGTTCCCTATCATCCCAAAAATCAGGAGCAGACATCTTTTTCTCAAGCTCTTTAAGTCTATTTTCTTCGTTAGGTAAGTCAAAAATACCCCCGTAACTCTTCAAACTTATCTTTTAACCTCAAATACTCCTCTTTCAATTCCTGAAGTTTCTCTATAAGCATAAGACCTCCTTAAAACCTCTATTCAGTGTTAAATTAGAACGTATTCATTCTTTTTCAAGATGTTAATCAGTAACCTTTCGTTTCTATTTCCGTTATCGTTTTCATAAGCTGCTCAACTGTTTCAATCTTATCACCTTTTAAAATATGTAAACTCAAAATTACCCCTCCAAGTTCTTCTTCTATCTTGCTTACTTTTTCTCTTATCCAGTCATCCTTAAGTTTGTCATCCAAAAACAGAACAAAGTTATCACCCGAATATCTGATTATCGAAGCAGGGGAAAAAATCTCTTCAAGCTTATCTTTAACATCTTTTAAAAGCTTGTCTCCATACTCCCATCCTTTTTCAAGGTTTATCTTTCTAAGACCAAGAATATCTAAACATAAAATTTTAAATTCTGTTTTCTCCTCTTTACAGGAATTAAATACAACGGAAAGGTAGTTTCTGTTATGAGAACCGGTTAAAGAATCCCTAAAAAAATAATCAAGCCTCCTTTGCTCTATCTCCGAAAGCTGCTCAAAAGATTGCCCTTTGGATTCAATAGGTATATCCTTTTTCAAAACGGAAATCGCGGAGTGAACAACCTCCGAATCGTACTTATCCCCGGCAAAAGAAATTATCTCTTTCAGAGCTTCCTCTTTATTCATTCCTTTTTTGTAAATCCTATCACTGGTCATCGCATCAAAAGAATCCGCCACAGCTATTATTCGTGAACCAAAAGGAATTTGATTTCCTTTCAAACCTTCTGGATATCCAGTTCCATCTATTCTCTCATGATGGAACTTTATACTGTTCAAAATATCGGAAATAGGGTTTATATCTTTAAGAAGCTCATAACTTAAAACCGGATGAAGTTTAATTATCTCGTACTCTTCTTTCGTAAGTCTTCCGGGTTTTAGAAGAATACTATCAGGTATTCCTATCTTTCCTATATCATGAAGCAGTGCTGCCAGATATATCCTTTCCTGTTCTTTCTCCGACAACCCCATACTTTTCGCAATCTCTTTGGACAGATATGCAACTCTCTCCGAGTGCCCTTTTGTATAAGAATCCCTTACTTCAATACCTCTTACCATAGACCTTACAGTTGACTGAAGAAGCTCTTTCTCCTGTCTGATTTTCTTCTCCAAAGACTCTATAAGCTCTTTAAGTTCTGCGGCAACCGCTATAGCTTTTGCAATATTCCCCAGGTATCTTTTTTCCTCTTTTGAAAGAGCTACAGCTCTTTTTCTATAAAAAATAACGAAACCGTTATTTTTCGAGAATATTGAAAGAGGAAAGCCTATCAAATAATTTATCCCCAGGGCTTTTTCCTCATCACTTAAAAAATCTCTATTTTCCCCGGTAAATTCGATCTCTTTTTTTGAATTTTGAAGATAGCTTTGAATTCCGTCAAGCTCCTCCAAACTAACAGTTTTATCACTCTTATCCGATAAAGTAATAGCTCGTATCTCTATATTCCCACGTCCTTTTGTTATTCCTATCAATACTCCATCAATTCGATTTGCCACCAAAAGTTTCCTTATCAACTGCAAAAACTCTCCGTTAAAACCCTTTCCGGCAGTTAAAAGATGGATAAATTGATACATAATATCTTCTTTTACCGTCCTGTCCTTTATATTATCTATCATCTCATTTATCTTTTTTCTTATATTTCCGAATTCATCATTTTTACCGACAGGAAGGTAC
>Ga0256840_1002809_pt1 | contig 14906 bp, 13 predicted proteins | sample 355202metaG_FD_185969 | JGI IMG/M metagenome (GOLD analysis project Ga0256840, IMG submission 185969) | Hydrothermal vent microbial communities from Mid Atlantic Ridge, Atlantic Ocean - 355-202 | ecosystem: Environmental > Aquatic > Marine > Hydrothermal vents | place: Atlantic Ocean: Mid...
GTTTGAGATTTGTTGACCAATAAATGTTACTCACGTTTGATATAAATAATGCTGGGAATTATACCTGAGTGTAAGGCTCTATTTTCCAATGCTCCAACAATATATCTGCACTATTTTTGTACTGGTGTTACTTTAAAACCCAGAACATATACTTCGCGCGGTCACGGATGCGGAATTTATAAGCTGCTGATTTTTTGTCGATAGCAAGGTGCTGAAACAGACGCATAGCAAGCTACGCAACTGTTTCGGCACCGCAGCTATTGGCAAAAACTCAGCGGTTAGAAATCCGCAGTCGTGACCGCGCGAAGTATAGTTAGCTCATTCATCAAGCAGTTCAAGAGTTAAGGTAGCTTCACCCTAGGCTGTCGAAAAAAACCTGTTTATGAGTCATATTATTCCCCTGATTATTAGCTACAAAATAAAGATAACTCATAGGATGTGCTGAGGAACGAAGCGCATCAATAGCCGTCGATGCGCCTCCTGCGTCGGCACATCCTATAAAGTTGATACCCATAAACTAGTAAAGCATGTATAAAGTGACTAATTTCGACAGTCTAGCTTCACCCTAGGCTGTCGAAAAAACCTGTTTATTAGTCATATTATTCCCCTGATTATTAGCTGCAAAATAAAGAGAACTCGTAGGATGTGCTGAGGAACGAAGCGCATCAATAGCCGTCGATGCGCCTCCTGCGTCGGCACATCCTATAAAGTTAATATCCATAAACTAGGAAAGTAAAGTATGTATAAAACGGCTGATTTCGACAGTCTAGGGCTATTCACTCCGTATCCTGACTTTCAGTCACCAAGTTTTCTAACCCACCGGCCTTTTATCGAGTGGGTGTCTAGGAGGCTGTCCGAGAATAGAAATCGTCGCGAGGGAAAGGCCTTTTGAGTCAGTTTTTTCGTTCATTTGAGGCGAATAGTTGTGCTATTTAACGAAAATGAACGGAAAAAGTGGCCAAAAGGGCTTTTTCCGTAGCAGGTTCTCTATTCTCGGACAGCCTCCTAGTCATCACACCTTTTTTATTCTCTCGATCTTCACCTGATGGTTCAAAAATTGCCACCTTCTTTAATAATTATCGCTATTTTGCAGATGGTTTAATTATATTATTTCTATCTTTATGATTTTAAAGTCATATTTATCTATGGCACAAGCCATGCTTTGTTATTAGCTAACAAGAAATAAGGAGGTAATTATGGCGATTAACTTTGATAATGCATTAGGTATTCATCCTCAGGCATTAGCTTTACGTGAAAAACGAAGTGAAGTGCTAGCATCTAACTTGGCTAATGCTGATACTCCAGGGTATAAAGCAAAGGATCTAGATTTTCGAGCGGCTTTGAAAAAATCAATGCCATCAAATACTTCTATGGAGCGTACGCAAGAAGGACACTTTTCAGCTAATGATCGGTTATTAGGCGCAACGATGATGTTTCGTAACCCGAATCAATCTTCATTAGATGGTAATACTGTCGAGGCTCATATTGAACAAGCCAAATATTCACAAAACGCGGTGGAATATCAAGCGAGTTTACGCTTTATAAATGGTAAGTTTTCTGGGCTGATGTCTGCATTAAGAGGGGAATAATTATGCCGTCAATGAATATATTTGATATTGCCGGTAGCGGCATGAATGCACAATCACTACGGCTTAATTTAGTAGCCAGTAATATATCTAATGCTAATAGTGTCAGCAGTAGCCTTGATGAAGTTTATAAGTCTAGGCAGCCTGTTTTTAAAGCGGAACTTAAAAATGTAATGGATATGCAAAACACTTCCAGCAAAGTGAGTGTGGTTGGGGTGGTGGAGAGTCAAGAACCAACAGTTATGGAATATGCCCCGCATCATCCTATGGCAGATGGAAATGGATATATTTATAAACCAAATGTAAATACAGTTGAAGAGATGGCTAATATGATGTCTGCATCGCGTTCATATCAAAATAATGTAGAAGTTTTAAATACGGCTAAGCAATTAATGTTACAGACATTAAAAATGGGGCAATAGGAGATAAATTATGACAATAAATTCAATTGATACATTTCAAAGCTTAGGGCTTGCAACAACGGCTGATGCGGCTAAATCTGAAGCGGCTAAACAAGAATTAGGGCAAGAGGAGTTTTTAAAGCTTTTAACAACTCAGTTAACGCATCAAGATCCAAATAAACCAATGGAAAATGGTGATTTTTTAGCTCAAATGGCGCAATTTAGTACAGTTGAAGGAATAGGTGATTTGAATGATTCATTTAATGAATTCTCTTCTTCTATAGGTTCGGGACAGTCGTTACAAGCAGCTAGCTTGGTTGGTCGTTCTGTTTTAATTCCCTCAAATGAAGCTGTGATGTCATTAAATAAAGAGATAACAGGTGAAACCGTCTTAAATGAAAGTACCAGTAGTTTGAAAGTGAGTTTTCTAGACAGTAATGGGCAAACAGTAAAAACCTTAAATTTAGGCAGGCAAGCAGCTGGGAATATTGCTTTTGAATGGGATGGGGTATTAGATGATGGGACTTATACAGACCCTGGTGTCTATCAAATAAGATCTGAAGCAGTGATTGATGGTAATAATACAGTTTTGCAAAACCATGTTAACGCGGATGTAGAAAGTGTGTCATTAGGTGGAAATAACGGTATTCAATTAGCATTAGCTGGTTTGGGTGAAGTCAATTTTAACGAAGTTAAGAAAATATTCTAGCTTTTTAGGAGAACTATTATGGGTTTTGCAACTGCATTAAGCGGCCTTGCGGCAGCACAAGCAGATTTACAAGTTATTGGGAATAATATTGCGAATGCTAATACCACAGGCTTTAAAGAGTCACGAATAGAATTTGCTGATATTTTAATTAGCTCAAGTTCGACAGCTGCTGGACCAGGAGTTAAAGTATCTGAAGTTGCTCAGCAGTTTAGTCAGGGTAATATTGAGTCGACCCAGAATAATTTGGATTTAGCTATATCAGGCAATGGCTTTTTTGCAATGGGAGAGTCTGTTGACTCAACTAATGCGACGGCATTTACCCGAAATGGAGCCTTCCACTTAACACCAGAAGGTTATTTGACAAATGATGCTGGATTTTTTCTTATGGGGGGGGCTCCTAAAGGTGCAACAGTTAATGAAGGTTTTTCTACGGGATCACCGGTCGCCCTTAAAGTTGATACTGCACAAGGTAAGCCTGCAGCGACTAAAAAAGTAGATTTAAAAGTAAATCTCGATTCTAGATTAGACAAACCTGCTATAGCATTTACAGGGTATGACCCTAAAATCGCTACGGGACCTGATATAGCATCTTATAACAATTCTACTACCACAACGATTTTCGATTCATTGGGTAATACACACACCTTAACGACATATTTTGTTAATGAAACACCTGATGGAGCAGCAAGCAGTAGTTGGGGGGCGTATGCGTATTTAGATGGACTCGGAATTAATACAGGGAGTACAGCAACCTTAGATGCACCTGATGCTGGAGTTAGCTCGGCAATAGAAGGACTAACGACTGCTGACCCCGCTACGGTAACAGGGTTGGCTCTGACTAGTAATGCCGATGCAACCGTAGTGGCAGCCACTACAACATCGACTCAGGCAGCGGCCACGGACACAGCAATTGCAGCCATTACAAATCCTGCGGTTGCAAGTCAAGTGGCTACAGCTGTTGCTGCGGCAACGGCGGCTAAAACAGCGGCTGATGCAGCTGCGGCTCTCGCGGTTACGGCAGCTGCGGCAGCGGCAACAGCGCTAGCAGCTGATCCAACTAATACTGATTTAGTGGCAGCGAATGCAGCGGCTACGACAGCATCTGCTACCGCGGCTACGGCCGCTACCGATGCAGGAATAGCGGTTACGGATGCTTCGGCTATTGTGGATGGGGCGACTTTAACCACAGCGACTACTTCAGCTGCAACCGCCACTTCATCGGCGACTACAGCAGCCACTAATGCGACAGCAGCGGCAACAGCGGCTAATACTGTGGGTGTAAATGCCGCAGTAGCTGCTATTGCCTTAGTAACGGGGGTAACGACTCAGCAAACTACAGCATCAACAACTGCAGCAGCTACAAGTGGTGCTACGGTTGCCTCTGTAGTTACTGCAGCAGCATCAGCAGAGTTAGTAGGGACAAAAATTGCCATGACCTTCGATTCTTTAGGTAATTTAACTGAGGACACTTCTGGTACAAATACGGCGGTTGGGAGTAGCGGGAATTTTGTTTTTTCAAATATCGATATATCACCTCTACTTGCACTAAATGTGAGTGCAGATAAATTAAGTTTCTCTCTGAATCCAGCCGGATCCACTCAATTTGCTGCTGATTTTGGGGTGAATGATGTGCAACAAGATGGTTTTGCATCGGGTAACTTGACAGGGGTTAGTTTTGATAAAACAGGGGTGCTATTAGCTCGGTACAGCAATGGAACATCCAGTCCGTTAGGGCAAGTGATTTTAGGTCGGTTTACTAATAATCAAGGTCTTTCAAAGCTCGGTGATACGACATGGCAAGAAAGTATCTCATCTGGAACGGTTTTGCTTGATGTTGCCGGGGGTAATAATTTTGGTGACATTGCTGCATCTTCTTTAGAAAACTCTAATACAGATATAGCAACGCAATTGGTAAAAATGATTGTGGCACAGCAAGCTTATCAGGCAAATGCTCAAACTATTTCAACGGAAGATGAAATTATTCAAAGGATTCTTCAGCTTTAAGCGCTAGTACAGTAGGAGAGCCATTATGGATCGTAGTTTATATATTGCAATGAGTGGAGCCAAGCAAACGTTGTTGGCTCAAACTTCAAATGCCAATAATTTGGCGAATGCTCAAACCACAGGTTTTAAATCTGATTTTGAACAGTTCCGTTCTATGCCTGTTTTTGGCCCAGGCTTTCCTAGTCGTGTTTATGCGATGGCAGAAAGGCCAGGGACTGATATGGAAATGGGGCCGATACAGACAACGGGAAATGCTTTGGATGTGGCCATAAAAGGTGAAGGTTGGTTTGTTGTTGAAAGTGAAGATGGTCGGGAAGCCTATACGCGAGCTGGAGATTTAAGGGTTACTCCTCAAGGTCGACTGGAGACAGGAAATGGGTCGGCAATTTATGGTAATGATGGGCCTATTATTTTGCCGCCAGCCGAAAAAATTGATATTGGTAATGATGGAACGATCAGTATTATTCCTGTTGGGGAAGGCGCGAGTACTTTAGCTGTTATTGATAGAATTAAAATGGTTAAACCAGAGTTGAGTAATTTAGAAAAACTCAGTGATGGTTTTATGCATACCAAGGATGGCAGTGTAGCAGAGGCCGATGCTAGCGTGAGTTTAGTGCAGGGCGCGTTAGAAGGGTCAAATGTTAATGCCGTTTCAGCATTGGTTGAGATGATTGAATTAGCTAGAAACTTTGAGCTACAAATAAAAGTAATGAAAACGGCAGATGATAATTCATCTGTTAGTGCTAAATTAATGCAAATGGCATAGTAAGTGCTTCTCTTCTAGTAAGACAATAAATTGTCACTAGGAGAGTAACATGACTGAAAGAGCATTATGGGTTGCTAAAACAGGTTTAGATGCCCAACAAACAAGAATGGCCGTTATTGCCAATAACCTGGCCAACGTAAACACCACAGGTTTTAAAAAATCCAGAGCAATTTTTGAAGATCTTGTTTATCAAAATATCCGACAAGTTGGCGCTCAGTCAACTCAAAATACCGAGTTACCTACGGGGTTACAATTAGGAACCGGTGTTAGAACTGTCGCAACAGAAAAGTTACATTCCCAAGGTAATATTCAGCAAACAGAAAACTCCTTAGATGTTGCCGTTAATGGGCGTGGTTTTTTCCAGATTCTCAATCCCAATGGGGATATCAATTATACTCGTGACGGATCTTTTAAGTTAGACTCTACGGGGCAGCTGGTAACCTCCAGCGGTATGTTGCTAGAACCCAATATTACAATCCCTAATGATGCTTTAAGTGTAACGATAGGACGTGATGGTACCGTCTCGGTTTTGCAACCAGGCAGTCCAGCTTCTGTACAAGTCGGTCAAATTCAACTGGCAGACTTTATTAACCCTGCTGGCTTGAGTCCTGCTGGAGAAAATTTGTTTAATGAGTCTGTAGCCAGTGGCGCACCAGTGATTGGAATACCTGGAGAGGAAGAATTTGGAGCGGTATTTCAAGGGTCATTGGAAACCTCTAATGTCAATGTGGTTGAGGAGTTGGTCAATATGATTGAGACTCAGAGAGCCTATGAGATGAATTCAAAAGCCATTTCAACCACAGATGAAATGTTGTCTTTTGTGACTCAGCAATTATAGTGAAGGGGGGTGATATGCGTTTATTTAAAATAATTATTTTAGCTTGCCTTTTAATGTTGCTGTCAGCTTGTGAAACCTTACCAAAAAGAGATCCTGCATTTTCACCTGTTCAAGCGGTAGATTTACATCCACCTCAGCAGACAAATGGAGCAATCTACCAAGCCGGTTATGATATGCGCTTATTTGAAGATCATACGGCAAGACGAGTTGGCGATATATTGACTGTCATGTTAGATGAGGACACTAGGGCTCTGAAAATAGCAGATTTAGAGGCTTCAAAGAAAAGTTCAACCTCAGTGACCGCCCCTAATATTATGGGAATGGATCCCTCTTTGGTTTTTGGTAAAGATCTAAGCGTAACCTTAGCATCAGAAAATGACTTTCTAGGCCAAGGTCAAGCCAATCAAAGTAATCTTATAACGGGGAATATTTCAGTGACGGTGGTTGAGGTATTTCCTAATGGGAATTTAAGAATTCGAGGTGAAAAGAGAGTAACTTTGAACGATGGAAATGAATATGTTCGTTTATCAGGTATTGTTAGACCTGTTGATATTAATGCTTCAAACATCATTTCTTCTGCCAAGGTTGCAGATGCAACCATTATGTATACAGGGGATGGAACACTAGCAGATTCAAGTAAAATGGGCTGGTTTTCTAGATTTTTTAATAGCCCCTTATTTCCTTTTTAAAGGCGGTTAAAATGAAACTTATTATCATAACAATGTTTTTGTCATTACTGAGCTGGCAACCCGTTAATGCTGAGCGTATTAAAGATTTGGCTTCTATAGCTGGCGTACGTAGTAACCAATTAGTGGGGTATGGTTTAGTGGTTGGATTAAACTCATCTGGCGATAAAACCAAGTTTACCGGGCAAAGTTTACGAAGCATGTTGGCTCGATTAGGTTTAACTTTACCACCAGGGATTAACCCAAAATCTAAAAATATTGCAGCGGTTGTATTACATGCTGATTTACCGGCTTTTGCAAAACCAGGTCAGAAAATTGATGTCACCGCTTCCTCTATCGGTGATGCCAAAAGTTTACGGGGCGGTTCATTATTAATGAGTCCATTAAAAGGGGCCGATGGAAAAATTTATGCTATTGCTCAAGGTAATCTAGTGGTTGGAGGCTTAAGTGCTTCTGGACAAGATGGCTCTAAAATTACCGTTAATAATCCTGCAGTTGGACGCATACCCAATGGCGCGACAGTCGAGCGGGGGGTACCTAGTCCATTTGGAAAGGGTAACTCATTAGTTTTTAACTTGCATAACTCAGATTTTACGACTGCTAACCGTATGGTTGAGGCGATCAATAATATTCTGGGGCCTCAAACAGCAAGAGCTTTAGATGCCACTTCAGTAAAAGTGAGTGCCCCATTAGACCCGTCTCAGCGGGTTATGTTTGCCTCTATGGTAGAAAATATGATGGTTACTCCAGATGATGCACCAGCGAGAATTATTATCAATTCTCGGTCAGGAACGGTTGTTATCAATGGCAAAGTACGGGTGCAGCCTACAGCGGTGTCTCATGGGAGTTTAACGGTCACTATTAGTGAAAATCCACAGGTCAGTCAACCAAATGCATTAGCAGGAGGAAATACAGTTGTGGTTCCTCAGTCTGAAATTAGGGTTGAAGAAGGTGGCTTAGATAAACAGGGGAATCATATGTTTGTGTTTAACCCCGGGGTTACGCTTGATGAGATTGTTAAAGCGGTGAATAAAGTTGGCGCTGGCCCAAGTGATTTAGTGGCTATTTTAGAGGCTCTTAAATCAGCGGGTGCATTAAGAGCTGAGCTTATTGTTATTTAGGTAAATGCTATGTTAAATATTGATGATACGGCTGTTTATACAGACTTTAATGCTTTAGCCAAGTTAAAAAATGAGGCGAAAGAAAAAACACCTAATGCGATTAAAGATGTAGCAAAGCAGTTTGAATCTGTATTTGTTGGGATGATGTTAAAAAGCATGCGGCAAGCAAAATTGGCTGACGGTATTTTAGATAATAGCCAAAGTGATTTTTACAGAGATATGTATGACCAGCAATTATCAATACATTTATCAGGTGAGAATGGTATGGGGTTGGCCGAAGTGATTGAGAGGCAGTTAAGCCCAGACCAATCTATTGCTATTAGCAAAGAACAAAGCATTGCTGATTATGAAAGGCGCAATTTAATGATCAAAGCGGCAAAAAATAGCCGTGAGCAACCAAGCATTATGCCAATGTTGGACTCTTTATCAACGCAGAGTATTAACTCTGTATCAGATTTTGTTAATCAACTACGTCCCTATGCTGAGCAAGCGGCTAAAAAATTAGGCGTTGATGCAAATATCTTGTTGGCTCAATCAGCTTTGGAGACAGGCTGGGGTAAATCTATTATCAAATCTAAAGAGGGTAACAGCAGTCATAATTTATTTAATATCAAGGCTGATAGGGCTTGGCAGGGGGCTAAAACTGCCATTGAGACGCTAGAGTATAAAGATGGCATTTCTAAAAAAGAAATGGCGGGATTTAGGTCTTATGAATCTTACCAGGAAAGCTTTGAGGATTATGTTGATTTTATAAAAACCAACCCACGATATAAGACTGCCATAAAAATGGCAGGAAAAGCGGAACGATATATGCATGAATTACAACAAGCAGGCTATGCAACTGATCCAAACTATGCAGATAAGGTTATCAGAATTTATAACAGTACGGCAATCTCTCAAGGTTCCGATACATTGGCTCAAAAATAGCAACTGCAGATAATGCATAAGGAGAAATAATAATGGCAAGTGGTATGTTAGGAACAGCGATTACGGGGCTTAAGGCTTTTCAGCGTTCGTTGGAAACTACAAGTCAGAATATTTCAAATGTAAATACGGAGGGGTATAGTCGCCAAAGGGTTGATCTTGCAACTAAAGATGAACAAATGATCAGTGTTGGTTATTTAGGAACCGGTGTCAATGTAACTAATATCACTCGAAGCTATGATCAGTTTATTACCACGCAATTACGTTCAAGTACTGCTGCTTTTGGAGATGTGGATAAATATAGCACACTAGCTTCACAAGTTGATGATATTGTGGCTGACCCTACTGTTGGAATGGAACCTGCAATAAAAAACTTTTTTAATGCGGTGAATGATGCCACAGATGACCCTTCATCAATCCCAGCAAGGCAGGTTATGATTTCTGAAACAGAAATTCTGACCAGTCGGTTTGATACCATGAACTCTAGATTTGGTCAGATTCGCGAGCAAATTAACACTGATATGGTAGTGATGGCTGACGAAATTAGCTCATTAGCCCAATCAATTGCCAACTTGAATGTGCAAATTGCAAATGCACAAGGTCAGACCAATGGTGACCAGCAGCCTAATGGACTGCTAGATAAGCGAGATACTACCTTAAATAAACTAGCTGAGTTAGTTGATATTTCAGTCGTGCCTAGTAACAGTAATATGGTTAATGTTTTTATGGGACAGGGGCAAGTCCTCGTGCTGGATACTAATGCCAATTCTGTTATTACTAAACCTACTGTATTTGACTCATCAAAATTAGATGTTTTTATCAAAACACCCTCTGGTACAGAAGGACTTGTTACGCGACAGATTTCAGGTGGGGAATTAGCGGGAACTATAAGGTTTAGGGATGAAATATTAGATCCTGCTCAGCAACGTTTAGGTAGCGTGGCTGCTAGTATTGCCATGGAGTTTAATAATATCCATGAAACAGGGTTTGACCTTGATGGTAATGCCGGTGAATTATTTTTTAAAGGTCAGGGTATGGGAGTTGATCCTATTCCTGTCTCAGCAAATACCACAAACTCAGCGCTATCATCAGTCACCGTGATGTTTGATAAGAATAACATTGAAAATATTGATTTTAGTGACTATCAGCTAGAGGTGGGCACGGGACCTAGCTACACATTAACGCGGATAACCGATAATAGCAGGTTAACACTCACTGATTCGGGAGGGGGGGGGTTAGTTGCAACATCACCTGCAACACTACCTGGTATTACTATTAACTCAGCTAATTTAACGGCAGGAGACTCTTTTTTAATAAGGCCTACGTTTACAGCTGCGAGTACTATACAGCAAAATATAACAGACCCAAGAAAAGTGGCTTTAGCCACTAATATCGCAACAGATAGTAATAACGTTGACTATGTTATTAACGGCCCTATGCCTGGGGATAACAGGAATGGGCTACTGTTAGCAGGATTAGAAAATAAACAAGGTATGCTGGGAGGGACTGCTTCATTTCAAGGCGGTTATGGTTTAGTGGTTTCTGAAGTGGGAGTGCTAACCAGTTCAGCAAAAATAGCATCAGCAGCGCAGGAAACTTTATTGAATAATGCTAAAGATTCTTGGGGAAATATATCCGGTGTTAATTTGGATGAAGAGGCGGCTAATTTAATTAAGTTTCAACAGTCCTATCAAGCAGCAGCTCAAATGGTTTCAGTTAGTAATGCTTTGTTTGATTCCTTGCTTGGCGCGGTTAGGGGGTAGATTATGAGAATTTCAACATCATGGGCTCAGCAATTAGGCGTTAACGCCATGAATGCCCAGCAGGTAAAAATGTCTAAAACCCAAATGCAAATGTCATCTGGGCTAAAAGTTTTAACACCAAGTGATGACCCTGCAGCAGCAGTAAGGACATTAAGTCTACAAGAATCAATAGATAAGACATTACAGTATCAAGATAATATTGCAATGACTCGCTCACGTTTGAGCATAGAAGAAGGTAGTTTACAAACGTCAGAAAACATTTTATTTAGAGCGAAAGAATTAACGGTTCAAGCGTTAAATTCAACACTGACGCTTCAAGATCGTGACGCTATTAAGTCAGAGATAGATCAGTTATTACAACAAATGGTTGGGGTGGCTAATACTAAAAATGCCAATGGTGAGTATATTTTTTCTGGGGATTTATCAACTACTCCGGCTGTTGCCTGGAGTGCTGAGGTAGGGTCTTATGTCTATCAAGGTGGAATTAACCAAAGAGCTTTAGATATTGCACCCGAGCGAAGAGTGGCTGATGGTGACTTGGGCTCTAATGTTTTTAGTAATATTTCTTCTGTTAGTCAGGAAGCTAACGCGGCCATAGATGGGGCTGAGTTAAATCAACGTAGTGTATTTGATACTTTACAATCGTTATCAAATGCCTTGTCTCAGAAGTATGAAGTGCCAGAGGCTGTGATTACAGGTGATAGGTTTGTTCGTTTTGGGGCAAAATACCAGGCAACACCGACAACTTTTGATTTAAGCAGTGACAAAGGCCGAACATTAACAGCAAGCAGTGTAACTTTTCCTCTAAATTATGATCTGGGGACAGGAGGAACCAATGCAGATTTCAATATCATTGTCGATGGGGATATTGCTGATCCAGTCAGCATTACTTTAGCTAAGGATTATGCAACACAGGCAGAGTTACTGGAAGATATTGCATTACAAATTTCACTAAGCTCCTCTGCACACAAAGACTTAGTTCAGGTTGACCCTGCAGCAGACCCTATTCAGTTTAAGACCAGTAGTACAGCAGCCAGTCCAACACTGGAAATGGTTGCAACAGGGGGGGTATTAACTGATTTTACAGCTGTTGCAGGGTTAACGGGGGTGGTAGCTCAACCAGTGACGGTGACACTGAATGACGACTATGCTGATTTAGATGCTGTTGTTTCAGCTATTAACTCAAACGTAGGGTTGGCAGCAATAGGGGTAGAAGCACGTAATAATGGCAATAAAATTGAATTTATTTCTACTACTGAAGGAAAAGATTCTTCTATTTCAATTTATGATAAAAGTCCTGTTGTTGGGGGATTTTTAACGGATTTTGGCTTTAGTAGCAAGGAAACAGGGAATGGGGTTGATTTAGGCGGCTCTATTACCGGAACCAAAATCTCAACCGTGTATGACTACACAAGCTCTCCCAGTTCTTTTGAATTAAACGATGAGGCTGGTAATAAGCAGGTCATTACACTGGATGGTAATTATGGGAGTCATCAAGCTGTTATAAAAGCAATCAACAAACAGATTATCGGCTCAGCTATTGAAGGTAAGATAGAAGTCGATGCTTTAGCTGACCCGGTTGTTTTCAAGTCAATTAGTTCGGGTACCTCGGCGGCTGTACAAATTAAACAAATAAGTGGCGATTTTTTAAATAATACAGGTTTTACTTCGGGGGATACAGGGCGTGTTTTTAGCCAAACAGTCAATGATGTTTTAGCAGATTTAGATGCATCCTTAGATAATTTTCTGCAAGTAAGAACAACCGTGGGTGCAAGAATGCGCGCACTGGATGATCAAGAGTTTCAAAATGAGAAATTCGTTGTCGATATTAAAACCACGCTTTCTGATGTGCGAGATTTAGATTATGCGGAAGCAATCAGTCGTTTTAATTTAGAACAAACAGCTTTGCAGGCTGCTCAGCAGGCTTATTCTCGAGTGCAAAATTTATCTTTATTTAATTTTTTATAAAATATTAAGCTAGGGGGATATATAAAATATTCCCCCAGCGATATTAGTATTATTGAACCTTCGTTCCTTAAGGGTATATAACCTTAGGCTCAAAGTTTGCTGCTGGGTATTTAGGGTCAAATACTGATTTTTCACCCATTGATGCACTTATGCTTGAGGTAGCTGAAGGGTCAATAAAAAGTACGGTGGGTTGGAAATTTGCCGCTGGATAGGCAGAATCAAAAGATGACTTTTCTGAACTTCCTGCTGATTTTGCAGATTCATCAGCAAAAATGACAGTGGGTTGAAAATTGGTAGCAGGGTATTGGTTATCACCACTGTTAGCAATAGCGGTAAGAGGAGTAGCGATAATGCCTGCGATTAACAGTCCTAAGATCTTGTTTTTCATTGTTTAATAGTTCCAGTAGTTAAACAGTATGTGTGAGAATACTTGAATTGACTCAATAAGTCAGTAGCAACTCACTCCATAACATGTGTTCTTAAGCCCTCTCCCCACGTGGGATACGGGGCTAAGAGCACATGTTACTTTGTAACCGTTCAGTCCCCCCTCTTTGGAAAAGAGGGGTTAGGGGAGATTTTATTAGACAAATCCCCCTCAATCCCCCTTTTTCAAAGGGGGAGGTGAACGGTTACGTTACTTTTTATAGGATGAGTAGTTACCTTAAAGTATATTAATAGGGACATCCAATAACTAAGTATCGTGTATTTTTTTTGACTCTGCAACTCTTTTAATCAGAGAGGGGTAACTTTTTATTTTTGGTTTTTTAGTACCTACCCATACAGTCGCCCTTCTGGTCGATATGACAATGCGATCTTCTCAAGCTATGGTTTATTAACAAGTATGAATAGGTATTTATGCTGCTGTACTTATGATGTTTTTAGGGTATTGCCTGATAGTTATATCGGTTTTGTTTAATTCTGATGTTTTGATTTTAGAATCAGCAGTAAGCTGTGAGTGGGCAGAGTTTATTGGTGGTAAGTTTTGAGCTGTGTTTTCTAAAAAGCAAAACTCAGTTGCTACAGAGACAGTTTCCTTGGTAATAATGCCTTGCTTATCAAGACTGGCTTGGAATAGACTCACGCTACAGAGGGTATTAATAACCCATGGAATACCTTTAGAAAGGTTGACTATAGACTGAACCGCTCCACTGTCAAATAGTGTGCCTTTAGAGTATTCTGCACATGACAAACGGTGATTTATATAGTCTATTGTTTCATCTTTTTCAAAAGGCTTTAATAAAAACTGTTTTATAAATAGGGCTGGTGAATGAGTCTCTGCGGTTAGGTTTTTGATCTGTTTTTGTAATTTTTCTTGCCCAGTTAAAATTAACAATGTAGGTTGGTTAGTGCTATTTCTCTGTGAAACTTTTTCTAAAATATTATTTAGAAATTGACTGTTAAAATTATTGGCATTATCTAAAATAAAAACAGATTTGTTATGCGGGGATGTCGTGTCGAGCGAACAGCTATCAGAAAAAGTTTTCATAATCAGAGCCATATGATTAGGCTCTGATGCTGACAACTGAAGGGAAGAGCTGGGGTTTAAATGCTTAAAAAATATTTCAGTCTCTTGGTTTTTATATTTTTCAATCAGGGCTTTAATTAAAGATGATTTTCCTACCCCAATAGAACCAATAAGTGCAAACACACCCTTTGAGTTATTAACTTCTTTTGATAGTAACTCAAGCACTAGGCGGTGACTAGTGGGTAGAAAAACACTTTTCTCAGGGTGAGCCTGACTAAAAGGGTTTGACTGAAGTTGAAAAAAAGGACTATACATTTTGTAGGTATTCCTTGAAGTAATCTAAATACGTAATTGCTTTCTAATGAAGAGTGAAAATAAGTAATTTTTGCTTAAGAACGTGCAGGTAATAATTTGATCAACTTGAAAGTAAGGCTTTAGCCTCGTACGATCCAATGCGGGACTAAAGTCCCTCTTCCAGCTCCCTAGTTTGAGCAGAAACAAAAAATCTGCACAACCTAAGGGAGGATTTATTGCCAGTTTCCTTACCAGATTAAAAAACCTGTAAACATATCTTCAGCGCTAATTTGTTTATGTTGAGATAAGTATTTTTCAGATGAAGATTGGGTAGGGAGGACGGGTTTCTGTTGAGAAGCACTGCCTACTATCTTTGTATTA
>Ga0256840_1002810_pt1 | contig 14905 bp, 15 predicted proteins | sample 355202metaG_FD_185969 | JGI IMG/M metagenome (GOLD analysis project Ga0256840, IMG submission 185969) | Hydrothermal vent microbial communities from Mid Atlantic Ridge, Atlantic Ocean - 355-202 | ecosystem: Environmental > Aquatic > Marine > Hydrothermal vents | place: Atlantic Ocean: Mid...
AACCAACTTGATTTTACTTTTACTTTGTTTTTGTTATCGATAAGTGCCTGCTGGTCTAAAACCATAAATGTGCCTTGCTTTTTATCTCTTATGTATAAGACATAATCGGCATTAGAAAAATCGATATTTTTTAATACATATTTGCTTTCTTTTAAGCCCTTTAACTTTTGCTCTAATACCTCTTTTTTTTCTTTGTTTTCCTTTGTGTTGGTTGATTGATTTATTAAAAAACCAATGATAATCAAACTGATTATTATAAAAGCGATGGTTATAACGATATATAGAATTTTGTTTTTCATTACAATTATTTTTTAGCACATGGCTTCCCAATATTTTAAAATATCGCTTCTTAAAAATTGAAAAAATGTTATTGTTTTTTTAGTATTTTGTTTTTCTTTAATATAAAATTTTGCAGTCGTTTTATTCCAATCGAGAGTAATAGATTTATAGTGAATGTTACTGTATAAATTGTATATTTTTCTGAGTTTTATCAATTCAATTTGCAAATTTTTAATTGAATTATCTTTGTTCTTTAGTTTGTATTGTTTTAAGATTTTAAGGTCGTTTTTTGAAAGGTTCTTACAGTTGTTCTGATATATTTGTTCTATTGCTTCATTACTTAATTTAAGAAATAGTTTTTTGAGTTTTTTTAATTCTTTTAGGTGTGCATTCTTTTCTTCTTCAGAGAATTTATAAATAAGTAAATTCTCACTTTTAATAGTCATTCCATAAGGAATTAATTTTACCCTTGTTTTTATTTCTGTTCCAAAGCGTGGAATTTCAACTTCTAAATAAAACAAGGCTTGCTCTGTAAAGGTGTCTTTTAGTGTAGGAATAAACGTTGTTATTCCGAAATTTTCAGGAAAAATAGCAACCAATGCTTTATTAGAAGATAGTTGGTGTTTCCAATTACAAGCTTTAGTTTCTTTCTCTAACAAAGTATAATTCCCTTTTATATCTTTAAATGCAGCCACCGTTTCGGAAATAGGACAACCACAAGGTGGATACTCACCTGAAACTTTTAAATAACCATTTTTACTATCGTCTATTACGGTTATAAAAGGATCTATTTTACCGTTTTTATCTGTATAATCTTGGGTGCTTTGAATTCTGCTCCACAAATATTTTTTTAGATTGTTTTTCGTTTCGTTGTTGTTTTTAAAGGTAATTTGACTACTAACTTTATTGTTAAACAATAAACTCAACACAATTACTATAAGTATCTTTTTTTTCATTTTTTGTTTTTTATTCATTATTCAGAAGAATTAATATCTTCTTTGCTAATTAGATTTTATCTTGGATTATAATAAACAGCGTGAAGCGTATCATTTTTAAATTCAAATTTGTAATTATACCTCTTTAAAACTTCCGTACTATCTTTTGTTTTATAGGAATAAAATTCCTTATTTTGAGGTGCTTCTATAATGACTTTTAAAACATCATCTTTTGATTTATTCAGTAAAGCATTTTCAAAAACAGATACTGAATATATATTATTATTTTCACAAATACCTAATGCAGACTTTAAAATATCATTGTCACTATTCACTAATACTACTTTGTAAATGAGATAACTGTTTAAAATTAACGAGATTGCTAATACTATTTTATAACTATTTTTCATTTAATGTTGTTTTTAGATTGGTGATTTTTTTAACAAAATCTAGTACAAGAAAGTACATAATCGTAGTTATAATTAATATTAATTTGGTTTGTTTATAATCTATTACTAATTCATATCTAATTTCTGTTGCTGTCCAAGTTACACCAAATTCGCCTTGTAAATTAGCTGCTATTTCAAAAAACAATTCTTGTAACATTATTATATAGCAAAGTACAACCAATACTATTCGCCATTTTTTTTGAATAATTTTTTTTAGAAAAAAGGTCGTTATCATTAAGAAAAAAAGTAATTCTATACTGGCAACAAACAAACCAGACTGTAAATCGTATTTATTGTAATAATCGAGCGAGTTTAGAATAGAAATTGTGTATAAATACAATGCAATACAAGATATTAGTAGTGTTATTAATGTATAACTAATAATTTGTATTGACTGTTTTTTCATAAAACCTTTCAAATTAAATGATAATTATATAACAGAAAGCACAAACTAAAATACACATCATTTTTACAATCCTGTTTTAAAAGCTTCACCCAAAGCCAATGCATATAAATAAAAGAGAAAACCTCCTATAATTAAAAGTACTAATAAAATTATTAAAAGCTTTGCTGCTATTTTTGCCCATTTATTTTGCTGTTTAGCACCGATATAAACTTTTCGGATGCCAAAGAATAAAGCAATTAGTATTAATGCTAATAGCACATAATTAAATAACGCTTGTATTGTTATTGTACTGTTTACTTGTTCCATAATATAATTTTTCTATCAACCTCTTGCATACAACAAATAACCACCACCAATTATTAAAAATGGAGCAGCAATACACATTAATATAACAGTCCAACGATATAAACCCCAAAACGACATTACTTTAAACGCATCACTATCGTTAGTGTAAATAATTGGCACTAAATCACCTACTATATAAGGAGCAGGACTTGATGAAACACTACTTGTATGTGTAATTGTTTTTCCGTTTTTAGTATATTCATAAACCGGTTTGTAAGTATATCCATTATCTCCAGATATGGCTATTAAATCAATAACTTTTGCTTTGGTTTTTGTTCCTGAAGCAAGAATTACAGCTGTTTTATGATATTGCTTATAGGCAAAGTATAATAATACTATTGCTATTACAAACAGTCCTGTGTAGATGTATTGTCCCATTTTCATTTAATAAGGTTTATATTAGTAAAATTACTGGTTCAAAAATACTATTTTTAAACCAGTAATTATTAATTATTTATCCCATAAATAAAAAAGAAGCTACAATAGTCCAAGCGCCAACTATTAATCCAAGAATCCCTAATTTGCCTTGTTTTGCTGCTAATTTTGTTTTAATTTCATCGGCTTTTGCTTGCGCATCCGGATTTTTAGCTAATAGTTTGTCACTAATAATTCCGTAACCTAATAAAAATCCTAAACCTGCTTCTAGCACACTTCCTGCCATCCAAGTAATCCACCAAATAGGTGCAGATGTAAGCATACCTAAATTTAAAAGTGCCTGAATAATACCCCAAATTCCCCAAAAGGCAAATACAACTCCTATCCAACCTTGATAAGGTGTTATTTTATCTAATAACTCTTTTGCGTTTGGTTTTTTTGATAGCAATAAAGATGGTACTGCAATAATGCTTAATAAGATAAGTGTAATTCCGTAAATCATAATGTAAAATTTTAAATTGTTTATATTGTTTTAATTAACACTACAAATATCTTACAAGATGATTTTAAGAAATAGCTTGTTTTTAGTGAAATTTTTATCCCTGTTTTCAGGGAGTTACTCTATCAACCCTAATTTTATTGCATATTTGGTTAATCCTGCCAAATTTCTAACATTTAATTTTACGATAAGGTTTTTTCGATAACTCTCTATGGTATGTTTACTTAAAAATAATATATCTGCTATTTCTTGACTTGTATGTTCTAAGGCTATCAGCTTTAGCACTTCCTTTTCTCTTTTGGTTAAAGATTGAATGCTTTCTTTTTTCTTGGTAAATACACTATTTGTATAAGCATCTTTAATGCTTTGAGAAAAATATTTTTCACCTTTAAGAATAGTAGAAATTGCTTTTAACAATTCGTTTTTCTCTGTATTTTTATGCAAATAACCATCTACATCATTTTTTATTAAAGCATCTATCATAGCTGTATCTATGTGCATACTCACCACCAAAACTTTAATATTTAGATTGATTTTTTTCACTTCACGATTCAAAGTAATTCCATCCATTTCTGGCATACTAATATCCGTAATAATCAAATCTATTTTTGAAGTTGGATTTATTGTTACGTATTTTAACACATTTTTACCCGAATCAGCTGTTAAAATTATTTTGTAATCATCAATAGAAGATAGGATACTTTGCAAACCATCTAAAAACATTTTATGGTCATCTGCTATGATAAGATTATATTTCATTTTTTTTAGTTTTTAAAGTAATATCAATAATAATGACGGTTCCTGATTTTGGATGACTGTCTATTTGTATGCTACCAAATAAAGATTTCACTCTATTTTCTATGTTTGTAAGACCAATTCCTTTAGCTAAAACACTTTCCTGAAAACCAACGCCGTTATCTTCAAAAATAAGGTTTATACCATCATTATGTTTATTTAGATAAATATTTATTTCGGTTGCTTTTGCGTGTTTAATCGCATTTGTTAATAATTCTTGAATGATGGCATATAAGGTAACTTTAATATTTTTATCTAAATGGTTGATTTCTTCTTTAGGATGCACTTGAAAAACGATTACAGTTTCTTTGGTTCTAAGGTTTTTTAGGTATCGTTCAATTAATTCCACAAATAAATTATCCTGCATTTTTTTAGGAATTAAATTATGTGAAATAGTACGCACTTGATTATATGTATCATCTATTTGATTGGAAATGGATTTTAACTTCTCATCATCCTCAGAAACAGTAGATAATTGCAATTTTATAGCAGCCAAACTTCCACCAATACTATCGTGTAATTCTTGTGCTAAGCGTTCACGCTCACTATTTTGACCTTTTACATTAGCTGTAACAATCTCTAGCTCTTGCTCTTTTAATAAAGAAGCTATTTTTTGATTATTAGCTTCATTTTGAACTTTGCTCAACTTACTTTGTGTTTGTAATTTTTGATAATACACATACAATAATGCTATTATAGGTACAAGAAAGAGTATAAAACCAATTAAAATGTTCTTTTTTATATTTTTTTGACGAGAAAGTTCTTTTTCTTTAATTCCTTTTTGCGCTTCTAATGCTATAATTTTCTTTTCCTTTTCTAGTGTTTTATACGCTACTTCAAGCTCTTTAATTTGTTTTTTATTTTGATTTTTAATTATTCTGTCGGATAATTTTCTATAAATATTAAGTACATCATACGCATTTTTATAATTTTTTGTCTTTAGATAAACAACACGTAAATTGTTAAGTACCTCCTTTTGATAATACCAGTTATTCCATAACATAGAATTGGCATAAGCAATATTTAAAGTAGCAAGTGCATTATCATATTGTTTAAGAATGAAAAAAAGCCGTCCTGTATTATTTTGTGCCAAAAAATACAAATCATAAAATTGTTTTTTTTCTGCTTCTATTCTTACTGAATTATAGAATTGAAATGCTTTTTCATTATTTTTTTCTAATTCGTAAATTTTACCTTGCTTTAGTTTTACTTCTAACTGTTTTTTGAATAACTTTCTTTTTTTATAGAAATCTAAAACTTGATTATATTTCTCTTTTGCAAGAATTAATTTGTTTTGTTCTAATAAAATATCTGCCTTTCTTTTACTTATATCGTTTATTAAAATCGTATCTTTTGTGTTTTTTAAACATTCATTATAATTAGTAACTGCTTCTTGATATTCTTTTTTATAAAAATATAATACTCCTATTCCAAATTTATGCAAATTAATTAGTACCGTATCTTTTAGTTGTTTTGCATAGTTAATTCCTTTTAAGTGATAAGTAAATGATTTGTCAAACAATCCTTTTTTTCTTAATTCTAATGCTTTAAGATATAGGCTTTTTGAAAGGTATTGATTTTTTGTTTGTGATGAATTTTTAATAATCTGACTTTCCCTATAAAACAAATCTGCATAATATACTAAGGAATCTAGATTTCCTCTTTTATTATGAAAATATGCTAATTGCTCTAATGCCAAAGCTTTTTGAGTTGTTGATGAAGCTCTTTTATAATCTCTAATTAATTTGACATTTGTTTTAACAGGAATAGTAGAAAAGCCTTTCATAGAAATAGTATTATTACTATACTGACTATTTACAGACACAAAATACATAAGAAAAAAAAACACTAAAAGGCTAAATTTTCTTTTCAAGAACGTAAAACAATATTTAAAATTGATATCTTTCACTTAAACAAAACTAATTAAATAAAATCACATAATTAAAAGAAAATACAATTCTGTTTCAGAATGATTTGAATATATTACTTTTGCAAACAATTATGGCAAAAATAGGCAATATAGATTTAGGAGATTTCCCATTACTTTTAGCTCCAATGGAAGATGTAAGCGATCCACCATTTAGAGCTTTATGCAAAGAGCAAGGTGCAGATGTGGTTTATACCGAATTTATTTCAAGTGAAGGCTTAATACGTGATGCTGCTAAAAGTGTGATAAAATTAGATATTTATGAAAAAGAAAGACCTGTTGGTATTCAGATTTTTGGACATAATTTAGATTCTATGTTACGTACCGTAGAGATTGTTGAACAGTCAAAACCAGATTTTATTGATATTAATTACGGTTGTCCTGTAAAAAAAGTGGTAAGTAAAGGTGCTGGAGCAGGAATTTTAAAAGATATTCCCAAAATGGTAGAACTTACCAAAGAAATGGTAAAAATTACTGATATTCCAATTACAGTTAAAACCAGATTAGGATGGGATGTTGCATCTATTCATATTGTTGAAGTAGCGGAACGTTTACAGGATGTAGGTATAAAAGCGATTGCCATTCATGGAAGAACTCGTTCTCAAATGTATAAAGGCGAAGCAGATTGGCAACCTATTGCCAATGTAAAGAATAACCCAAGAATGCACATTCCTATTTTTGGAAATGGCGATGTAAACACACCTGAAAAAGCCGTACTAATGCGTGATAAATACGGGTTAGATGGAGCAATGATTGGTAGAGCTGCTATTGGTAATCCGTGGTTTTTTAACGAAGTAAAACATTTTTTTAAAACTGGAGAACATTTACCTAAAGCAAGCATTGCGCAACGAGTAGCAATGGCGAGAAGACACTTAATGTTAGCGATGGAATGGAAAGGAGAACGCTTAGGAATTGTAGAAACTAGAAGACATTACACTAATTATTTTAAAGGTATTCCTCATTTTAAAGAGTACCGATTAAAAATGGTAACAACAGATGATTTTGAAGGTTTAGAAAATGTATTTAATGAGGTTTTGAGAAAATTTAGTTAAGTTTATTCAAACTTGTTACTAATAATTACCTTTTTTCTCGCAAAAACACCAAAGTTGTGAGTAAAAAAGCATAAAAACCAATAGTAAACCCTAATATTTAGCTTAATATCTTTGGAAAAAAATATTAACTGAATAGTTACTCAAGCTTTAACACTTGCCCAACTACAATATTATTATTTTTCATATGGTTTAACTTTCTAATTTTTTTAGGAGACATTTTATACTTTAATGAAATTCTATATAAATTCTCACCGCTTTTAACAGTATGTGTTTTTTTAGTTGCTTTTACAACTTTAGGAACTACTTTTTTAACCTCTTTTATAGGTTCTTCTTTAGTAATTTCTTTGGTAACAACCTCTTTATCATCTTGATTATTTGTAGAAATTTCCTCTTTCTCTACTTCTTTCGTGTCAGAGTTTTCAATAATTGAATCTTCTACTTTTGTTTCTAGAGAACTTTGATTCTCTTCTGAATTAATTGAATTATCATCGGTAGTAACGTCATCAATTTTAGTATTATCACCAAGTTGACGGTTTGTTTCCTTCTTAATTTTATCTAAAAGATTTTGAGTTTTCTCATTTAATTTAACACCTAACAATCCAGCTAAATATTGAGATTCAATACGTCTAATATCTGTCTGCATAGTTGAGAGCTTTGTTATAGATATAATAGGAGAAAAGTCTTTAAAATTTAGGGTTAGCCAATTTGTTTTCTGACCTCTTCTATCTAAAATATCAGCTAAATCAAAATTATTCTCCACCATTGCTACAATTCTAGGGTTTGTATTTTGCAAGGTTTCTATCATTCCGTTTTTGTAATTCTTAACATACATTAAAAATTCCTCTCCTTCTTGTGAAATATCATCTCCGTTAAAAAACAATTCATTTACATATTCAGTTGAATTTTTTTCTTTAATAATATTTTTTAAGTCTTCAATATATTTATATAATTCCTCTCCTATTGCATGCACTTTTTTTGCAACATCTTTTCTATCAATCAAACTAACATCTTTATCAGCTTGAATGTAAATTATCTCTAAAAATGATTCATTGGTAATGTTCAAATTATCATTTGAATCTTCAATTTTTTTATTATTTAATGCAAAAGAATCTAATGTAGAATCTTTTTTACATGAAAACTGAAATAATAAAATGAATGTAAATGTTAAAACTCTAAGTTTCATCTAGTTGAATAGCGTTAAGTTGTTGTGTTTCCCCTCAATATGCAAAGATACGAATTTTTAATTTATTATTTTGCTTTTTATTCAATTATTAAAGTTTGACCTAAAGATAAATCATTATTAATAAGATTATTTAATGTTTTCAATTTTTCAACAGTAATATGATATTTTTTAGAAAGGCTATACAAAGTGTCTCCTTTTTGAACAATATGTGTTTGATAAGTTATTTTTTCAGGCTGCTTTCCTCCTGTCAATTTCAACTTTTGACCAACATTAATTGTATTGCTTTTTAAATTATTAAAATATTTAATATCTTTCACAGCCACAAAATATTTTCCTGAAATTGAATACAAAGTTTCTCCTACCTCAACAATATGCACAGACGGCACTTGACTATGAATTGTTTTTTTATCTACTTTAGGAACGTAATTTTCTCCTAAAACCATATTGTCAAAGACATACAATTCATAGGTTTCAATTAAATTAATTAACTTTTTTGGGTAACGTGAATCTGTTGCATAACCTGCTTTTCTCAGTCCTTTTGCCCAAGAATTATAATCGTTTTGTGCAAAGGTAAACAACTTTGCATACCGTTTTTTATTTGCTAAAAACAAAGAATGATCTCTATACGAATTCGCATCATAATCATATTTTCTAAAGCATTCACCTTTTGCATCATCATCATGATACACTCGTTTTCCTGTCCATTTATGACATTTAATTCCAAAATGATTTTTAGATTTTTTAGTCAGTTCACTTTGTCCATATCTAGATTCTAACAAACCTTGAGCTAAGGTAATACTGGCAGGAATTTTATAAGCTTCCATTTCATTAATGGCTAGTTTGCTGAATTTTTTTATGTAATCAATTTTTACTTTATCTAGATTTTTTCCATAATATAAGTTAGTTATAAACTGATCATTATAAACCGTATTTGGAGATACAATTACTTGGTTTTGTGGCTTTGGAGTTTGAGTTTTGGAAATTTTAGTAGTCTTATTAGATGTTTTGGTCTCTTTTGCTCTATCAACTACATGTCTTGTATTGGTATGTGTACGTTTTGTATAATGTTGCTTCGATTTACAACTCATCAAAAACATAAAACCTATTAATATAAAAATACTCTTTTTCATTTTCTATAAATTTATTAATTCTAGACCTTTCTTTTTTAAACGGATATTCATGGCTTCAATACCTTGTAATCCTCCTGTGTGAACAGCTAATATTTTCGTTCCTTTTTTAAAATAATCTTTTTCTATTAAATCATTAATACCAAATAACATTTTACTGGTATAAATTGGATCTAATGCTAATCCATAATCTCTTTTAACCTTATTAATAAAACTCACCAAATCTTCATTTATCTTAGCAAAACCTCCAAAATGGTAATCATCTATAAGTTTCCAATTATTTTTATTTGCAATATACTTTTTTATTTCTTTATGATGAAAATTTCCTTTTAATGCTGGAAATCCTACTATTTTTTGATGTGCTTTAGCCGAATTAATTAACCCAGAAATCGTGCCACCTGTTCCTATTGCACTACAAATATAATGGAATTTATCGTCTTCATCCGTTAATATTTCTTCGCATCCTTTAATGGCTAGTTTGTTTGTTCCGCCTTCTGGAACTAAATAAAAATCTCCAAATTTATTTTTTAATTTTTCAATAAAACTAGGTTGATGCTTTTCTTTATAATCACTTCGGGAAACAAAATAAAACTGCATTCCTTGTTCTGAAGCAAATTTTAAAGATGGATTTGTAGTTAAAGTATGCTCTAAATTTACACCTAACTCCTCACCTCTTATCACGCCAATAGTTTGCATATTAAACAACTTTCCAGCATAAGCTGTGGCTACAATATGATTTGAATATGCTCCTCCAAAGGTTAAAATGGTTTTCTTCCCTTGTTTTTCAGCTTCAAAAAGATTGTATTTTAATTTTCTGAATTTATTTCCCGAAACGTGTTTATGTAATAAATCTTCTCTTTTTACATATACGAAAACTCCTTTTTTTTCAAATAAAAATTCAGTCTTACTGGTATTATTATCGTAAAGCATTTCTGAAATTATTTAGGATCTAACAGTACACCATCTAGCATTTCTAATTTCCTATCTGTCATATTTGCCAATTCTTGATTGTGGGTTATAATTACAAAAGTCTGATTGAACTTATCACGTAAAGTGAAAAATAATTCATGCAAATTCTTTGCAGAAACCGTATCTAAATTACCACTTGGTTCATCGGCAAAAATAACTTTAGGCTTATTAACTAAAGCTCTTGCTACGGCAACTCTTTGCTGCTCTCCACCAGATAATTCATTAGGTTTATGATGTATTCTATCTTCTAAGCCTAAAAAGTTTAATAATTCTTTGGCTCTTATTTCTGCTTCTTCTTTTGTTTTATGTGCAATAAATGCAGGAATACATACGTTTTCTAAAGCAGTAAATTCTGGCAATAATTGATGAAATTGAAATATAAAACCAATATTCTGATTTCTAAATTTAGACAATTCCGTATCATTGAAATTCAAAACATCTTCATTGTTTATAGTCAATAGTACGTCTTTCTCTTTGGCTGGTTTATCGAGCGTTCCTAATATTTGCAATAAGGTAGTTTTCCCTGCTCCAGACGGACCAACAATAGATACTACTTCGCCTTGTTTAATGTGCAAATCAACTCCTTTTAAGACTTCTAAATCGCCGTAAAATTTATGTATATTTTGTGCTTTTATCATAAATTAAAAAAACAAAAATAAACATCTTTAGTAAGCTATTCATTATTTTTTATGGTTTTCTGTTAATGACTGTAAATATTTTTTATAGATTACGCAGATTTTAGCCACAAATTACACTAATTTTACGGCGATTTAGATGGAATAACTGTATGTTTATTGAAACACTGATTTTACAGATGACACTGATTTTTGCAGATTTTAGCCACGAATTACACTAATTTTCACGGATTTATTGAATGGTAGAATTTTCACAGATTACTATGTTTTTCTATGTGTCTATGTGTTTTATTACCTAAAGATTAGGCTGTATTTTTCAAGAGAACTCCTGCTTATAAACCATCAATGCTGCTTTTAATATTTCAACAGAACGTACTAAATCCTCTTTTTTTAAAACATACGCAATACGTACTTGATTTTTTCCTGAACCTTCAGTTGAATAAAATCCGCTTGCTGGTGCAACCATTACTGTTTCCTTATGATCATTAAATTTTTCTAAAATCCATTGTGCAAAATGATCAGAATTTTTTATAGGCAATTCTGCTATACAATAAAATGCTCCTTTAGGCTTAGACACTTTCACACCTTCTATTTGTTGAAGTGATTCAATTAAAATATTTCGTCTATCTGTATATTCATCTAAAACATTGGTAAAATAGCTTTGAGGGGTTTCTAAAGCAGCTTCACTTGCTATGAGCGCATAAGTTGGTGGACTTAATCGTGCTTGTGCATATTTAATAACCGTACTTATAAGTGCTTTATTTTTAGAAACCACACAGCCAATTCTAGCACCACACATACTGTATCGTTTAGAAACGGAATCAATTAAAATAGCATGTTGTGCTAAATCTTCTTCTTGCATTACGGAATAATGTACTGCTCCATCATAAACAAATTCACGATAAACCTCATCTGCAATTAAAAAAATATCGTGTTTAAGCACTATCTCTTTTAATTTTTGAATTTCTTCTTTGGTGTATAAATATCCTGTTGGATTTCCAGGATTACAAATAATAATCGCTTTGGTTTTATCTGTAATTGCTTTTTCAAATTCGGTAATATCAGGCAAAGCAAAACCATTATCAATAGAAGAAATAATAGGTTTCACTTTTACTCCATTTGCAGTTGCAAAACCGTTATAATTAGCATAAAAAGGTTCTGGAATAATTATTTCATCTCCATAGTCTGTAATAGCACCAATGGTAAATAACAAAGCTTCAGAACCTCCTGTTGTAACCACAATATCATTTGCAGTAATATTAATTTGATGTTGTTTATAGTAATTCACTAATTTTTCTCTATAAACTTCTGAACCTTCAGAACGAGCATAAGACAACACGTGAATAGCTGCATTTTTAACAGCATCTAATGCTACTTGTGGTGTTTCAATATCTGGCTGACCAATATTTAGATGATATACTTTTACTCCTCTTTTTTTAGCATCTTCAGCAAATGGAACTAATTTTCTTATTGGTGATTGAGGCATTTTAACACCTTTATTAGATATCTTTGGCATAATTTGTTATTATTTAATAGTACAAATTTCCGAAAATTATAATTAAAATCATCACTTTTAACCTCTTTTTATTCTTGTTAAATTGTGTTAAAAAAATTGATGTAACTAATTTTTTACTTACCTTTATATTATACAACACAACTATATGTTCTTAAAAAAGTTTTATCTTATTATTCTAACTCTCTTTTTAAGTATTTCTAGCAAGGCACAAAATACGTTTAGCCTTATAAATCACCAAATAAAAGAAACTATACACTTTAAATTAGTTAATAATCTCATACTATTGCCACTTACCATAAACGGAAAAGAACTCACCTTTTTGGTAGATACAGGTGTTAAACAATCCATTCTTTTTAATGCTTCCGTGTCCGACTCCTTAGATTTAAAACAAGTAAAAAAAGTGCTTATTAGAGGTCTTGGAGAAGATGATGAGTTTAAAGCATTAGAATCTAAAAATAATTTATTACGTATTGGCAATGTGGTTTGTCCTGATTTTAAAGTTTTAATTATATTAGATAAAAGATTTGATTTTTCCGCTAGAATGGGCACTGATGTTAATGGAATTATTGGGAGCGAATTATTTAAAGATTTTATTGTTGAAGTAAATTATTCCAAAAAGAAGATTAGTTTTAATAATCCTAAAACCTATCGCTATAAAAAATGTAGAAAATGCGCTACATTACCTCTTAAATTTCACTATCAAAAACCTTATATCAACGGACAAATTAACACTACAAATGGAAAATCGTTTCCTGTAAAATTACTCGTTGACTCTGGTAGTGGAGATTCGCTTTGGCTTTTTGATAAAAGTCTTGAAAGCTATAACATTCCGTCTAAAAATTTTGATGACTTACTAGGAAAAGGGCTTGGAGGTGATATTTTTGGCAAAAGAAGTAAACTACAATCGTTTAACATTCACTCCTTTAAATTTAATGATTTGGTGGTTTCTCATCCCGATTCCTCCTCTGTAATTGGAAATAACATTCACTTTATGAGAAATGGATTAATTGGTTCCGAAATTCTTAAACGTTTTCACCTTATTTATGATTATCCGAATAAAAAAATCACACTAAAGAAAAATAGAAAGTTTTATAGTAATCCGTTTTCTTATAATAAAACAGGTATTGAAATTATCCATTACGGAAAAGTGTTAGTTAAAGAAGAAAAATCTAGAATACTTTTCGATAAAAACAGTTCAAATACAAAAGAAATTATTTCAACTTTTAGTTATTCTTTTAAAAATGCGTATCAGATTTCATTTATAAAAGCCAATTCTGTGGCAGATAAAATAGGTTTACAAAAAGATGATCTTATAAGTAGTATAAACGGTGTTGATGCTTATAATTTTACCCTTCAACAAATTATTCAAAAATTTTCTGATAAAGCAGGTAAGAATATTCATTTAAAAATTAGTAGAAACGGATTGTTTTATCATTTTTATTTTACTCTAGAAGAAATGCTATAACACCAATTCTATTTCAAAATGCGCTAAATAAATTTAAACTATTTTTTTGTTTTACAATCTTCAAATTTCAAGCATAGCAATAGCTATGGTTTAAATTTTAAGTGCAGTAAAGCGGGAAAAGATAAATAATTTATAGCGTATTTTAATGTTGAATTGGTATAATAATACAAAATAAAAAAGAGTATTCTCTCAAAAACACAAAGATTCCTTGCGAACAAATTAACACTAAAATAAAATGAAAACCATTGTTAATAATTCAACTAAAAATATTTCATTTTTGTTTCTTACTCACTCTTGGTTTTGTAACTTTGTAACCTAAATATAATCATTATGCCAGTTACTTTACAATTAGAAAAATTTGCAACTCAAGTAAGACGTGATATCGTTAGAATGGTTCATGCTGTTCAATCTGGACATCCTGGAGGTTCTCTTGGTGCTACCGAATTTTTAACAGTTTTATATCAGGAAATTATGAATTACTCTACCGATTTTAACATGGAAGGTAAAGATGAAGATTTATTTTTCTTATCTAATGGTCATATTTCACCTGTTTGGTATAGTGTTTTGGCTAGAAGTGGATTTTTTCCTGTAAAAGAATTGGCTACGTTTAGAAAATTAGGTACTCGTTTACAAGGTCATCCAACTACACATGATGGTTTACCAGGAATTAGAATGTCTGCTGGTTCGTTAGGACAAGGATTATCGGTTGCTATTGGTGCTGCTTTGGCAAAAAAGATGAATAATGACGTACATTTTGTTTATACTTTACATGGTGATGGCGAATTGCAAGAAGGGCAAAATTGGGAAGCAATTATGTATGCAAGTGCAAATAAAGTGGATAATTTAATTGCAACGGTTGATTACAACAAAGCGCAAATTGATGGCTCTACTGATGAAGTTTTAACTTTAGGAAATCTAAAAGCAAAATTTGAAGCTTTTGATTGGCTA
>Ga0256840_1002811_pt1 | contig 14903 bp, 12 predicted proteins | sample 355202metaG_FD_185969 | JGI IMG/M metagenome (GOLD analysis project Ga0256840, IMG submission 185969) | Hydrothermal vent microbial communities from Mid Atlantic Ridge, Atlantic Ocean - 355-202 | ecosystem: Environmental > Aquatic > Marine > Hydrothermal vents | place: Atlantic Ocean: Mid...
AGACAACAGCTAATGGGAAAAGTGTCCTATTTGTCGGTACAAAAAAACAGGCCAGTGAATCAATTTACGAGGAAGCCAACCGTGCCGAAGAGTATTATGTTCAGAACAGGTGGCTTGGAGGAATGCTGACAAATTTTCAGACAATTAAAAAAACAATTGATCGTTTTGATTATCTTAACACCATTGAAAATGACGGTACTATAGAGAACTACCCCAAAAAAGAACGTCTTAAAATGGCAAAAGAAAAAATAAAACTTGAGTCTGATATTGGCGGAATCAGTAAAATGAAGTCCCTTCCGGGTGCCATTTTTGTGATTGACCCGAAAAATGAGGCCATTGCCGTTCGTGAAGGCAAAAGGCTTGGTATACCTATTATCGCTATTGTTGATACAAATTGCGACCCGGATGATATAGATTATGTTATTCCTGGAAACGATGATGCAATCAGGTCTATCCGTCTTTTTTCATCAAAAATCGCAGATGCGTGTATTGAAGGGCGGGAACGTTTTGAAGAAAAACAGCAGGCCGGTTCTGATAAGGAAGAAATATCGGAAAGACCGGAAGAAAGAATGTCGCCATCGGTTTCAGCGGGTAAAGCATCTGCAGGTATTGAAAGGACAATTGTATCTGACGGTTCCGATGGTCCTGTAGTTGAAAAAATAAGAAGAAAGATAGCCTCAGTTGAATAAGGACTGCGTAACAATAAGGAGTATGAGAAATGGCTGAAATAACAGCATTAATGGTAAAAGAACTTCGCGGTGCCACAGGTTCGGGAATTATGGATTGCAAAAGAGCTCTTGCTGAAACGGATGGAGATATGAGTAAAGCTCTTGACTTTTTAAGAAAAAAAGGGTTGGCAAAAGCTGAAAAGAGAGCTGGAAGGGCAACTTCCGAGGGTGTTATTTATTCTTATATTCATACGGGAGGCAAACTCGGTGTTCTTGTTGAGATAAATTGTGAATCTGATTTTGTTGCAAAAAATGATGATTTTCTTGATTTTGCCAAAAATATTGCCATGCATATTGCAGCAGCAAATCCGGCGGGACTTAATCCTGAAGACATACCTGAAGAGGTTGTTAATAAGGAGAGAGAGATCTATCGTTCCCAAGCTTTAGAGCAGGGTAAACCGAAAAATATCATAGATAAGATTGTTGAAGGTCAGGTTCAGAAATTTTTTAAGGATTCATGTCTGTTGAGCCAGGCTTACATCAGGGATCCCAAGAAAAACATCAGAGATATAACAACCGAGGCAATTGCAAAAATAGGTGAAAATATTCAGATAAAAAGATTTGTACGTTTTCAATTAGGAGAATAAAGCGTTGAATACCAGCAGGAGGCCTGAATTTAAGAGAGTTATGATCAAGCTCAGCGGTGAAGCTCTTATGGGTAATCAAGGCTTTGGCATAGAACCTGAAATGATCAAATATGTTGCCGCAGAAGTGGCAGAAATTCAAAAAATGGGAGTACAGGTCTCCATAGTTGTCGGAGGCGGTAATATTTTCAGAGGAATTGCAGGAAGCTCTGCAGGGATGGACCGGGCAGCAGCCGATAATATGGGAATGCTTGCTACGGTGATCAACAGCCTTGCACTGTCGGATGCCATGGAACAATACGGAGTATCAACTCGGGTTCAGTCGGCTATTTCCATGAATGAAATCGCAGAACCTTTTATCCGCAGAAAGGCAGAGAGGCATTTGGATAAGGGCAGGGCTGTTATTTTTGCTGCAGGAACAGGCAATCCCTATTTTACAACAGATACTGCCGCAGTCCTCAGAGCACAGGAAATTCATGCAGAAATCTTGTTTAAAGCAACCCAGGTTGACGGTGTTTATAATAAAGACCCCTCTGCACATAAACATGCTGCTTTTATTAAAAAAATTTCATATATGGAGGTCATTGAGCAGCAGCTCCACGTTATGGATATGACGGCTATTTCCCTTGCAATGGATAATGGTCTTCCCCTTCATATATTTAATCTCCATACAAAGGGGAATATCGCCAAGGCTGTGTGCGGTGAGGCAATAGGTACCAGAATTTACTAAAGGGGCCATGTTTTTTTATATGTGACATGCTGATTGGCATTTACCATGATAATTTGACATATCCCCATAAATTTGAAGGTGTGACTCTTATGATAAAAACAATTTACCAGGAAACAAAGGAAAGAATGGAGAAATCTGTCCAGGCTCTTGAAAAAGATATGGGCAGAGTTCGTACAGGCAGAGCCTCTCTGTCAATACTTGATCCGGTAAAAGTTGATTACTATGGAACTTTAACCCCTTTGAGCCAGATGGCATCAATCGCTGTTCCCGAGAGTAGGCTTATTACTGTGCAACCCTGGGATATCAGTGCAATCAAAGAGGTTGAAAAAGGTATCCTAAAGGCGAATCTCGGGCTGACTCCGGTAAGTGATGGAAAAATTATCAGAATTTCAATTCCTCCACTCACAGAGGAAAGAAGAAAGGAAATAGCAAAAAAAGCACATCAGACATGTGAAGATTTTAAAGTTGCCCTGAGAAATATAAGAAGGGATTCAAATGATGAACTGAAATCTCTGCAAAAAGATGGTGATATTTCGGAGGATGATAATTTTAAGGCACAAAAACAGGTTCAGGAAATTACAGACGAGTATATCCGGAAAATAGATGAAATTTTTGCCGCTAAGGAGAAAGAGATTCTTGAAATCTGATATGGTGGTGTGCAGACACGCTGCTTTAAACTACGGTCTTGATCCTGATAAACTGCCTTTTCATGTTGCATTGATTATGGACGGCAATGGAAGGTGGGCAAAGAAACAATTAATGAACCGTGTGAAAGGCCACGAAAAAGGCTCTGAAACCGTAAGATCAATCGTTACCTTATCGAGAGAAATTGGAATCGGATTTTTGACTCTTTATGCCTTTTCTACTGAAAATTGGGAAAGGCCTAAAATGGAAGTTGTGGCTTTAATGGGCCTATTGAAAAAATTCATAATATCAGAACGTGATACCTTTGCAGAAAATGAGATTCGGCTTAATATCATAGGGCAAAAACATAGGCTACCTGAAGATGTTGTTAAAGAAATTGATATAACCATGGATCAAACCATAAACAATGATAAAATGGTGTTAAATCTTGCTTTAAGCTATGGGGGCAGGGAAGAAATTACAAGGGCTGCAAAAATACTGGCAAAAAGAGCAGTGGAACAAAATATTTCCTGGGAAGATATTAATGAGGAGGTTTTTGCAGCACACCTTTACACGGGGAATATGCCTGATCCAGATATATTGATACGTACCAGTGGCGAAATGAGGCTGAGCAATTTTTTGCTGTGGCAGGTAGCCTATGCTGAAATCTTTATTACAGATACACTCTGGCCGGATTTTTCAAAACAGGAGTTTATAACTATAATCAGGGATTATCAGTCCCGTGAGCGCAGGTTCGGAAAAGTAGTATGCTATTCAAGCGATGGATCACAGCAATAGTCCTCATACCGTTTCTTCTTCTGATTCTGCTCAAGGGCAGTGCTCTTGCTTTTTCGTTTTTGATGATTGCAATTATACTTGTATCCATGCAGGAATATTTTACCATTGTTTCACCTTCTGACTTTTTTTTATGCTCCTGTGAAAAGATGTCATCAGATTTATCTATAACAAGTTCTCCATTAGACGGCTCATCTGAAATAGACGGCTCATCTGAAACAAGTTTTTTATCGGACTTATCTAATACGTATGAAAAGAATACCTTTTTTAACCCGGCATCTTCATCTAATTGCACAATTCCATTAAAAATTAAATTTTGTGGTTACGCTACGTCATTTTTGATCATAGCAGCTGCCTACTCAGACTCTGCTGCAATGGTTGTTTTAATTATTGCCTTAAATATTGTAGCAGTTTTTACAATTGTTATTGCAGATTTTACTTTAGATTCAAACCTGCTCGATGCAGTGGCAAAAGAAATCCAGGGGGTTGTTTATATCCCTGTTTTTCTTTGTTTTCTTGTTTTTATCAGAAATTCCCAGGATGGAGCGACATGGATTATATGGCTATGGTTTATTATTGCGGCAAGCGATACAGGCGCTTATTATTGCGGAACCTATCTCGGTAAAAAGCCCCTTGCCCCGCAAATCAGCCCCCATAAAACCATGGAGGGTTCGGTAGGGGGCATTGCAGCAGCTGTTGCTACAGGTTCCATTTTCGGTTTGATTTATTTTCCAGCTTTACCTTTTTCTGTGTTATTTCTTTTTGCATTCACTGCTGCTGCAGCAGGTCAGATGGGAGATCTTTTTGAATCAGCCCTTAAAAGAGCGGGGCATATTAAAGATTCAGGTACAATTTTACCTGGCCACGGAGGTATTCTTGACAGAATAGACGGGTTAATTTTTGCCGCTCCTGTTGCTTTTATATTTCAATGGGTCATTATAAATTTATAGGCATGAATCTTATATGAAAAAAATTTCTATTCTCGGATCAACGGGTTCCATTGGAAAAAGTGCCTTGGATATTGTTGGTATGCATCATGACAAACTCAATGTTGTTGCACTTACAGGGGGAAAAAATATTGTCCTTCTCGCAGATCAGATCAGAAAATTTGGCCCTGAAGTCGCTGTTGTAATCAATGAAGATAGTGCAGATAAGCTCAAGGTCCTGTTAAAAAATGATAAGATGCCTGAAATCCTGTATGGACCCGAAGGATATGCCGCAGCCGCAGCCCTTGACCAGGCCGATATAGTCCTTTTGGCCATTGTCGGAGCAGCAGGGCTTTTACCCGCTCTTGCAGCCATAAATGCGGGCAAGACACTTGCCCTCGCAAATAAGGAAACCCTTGTCATGGCAGGGGAACTCGTCATGGCAGGGGCAAAAGAGCACAATGCTGCTGTTTATCCTGTGGACAGTGAACACAGTGCTATATTTCAGTGTCTTGAAGGAAACAGAAGATGTGATATAAACAAAATTTTTCTCACCGCCTCCGGTGGCCCTTTCAGAAAAATACCATTTAAAGAATTTAAAAATATTTTACCTGAACATGCTTTAAATCATCCCACATGGAATATGGGAAACAAGATAACAATCGATTCTGCCACCATGATGAACAAGGGATTTGAAATTATTGAGGCTGTTCATCTTTTTGGTCTGTCCTGTTCTGATATTGAGGTTCTTGTCCACCCCGAGAGTATCGTCCATTCCATGGTGGGATTCAAAGATGGAACTGTCATGGCTCAAATGGGGATTCCAGATATGAAAATGGCTATTTCCTATGCTCTTTTATGGCCTGAACGTCTTGATCTCGGACTAAAACTTCCCGATTTCACGTTAATAAATGGGCTTTATTTTGAAAAACCTGATACAATAAAATTTCCGTGCCTTGAATTTGCAGTTGAGGCGTGCAAAGAAGGTGGTACACTGCCCTGTGTAATGAACGCTGCCAATGAGATTGCAGTAAATGCTTTTTTAGAATTAAAAATAAATTTTCCAGGTATTTTCAGGGTTATTGAAAAATGCATGACCATTCATAAAAGGGTTAAAACCCCTGCTCTTTCCGATATTCTCGAGGCTGATGCCTGGGCAAGGCAGGAAGCCGAGGCTTTGATTCCGGGTATTAAGAAGCTTAATACTTTCATATGATGGCCACGAGTCGATTTGGATTTACTCCGGATCTGTCCAAAAAATAAAAATGAGGTGCTAAAAATAAGAATATGGGTCATTCAATACTGGCATTTGTGGTTGTTCTTGGAATTTTGATTTTTTTTCATGAATTCGGTCATTTTGTTGTTGCAAGATTATGCGGTGTGGGAGTTGAAACATTTTCCCTTGGATTCGGTCATAAAATTTACAAAAAGAAAATAGGTTTTACAGAGTATTGTCTTTCTGCCATTCCACTTGGAGGCTACGTTAAAATGGTGGGGGAAGAGCCGGGAAGTTTAATAAAAAAAGAAGATATACAGAGGTCATTCACACATAAAAAATTATACCAGAAAATGCTCATTGTTGCTGCAGGTCCTTTATTTAATTTCCTATTGGCCATTATAATTTTTTACGTGATATTCCAAGTCTCAGGAATCTATCTTGTCAAGCCTGTTGTGGGCGAAGTAGGTAAGAACAGCCCTGCTCTGAAATCTGGAATCCAGAAAGGTGATATAATAAAAGAAATTCGTAATACCCCTATTTCATCCTGGAATGACATGGTTGGTCTTATAGGCCAAAGCAAGGGCAACCCAATTACTGTGTTAATTGTCCGCAACGGCAGAAGACTTGCCGTCACGATCAGGCCTGAACCGAAAAAAATCAAAGATATATTTGGTGAAGAGGTTACTCGGTACATGATAGGGATTGCATCATCAGGTGACGTGTATCATGAACGCCTTAACCCATTCCAGGCCATGGGAGCAAGCCTTGAAAAAACATGGGATTTTATTGATTTAACCTTTTTGTCAATTGCCAAGATCATCAATGGGAGCATCTCTTCCAAAACTCTTGGCGGTCCTATTCTAATTGCCGAGATGGCGGGAAAAGAAGCTGAAGCAGGCGCTGCAAATTTTACTTTTTTCATTGCCATGCTCAGTATCAATCTCGGCATTATTAATCTTTTTCCAATTCCTGTATTGGATGGCGGGCATCTTTTCTTTTTTGCCATTGAGGCTGTTACAGGAAAACCTGTGAGTGATAAGGTGCATGAAAAGGCAAATCAGATTGGTATAGCCCTTATTGTTGCTCTTATGATTTTTGTTTTTTATAATGATATTATGAGATATAAAGACGGTATAATTTCCATGATACAATAAAAATTAAGGGGTTTATGAACTCTGGCAAAATTCTGTCGGGTTTCACAATACTGCCTTTGATTACAAATGGTGAATTCTATGATTGCCTGCATTGAAATAGCTTTAAAATCTGAACTTGTTGATGCTGAAGCGGAAAGTCTGAAAAAAAAGGCCCTTGATTATTTTAATATCAAGATCGATACTGCACGAAGCATAAATCTTCTTACCCTTGAAGCTGACCTCGATAATGACCGGTTAAGTGTGATTCAAAACGAAATTTTAACCAATCCGGTAATACAAATTTCTTCGTTAAGACGACCCCTTTTAATTGATTTTCAATGGTGTATATGGATAGGATTGCGGCCCGGGGTTCGTGATAATCCTGCAAGTACGGCACTGGAAGCAATTGAAGATATTTTAAAACTGAAATTTAAGCCGGGTGAAGGAATTTACACTTCAAAACGTTATTGTCTCACAGGAAAAAATCTTGTTCGTGCCGATATTGAAAAAATAGCAGGAGAACTTTTATCCAATCCCATTATTCAGCAATGGAAAGTCTTTTCAAAAAAGGAATGGGATTCCGATACAGGAGTGGGAAAGGAAGTTCCAAAGGTGTTTTTGAATCATGATCCTGAATTTAAGGAAATTTCCATTGATTCAGATGAAATTCTTCGAAAAATCAGTGATCAGCGTAATCTTGCCCTGAACCCCCGGGATATTACCGTAATACGCAGTTATTTTCTTGATACAGATGTTCAACAATCAAGATGGGAAAAGGCAGGTTTAACAAAACCCACGGATATTGAACTTGAATATATTTCCCAGGCAAGAAGTGATCATTGCAATCATAATACATTCAGGGGCCTTTTCAGGTACAAGGATGCTTTAACAGATGAAGAGATTATTGAAAAAAATCTTTTTAATACCTATATTAAACAGCCCACCTTGAAATTGAAAGATGAAAAGAACTGGGTTGTCTCTGTTTTATGGGATAACGCCGGTGTGGGCAGATTTGATGACAACAACAACTATGTTATAACGGGAGAAACCCATAATTCTCCTTCAAATATGGAAGCCTATGGCGGGGCAATCACAGGTATTGTAGGGGTTTATAGGGACCCCATGGGAACAGGTATTGGCTCAAGACTGATCATGGGAAGTTATGGATTCTGTGTGGGGGAGCTGGATTATAAAGGTCACTTAAAAGCAAATCTTTCTCCGAGACGTCTCCTTGACGGAGTTATAGAAGGTGTTAAGGATGGCGGAAACAAAAGTGGTGTACCAACAAGTTTCGGTCAGACATTGTTCAACTCCGGCTATATGGGGAAAAGTCTTGTATTTGTTACAGCTATTGGAATAATGCCAAAAAAGGTGAATAACAAAAAAAGCCATGAGAAAAGAACCTCTCCCGGCGAATTCATAGTCATGAGCGGGGGCAGGGTCGGAAAGGATGGAATACACGGAGTCACAGCTTCTTCGGAGGTTTTATCCGAAAATACCCCAGCGGGCCATGTCCAGATAGGTGACCCTTACACCCAGAAAAAAATGCACGATTTTCTTCTCATGGCAAGGGACGAAGGCCTGTATGAATTTATTACGGATAATGGAGGAGGAGGCCTTTCATCATCTGTTGGAGAGTCCGCCATGATTAGCAATGGATGCGAAGTATGGTTGGATAAGGTCCCTTTAAAATACGAGGGCCTTGACATGTGGGAAATCTGGATCTCCGAGTCCCAGGAGCGCATGACAATTTCAGTTAAACCTGAAAAGATTGACAGGTTCATGGAATTATCCGAGGAACATGCAGTTGAAAGCACTGTTATCGGGAAATACACAGATACTGGAAAACTTCATATAAAATACAATGGAAAAACCTGTGCCTATGTGGATATAGATTTCCTTGATACGGGTTTTCCGCAATGGGAATTTGATGCTGTATGGGTCCCTCCAGAATTACGGGGATTAACCGAACCAGTTTTTGGGGAGCCTGAAGATTATGAAATACTTATATGTGACATGCTTGCAAGACCCAATATTTGCTCCAAGGAGTGGATAACACGGCAGTACGATCATGAGGTTCAGGGCGGCAGTGTTATAAAACCCCTGTGTGGCATAAAAAACAATGTTCCCTCCGATGCTTGTGTTATCCGTCCTGTTCTTGAATCAAAAAAAGGACTTGTATTTTCACAGTCCCTTTTTCCATGGTATTCAAAAATAGATGCTTTTCATATGATGACATGCACCATTGATGATGCTGTAAGGCGTGTTCTATCTGTGGGTGGAAACATTGAAACCATTGGAGGCGTTGATAATTTCTGCTGGCCTGACATCCAGTTTGATCCCAAAAAAAATCCTGATGGTAAATTCAAAGCGGCTCAGCTTGTACGGGCATGCAGAGCATTGAAAAAGGCATGCCTTGCATATGAAATTCCATTGCTTTCAGGAAAGGACAGCATGTATGTGGATGGTTACCTACAGGGAAAATATAAAGAAGCTATTAAAATATCAGCTCTTGAAACCATTCAGTTTTCAGTTGTTTCAGTAATTGACGATGTGGCAAAATGCGTTTCCTGTGATGCAAAAATCCTCGGTGATCTTGTTTATATTCTTGGGTTTACATTAAATGAGCTTGGCGCATCAGAGTACTATGAACTTATGGGGGAAACAGGTCTTAATGTTCCCGAGGTAAAGTTTAACAAGTTTAAAATTATCTATAAAGCTCTGGAAAAAGCCATACAAAATGAGATTATAGTCTCTGCAAGAGCTGTATCAAGGGGTGGGCTTGGAATTCATCTTGCCATGGTTGCCATTGCAGGAGGCATGGGTATTGAGTGTGATCTTGCAAAGATTCCCTTTAATAATGAAAAAGGAGAATTAAGAGATGATATTCTTCTTTTTTCTGAATCTCCTGGAAGATTTATTATTACAATTGCACCGGAGAACAGGGAAATTTTTGAAAAATTATTTAAGGGTCTTCCATGTTCTTTTGCTGGAAAGATCACAGACCGGGATACAAATCTGATTATAAAAGGACTTAAAGGAAACACAATCATTGATCTTCCTGTCTCAGGCCTTGAAAAAATATGGGCAGAGCCTTTGTCACACTTATGAGCAACTGATATTTTAAATTTGTGGTGTTTAAATATGGTCAGTCTGAAACAAAATAAAACGTGATGAATAAAGTGCAGTGAATAAACGGAAAGACAAGCCATGAAAAAAATTAAAGTACTTATTTTAACTGGATTTGGGTTGAACTGTGATCTGGAAACAGCCCACGCCTTTGAGCTTGCGGGAGCAGATGCCGTAAAAGTTCATATAAATGCCTTAATCAACGGCAAACAAAGTCTTGATAATTTTCAAATTCTTGTTCTTGGTGGAGGTTTCAGCTGGGGGGATGATCACGGAGCAGGAGTGTTAGAAGCTTTAAAACTGAAAAATCATATGGGTAATGATATCCTTTCATTCATCGAAAAGGGAAAACTTGTCATCGGTATATGCAATGGTTTTCAGACTCTTGTCAATCTGGGACTTCTACCAGGCTTAAATAATGACTATAGAGCAAGATCCGTGGCATTGACATGGAACGACTGCGGAAATTTCAGGGATCAATGGGTTAATCTTGCAGTCAATAAAAAAAGCCCGTGTGTTTTTACAAAAAATATGGATTTCGCAGACCTTCCCGTAAGACACGGAGAAGGTAAATTTATTGCAGATTCCACTATTATTGACCAGCTTATCTCAAATAACCAGGTGGTATTGAGATATGCAGATTACAGTGGCCAGAAAGCTGAAGGGGAATTTCCCCTAAATCCTAACGGATCAATGGAGGATATTGCAGGAATTTGCGATCCCTCGGGTCGGATATTTGGCCTTATGCCCCATCCTGAAGCTTTTAATCATTTTACGAATCATCCTTTGTGGACAAGAAACAGAGAGGTATTAAAAAGGCAGGGCAAAACAATAGACACCGCTATAACTCCCGGTATCGAAATTTTTAAAAACGGGGTGGATTATATGGCTTCAAGGTAAAAATATATTTAGAATTTTGAGGACCCTTTATTGAAAACTCGCCGAAATAAAAGATTACCCTCTGCCAAGCATTCAGAACGGATAGCCTCGGTTAAAAAAGTTTTATATGTCAAGCTTAAAGTGCTATCGCATCAATTGACTCAATGGGCTGCCGCTTTATTTCAGATCTAATATATTCCTACTGTCTTATTGTTATTTCGCGACCTTTGCATAACACTTTTTTTCGTCTGATTTCTACGGCAGGCTTAAATTTTAAGTCTCAAAATACTCGATATATTCTTGCATTTAAAGTTTTCGTTTTCCTTGGACTCGAACGGAATATTTTACAAAATTTCAGTCCACGGGAAATGCAGGCTTTAAATGTCTTGAATATTAGAATAGCGGGTTATCATGCTCCGGTCATGACGGGTTATATAAAACTTCTGCCATATATCTTTAATTATAAGCGTTGGCTTAGGAACATTCACAAAATAACTTGGACAAATTAATGTCTTTTTCCCCGTCTTCTGCGTTACTCGTTGGGTACATAGCCTGCTATGCTCCCGCCTCGTGCCTTGAATATGGAAAAAAATCCTATTAATTTTTGTTCAACTTATTTCGCTCTCGTTCCTTACCGCCTTTTACCCATTTTTTTCAGAATCTTTAATTCTTTGAAGTCGATTGAAAGGCACCAGATAGGCTTCATGGCTGTTAGTACAGAGTAGTTAAAACACGATTAAACAACACAATTTTACGGTAAACTGAATTTAACAAAATCGATCTTGACATAAAATTCACTTTGTTTAATAACAAACTCATAAACAAAACAGAATTGAGGAATAAAACTTATGGGAAAAGACAAAAAGGTATCAGTATATAATCTTGCAAAAAATAAGAGTTTTTTAAAATCAATCATACTAATAACGATTGTTTTTATAATTTTCCCATTATTGTTTTCACAGACCACTGCAGGAGCAGGAGATCTTAAGGCTGTTATTAAAGCCGGGAAATTACGTCATCTCGGAATCTACTATGCCAATTTCGTAAAAAAAAATAACACTGGTCTTGACGTGGAATTAATGCAGATGTTTGCAGAGTATCTTGGCGTTAAATATGAATTTGTTGAATCAAACTGGACGGACATTCTTTCAGATCTTCTCGGAAAGAATGTCAAACCCGTGGGAGATGATAATGTTGTATTGTCAGGGAAAAGACCTGTAAAAGGCGATGTTATTGCAACGGGATTTACCATTCTGCCGTGGCGCAGAAAAACTGTTGATTTTTCAAAAATGACTTTTCCTACTGGAATCTGGCTTATCGCTGATGCAAGTCTGCCTGTAAAACCCATAACTCCGACGGGAAATATTCAAGAAGATATACAGGCTACAAAAAATTTGTTAAAGGGTATAAGCGTTCTTGTATTAAAAGGCAGTTGTCTTGATCCCGGCATATATGGTCTGAATAAAACAGGGGCAAAGATTAAACTGTTTCCACCAGACCATAATTTAAAAGAAATGATACCCTCTGTTATGGCGGGTGTAGTTGATACAACTATCATGGATGTTCCTGTAGCCCTTATTGCCCTTCAGAGATGGCCGGGAGAGATAAAGGTAATAGGACCTGTCTCACCAAAGCAGAAGATGGCGTGCGCTTTTCCCAAAACTTCTCCTAATCTGCGCAGGAAATTTAATAAATTTTTAGATCAATGTAAAGTTGATGGCAGATATAAACACTTAGTAAACAAATATTATCCGTCTGTATTTATTTATTACCCACATTTTTTAAAGAATTAAATAATAGAATTATTATTCTGATATATTATGCATTTACGGGTTCCTCCATGGCTTACCATAATGAGTAAGCCTCTTATGTCAATATTGGCGGTATGTCTTATCCTGCTTGTCTACATGGGCTTTTTACTGACAACCAATTATAAGAATCAAGTGGCTCTGCACCAATCCTGTCTTAAAACTTTTAAATTGGATATGGGAAAGCGCGGGGCATCAATTGAATATTTTTTTTCAGAGAGAAAATATGATTTAGTACATCTTGCAAGCTCCCATGAAATATCCGGCTATTTTATGAACAAATCCTTTGGAATGTCGGAAAATTACGGGCTCAAATTGAGTTTTTTTCTAATAAAAAAGCTTTTGAAAAATATAATTTTAAGTAAATTAATCCATGGCAGGGAAATATATAAACGTTTTATGATGGTGGACAATAATGGACACTGCCTCGTTGACACATTCGGTGGGCATATAGACTACCATAATTTTTTTTATAAAAAGTTTTTATCAGATAACCAGAAAACACCTGAAATTTTTGTTAAGAAAATAAATGGAAAACTTGAAATAATGATGGCTGTCCCGTGCTTTTATAAAAATAAACTTTCAGGGGAACTTGTAGCAATATTGAATTTATCATCATTTGCAATTAATTTTATTAATTTCCCCCACAGCTTCTCAACTGAGGGCTTTGAACTTATCACCAGAGATGGAAAATATCTCTACGGCAATTATGGTAAAATCTCTGACTTTGCATATAAATTCCGATTTAATATTCCTGTTGAAAAACGCTTAACAAAAAAAACATTGCCAGGGTTATTGTCTGTGCACGAATATTCAAAAATTTTGGTTGCAGTTCAGCCCATCGATAATGCTCCGCTTGATCTTATTGGATGGATTGACAAAAATCTTGTATTAGGGTCATTTGAACCATGGAAATTATTCGCTGTAACAGGAATAATTGCAATAATTATATTGGTAAGTCTTGGTATAATTATACGGATTAATATCGAAAACATGATTTTACAGACAAGGTTTAATGAGGCTGAAAAGCAGCATAAACTGATAACAGAAAAAAATAGGCAACTGAAAAGTGAAATAATAAAACGTTATAAAGCAGAAAAGGATCTTGAAGAACAGCGCACTCTTCGTATTCGTTCGGACAGACTCCGTTCCTTAGGAGAAATGGCTGCAGGGATGGCCCACGAACTAAATCAACCCCTTATGGGTGTGAGGGGAATGTCAGAGCTTATATTGCTTGGCATTAACAAAAAAGATTCCATCTCACTGGAAAAAATTCAAAGACATGCGAAAATCATCATGGAACAGTCAGATAGGATGGTGCACATTATAAAGCATGTACGTTTGTTTGCCAGGGAAGCCGGGAGTATTGAAAAATCAATTGAAGATTTGAATGAAGTTGTTAATTCTGGGATGAGTCTTCTTCAGGCACAGTTCAAATCCCATGGAATTGCACTGGAAATCAGCTTTTCGCCTACCCCTGTTTTTGTTTTTATAAACCCATTTTCGCTTGAAGAGGTAATTTTAAATCTGTTGGGGAATGCAAGGGATGCTGTGGAGGAGAAAAAGAAAATATCTGTAAAACTTGACTATACCCCTGTAGTCAGTATATCAACATGGTATAGCAATGGAGATAAGGCAATGGCATATCTTGAAATCAAAGACAATGGAACTGGTATATCCAAAGATATAAGTCCAAAAATCTTTGATCCTTTTTTTACAACCAAGGCTTCTGATAAAGGAACAGGCCTGGGCTTATCCATCACAAAATCCATAATAGAAGAGTTTAACGGAGAGATCACTTTAAACTCAAAAGAGGGAAAAGGAAGCATATTTACAATAAATTTTCCCATTTATATTATGGAAAAAACATATAAAGGAAATAAATGCATTGAGGATATTAATAATTGATGACGAAGAAATAATATGCAACACTTTAAATGATATTTTTGACTTCATGGGACATACGGCAACGTGTGTTGATAACGGGTTTTACGGACTTAAAGAAATTGAAAATTCTGATTATGATGCAGCATTTGTGGATATCAAAATGCCTGGTATGGATGGAATTGATTTTTTGCAACGCATGAAAGAAATGAGTACTGCAAAGCCTGTACCTGTATTTATCATGACAGGCCACGGCGATGAAAATACCCGGGATGAGGCGATAATTGCCGGTGCATCAGGTTTTTTATGTAAACCTTTCGGTTACACTGAGCTTCAAGAAATAACAGATAAAATAATGGAATCTGAGTATAGTGGACCCTAATGTCAAGACAGTTTTTCATTCAATTTAAGCGTCATTTTCCATTCTTGTGCATGTTCATCATTCCGGATTACAATTCGACGTC
>Ga0256840_1002812_pt1 | contig 14900 bp, 12 predicted proteins | sample 355202metaG_FD_185969 | JGI IMG/M metagenome (GOLD analysis project Ga0256840, IMG submission 185969) | Hydrothermal vent microbial communities from Mid Atlantic Ridge, Atlantic Ocean - 355-202 | ecosystem: Environmental > Aquatic > Marine > Hydrothermal vents | place: Atlantic Ocean: Mid...
CGCTCAGAGCGGACTGGGATACCTATATCTGCAGGGGCGCGGAGTGAAAAAAGATATGCAAAAAGCACTCTTTTGGTTCATGAAAGCTGCACAAAAAAATCTTCCCTGGGCCCAGCACAACCTCGCTTTCATGTATGAAAACGGTATTGGAACCGAAAGATCCTGCAAAGAGGCGATAAAGTGGTACGAAAATGCGGTAAAGGAGGAGTATACACCCTCCATGGTAAGTCTAGCGCTCCTCTACAGAGATGGAAAGTGCGGTATCTCAAATGGTAAAAAAGTGCTCGACCTGCTCACCCGTGCCGCAGAGTTGGAAGATCCGGCTGCTCCATCTATATTGGGGCAGATCTACGAAGAAGGAAAATTGACTAAAAGAGATTACGAGAAAGCTGCCGTATGGTACGAAAAGGGTGCAATAAATGGCGATCCTCAGGCTCAATACAACCTAGGTTTTCTCTACTACAACGGCCTTGGGGTCCCAAAAGATATGGCCAAAGCGAGATTTTGGATGGAGAAAGCGAAAGAGAATGGATTGAAGATACCGTTGGCACTATAAGTTATCATATGATATTCTGTAAAATATCACACAATCTGAGAGGGGGCCGAAATGAGAAATCTTATAGTCTGTGCAGACGGCACTTGGAATACGCCCGAGCAGCGCGAAAACGACATACCGGTACCTACAAACGTAGTGAAGATCTTCAATTGTCTCTCAAAAAAAGATAGCGAAGGAGCAGATCAGCTACGATACTACCACCCGGGAGTCGGAGCGGACGGTACATGGTGGGAGAAGCTTGCGGGAGGAGCTTTCGGAGTAGGTTTGAGCAAAAACATCCGAAGTGCCTACAAGTGGCTCTGCTGCAACTACACTCCGGGTGATAGGATCTTTCTTTTCGGCTTCAGCCGCGGAGCCTACACGGTAAGAAGTCTTGCAGGGATGATAGGAAGATGCGGCCTTCTCGATCTTGAAGGGTTAAACGACGACGAGCTCTGGAGCCGAGTGAAAATCGCTTACGATAAGGGGTACAGAAAAAGAAAAAGCAGAGATGAGTGGGGCAAAAAGTAGAAATTTCACAAAGAAGAGAAGCTCAAGTGCGAAGATGGAACCACAAAAAAAGCGGTTCCTATCTATTTCCTCGGGGTGTGGGATACGGTAGGAGCCCTGGGTATTCCAAACAATCTGGCCATCTTGAATCTTTTAGACAATATCAAAAGATACGCCTTTCATGACACGGAACTTGGGTGCAATGTCATACACGCAAGACATGCAGTCGCCATAGATGAGAAGAGAGCCAGTTTTTCACCTACGCTTTGGAGCAACGTCCAAAAGAGAAAAAGGGTAAAACAGATATGGTTCCCCGGAGTACACTCCAACGTGGGAGGCGGCTACATCGATACAGGACTCTCCGATATAGCCTTGAAATGGATGATATACGAAGCGGTGGAGGCGGGATTGAATGTAAGAGAGGATATGAGCAGATACACCCCTATACACTGGGAATCATATACGACTCCGCAAGCGGCATCTTCAAACGTCTTAGACAAGAGCCCCGCAGTTTTCCGGCAATCATAGAAAAAAACCGAGACAAACTTCTACATCCCGCCGCTCTTGAGCGACAAGAAACTCCTCCGATAGAGGAGCCTCACTACCACGAAACTCTACTGTTAAAAAAGGGTGAAAGTGTGGAGCGGACCATATACGCTATGGAGCCGTGGAATGAAACTGGAATATACCTTGAAGAGGGGAAGGAGTATAGGTTCGAAGCTTGGGGGCAGTGGATGGACAGGAGTATAAAGTGCGGACCGGGCGGAGCCGACGACGGAAAGTTCTATATAGAAGAGATATTCCATATGGCCGGAACTCTTTGGGGTAAGATAGAGGAGATCTACAAAAAGGTTACAAAAAACGAAGCGGCCGACTTCATCGGCAGCAAACGGGTGGAGAAGATAGCATGGTTTGCGCTCGTAGGCTCCATAGCCAACGGCGGAAACCCGAAAAAGGATGGGACACCGGCACCGCACGAAACTTTCAAAATAGGAAAAAAGTGCAGACATACACCGAAAAAGTCCGGCTACCTTTACGCATTCGCAAACGACGCTTGGAACTTCTACGGCAACAACAGAGGAAGTGTCACACTTAAAATAACCAGAATTACGTAGCTATAATTTTTAAAAAGCCTATTACCAAGATTGAAAGAGTTGATAGCGGTATGCTATAATCGCCGTTTCAAGGAGATGGCGTGAAAGTAAAAAGTCTCTTTTTTCTTATATTGTCACTGGTCGTTTCACTCTGGTCCGACGAGAAGTATCAACCAGGAGAGGGGTGGAAATTCAGTAAGTACCCGCTCTATCTTGGAGGCTATTTCTCCGTCATGGGAAGCAAGAGCGAAAAGAGCGAAGTGTTGAAGGTGGATGAAACCGCTCTTATGCTTTATGGGGAGTTTGATAGATACTCCTTTTTTAGCGAACTGGAGATGTGGGAGCCGTATGCCAAAAGATTTGGAGAGATGGGAGATGAAAAAGTACAGACCAGAGTTTTCATAGAGCGCCTCTTTTTTACATACTACATAGACGATAACTCTGAAATAATGGTAGGAAAACTCTTTTCACAAATAGGTTTTTGGAATACATTCGCTATAAACGTACTAAGAGATACGACCTCAGATCCGAACTTCATAGAAAATATTTTTCCGGAGATGACCACGGGGGTGGTTTATAGCAGATTTTTCGACTCTGTTTTGCTTCAAACGACGCTACAGCACAATCCCGGCTTGGATGACCAGTACAACAACTTCAAAACCGACAGACACTACGCTCTGGCCCTGACATTCGACAATGGAGTCAGAGAGTGGAAAACAGGCTTGGGATGGTTCGAAGAGAGAAAAGGGGACAACTCTTTTTATGCAACACTCGGCTACAGGCGGTTCTTTTCCGACATAACCGTAATGGCGGAATCTGCCGTACGAAAGTCTAACGAAAACGATAAACTCTACTACGATATATACGCGCAGGGCGTCTGGCACTACAAGCCACGGCACGACCTTGTATTGCGAATTGAGGAGTACAAGGACTCGACCGCTCCTAAAAGAGAGAGGGAAGCGGTAGTGGGATACACATACCGACCTCACCACTATATGGCCGTAAAGTGCGAATACGACATATATGAAAAGAGAGCCGACAGATGGCTTATATCTTTTTCCATGATGTTTTAAGGGTCTTGGTATGGGTATAAAACAGGCTCTGATTCTTTTTATCTTCGCCATCTCTTTGGAAGCTGCGACATATGTCGTTGCTACAAACCCCTCATCTAAAATCTCTCACCTTTCACGAGAGGATATTTCAGCACTATACCTTGACAAAAAACATCTTTTAAGAGGCAAAAGAGCCATATTGTTGAACCTTCCGTTGGATGACAAAATACGTATATCTTTTGAAAAATCGGTTCTTCGAAAGAGCAGAGTGGAGCTTCAGCGCTACTGGCTCAGAGCGCACTTCAGCGGTCACAGGCCTCCAAAGGTCGTAAAATCTCAAGAGACGGCGGCAAACTTCATATCGAAGGTGAGAAACTCCATCGGCTATATGGAAAAGTCACTGGCACAAAAAAATGGCCTTAAAATTCTATACGAGTGGAGAGAGTAGATGTCTTTTTCCATAAGAACGAAACTCTTTTTTGCCTTCATCTTCATAATAACTGCAGGCTATCTGATGATAGTATTTTTCCTGACTAACAGTGAAACGAAAGTATTGAAACAAAGGGCACTTGAGCATCTTAAAACCGAAGCAGTATATGCAGTAAGATATATAGAAAACTATGTAGAACATATCTCCAGCGAAATTCAGTTTCTAAAATCACTTGAAGTGATGGATGATATTTTGGTGAACGATCTCGACAAACGGGTCACCTACATTTTGGAGAAAAAGAGAGAGGAGCTCGACGAAAGCGTAGATTTCATAGCTATCAATGGCGAAAAAAAAGTTGTCTCCTTCACAAGTGGTATCGGCCCGATTCTTGACAAAGAGCTTCTCTCCAAGATAACAAAAAAGAGCAACGATGAAACAAAATCTTTTATCTGGAACAGATTTCTGGTTATCTCCACCAAAGTTTACGCCTCTTTCGACAAAAAGAGAGATATCGGCTGGCTTCTCGTCATTTTGCCTCTGGAAAATCTTAAAAAGGTCTTACGCAGTTCTAGCGACATCATATCTTGGATCATTCCTCCAAAAGAGTTGGAAGATAAACTTGCCGGCATTTTCAACCCACCTCAAAAGAGTACTCTTGAAAAAAACTTCATCTATATAACAGTACCTATAAACGATCTACTTAACGGCTGGAGACTGGGGTATGCGGTAGAAAAAAGAGTCGCATTCCAAACTATAGACGAGGTAAAAAAAGTCCTTCTGTTCGCATTTATAGTGATGCTTATTCTGGTTTCGGCTCTTACATACATGGTCGACAAACATATCGTAGAACCGGTCAGAAAGCTCGCGAAAGCGGCTGAAAAGATAGTCAGGCTCAACGACTACTCTATTAGGGTTGAGTCGTTCTCAAGCGATGAAGTAGGCACGCTTTCAAAAAATTTCAATATGCTTATGGAAAAAACCGGTGAAGCCTTCGAAACGATCGAGCGAAGAAACAAAGAGTTTGCGCAGGCGCTTGCAGGTCTTATGGAACTCTTTTCAAAAATGGTTCTAAGCCAAACGAGACAAGAGACTGTAGAAGAGGCGTGCAGAGAGCTAAAAAGCCTCACTTCAGCCCAATCCGTCACTTTTGTTCCGACCAAGTGCAGCCCCAAAGAGAATGAGATTTTGCTTGAGTGCGCTTACGGTACACAAAATGAGAGAAAATATTACGGCACGATCATAATAAAAGGTGCAAAAGAGTCGGTCGCCATGGAGAAGAGATTTTTTGAAGCTGCCGGCAAAATGATCTCTCTTCAAATCGAAAAGATCGGTCTTCTTGAAACGACACAAGAGGCGCTGAAGAGTAAAAGTTCATTCTTTTCCGCTCTCTCTCATGAGCTCAGAACCCCGTTAGGTTCTATCCTTAGCCTAACGCAATATCTTCTTATGACATCTTCAGCCTATAAAGATCTTAACATTGCACAGACACTTGGCAAAATAGAGAGTTCTGCAAGCCATCTTCTGCAGATAATCAACGATATTTTGATGATGGCAAAAGCTGAAACCGGAGTTTTGGTACCATCCATGCAGCGCTGTGAACTCAAAGCTGTTTTAAACGAGTCGCTGGAGATGCTGGAGCCATTGGCCGAAGCCAAAGGGATAACTCTTACGCAATCCTTTCCAAAAGATGAGATAGAGGCGGTTACGGACCCTAAACTGCTTAGGCACGTCATTATTAACCTGTTGGCCAACAGTATCAAGTATACATATGAAGGCGGGGTCGAAGTCTCTTTGCAAAAGAGAGGTAAAAAAATCGAAATTATCGTAAAAGATAGTGGAATAGGCATAGATAAATCTGTCATAGATGATATATTCAAAGAGTTCTACAGAGAGTACAGAGTCCAATCGAGTGAAACCGGAAGCGGACTTGGACTTGCCCTATGCAAGGCAATAGCCGATGTTTTAAACGCGAAACTGACGATAGAGAGCGACGGACCGGGAAAAGGTACCGTCGCCAAATTCACTCTACAGCCTGAGTAGAACTACCTCTTTCTTATGACGTAGCCTACGCCTCTGACCGTCTCTATAATATCTGCCACACCGAGCTTTTTTCTAAGATTCTTTATATGGGCATCCACTATATTGCTCGAAGCGACTCTGTCGAACTCCCTGTTGATATGCTCCAATATCTGATACCTTGTCAACACGGTATCGATATTTTTCACCATAAATTCAAGCAGCTCGAACTCTCTTTTTGAGAGATCAACCTTTTTCCCGTCAACATAGACAATGTGCTCTTTTGTATCTATCTCCAGGGAACCCACAACGGTACGAGCACTTTTTTGGGCTGACTCCCTTCTCAAAAGAGCTCTTATTCTGGCTAAAAGTTCGATATTTGAAAAAGGCTTTTCAAGATAATCATCAGCTCCCTCATCCAAAGCTTCAACCTTCTCCTCGACTTCATTTTTCGACGAAAAAAGAAGTACGGGAGTCTTTATCCCCTCCCTCCTCCACTCTCTCATTAGCTTCACACCGCTGCCATCAGGAAGCATCCAGTCAAGAAGTATAAGGTCGTAGTTTCTCTCCTGAAGCCTCTGCTTGGCCTCTTCTGCACTCAACGCAGTAAAAGTGGTGTACCCTGCCTCTTCGAGAACTTTTTTCAGGCCAAACTGCAACGAACTGTTATCATCTACAACTAAAATATACATTTTTAAATCCTCCGCTACAGCTCCACTGCAAAACGTTAACAAAATATTCATCAAATCTTCATAATGAGAGTCTAACATATACTTTGAAATTCTATGTAAAGGAGTCGATATGCGTTGGATCTATCCTGCAGGATTGTCGGCAATGCTACTGCTTGGCGGATGTGGAGGCTCGGACACAGCCGATAACACAACCTTGAACACCCGTACGGGAATATTTGTCGACAGTCCGGTCGATGGGCTGATATTTGAAGGTAACCTTGGAACCAAAGGTGTAACGAACAGTGGAGGTCTCTTCAAATATCAGGAGAAAGAGAGACTTACCTTTAGAATAGGAAACGTGATCATAGGAGATATAGAGATCTCCGATGCAGACCCTGTAGTTACTCCAAGAAAGATAGTGGAGTACCGAAACGGCGCCCCTGTAGACCTTAACGACACAAAAGTTCTGGCTATCGCAAAAATGCTTTTGGCTGCGGACAGTGACGGCGATCCTACAAACGGGATCGATATAAACGGCTCGACCGTCCAACTACTTTCGGAAAAACCATCTATAAGATTGGATGAAGACGATATAAACGAAACTGTAATAGCAAGCTATCTTGAAAAAGATGAAACGGAGCTCAAAAGCGACGACGATGTTATCTCGCACCTCGAAGAGTCCGAAAACGAGATAGAGAACCATGAGTACGACGACGATTTGCAAAAAGAGTATGATGAAGATGAGGGTGATGACGACTACTACAGCTACACACCGCCCATGACAGGTACTGCAGGCTACAGGCTGCTTGCATGGAACGATCTTGGCATGCACTGTATGGATGGTAAAGACTACTCTGTTTTTTCCATTCTGCCTCCATACAACACTCTTGTAGCGCAACTTATCGAAAAGGGTGAAGAGCCAGATCATATAAAAAATGGAGTCACGATAACCTTCGAAGCGATCCCCTCACTCGATGGCAAAATGAATACCCAAAGTGTCGACAAAACAAACTTCTGGCAATATGTAAAGCAGCTATTCGGCGTTGACCTGCAACCGAACGAGGGGATGCAAGGGGTCTACTACGACAATAACCTCTCCAACCAAAAGCTCACTTACGACGCGGCTCATAACTGGTGGAGTGCGGAAGGCATACCGGTAACACCTCGAAACGACGACGGAAGTTACAACATGTATCCACTTGTCAAAGTTGTAGCAAAAGATGCAGCCGGCAACGTACTTGCAGAGACGACTACCGTTCTTCCGGTAAGCGATGAGATGGATTGTAAAAAGTGCCACTCATCCACATCCGGCTACAGCGACGCCAAGCCATCTTTAGGCTGGGTAGATCTAAACGACTCCGAAAAAGATTATAAGATGAACATTTTACGCCTGCACGACGAAAAGTTTCCAAATGCAGTAGCGGATCATAACGCATCTCTTGCAGCGAAGGGGTGGGACTACAACGTTAGCGGACTCGAAGCTACCGCACTCGGAGGAACTCCCGTACTTTGTGCATCGTGCCACAAAAGTAACGCCCTGCCGGGTACCGGTGTAGACAATATAAAACCGCTGACACAGGCACTCCACTCGAAACATGCCAACGTTACCGACCCAGACACGAACCTAAAACTCGACGACAGCAGGAACAGAAACGCATGCTACACATGCCACCCCGGTGCAACGACTCAGTGTCTGAGGGGGGCTATGGGCAAGGCTAAAAATGCAGACGGGACGAACAAAATGCAGTGCCAAAGCTGCCACGGTACTATGAGTGCGGTAGGAAGCAGCACCAGAGATGGATGGTTCGACGAACCAAACTGCCAAAGCTGTCACCAAAACGGCCAAAGGTATACCGAAGCGGTTACGGATATGAACACTGGAACGCTCAGGAGCGCTACAGACAACCGCTTCGCGACAAATCCAAACAAACCTATCGTCGGAAAAAGTCTTTACCGCTTCAGCAGCGGACACGGCGATATGCAATGCTCTGCGTGCCACGGCTCGACACATGCCATATACCCGAGCAGCAAGCCTGAAGACAATATTCAAAGTATAGCCGCTCAAGGGTTTGCAGGAACGATAGGTGAGTGTACGGCTTGTCATACGACTGTTCCGTTAACGAAAGATAAAGGCCCGCATGGACTACACACAATAGGTCAACTTTGGGTAGATAAACATGGTGACTATGCCGAAGATGGCGGAAGCGCAAACTGTAAAGAGTGTCACGGAACAGATTACAGAGGCGGAGTTCTCTCGAAAACCATGACGTCAAGAACGTTCAATACGGAGTGGGGAACTAAGACATTCCCTGCAGGCCACATGATCAGTTGTTACGACTGCCACAACGGCCCTGACGGAGAGGATGACTAAAACTTCTTCGGGAGCGGGAGTTTCCCGCTCCTAAAAATAGACTACCAAAAAATCAATCCTCCTCCTCTTCATCTCCAAACGTATTTACCAATCCCTTGACAAGCGCACTCTTCTCATCATCACTCAAGCGAGCTTCTGGATGAGCGATAAGGTATGGCCATAGAGGCATCTCTCCCTCTCTCACCTCCTCGGCAGCCTCATCACCCTCGTTCTCTTCCTGAACACCCCACATGGATACGTTGAAGTGCTCCCTGCCCTCCACTACGTCGTAGTAAACCAGCCATGAAACAGGCGCTATCTTGCTGTACCAAGGCCATTTAGTCTCGTTGGAGTGGCAATCTCCGCAAGCTCTCATAAAAAGCTCTCTTGTCTGCATCGAGTCCCATTTGGGCTCGGAAACTACCGGAGGATTGGTATGATCTTTACCGTAAGGGATAAACTGAACCAGAACCAAAACTGCGGTAGCGGCCAAACCCGCTTTTAAAATCTTTTTAGCCATGTTATTCCTTTTAATTTACTTTAACACAAACTGCTTCAATAAAATAGTGTATCAAAAATCGGTAACAATCTAAAGTAATGCTTTTAAGCTGTTTTGAATAGGTACATGATCTAAGTATTGAGTGCTCTGAAAAATTGGACAATTCACTCAAGCAAGCGCAATTTTTTAACGGAAGTTTTCCCGCTCAAACATTCAAGCTTTCGTTCATTATCGATTTTTCAGAGGGTTCTGTTCAAAAAGAGGTTCCGCAGCCTATAAAACTTTTATTCACCCGCCTATAATATCTCTGTTTCCTTTGGCGTTAGGTGCTGAAACCACGCCCATACTCTCAAGCTGCTCCACTATTCGTGCGGCTCTGTTGTAGCCGATTTGAAGGCGTCTTTGAAGGTAGCTTATGCTGGTCTTCTTTTCACTCAAAACTATATTTTTCGCCTCTTCATAGAGAGGGTCGATATCTTCTACACTGCCGCTCGAGCCTCCGGAATCTCTCTCGCCTTCGCTATCTTGCAAAAAGTGCTCGTCATACTCCACCGCTCTTTGAGCCTTCAGGTACTCCACGATATGCTCTATCTCCTGCTCGCTGCTCCACGGTGCATGAAGGCGTATGAGGCCTCCGCCGCCCGGAGGCGTAAAGAGCATATCTCCCCTTCCGAGTAGACTCTCTGCACCAAGAGTGTCGAGGATGACCTTCGAGTCGATCTTCTGCCCGACTTTGTAGCTTATGCGAGAGGGGAGATTCGCCTTTATGAGCCCCGTCACTACATCGACACTCGGCCTTTGGGTAGCGACTATGAGGTGTATGCCGCTTGCCCTTGCCATCTGAGCGAGCCTGGCTATGGAGAACTCCACATCTTTGCCTCCCGTCATCATAAGGTCGGCCAACTCATCTATAACCACCACTATATACGGCAGCTCATCTCTTCTCTCTTTTTTCGCCTTCTCATTGTATGTCTCAATGTTTTTGGTACGGGTCTGGCTCATGAGCTGGTAGCGCCTCTCCATCTCGCCGACCATATTCGAGAGTGCGGTTATAGCCTTTTTTGGCTGGGTTATAACGGGAGTAAGAAGGTGAGGAATGTCGTTGTAGATGGAAAACTCCAACATTTTGGGGTCTATCATCATAAGTTTGAGCCTATCCGGAGAGTTTCTATAGAGCAGACTCAATATCATGGCGTTTATTCCCACGCTCTTTCCGCTTCCGGTAGTTCCTGCTATAAGAAGGTGGGGAAGCCTTTTTAGGTCTGTAACGAAAGGCTTTCCTACAATATCTTTGCCTAAAGCTATGGTCAAAGGAGATTTCGACTTTTTAAATATCTCATCTTCCAAAATCTCTCTTAGATATATAGTCTCAACTTCACTGTTGGGTATCTCTATACCTACGACATCTTTGCCTGGTACAGGTGCTTGTATACGTATGGTTTGAGCTCTTAGAGCCATTGCAAGGTCATCTTGCAGATTCAAAATCTTGGAAACCTTTATATGTGCGGCAGGTTTGAACTCGAAGGTGGTTACGACCGGCCCCGCATAGGTCCTTACTACATCACCCTCTATCTTGAATTTGGCAAGTTTCTGTAAAAGATCGCTTATCTTGGCGTCAATTTCGGCTTCGTTTATCTCTCTTTTTCGTTTTGGAGGCTTTTGAAGGAAATCGAGCTTCGGAAGCTTGAAGTTTTTCGGTTTCTCCTGCTCCCCTATGTCTATCTGCTCCAAAAGCTTCTTGTTCTCCTCAATCTCTTTTACTATCTCTATGTTGGAGTGCTCACTCTTTGCCTCTTCTTTACTCTCATCTACTCTTTCTATTTTTATCTCTTCAGCCTCTTTTTTCGGCTCACTGCCCTCTTTGGCTTCGCTCGGCAAACCAACGCTCTGCTCATGCTCTACGTCGGTACTCTCTTTGGGTGTAGGTTCAAAAGAGCTGTTTTTAGAACTCTCCTCGATCTGCACACTCTCTATAACAGGTGTATGAACTTTGCCAAAAAGAGTCTTCTCTTCCCTTTTTTGCCCCATCATCTCTTTTATGTCGGAAATCTTCCAGTGAATCGACTCACCCCACAAAATTACTCCCGAAAGCGTCACGGTCATAAGCCAAAAGAGCCACACTCCGGCATCTCCGATGAAAGGGTGCAAAAAGCCAACGATACTTCCGCCTATCCATCCATCCATCGGCGGCTTGAACAAAAGGGCTTGCAAAATTAGAAGCGAAAAGAGAAAAAGAAGCCATGCCGCAAAGCTCTCTATCTCGAAATCTTCGAACTTTTCAAGTCTGTAGAGGCGATAGAGAGGATATAGCAAAAATATAAAATCCAAATAGCCCAGATACCCGAAAAGTTCAAGATTTCGCATACCTATATATGTTCCGAAAGTCCCTACCATAGAACTTTGCGGCATAACGGTAGCGATAGCGCCGTAGATAAAAAAGATTGCAAATGTAAGCAATAAACCGGTTTTAAAAATTGTTCTATCCTTGAAATTAACTATTTTGACTACTCTGTTTAACCGTAAAATTATATCTTATTCACCCTGAAAATGCACAAAGATGCATAAGTGGCAGCGGCTGAATACTTTGCAATGTCAAACTTACGATTTGGGACAAAATATCGGTAAAAGCCCAATTTTCCTATCATAACATCGATAGTGTTTTAAGAGACTCTCTTGATTTAATGATTAAAGGTAGTTAACCAAAGATAGGTTCTGAACCTTTGCGACTGATGCTAACATAGCTTGATAGTTTAACGATAGTTGATTTAGCTTTAAGCTGGCCTCGCCGATATCCGTATCCAAAATCTGCGAGCGCAGCGACTGAACATTTAGCTTCAAAGTCTCGTTTCTCTCCACGGCATAGTTTAGGCTGTTCGTCATGGCTCCGATTTTCGTGTGCTCTTTGCCGACATGCGCCAAAACGTGATCTATACGCTCTAAAGCATTCTCTATACCGGGATTTCTCGGATTTACCGTACTGTTTCCGTCTGGATAGAGGCGCCCGTTTTCAACAGCTTCTATAGCGGCATCTATCGACTCGAACAAATCATGCTTCGGGTCGTCTACCGTCAAAGCGTTGTTTGCATTGAAAACTAGAGCAGACGGCCCCGCAACACCGAAACCGCTTTTAGAATCGTGCATGTTGAAGGTTATCTGAGTATCGGTTGTCCCCTTCTCATTTATAACGATCCTACCTTTGCCATCCAAAGAGACATCCACAAACTTCCTCGCTTCGACTACGTTAGCTTCAAAACTCCCCTGGTCCGCTATGCCGGATACCGCCACGGCTACGGCATCTACAAGCTGCCCGTATGTCAGCGTCGTGTTATCAGCTTGGGTTCCATCACTGTTGTTTATGGGATTGCCGAATATATCTGTCGGATTATCGAGCACAAATGTCTGCGCAAAGGCGTTCGCGTTTCTATCGGTACCCAAAAGTTCCAGTGAGCCGCCCGCTAAGTTCGCCCCTGCAACTTCACTTAAAAGTGTGCTTCTTACGGCGTAGGAGTTCTCCCCTTTTACTATCTGCGAGACATTTCCTCTAAGCGTAGAGCCATCTACTTTTACGAAGTCGGTATTGTCGTAAACAGTTGCGTCGGCTCCTGCAAATCCGCTATCGATAAAAGGGAGAGTCGTAGAGTCCACACTGTTTTGGGCATATAGATGAAAATCAAGAAGACTACGCCCCTTCTGTCTGTCCGTAACCTGTATAAATCCGTTTTCAATAGTCACATCCACACTGTTTGGCGTAAAGTTTGACTCGATAGCATCCAACATTTCGCCTACTGTTTGGTTGGCACTGAGAGTAAAACTCTTTTCGAAGACAGATCCGTCGCCGTTTCGCCCTCTTATGAAAAAATTATAGTCATCCTGCTTTCCGGTAATGTCGGAAATTTTGCTGTCAAGAGTTGCCGGAGAGTCTGCATTTAGATCTCTGATTGGAATATTGGTAGTGACTTTTTTTGAAAAATTTAGATCTTCTCCCAAAAAGAGGTCGCTTCCTGGAATATTGTAGGGAATCTCCACATTCGCACCTATAACCGCTTTCAACGACTCGCTGTTACCGTGATAACCGCCCTGTGAATCGACAGGCTTTACGTCTGTAGCGGTTCCGGAGAAGAGAAACCGCCCGTTTATTGAGCTGTTGGAGAGGTTTACAAGGTGCTCTTTTAGAGACTTCATCTCATTGCTTATGGCAAAGTAGTTACTGTCAGCGTTCGCTCCGTTTGCCGCTTGTATAAGAAGTGTCTTGAAACGGGTCAAAGAGTCGGTAAACTGAAACATAACCGAGTCGGTATTTCTGGCGAAGTTTTGGGCATCGGTAGAGACCTCGACCGCCTGCGAAAGAGTCGTCTCTTCGTAATCGAGCCGTAGCGTGTCACTGAAAACCTGCGGAGATTCATAGCCATATTTTATTTTCAATCCGGATGATATCTGTCGATTCAAAATATCGAGCTGCTGTTTAATAGTCTGCTGGTCGGCTACGAAAGTGTTGTAGAAGTTGTTTTGGGTTATTCTCATTTTACCGATCCCTCTCTTTTTCCTATGAATTTTTATAAAAGCAAAAACGGTTCCTTTGATTATTACCGCACCGACTAATTACCTTCATCTTTTAAAGTATCGGTAAAATCGAAACTTTGTTTAGTTTTTTTAACAATTTTTCTTGCAATTTGGAATAAAACATTGTACAATGACCGTGTAAATCTCATCTAAGGATAGCCACATGAAAAAAGCTGAATTTGTTCAGGCAGTCGCTGAAAAAGCGGGATTGTCAAAAAAAGACACCGAAGCTGTAATAAATGCAGCGCTTGAAACCATCACTGAAGCACTCGCTTCCGGTAAAAGTGTAAGCTTCATAGGTTTCGGTACATTCACGACTGCAGAGCGAGCAGCCAGAAAAGCGAAAGTTCCCGGTACAGACCGCGTTGTAGATGTACCTGCTACTCGTGCCGTCAAGTTCAAAGTCGGTAAACAACTTAAAGAAGCTGTTGCAAAATAACTTCTATCTTCAAATACCGGTTATCGCTTTTAACCGGTATTTAAGCCCTCAACCTATAAAATTCCGCTTGTGATTTATAAGCAAACCAGTAGCCGGGGTGGTGAAACTGGTAGACACGCCAGACTCAAAATCTGGTGGGCATTAGCCCGTGCCGGTTCGATTCCGGCCCTCGGTACCATCTTCAGATGCGGGAGTAGCTCAGTGGTAGAGCACGACCTTGCCAAGGTCGGGGTCGCGGGTTCGACCCCCGTCTCCCGCTCCATTTTGAACAGACTTTCCAGCTCCTTTTTCAAGTATATCAATGTTTCCATATTTTTGAACCCGCTTCGCAACGCCGTATGGCGGTTCACTTCGCAAACATCGCCATCGGCTTGCGGGTCCGAGAAGGCAAAGCAGTTTGCCTTCTTTTCCGGCCCCTCAGGTTCGACCCCCGTCTCCCGCTCCATTTTGAACAGACTTTCCAGCTCCTTTTTCAAGTATATCAATGTTTCCATATTTTTGAACCCGCTTAGATTACTTTTTTTCATACTTCCAACTCTCTTTTCCGTCTCTCTCCTACAGGCGCAAGAAATAGAGCTGAAAGAGCGCTATCTTATCGACTCAAACATCGTAACGCTGAAAGATCTACATATTTCAAACTCAAAAAGAGGTCTGCTTACACTTAAAGCCGGCAGAGTTAAGTGGAGCGTTCCGGCTTTCAGAGTCGTAGCGAAACTAAAAGATTTGGGCTACAGTTGCAAACCT
>Ga0256840_1002813_pt1 | contig 14898 bp, 10 predicted proteins | sample 355202metaG_FD_185969 | JGI IMG/M metagenome (GOLD analysis project Ga0256840, IMG submission 185969) | Hydrothermal vent microbial communities from Mid Atlantic Ridge, Atlantic Ocean - 355-202 | ecosystem: Environmental > Aquatic > Marine > Hydrothermal vents | place: Atlantic Ocean: Mid...
TGGGGTGGCATTGATTTTTCAAAGTCAAAGCACTTTGTACATATGTTACACTATACACACCCAGCTTTTACATATATCAAATTCAATATGGTCAATTATATGTTAATACTTATCATTTTAGGTTGCCTATTGACCCTCTATTTTAAGAATCTACATCAACTACAACAAAAGTTTATGCAACAAAATACAGTTTCAACTTTTTTGGCTTTATATACAGGTGTATTATTAGGGATTTCCCTATTAGTTATAGCTATAAATACTAGCTCAGAATTTTTATATTTTAATTTTTAAGGACTAGGTAATGCATAAAAAATATTTTATTTTTACGACATTAAGTGTTGCTATACTTATCTTTTCTATCCTACCTATTGTCAACTACATTATAGACCCATCAAGAATATTGCATCATGACTATAAATACCGTTATACAAAGTTTCATCCCAATAAATTGTCGTTAAAAATATTATATCTATTAGAGAATAAAACCAAATATGATACTTTAGTCTATGGCTCATCCAGAGGTGAATTTATGGATGTAAGTCTTATATCAAAAAATGCTTATAATATGACACACGGATTTGGTACAGTTAGTACTTATCTAAACAGTCTCAAAACACTACTGAAACATGGTGTAAAAGTTAAAAATGTCTGGATTGCAGTCAATGACTATGTTATCTGGAAAGACCAATCAGATTCACTCATTAAACTTATATACCAAAATAACCTTTTTTATGATATACCCTTATATGTAAAAAACTTATTTACACTGAATCCAAAACATATACAAATTTTGAAAGATAGAACACCTTTAATAGAGACCAAAGAAGTCACTGATCCAAATGAACGTCTTATTACTGCAAGACTCCAAGAAAAAACATTGTGGACACCAAGAAATATTCCTCCTGCAACATTAGGGTATACAGGTAAATATCGCATAGATAAAGCCACTGAAGAAATACGTGCAATTAAACAATTATGTTCTGATAATCAAATTACATTAACTGTTTTTATGTATCCTATTTATGCGAAAACATATTTAAGGTATGATCAATACAAAATTGAAGAATTTAAAAAAAAGCTTGTTGAAGTATTGGATTTTCATGATTTCTATGCCTTAGATACTATCTCAATTAATGAACTTAAATGGTTTGAGGGAAGTCACTTTGTACCTAGTATAGGTGACTATATGATTCAATCTATACAACAAAAAAATGCACTTATCACAAAAGAAACAGTAGAACAACGGATACAAGAAACAAGAAATCTTTTAAAGAACATAACGTATTTACGTTCTGAACGAATATACCATATGAGTATGAAGATACCTTTAGATAAAAAGCGATTTAAAACTATTTTTGATATCAATAACTTCAAATATACCTATCAGAAAAACAATGATTTTCAAATACTAAAGAATAAACACTCTATAAATGTTAAAGTAACAAATTCAGATCCTTATTTTATTTTAAATCAAACGAAGTCAAAAGCTAAACATGCTATTTTGTCATTTAGTATAACAAGTTCACAAAACACTCTTTTTACAATATATGTCAAACCTAACAGTAGTGATAAATATATAGAAAAATATCATTTATCTGTACCTATAAAAAAAGGTTTGAATGAATTCCGCTTAGTCATGGCAGCAAAATATATTAATAATGAGCTAAGGGTTGATTTTGTAAAAGATGTTGGCTCTTACACGATACATCAATTTACTATTCAAGAATTTAATTAGTGTCATCTAACATCTGACACAAGCTTCTTTTGTTATAATTAGCAGGTTAAATTTATTAACATAAGGACACATAGCTAAACATGTATATAAAAAAGTTTTTTATGATTAATAATAATCTCACTGCATATGTATTTCTTTTCTTAATTGCAATTTTTATGTTAGGTGCAAACCCATTTAAATCAGAAACCATTGCACCTATGGATCTCTTAGTAAAATATCCTGGATGGAAAAATACAAATATACAGCTAGAGTATATCAATGGGGAACGGTCTGATGTTTTGGATTCTAAGTTACCTATTTGGATTAGTGCAAAAAAAACTTTATACAATGGTGAACTGCCTATCTGGAACCATCAACGTGCAGGTAAACCCGGATTAACATTCACCAATTCACTCTTTACCCCTGCCTTCATCATCTTTGCTATCATAAAAGATGATGCCTTGGGATTCTATCTCTCAAATCTTATCAATATCCTCATCGGCTTGTTCGGCATGTATATGTTTTTAAGAATATTTCTAAATCCATCCTCCTCTGCTTTTGGAGCGTTTATTTTTATGTTTTCTGGATTTCACGCTGCTTGGTTTTTTTGGGCACATGTAGATACAACAATCTGGACACCGTGGGTGCTGCTTAGTGTTTGCAAATATCTCCATACTCAAGATAAGAAATACCTGCCTCTTATTACACTAAGTATGCTCATGCTTAATCTTGGAGGATTCCCCATGGTTGCAGTCATGACATATATGTCCCTTGCCATCATGGTCTTTATATTTTATTTTACTAGCAAATATACTCTCTTGCACTATTTAAAGCTATTGAGTGCTGTTGCCATATTCTCTATTATCTCTGCGATGATGGCATTACCGTTTATCTATCCATTAGTTGAACTACTCTCATGGATGGGAGGTATAGATTACCGCCATGCTGGATCAGGATTTAAGATGAGTGAATTTGCACTGTTTATCAATCCTGACTTATATAGATACCCCCGTGTTGAAACAACCTTTTATGTAGGTATACTTCCTGTAATATTTTTCTTTATTGCATTAGTAAGATTGATAAAAAAACCTACATTTATTCTTGTTTTTTCTATGTCACTCTTTGTCTATTCCCTTACTATTGCATTTACCCTCATAGGTCCAGATATTATTCATCAAATTCCCACATTAAATAGTAGTTTACTCACACGATTTGGATACCTCATTGGCTTTTCTCTTGCAATTATTGCTGCATATACTTTTCATCTGTTTATAAATAGGTTTCAGAATACAAAATGGATATGGATTGTCATTATCTTACTGTTTACTATGCAAATATTCGACCAGCGAAATTTATTTCAACAATTCAATGGCTCTGTACCTAATAAAGCTTTTTACCCAAAAACAAAAACTATAAGTTATCTACAAGAAAACCTGAAACCATTTCAATATGTAATGGCTGATCGTGGTTTTTTAATTGCAGGTACATTGGGGGGATATAATCTTAACGATTGGTTTGCACATAGTTTCCATACAGGTGCAGAAAAAGAAATACTGACCAAAATAGTTAAAAACCCTTTTCAAACCCCTACATCTGCAATATTCTCTTTTGAAGATATTAACTTATCAAGTCCTTATATTGATTATCTCAATATTAAATCAATTTTGTCTACTTCTTTGTCTAAATATAATTATATCCATCTATGGGACAATGAACGTACTCAAACACCTGCACCTATATTCTCTACTAATGAGTTAACACAAAAATTTACGCTTACAAAAGAAATACAAATAAATGGTATTGCTCTACTAATGGCAACATATGGAGAAGTACATGCTTCATCTGATGTAGCGTTGATTTTAAAAAAAGGAAGTAAAACTTTAGGTACAGCACTTGCAAAAAAACAGACAATTCAAGACAATAAATGGGTGACATTTAAATTTAAAACATTACAGACACTTCAAAAAGGCACATATAATGTAAGCCTTAAAATATTAGATAAAACGAACATAAAACCTCTTACAGTTTGGACAAACACAGAAAAAATTGTACATCAATTACTTGTAAACAATGAACCTGTAAATATGTCTTTAAAAATGGCACTTACCCAAAAAAAGACGCTAGAAGCGAAATATAGCCTTATTGACTTGGAACCTTATATCTATATTTTAGAAAACAATAATGTCACTGGAGGAGCCTACTTTATCAATGAATTAGATACAAATCAAAGTGTACAACATGCTAAAGTCAAAACAACGCTACTCTCTAACACAGAAATTGAAGTAGCCTATACTGGTTCAGAATCAGGCTGGATTATCTTACCTATGCGTAGTTACCCTGGATGGGAAGCGACAGTGAATGGTAAAAATGTTCAAATGGAAAAATTCTTAGGTATGTTGCCTGCCATTCAAGTAAACGGCAAAAGTAAAATAATTATTAGCTATAATCCATCATATAATACTTATACCTATTTAATTGCCATATTGGGTCTACTATTGTTGCTATTTAGTATGTATATTTTTAGAAAAAGGGAACCTTATGAAACTTATCATCCAAATACCTTGCTATAACGAAGCTGAAACATTAGCCATTGCATTAGGTGCATTACCTAGAGAGGTTGAAGGGTTCACTAAAGTTGAATGGCTCATTATCAATGATGGTAGTACAGATGACACAGTAAAAGTTGCAAAAGAGTGTGGTGTAGACTATGTAGTAAACTTTAAACATAACCAAGGTCTTGCAAAAGGATTTATGGCGGGTATAAAAGAGTGTCTTAAACAAGGAGCTGATGTGATTGTCAATACTGATGCTGACAATCAATATGAAGCAGATGATATTCCAAAACTCACTCAGCCAATTTTAGATGGTACCGCAGAGTACGTCATAGGTGCACGTCCGATAGATAAAACAGACCATTTTTCACCTGCAAAAAAATTTCTACAAAAGCTTGGTTCATGGGTTGTGAGAAAAGCCAGTAAAACAGATATACCAGATGCACCAAGTGGATTTCGTGCTATCAGTAAAGAGTGTGCAAGAGAACTTAATGTCTACAATAACTATACGTACACACTTGAAACTATTATTCAAGCAGGACAAAAAAATATGGCGATAACCTCTGTACCTATTAGAACAAATGAAGACTTACGACCATCACGATTACTTTCGAGTATTCCAAACTATATTAAAAAATCAGTTGTAACAATAGTACGTATATTTGTTGTTTACAAACCATTTAACTTTTTTATAAGTATAGCAGCTGTTTTATTTGCACTTGGTTTCTTACTTGGTCTGCGTTTCTTATATTTTTATCTAACAGGTGATGGTGAGGGTCACATGCAGTCTGTTGTTTTAGCTGGTGTACTCATGGGCATGGGGTTCCAAACTGGACTTATAGCATTTATCGCTGATTTACTGTCAGTCAATAGAAAGTTACTCGAAGAACTGAAAGTAGCAAAATACGATTTTGAATAAAGAAAAATTTAAAAACCTTGTTTACTTACTAGGTAAATCTTTAGGTATATTGGGTATATTATTTGTCTTCTATACACTTTGGCAGAACTATACATTAAGCTCATTTACACTTCAATTTATGTTAGTGCTAAAAATATTACCTTTACTTATACTCCTAAATGTCCTTTCAATTCTTGTTGGGGTTTATGCATGGCACATTATGCTTTTGCACTATGCAACACAAACATTTCCTTATCTAGCCTCCTATTACTATTTTACCAAAACTGAAGTAGCCAAATATTTACCTGGTAATGTTTTTCATTTTCTAGGTAGACAAGCACTTGCTACTAAAGTTGGGATTACACAAATGCACATGGCTAAGACATCTATTCTTTTTTCATTCCTACTTTTAACGGGTACCTTATTAGCTAGTACATTGTTTGCATTTTTAGCACATGAGACTCCTTTATTTATCTTGACTTTAATGGGTTTATCTAGTATTATTACAATAATTGTTTTGGTCTATATATATCCCTCTTTCCCTGTGAACAATAAACTCTTTATGAATGCTTACTTGGCATTATCTGTTGCGTTACAAGGTACAATGCTTGGTATAATTATATTTTACCAAGTAGAAAGTTTTTCTGCACATTTATTTTTTCAATGTGTTAGTATTTATACTATTAGTTGGCTTATTGGGTTTGTAACTCCTGGTGCATCAGGAGGAATCGGTATAAGAGAGGGGACATTTATTCTTATTGCAAACTATTTACATGTTGATATCACAAGTGATATTATTATATTTTCAGTACTACTTGTCAGATTTATAAATATTTTTGTAGATGTTACGATGTATCTTTTGACATACACACTTAAAAACAAGATGAAGGAATTAAAATTATGAAAATATCAGTCATAGGTACAGGTTATGTGGGCTTAGTCAGTGGTGCATGTTTTGCACAAATGGGAAACAGTGTGACTTGTGTAGATATTGATGAAAAAAAGATTGAATCACTTGAAAAAGGTATTATTCCCATTTATGAACCAGGTTTAGAGAAAATGGTCTTAGATAACTATAAGCAAAAAACGCTTCAATTTACAACAAACTCAACTTCTGCAATTGCCAATTCAACTATCTGCTTTATCGCTGTAGGTACGCCTATGGGAGAAGACGGAAGTGCAGATTTACAGTATGTTTTATCTGTCGCTAAGACTATTGGTGAATCTATGCAAGATTATTTAGTTATAGTAGATAAATCTACAGTACCTGTTGGCACTGCAGAGAAAGTACGTGTTACAATTCAAAAAGCATTAGATATACGTGGTATGGACATAGCATTTGACGTAGTGAGTAACCCTGAGTTTTTAAAAGAGGGTGCAGCTATACAAGATTTTATGCACCCAGATAGAGTTGTTATAGGTGCTGACAATCAAAAAGCCTTAGATATCATGCATGAACTTTATGCCCCCTTTATGAAGACGCGTGACCGTTTCATTGCTATGGATGTGAAAAGTGCAGAGATGACCAAATATACCGCCAATGCAATGCTTGCTACTAAAATATCATTTATGAATGAGATAGCAAATATCTGTGAACGTGTGGGTGCAGATGTTAACCAAGTACGTAATGGTATAGGGTCTGATTCACGGATTGGCTATAGTTTTATTTACCCTGGTTGTGGGTATGGAGGTAGTTGTTTCCCTAAAGACGTGCAGGCTTTAGCTAAAACAGCTAAAGACTTTGGCTATGAGCCTAAAATACTTGATGCGGTAGAAGCTGTCAATTATGCTCAGAAAAAAGTTATGAGTAGCAAAGTTATCCAACATTTTGGAGATGACCTAAATGGAAAAACATTTGCTATCTGGGGACTTGCATTTAAACCCGAAACCGATGATATGCGTGAAGCATCAGCCATTACCATTATAAATGAGCTTACAATACATGGAGCTAAAATCGTTGCTTATGATCCAAAATCTCGTCATGAAGCAAAAACGTATTATTTAAAAAATAATCCTAATGTATCCTACACGGATACAAAATATGATGCACTCAAAGATGCTGATGCAGTTATTTTAGTCACAGAATGGCAAGAGTTTAGAAGTCCTGACTTTGATGAAGTAAGAAAGCTACTGAAAAATCCTATTTTTTTTGATGGACGTAACCAATTTGACAAAAAACGCATGAACGAGATTGGATTTGAATATTATCAAATCGGTGTATAAACAGAAGGTTATATCTCTTTGAAGTATACTATAGAACAGCTAACCTATCATCATGGAGAACTTAAGAAACACGATATTCTTACTTCCACTCAGTTAAAGAAAAAAACTGCCATAATAATTCATGTTTTCTACATGGATGTTTGGCAAGAGTTATCACGGTATCTAGAACAATTAAATCTTGATTTTGACTTATACATTAGTATGCCTCAAAATACTCCTGATAAAAGCATCATTCATATATTTGAAACTTTTCCAGATGTTCAACTCTATAGTGTTGAAAATAGAGGACGTGATGTTTTACCATTTTTACAGATACTTAATATCATAGGGACTTCTTCGTATACTTACATTTGTAAACTACACACCAAAAAATCTGTTGAAATTGATAATGGTGATGCATGGAGAAAATTACTCTATTATGATTTAATAGGTTCTGAGGATATTATCGAGTCAATCTATGCAAAGTTTAAACAAAATGAAGCATTGGCATTGCTCACAGGAAAAAACCTCATATTTGATGGCATTCAATTTGATTTAGGAAACAATAAAAATGTCAAGGTGCTATGCGAGCAAGCAAAAATACCTTTTCATCCAAATTATCATTTTGCAGCTGGAACAATGTTTTGGGCAAGAAGCAGTATTTTTACTTCGCTACTACCACTTTTAGAGGATGATACTTTAGATTTTGAAGATGAAAATGGACAAACCGATAATACCTTAGCACATGCAATGGAGCGTTTCTTTGGTCTCTTGTGTGAATCAGGAGCATATGAACTTGGGGAAAGTGATGCAGACTATAGTGACCTTGACAAAGACACTTTAAATAATTTAGCCATGCTTGCATTTATGCAACGCTTTAAAAATGATAGAGAAATCCAATATAGAGATAAATTAATACACGAAAGAGATAAAAAACTCAATAAAATATATGCTACTAAAACCTATAAAGTCATTTTCTTGTTGAATAGACTCCCACTCATACTACGTACTATGTTACATTTTAATATCAAAAAAATACATGCAGCAGATAGTCAAGAATATCGATTAGTACAAGCCATTAAACGTAGATTACCCTCTAAGATAATTACTCTGCTAAAAAAAGTTCGAAATAAGCTTACAAAGAAGAAAAAAAGAGATACTTTATGGGGGAAGCCCCTGACAAGTACCTCCAAAAACAAGGGAAGTACTATCCTTATTATCGCTGAACTTTCTATACCACAATGTACAAAATATCGTGTGGAACAAAAAGTAGAAATGTTTGAACACATAGGATACAATGTTTGGACTGTTTCTTGGACAGATGTTCATGAAGCACGGAATCTACTTCAGCTCTCTGCTTTGGTTTTTTTCTACCGAGTGCCTGCTTATAATGATGTTGTCTTACTCATTACTGAGTCTAAAAGACTTGGTCTTGTTAGCTTTTTTGATGTAGATGACCTTATTTTTGACAAAGAACTCTTAGCTCAAAACGTTAACCTACAAAGCCTACCTAAAAAAACACAAAAAGCATTGCTAAAAGGAGCAGACCTTTATAAAAATGCACTTGCTCTGACCACACATAGTACTACTAGTACGGCTGTACTATCCAAAGAAATGCAAAATTACAATACAGGGAAGAATTATATTATCCCCAACTGCCTAGACAAAGAACTGCTCACTTACATCAGCGAAGATTCACACATAACATATCCTCAAACAAACAACATTAAAATCGTCTATGGGAGTGGGACATCAACACATGATGTCGACTTTCTAGAAGTTTCGGATGCACTTCTTAGTATTTTGAGTTGTTATCCAAATGTTGAGCTTATCATACATGGGACACTGACTTTGCCTGAAAAGTTTAATCTTTTTGCTTCACAAATTACACGTATAGATTTTGTGCCTACAGAAAAATATTATGCACACCTACAAAGCTATGATATTAACTTAGCACCTCTTGAATCTAGTCTGTTCAATGATGCAAAAAGCAATATAAAATATCTTGAGGCATCCATCTTTAAACTACCAACTATAGCCTCCAAGGTAGCAGAATATCGTGCTGTTATTAAAGAGGGAGAAAATGGTTTTCTAGCTAGCAATAAACAATCATGGATTGATGCACTTAAAAAACTTATAGAAAGCCAAACTCTTAGAGAAACTATCGGTCTAAATGCCTATAAAACGGTTATGGAAAATTATCAGATAGAACATATTTCCAAAAAGTATATGCTCCCACTTCTCCAAGAAAATATGTACCAAAAAATAACCACAACCAAACATATACTGATGGTCAATGTGCTTTATAAACCTATCAGTTTTGGAGGGGCAACCATCGTTATAGAAGAACTATCCCGACGCATTGCCAAAAAAGACCACTATGGCGTGACTGTCTTTACAGGTTTTTTCGATGAAAATTATGATTTACCTCGTCCCTATGATCTTGTGCGTTATGAAGTGAATGATGTACCTGTCATACTTGTACGTTTCCCTTCACCCATGACCAAAGTACTTGAGTACCATAACGAAGAGATGCAACACGTATTTGATAAGATTCTTACTAGTCTAAAACCTGACTTGGTACATTTTCATTCTATACAACAACTTTCAGCTTCAATCGCTAAAGCATGTGTTAATCAAAATATACCTTATCTATTGACACTTCATGATATGTGGTGGCTTTGTGAAAAACAATTTATGGTAAAACCCGATAACACTTACTGCTATCAAAAAAAGATAGATATAGACTATTGCATTACGCAATGTACATCAAATGCAGACTTTACAAGGGCAAGAACCAATTATCTAAACCCTATTTTAGATGATGCTGCCCTACTCCTTACCCCTTCAGCATTTCAAGCCCAAATGTATAAGTATAATGGATTTGATACAAATAAAATAAAGGTTAATAAAAATGCCATTATTTTTCCAGCTTCTAACTATAAAAAACACCCTAGTGATAAAATACGTTTTGCCTATTTAGGTGGTAATGCCGTACATAAAGGCTATAACTTTCTTAAAAATATATTTGAATCTCTTGCACTAGATAATTATGAACTTGTACTTGTTGATTTGCACAAGAAACTAGGACACAACTCTATCATCACTACAGATTGGAAGATACAAGGTACGCTCACTATTTCTGACGGTTACCAATATAGTCAAAAAGGCTTGGATGACTTTTTTTCTAACATTGATGTTTTATTATTTCCTTCTCAATGGAAAGAAAGTTTTGGACTCACTGTACGTGAGGCATTGGTACGTGATGTTTGGGTTGTTAGTACAGATGCAGGTGGTGTTATAGAAGACATAAAAGAAGATGAAAATGGCAATATTGTTCCCATTGGGGATAATACTCAGTTTAAAACACATGTTGAACATCTTATTCGTAATAGTTCTAAACTACACAATTACAGTAATCAACACAAAGATGCTATACGAAATTATGATGCTCAAGTGGATGAACTGCTCAACTACTACGACAAAGTACTACAAACGATATGAATAAGATAAAACGAGCTGCAGTACTGGTACACTATGACCGTAATGACATGGTAGACCCCTATGTTTATACCTATCTAAAGGCACTTAAACCTTGTACTTCACATCTCGTTTTTGTTTCAACAGCGAAACTAGATATGAAACAGTTAGAAGATCTTAAACTCATTTGTGAGAAAGTGATTGTACGAGAAAATATTGGTTATGACTTTATGAGTTACAAAATAGGCTTAGAGAGTTTTGATTATACATCATATGATGAAGTACTTCTTTGTAATGACAGTGTGTATGGTCCATTCTATCCTATGACACAGCTCTTTGACTCTATGCAATCTATGAAGTGTGACTTTTGGGGTATCACGGATAATTCAGTTATGGGTTATCATCTTCAAAGTTATTTTATGCTTTTTAAACACCCTGTTTTAACTAGTAGTACTTTTAAAAACTTTTGGAAGTCTGTCAAGGTGCTACCTCATAAAAGTGATATAATAAAATTTTATGAAGTAGGACTCACTAAGCACCTTATGAACGCTGGTTATGTTCCAACAATAAGTACATCTTTTAAACCTACATTTTTCAACAATTTGAAAATTGTCATACTTAAATTAACTCCTAAGAAAATAATCAAAAAGGCATCTTCTCTTTTGCGTAAGAAAGACACATTAAGTAATATCGGGAAAAACAATAGCACGCACTATTTTTGGAAAGAACTTTTAGTAGAAGATAACATGCCATTTGTTAAAATAGAATTACTCCGTGATAACCCAATGCAAATTGATATCCAAAATATCTATACTATTATCAATAAAATATCAACATATGATACGACATTAATCAAAAACCATTTAGCCCGCATGAAAGGCTTATCCAATGATACATAAGGTTGATATACTACTTGCTACCTATAATGGTGAAAAATATCTAGAAGCACAGCTTGAGTCTTTGCTATTACAAACATATAAAGACTTTAAGATTATTGTACATGATGATAATTCTACTGATAATACGGTCAAAATCATTCGTGAATATACACAAGACTATCCTGATAAATTTATCTTTATAGATGATACTATTTCTTATGCAAATGCCTCAGCAAATTTTAATTTTTTGCTTACACAATCCCATGCAGAATACATCATGTTCTGTGATCAAGATGATGTATGGTTGGCACAAAAAGTTGAACGCAGCATAAAAGTAATAAAGACACTAGAATCACAACACCCATCAACTGCAACCATGGTTTTTTCAGATTTAGAAGTAGTCGATGAAAATCTAAAGGTATTAGCAAAATCTATGTGGTCTCAACAAAAACTAAATCCCCATATCAGTCAGAACCTAGATGATCTCTTAGCATTAAATGTTGTTTCTGGATGCACTATGATGTTCAATAAACACTGTCATAAATTCATATCACCCATACCTCACCATGATATTACCCACGACCACTGGGTTGCAGTCAACATTGCCAGATATGGATATATCTCATTTATAAAAGAAGCACTTATTCAATACCGTCAGCACCCTGACAATACTATAGGAGCACAGAGTCAAGGAGTTCAATACTTTTTTTTTAAAATAATCCATTTATTTAAAACGCCTACAAAGTTTTTTAAAAAATATTCCTATTTTAACTTTCCAATCAATCTACAAAAAGTTTTTTTTAACAAACTCATATTAAATTTCAAAAGGTTGTTTTAATGAGAATAGCAATCTTAGGCACACGAGGTATCCCCAATAACCATGGTGGATTTGAACAATTTGCACAATACCTCTCCTTAGGACTTGTGCAAAGAGGGCATGAAGTAACGGTCTATAATTCAAGCAATCACCCCTATCAAGAGGAAGTATGGGAAGGGGTCACCATAAAGCATATTTTTGATCCAGAAAAAAAAATAGGCACAAGCGGTCAATTCATTTATGACTTTTTATCTATACTAGACACAAGAAAAAAAAACTTTGATATTATTTTACAACTTGGATATACAAGTAGCTCTATATCATTTGGATTTCATCCTAAAAAAAGTTTAATTATGACTAATATGGATGGACTAGAATGGAAAAGAACAAAATACTCCAAGTATGTTCAAAAATTTTTACAATGGGCAGAGTTGTGGGCTGTTAAAAAAAGTGATGTACTTATCAGTGACTCTTTAGGTATACAAGAGTATCTCAAACATAAATATAAAAAAGAGTCAAGCTATATCCCTTATGGTGCAACATATTTTGACAAAGCAGATAGTCAATGTATCAGGACATACGATTTACAACCCTATCAATATAATATGCTCATAGCACGTTTAGAACCAGAAAATAGCATTGAAATGATATTAGATGGCATAGTACAGTCTAATGACACTATGCCATTTCTTGTTATAGGTAAACATGATACAACCTATGGTAAATACCTAAAAAATAAATTTTTAAACACTTCAAAAATACAATTTTTAGATGGTATTTATGATATTGCTATCCTTAATAACCTTCGGCATTTTTCAAATCTCTATTTTCATGGACATACTGTAGGTGGGACAAACCCTTCATTATTGGAAGCAATGGCATCAGGTGCAATCATCTGTGCACAAAATAATGCATTTAATTCCTCTATTTTAAATGACGATGCATTGTATTTTACCTGCACACAAGATATCCTAACTATTCTCAAATCTTTTTCTTATGCTAAACATAAAGACAAGATAGAAAATAATTATCAAAAGATACATACAACTTACCAGTGGGGGAAAATCATAACACAATACGAATCCCTATTTAAACAATCACTCTAAATTCACACAAAAGAGATAAGCTATTGTTCTACACTATCTATAAACCTTGCTATCTCTTTAGCAGTAAGGATACTCCCTTTATCATTGAGGTGTGAACGATCTGCAAAATAGCTATCATCTAATTTTAACTTTTCATATAAATTTAAATACTCACCACCTGTTTCCTTCATCGTTTTTGTCATTCTTTTTGGAAATATAGTCATGATACTTTGTAGATGTTTATATTTATCAACCATTGCCTTTCTATAAGGCTGCTGAACCAAATAAAATTTGATATTTTTTTCGTTAGCTAATTTAGCCATGCGATAAAGAGCAGCATATGCTTCAGGATTTTGAAGGTCACCATCGGTTTTTGTCCAGCGTTTTTGCAAGATATCTTCTCCATATATATGAAGAGGGGCACTTCCTGTATGGTCAAACCCTAAAAACTCAAACTTATTATTTTGTCCATGCTTTTTTAGCCAACCTTTTTGTCTTTCTATACAAAAACTAAGATCTTTACATCCATCTAGTAATACTTGCATATCCTTAAAAGGATTTAATTCATTACGAATATATTTTTTTATGAAATTAGCATCAAATGTTTTAAATTTTGATGCATGTCCAAAGTCAGTAAACTGTGTTGAGTAAATAATACGTTCTAAATTCGGAAATGCGTCCGTAAGTAATAATAACTGTTCCATTTGTACAGGACTTGTACCAAATACCGATAGATTTAATACTTTTTTACATTTCTGTGATGCTTCTTCCAAATACTTACCTTGAATATTATTCAGTGCTAGGGAAGATCCTATCACAAGTGTATCGATTTCATCTGGATTGATATGGGTACGTATAAATTGTAATTTTGCATCTAATGAAATACGATTGGTAATAGGAAGTGGATAATGTTTGGAAAAATAATACGAGTATGCAAGAGTAGTCGTAAAAAATGCTCCTATTATAACAAAGAGTATTTTTAAATATATACGTTCTTTTAACATCTTACAACCTTTAAAAATTAAAATAAATAAATTCACTTTTACGATGTAACATAAAAATGGATAAAAGCCCTATTATCGTAAAAAGAAGATAAAAATAATGGGGTTTAAATTTTTCTTTCCATCTCATAGAATTAGGCAATAACACAACCGCTAAAATAGCTGCAATAATCCATACACCTACATAAGTATTTGTAAATATTCTACTCCATAATCCTAAGGTTAAACCCATATCAGAAAACATACTCATCTGAGGTAAAATGAAATCTCC
>Ga0256840_1002814_pt1 | contig 14895 bp, 10 predicted proteins | sample 355202metaG_FD_185969 | JGI IMG/M metagenome (GOLD analysis project Ga0256840, IMG submission 185969) | Hydrothermal vent microbial communities from Mid Atlantic Ridge, Atlantic Ocean - 355-202 | ecosystem: Environmental > Aquatic > Marine > Hydrothermal vents | place: Atlantic Ocean: Mid...
ATTTTTTTGCCAATAACCCTCTTTACAAATGCCATCTAAACAAATAATTGCCTCCCCCTCGCCGATATTATTCATTTTTAACCTTAGCTTATCATCAACAACCTTATAATCAACGAATTCAATAATTATATTATTACTTGTAATTTGTTGTCCTCCTTCATCTAGATGGGGACGATTGGCTATATATCTAATATAATTGTTAAATTGTTTATTATATTTCCATGTTACTATATACTCTGGGTTAGGATAATTAATGGTAATTCGCGAAGATGTTTTATCTTTGGTCTCTTTATTGTCTTTAAAGGACCATGGAATAAAATTACTCGCACCAAATGAATATATTTGAGCATATTTTATTAAATTATCGCCACTGATATACACATTATGTGGGGCTTTTCTATCTTGTTCCCGCCAAAAAAAATCACCTTTATAAAATTCATTTAAGTCAAAAATATTATCTTTAATAATTTTTGCTAAAGAATCGGGTGATCCTCCTACATGAACAAAAACAGCAGATAATTCTTCTGACCAATCAACAAAGTACGGTCGCGCGCTACGAATTGGTCCTATTTTGTTAACCTCATGAAAATTATCATCTAAAACATAGACTGCTAAAAAACGGGTTATACCTCCTTCTGCCTCAGCTTCATATACTAATTTAGCTTTTGTCAAAGATGATGGCGGCCTAGAATCTATATGGTTTTCAATAATAATTGCGGCCAGAGGGGGATTTTCCTTTCCTTTTTCTACCCACTGGCCATCAATGAATCGTCTTACACAATTTGGACATTCTCTTTTTCTATTAACTGAATTGTGGCTAGAGTCAGAGTTAACTAAAAACTGCTTGCTGTTAAATTTGTTGACAAAATTTGACTTATTAGTCTTATAAAAAATATAAATAAAGTGGTAAGCAACCGCTGCTAACACTAATGAAGTTCCTATTAAAATAGTGTTAAGTAATTTCCATTGTTTTTTTGTCATTTGTTTTAATTATTATCTTTTTCTTTGGATGTGTCGCTTTCTTGTTCCCGTTTTTCTTCTTCTTTTTTATCTTTTTCTGGCGCTTCTTCTTCTGGTTCAACTCTTTCTGGTTCAGAAACACTAACCACTACTGAATCTTCATCTTCTAATACACGTATTCCCTTAGGTAATTTTAAATCTTTGACTTTAATATAATTATCAAAAGTTTCTAACGGCGATAGGTCTACTTCAATGTGCTCAACAAGATCGCCTGGTAAACATTCTACTTCAACACTATCTATATTTTTAACTAGTACTCCTCCTAATTCTTTGACTGCTTTAGCTTCTCCAACAAATAATAGAGGGATTTCTGTGGTAATTTTTTTGTTCATATCCACTCTATAAAAATCAGCATGAATAATCTTGTCTTTTAAAACATCTCTTTGTACATCCTTAATAATTACTTTTATAGCCTCCTGATTGTCTACTTCTAAGTTAATTAAAGTTGATTCTCCAGCTTCTTCAAAAGCCTTTTGAAAATCAGACATTTTGATCTTAATTTCCATATTGTCAAACCCTGGCCCATAAATACATGCCGGGATAAAACCTTCTTCTCTAATTTTATTATTCTTTTCTGATTTTTTGTCTCTAACTTGCGCTTTTAATTTAATTTCTTTACCCATATTCTTTAAAAGAAATAACTATATTGCCAAAAAAACAATAAGTTATTTCTATTTATTTTTTATTTTTATGTTATAGTTGATGACCTAATAATGATACTTTCTATAATTCCTATCATAATTAGCTTAGAAATGATAGCGCTTCCTCCATAACTCAAAAAAGGCAAAGAAATACCTACTACCGGCAATAAACCTATATTCATACCAATATTAATAAACATTTCAATAAAAATCAAGCCCATTACACCCAAAACAAAAAAAACGCCAAAATCATTATTAATTTGAGACGCATTTTTAAGGCATCTATAAAAAAATATACCAAATAAAAACAAAAGCAAACTAACACCTAAAAATCCTAACTCTTCGGCTATAACCGCAAAAATAAAATCATTTTGAGATTCAGGTAAAAATTTCAATTGGGATTGTGAGCCAAACCCTATTCCTCTGCCTATAATTCTGCCTGCTCCTACTGCAATCATCGCTTGCATTACATTATATCCTTGGTTTAAGGGATCAAAGGTTGGGTTAAAAAAAGTTTTTATTCTCTGTTTTTGGTAATCTTGGAAATAAAAATTCCATCCAATTCCAAACAAAATAGTCACAATTAAACCAATAACTACAAAATACTTTTTTTTAAAACCCGCAACTACTGACAAAAAAAACCATATAGCAAATAAAATCAAAGCTGAACCAAAATCCGGTTGTAATAAAACTAAAATAACAAATATTAAACTGAAAAAAGATGATATTAATAAATATTTCAGTTGGCTGGTTCTTAAAGAAATAGAAGAAAAATATTTTGCTAAAAATAAAATCAAAATAATTTTCACAAATTCTACTGGCTGTAGACTAAAAAATCCCAGATTAAACCAACCTTTAGTCCCTCTGACCGTCTGCCCTAAAAACAACACTGCTATCAACAAAATAATTCCAAAAATATAAATATAATTGCTAAAACTCCTCCAAATATGATAATCAATTATTGAAAAAATAAACATTAAAATCAAACCAAAAATTACGAAAAAAATCTGTTTTTTAAAATTCAAAAAGTTTCCTTCGTCACGTCCGAGCGCTACACTATATATTTCTGCCAAACCTATGCTTACTAACAATAATACAGTAAAAAACAAAATCCAATCATATCTTTTTAAATAAACAATCAATCTGCTGAACATAAAACCATAAATAATTTATGACAATTTTTCTTTAATTCTTTTTAAATAATGTTCTGCCTCTCCTTCGCCATACCCGGTTTGTGGCCACCTCTCTAATCCATCTCCTTCTTTTCTAGGAACAAGGTGGAAATGAACATGTGGCACATGCTGATTAGCAGCGCTTTTGTTGTCCAAGAACACACTATAACCTTTTACTCCCAGCCCTTCCATCATAGCCTTCCCGATTTTTTTAAAAGCTAAGGCCATTGCACTCAAATCTTCGTTAGATAAATTCTCTACATCAGATATATGACTTTTGGGAATAATGATAGTATGACCGGGGCTAATAGGTAAAATGTCAAAAAAAGCCATAACGCGTTCATCTTCGTAAACCACATAACTTGGAATATCCCCAGCAATAATTTTACAAAAAATACAATCCATAAATTAAGTGAAAACTATTCAAATTTTGCTAATTTGAATAGTTTTGCTTATTACTTCTTAATTTTATATAAAAAACCTTATCTAATGACAATTTTTGAAGCAGTAAACTCTTTTGCTTCTCTGATATTATCTTTTGATTCTACGGTAATAATTTGCCCTGGTTTTAAATCATCTATCTTTGCTGGTTCTTGAATAAAAATTTCAGGTACTGGAGGAAGTTGTTTTATTTTTCCTTTTCTAAAATCCTCCACTCTTTGGTTGTATTCTTCTCTTTCTTTCTTTATGGTTTCTCTGTCTTTTTCCTTACGAATTTCAATGATTGTTTCTGGAATAATTTTTACTGTTCTAATTTTTAAAGATTCATCATCTAAAGGATTAATCAATCTGGTCTCTATTACTATGCTATTATCATTAACATCTTTAATTCTTCCACTTAAAGAATGTACCTCTTTTTTTATGGGAAAAATTTTACTTTCTTCTAACTTTTTTTTGGCCGCCTCCCAGCCAGCTTTAAATGATTCTGACTGAATATTATCCTTATTATTTTTATTAAAAACAAAAGCGCCAGCCCCAAAGCCAATACTGAAAAAAATAACAGCTATCAAAAAATAAATCATAAAAATTTTATTCATATTTTTAATTTTAATAATTATATATATGTGTCTCCGCTAGGAATCGAACCTAGATTTCGGGATCCGCAATCCCGCGTTCTATCCATTGAACTACGGAGACATAATATTTTTTATTTATTATAACTATTAACGACTGAAAAATCAAATCTATTTATTGTCAGAATTTTTTCATTACCTCTTCTATACTTTTTAAACCTTTGCTTGCTCTTAAATCATAAATTGTTTTTTCTAACCCCTTTTCTAAGGTAACAATTGGTAACCATCCAATATCATTTCTAACTTTTGAAATGTCAGGCAAACAAAGAGGAGTCATAAAAAAATGCTCCTTGCTATAAATAATTTTTGATTTAGATTCACACATTTTTATGATTTTACGGGCAAAGTCAGTCATATTAACTTCAATATCAGAACCCAAGTTATAAGGACCACTAAAATCGCTGTTCATAATTTTGATAACAGCATCAACAATATCACTCACATAACAAAAAGTGGTAGTGAAATCTTCATCTCCCAAAATTACCAAGTCCTTATTATCTAAGGCATTACTAATAAAATCTGGTACCATTCGATTATCGTTTAATTTCATTCTAGGTCCATACACTCTAAACAAACGAACTATCTTAGCGTCCACGCCAAAAGAACGAACATAACTCATCACTATTGTCTCTGCAAAACGCTTACCCTCATCATAAGCGCTTCTTCTTGACAAAAAGTTTACTAATCCTATGTCATCTTCTTTTACCTTAAGGTTATCTTTCCTTCTTGGTCCATATACTACAGCTGAAGAAAACTGCATAAATTTAGCCTGATATTTTACTGCTAGATCCAACAAATTTTTTACTCCGTAAGAATTGGCCAAAATAGTTGCCACTCTATTTTCTTCAAATTTTAATGGTGAAGTAGGGCAAGCAAGATTATAAATTTCTTGCACTCCTTGGAACTGAATTTTAAATTTATTTAATTCAGGAAAGCTTTCTAAATCAATAGGCTGAGTTATATCATAACGAATAAACTCAAAATTAGGATTATCAAGTAGATGATCTATATTTTTTTCGCTACCAGTTAAAAAATTATCTAAACAAATTACCTTACAAGTTTTTACTAATTCATCACAAAGATGAGAACCTATAAATCCGGCGCCCCCGGCTACTAGGACATTTTTTCTTTCAAAAATTGCTCTTTTCATATTTTTAAAATTTAAAATTTATAACACCTACACTAACTCCTCCGCCAAAATGAGTATTGTAGGCATAAAAAGAATTGATTAAAGTACCATTTTTCTTAAAAATTCTTACATGAGGTCCTCCGCCAGGGCCAGCAGCTGCTATTATTTCTAACAAACCGTCATTATCTATATCTCCGCTTACTAAATTAACTATCCCTTTAAAATGTTTAGAGAAAGCTAAAAATTGTCCTCTTTGTCTACCATGATTATCAAAAATTTTAATTTGAGGCTCATGGCCCTCGCCGGAAGAAGTAATAATTTCATCTCTGTTGCGACGATAACTATCATCAACATTGCCCACAGCGACGATTACTCCGCTTCGAAAATTTTTATTATAAGCAAAAAATTGTCCTAAAACCTTGCCGTGTCCATCAAAAATTCTCACCTGTGGACCTCCTCCAGGACCAGCGCCGGTAATAATTTCATCTTTGCCGTCGCCATCTATATCTCCTACAGCTACATTAACTCCGCCTCGAAAATTTTTATTATAAGCAAAAAATTGTCCTAAAACTTCTCCTTTATAATTAAAAATTCTTACATGGGGTCCTCCTCCTTTTCCAGCGCCTGTTATTATTTCCTCTTCTCCATCTCCATTAATATCTCCACTTGCTAGTCTGACGCCACCTTTAAAATTTTTATTATATGCTAAAAATTCTTCTTCCTTTCTTCCCGAACGATCACTAATTGTCACTTCACTAATATCACCTTGATAAGGCGCTAAAAGTAATTTAGTATTTTTTTCTTTTAATTTGTTTAAAGCCCAAGTTACTGCCCTATCTATATTTATTCTTCCTCTCCCTAAACGACCAATATAATCTGGATTAAGACGACTAATATCATCCGCGCTTGCCAATAAAATGTCTGTCACTTCTTTTGGAGATAGCTGTGGGTTAGCTGCTTTTATTAGGGCTAGTTCGCCAGCCACCATAGGAGTGGCCATTGAAGTGCCAGACCAATATCCATCATAATATTTATTAAAATAAACTCCGTCAATTGAATGAGTGGGCGAGAAGACAGTTAAATTATAAATACTTACTCCTGGCGCAGAAATATCAATACACTTAAATCCATAACTAGAAAAATTAGCTTTTTGATCCAGAGAGTCGGTAGCTGCCACTCCTATAACCCAATTTTCCCCGTTTGGCCCATCGTGACAAACCGGATACATTGGGGTTTGATCCAAATAATATCCATGTCTTTCACCCTGTTCATTGCCACCTGCTGCTACTATTAAAACTCCTGCCTCGTAAGCCCTTTTGATAGCTTGTTCCAAACTACGGCTAAAACCAAAACCTACAAAACTTAAATTAATAATATCAGCGCCATTCTTAACAGCATAATCTATTGCTTTAACAACCTTTAAGGTGTCTCCCTCCCCATTGTCATCTAACACTTTAAGAGGCATAATTTGCGCCTTCCAATTGATACCTGCTACTCCAGCAGCATTATTTCCTGTAGCAGCAATAATTCCTGCAACTACTGTGCCATGTATAATGCCTTCTTCTGTAAAACCATCTTTAAACTTTGGCGATGGATCCGGAACATTATTAACAAAATCCCAACCATTAACATCATCTACATAACCATTTTTATCATCATCTATACCATTATTAGGGACCTCAAATTTATTACGCCAAATATTAGCTTGAATATCGGGATGATTTATTTGAACACCTGAATCTATTACAGCAATAACGATATTGGGCGCTTCCCTTATTTTGTCCCATGCGGAATCTGCTTTTATCTTTTTTAAATACCATTGATAAGAAAAAAAAGTGTCTGTAGGAATTATAGAAGCATAATAGGTATAATTTGGTTCTGCGTAAACAACATTTGGTAAATTACTATAATATAATAATTCTTTTTTTAGATTATTTGGGTTGATCTTAATTTTTTGTAATTCTCCAGTTTTATATTGAACTAATATGCTATTTATTTTATTTTTTCTAATAAAAAAATTATTAGCTTTAACTATCTGGAAAGGAGTCAACAAAGCTATTGCTAAATAAATAATAATAAATTTTGTAATTTTATTGCTCATAAAGTATTTTTATAAATTATAACATAACTATCGGCCTTAAATCAAATTAAACACAATAAAACAGGGCTTGCCCTGTTTTATTGTGTTTTTTATAAATATCATTTTATTTAAAAAATTTTTTCTTTTTATGGCGATTTAAATCAACTTCAACTATAGTGCCGCTATCACCATTATCAGCTGGGAATTCAACATCAACTGATTGCCTAAGTATATGATGTCCTACTACCACACCGGATTTTCCGTCTACATTTACTTTTGCGCCAATAGGAGGCATATTTTTAGCCAACTCTTTATACCCTTTCTCTTCATAAGCTAAACAACACATTAAACGACCGCAAACGCCGGAAATTCTTTCTGAGCCACGGTGAGAACACTGTTGTAGTTCGGACATTTCAGAAGTAATAGAAACTAAATCTTTAAGAAAACTTTTACAACACAAAATTCTTCCACAGTGTCCACAATCGCCCTTAATACGTGCTTCATCACGAATGCCAATTTGATGTAAACGAATTGTGCGACAGAAATGTCTTGTTAAATCTTTAACTAATTCCCTGAAATCAACTCTACCATCGGCAATAAAAGCAAAAGTTATACGCGACCCATCAAAAGAAAAGTGAACATCTACTAATTTCATGGGTAAATTATGCTTTTGAATAAATTTTTTACACACTAACAACGCTTCTTCTCTTTCTTCTATACTAGGCAATTTATCTAGATCTATTTTGGTAGCTTTTCTTAATATAGGCTTTAATTCTAAGCTTTGTGCCTCGTCTTTGTTTTCTCTATCATCAAAAACACAATCTTCTAAAGAGTCAACTACGGCCAACACCTCTCCGATTTCTGTTCCCATCTCTGTGCGTACAATAACTTTATCACCTTTTTTAATGTCTAAATCATTAGTACTAAAATTGTAGATTTTGTCCCAAGGAGCAAATCTGACTTGTGCGATAGCCATATTTATTTTAAAGGACTGTTGCTTATCTGAAAAGCTACAGCCCTTCTTAATAAAAAATATAATTTTTATTACAAACTATATCTAATAAATTTCTCTACTTTAATGCCACCTAAAACATCTTTTACTTTCTTTTTGTCTTCCTTAATATATTCTTGTTCTATTAAACAAATTTCTCCATAATATTTATTTAATTTTCCTTCAACAATTTTATCAATAATATTCTCTGGCTTACCCTCTTTAATTAGCTGTTCGCGATAAATTTCTTTTTCTTTTTCTATTTCCTCAACTGGAACTTCCTCTGGACAGATATATTTAGGGTTAGCAGCAGCAATATGCATAGCTATATCTCTAGCTAATTCTGGTACATTTTCTTTGTCTAAAGCTACTAAAACTCCGATGCGTCCCCCCATATGAGAATAAGCCGCTACTGTTCCTTTGCTCTCTAAAATGTCACATCTTTTAATAGCTAATTTTTCACCAATAACCCCACTCAAATTATCTAAATTGTTTTTTACTGAATTGCCGTCATTCATTTGTGCTTCTAATAATTTTTCTACTTTATTAATTTTATTATTTTTTATGATATTCAAAACCTCGTCTGTAAATTGTTGAAATTTTTCATTTCTAGCTACAAAATCAGTTTCTGTGTTTAATTCTACTATGTAGCCCTCTTTACTGTCTTCGCTAACATCTACTTTAATAACGCCCTCGCTGGCTTCTCTGTCTGATCTTTTGGAAGCTTTAGCAATTCCTTGTTTGCGTAAAATTTCCATTGCCTTATCAATGTCGCCGCCACTTTCCTCCAAAGCTTTCTTGCAATCGACCATTCCAGCTCCACTTTTTTCTCTTAGAGTTTTAAGAATTTCTAAAGAAATAGCCATATTTTTAATAATTGCTCTTTTACTTGTATTAGTAAAAAGAGCAACTTTTTAATAAATTATTTTAAATTGTTTTTTCTCTTTCTGCTTTTCCTTCCTTAATAGCCTCCTCAACTAGACGTAATATTAATTTAATAGTTTTAGTGGCGTCATCATTAGAAGGGATAATATATTTAATTCCAGTTGGATCAACATTAGTATCGCAAACTGCAATAACAGGAATATTTTTTCTTTTTGCCTCTTTTACTGCTGTTTTTTCTTTTTTAATATCCCAAATAAATAAAGCATCTGGAAGTTTATTTAAATTTACTAAACCGCCAAATCTAGCTTCTAATTTAGCAATTTCTCTATCAAAATTTAACCTCTCTTTTTTAGTATATTTATCCAATCTTCCGTGTTCTTTTTGCTCTAATAAATCTTTATACTTCTTTACAGATCTCTTAATAACATTAAAATTAGTTAAGCATCCTCCTAGCCACTTTCCAGTAATATAAGGCATTCCTGTTTCTTTAGATAAACGTTCAATCGGTTTTCTAGCCTGAGCTTTTGTGCCTACGAACAAAATTGTTTTTCCTTCACTAGCAGCTTTTTTAATAAATTCTAATGCCACTTTTAAAAGTTTCTGTGTCTTAATTAAGTCAATAATATGTATGCCATTTCTGGTAGTAAAAATATATGGCTCCATTTTAGGATGCCACTTACTTGTACGATGCCCAAAGTGCATACCTGCTTTGAGCATCTCTTCAATTGTTGGAATTCTCATAATTTTCCTTAATCCTCTACTCTAAATAACAACCAATTTATTAAATTAGTTGCAGGAAAATTAATTTTAGAGTATGAGTGATTATAATTAATTATTAACTCTTGATAAATTTTAAATAATATACTGTTTTTTGTCAAAAATTTTTATTCTTCTTTTGTCTTCTTTTTTCTAAATCCCGTTCCTGCTGGTATAAGACGACCAATAATTACATTTTCTTTTAACCCTTTAAGATAATCTACTTTACCGCTTAATGCGGCCTCAATTAAAACACTAGCGGTTTCTTGAAAAGAAGCAGCTGAAAGAAAGCTGTCAGTAGTCAAGGAAGCTTTAGTAATTCCAAGCAATAATCTTTCTGCTTTTGCCTCTTTTTTGCCTACTTCACGAACTTTACGATTTTCTCTGGCCAATACAGATTGTTCAACAATTTCACCAGGCAACAAATCTGTGTCACCGGAATCTACGACAAGAAAACGAGAAAACATTTGTCTGGCTATAATTTCAATATGTTTATCATTTAAGGGTTGTCCTTGCGATGAATAAACATATTGAATTTCTTTAATAATATATTTTTGAGCCTCTAAACGATCCTTTAGTTGATATAATTTCTGTAAATCTAGGCTTCCTTCGGTTAACTGATCTCCTTTTTTTACCTCATCTCCATCATTAACCCAAATATTTACTCCTTTTGGAACTATAAATTCTTTTACCTTTTTGGTCGGTGAAGAAACTTTTACACATTTATCAGTTACTTCTACTATACCTCCTTTTTCGGCAGTAATGATATATTTTCCTATTGAAAACAATTTGTCTCCTTTTTTTACTTTGTCTCCATTTTTAACAAAAACTTTTGGTTCTTCCTTATCTTTTGCTAAGTTGTTTGCTTTGGCAAACTTTAATCCTTCGGAAAAATAATATTTAATTGAGTCTCGAGTTTTGTAATAAATTTTAATTATCTTAACTTGGGGATTATTAACAACTATTTCTTTCCCATTCTCATCTTCAATAACTCTCTGGGCTGTTTCTATTTTGACTTTCCCATCTACATCGCTAATTAAAGCCTTGCGTTTAGGCGGGCGGGCCTCAAAAATTTCTTCCACTCTTGGCAAACCTTGGGTAATGTCTTCTTGGCCGGCAACACCACCAGTATGAAACGTTCTCATTGTTAACTGAGTTCCTGGTTCACCGATAGACTGAGCGGCAATAACTCCTACAGCTGTACCAAGTTTAACCGGCTTATTATATCCTAAATCATAACCATAACATTTAGAACAAATACCTCTATCTAAACGACAGTTCAATACCGATCTAACGCATACTTCATCAAATTCTTCGCCTTTAATCTGTTCTAATAATTCTTCTGTTATCAGTTCGCCTTTCTTTATTAAAGTCTTACCTTTTTTATTCTTTAAATCTTTCGCTAAATAACGGCCAATTATTCTTTCTTCTAAACTATGTCCCATTTCATTGCTCTCTTGGCGAGTTAATATCACTCCTTCGGTGTCGCCACAATCTTCTTCCATTACAATAACATCTTGTGCAACATCAACTAAACGACGAGTTAAATATCCTGCATTAGCGGTACGTAGGGCCGTGTCAGATAAACCCTTACGAACGCCGTGAGTAGAAATAAAATACTCTAACACATCAAAACCTTTTTTAAAATTACCCTTTACTGGCAACTCAATAATATCTCCTGACGGCGATGTTACCAAGCCTTTCATACCAATGATCTGGGTAAGCTGGGCCCAGCTACCACGAGCTCCTGACTCAATCATAGAATGTACAGGGCCGTCTTTTGGTAAACTTTGTTTACAAATTTCTGTAATTTTTTCTTTAGTAGTGGTCCACAATTCTATTATTTTAGAATATCTTTCGCTCTCTGTTAATAAACCTTCTTCATATTGTTCTTGAATTTCTTCTACTTTTTTATTAGCTTCCTCAATTAAATGGTCCTTTTCTGGTAAGTCTGGCAAATCTCCCATTCCCCAAGACAAACCACTCTTAGTAATAAATTCAAAGCTTTTATCTTTTAATTCATCCAATAATTCCACAGTTTTGTCTCGACCATATATTCTAAAACAATCTTTTACTATCTTTTTTAATTTTCCCTTACCAACAACTTCATTTATATATCTAAGCTTCTCTGGCAATATATTGTTAAAAATTATTCTCCCGACGCTAGTTTCTAAAAATTTACCATCATCAGTCTTTACTTTGATAATTTCATGCAGATTTAATTTACTCATTTCATAGGCTAAAATCGCTTCTTCTTGCGAAGAAAAGTGTTTGATCTTATCTTTATCTATATTCTCCTTAACAACACTAGTTAAGTAATAAGATCCCCAAACAATATCTTGACTTGGAGCCACAATTGGATCGCCCGTTGCTGGTTTTAAAAGATTGTGAACAGATAACATAATATCCTTACACTCCATTCTTGCTTCTTTTGTTAAGGGGACATGAACGGCCATTTGATCTCCATCAAAGTCAGCGTTAAAGGCTGGACATACTAAAGGATGAATTTGAATTGCTTTACCTTCAATCAAAATAGGTTTAAAGGCCTGAATTCCTAAACGGTGTAAGGTAGGAGCACGATTCAAAAGCACATAGGTATTTTGAATAATTTCTTCTAAGATATCCCAAACCTCATCATGGCCAGCTTCAATATAACGGGAAGCACTACGAACATTATGAACAATTTCTCGTCTAATTAATTTACTAATAATAAACGGTTTAAATAATTCCAGGGCCATTATTTTTGGTAAACCGCATTGGTCAAGACGTAATTTAGGATTAACTACAATTACGCTACGTCCAGAATAATCAATTCTTTTACCCAATAAGTTCTGTCTAAATCTTCCTTGTTTTCCCTTTAATGAGTCAGCTAAAGATTTTAATTGTCTCTTTTGACCGGTAGAAGCAGTTACTGTTTTAGAATGGCGAGCAGAATTATCAATTAGGGCATCAACTGCTTCCTGTAACATTCTTTTTTCATTACGACAAATAACCTCCGGTGCGTTTAACTCAATTAACTGCTTTAAACGATTATTACGATTGATTACACGACGATATAGATCATTAAGATCAGAGGTGGCAAAGCGTCCGCCATCTAAGGCTACCATAGGCCTTAAATCAGGAGGAATAACTGGAATAACTGTTAAAACCATCCATTCCGGTCTTAAATTATTTGCTCTTAAACTTTTAAATAATTTTAGTCTTCTAGTGAGTTTTTCTCTTTTTGAATCAACGGCTTTCTCTAATTCTACTTCTATTTTTTTAATTGTTTCATCTAAATCAATCCTTTCCAATAAACCGCGAATAGCCTCGGCTCCGATACCTGCTTCAAAAATATGACCGTATTTTATACTTAAATTTTGATAGTCATTTTCAGAGATAATAGCCAATGGTTTTAATTCTTTTAATTCTCTTTGAGCCTGATGAAAAGCCTCATCTAATCTCTCTAGCTTCTCTTCCTTAACTTTATTTAAAGAATCTAATTTAACATTAATTTTTTCTTCTACCTCGTCTTTATCTAGCCCTTCTTGAAGCATTTTCCCTTTCTGGCTTTTGATTTCGTTGGCTTGGCGCGCAAACTCATTTTCAATGGCTTTCTTTTTAGATTTATATTCTTGTTGGATTTGTTTAAAAGTTTCAGCTTTAAGCTCTTCATTTACATCAGTAATAATAAAACTAGCAAAATAAACAACTTTTTCTAGGGCTTGCATTGGTAGATCAAGAACTAAACCAATTTTAGATGAAATTCCTCTTAAAAACCAAATATGGGTGCAGGGTGTTTGCAAAGTAATATGCCCCATTCTCTCACGTCTAACAATACTACGAGTAACCTCTACACCACATTTATCACAAACAATGCCTTTATATCTAATCTTTTTATATTTTCCACAATAACATTCCCAATCTTTAGATGGTCCAAAAATTTTTTCGCAAAATAAACCGTCTTTTTCTGGTTTTTGAGTACGATAATTTATTGTTTCTGGACGTGTAACTTCGCCATGAGACCAAGATAAAATATCTTCTGGCGAGGCTAGCTTTAATTTTATGGCATCAAAGTCTGTGGTTTTTATTGGATTAAGCATAATTTTATAATTATTTATTTATAATTATTTTTTATTCTTTTGTTCATTTTCTTTCTTATTATTAGAACCATCTCTTTTGTTTATTTCTTCCCCTTCTTTAAGCAGCTCTACATCTAAGCTTAAGCCTTTTAATTCTCTTACCAATACATTAAATGATTCTGGGACATTTAATTTTTTAATTTCTTCTCCTTTAATTATTGACTCGTAAGCCTTACTTCTGCCAGGAACATCATCTGATTTAATAGTTAAAATTTCCTGCAAAGAGTGGGCAGCGCCATAAGCCTCCATTGCCCACACTTCCATTTCTCCAAATCTTTGGCCGCCAAATTGAGCTTTACCTCCTAATGGCTGTTGGGTAATCAAAGAATATGGTCCAATTGAACGTTGGTGAATTTTGTCTTCAACCATGTGATTAAGTTTAAGCATATATTTATAACCAACGGTAATCTTGTTATCATAAGGATCGCCTGTTTTACCATCATAAAGTACAACCTTACCATCTTCTGGCAAGCCTGCCCTTTTTAATTCCTCTCTAATTTGTTCCTCTGTAATACCATTAAGGGCTGGGGTAGCTACTTTATAGCCTAATTGTTTAGCAGCAAAACCAAGATGGGTTTCTAATAATTGCCCCAAGTTCATACGAGAAACAATGCCCAAAGGAGAAAGAATTATATCAATGGGTGTACCATCCTCCATATAAGGCATATCTTCTATTGGTACAATTTTTGAGATTACCCCTTTATTGCCATGACGGCCAGCCATCTTGTCTCCTACTTGAATTTTACGCAAATTTGCTACTGATACTTGTATTGACTTGATTACGCCCGCTGCTAATTTATCCCCCTCTTCCCTAGAAAATATTTTCACATCAACAACCTTACCATGTTCGCCGTGTTCTAAATATAATGAAGTATCTCTAACATCCTTTGCTTTTTCACCAAAAATGGCGCGTAATAACTTTTCTTCCGCAGAAAGTTCTGTCTCTCCTTTAGGGGTAATTTTACCTACCAAAATATCACCAGAAGAAACTTCTGCGCCAATACGAATAATACCATTTTCATCTAAT
>Ga0256840_1002815_pt1 | contig 14890 bp, 13 predicted proteins | sample 355202metaG_FD_185969 | JGI IMG/M metagenome (GOLD analysis project Ga0256840, IMG submission 185969) | Hydrothermal vent microbial communities from Mid Atlantic Ridge, Atlantic Ocean - 355-202 | ecosystem: Environmental > Aquatic > Marine > Hydrothermal vents | place: Atlantic Ocean: Mid...
ATGAGTTTCAAATTAGTTTCAGATTTTAAGCCAATGGGCGACCAGCCTAATGCTATCAAGCAATTGGTAGCAGGACTTGCTGCCAATGAATATGGGCAAACACTCCTCGGTGCAACCGGTACCGGTAAAACATTTACCATCGCTAATGTCATTGCCGAAACAAATCGACCGGCACTAATTCTAAGTCATAACAAGACATTGGCAGCACAACTTTTTGGAGAGTTCAAGCAATTTTTCCCTGATCACGCTGTCGAGTATTTCATCTCTTACTATGATTATTATCAACCCGAAGCATTTTTGCCGGGTAGTAATCTATTTATTGAAAAAGACCTATCCATCAATGAAGAAATTGAAAAATTAAGACTTCGTGCATCTTCTGCATTACTTTCAGGAAGAAGAGATGTCATTGTTATTGCTTCCGTTTCATGCATCTACGGAATCGGAAACCCTCAAGAGTTTGCTAAAAATGTAATCACGCTTAAAGTCGGGGAGACCACCTCTCGAAATCAATTGCTTTTTCGCTTTGTTGACATCTTGTACAGCCGTACCGAAGCAGATTTTAAGCATGGGACATTCCGGGTGAAAGGTGATACCGTCGATATTTTCCTCGCATATACAGATTATGCCTATCGAATATATTTCTGGGGAGATGAAATCGAGCAAATCCAAATTATTGACCCAATTTCAGGTAAAAAAATATCTGAAGAAGCATCAGTAAACATTTATCCTGCCAATTTATTTGTCGTAGAAAAAGACATGGTGCATACCGTGATTAAAGAAATTCAAGATGATTTGGTCATACAAATTCAACGATTCGAAGATGAAGGAAGAGGCTTGGAAGCCAAAAGAATAAAAGAAAGAACAGAGTTCGACCTAGAGATGATTCGGGAATTAGGATATTGTTCAGGGGTAGAAAATTACTCTCGCTACTTTGATAGAAGAAACCCAGGCGACCGTCCATTCTGTTTGTTGGATTATTTTCCAGATGATTTTCTGATGGTGATTGATGAAAGCCATGCGACCATTCCACAAATCCGCGCGATGTGGGGAGGGGATAGGGCTAGAAAAGTAAACTTGGTCGAATACGGCTTTCGCTTACCCTCTGCCATTGACAACCGCCCGCTTACTTTCAACGAATTTGAATCAATGCTGAATCAGGTAATTTACGTAAGCGCCACGCCTGCAGATTATGAACTAGAAAAATCTGAGGGTGTCGTGGTCGAGCAGGTTATTCGTCCGACAGGGTTGCTTGATCCAGAAATTGATGTGAGACCGAGTGCCAACCAAATTGATGACCTTTTGGAAGAAATCGACGAAAGAATTAAGAAAGACGAGCGGGTTTTGGTAACCACGCTGACCAAAAGAATGGCAGAAGAATTAGATAAATACCTGAAACGTGCAGGAATAAAAAGTCGCTATATACACTCTGAGGTAAAGGTGTTGGATAGGGTGGAAATTCTTCGAGAATTACGACTAGGCGTTTTTGATGTATTGGTGGGTGTTAATCTTTTGCGGGAAGGGTTAGACTTGCCTGAAGTGTCCTTAGTGGCAATTTTAGATGCCGATAAAGAAGGGTTTCTAAGAAATGTGCGCTCTATCATCCAGACCATTGGGCGAGCCGCTAGAAATGCAAATGGTCGGGTAATCATGTATGCTGATAAGATGACCAACTCGATGCAGGTAGCAATTGATGAAACCTACCGCCGGCGAGACAAACAAATGGCTTACAATAAAAAACATGGAATAATACCGAGAACAGTCACCAAGTCAAAAGAAGCGGTAATGGGGCAAACAGCAATTGCCGATTCAAAGAAAGCGCCCAAGGAATATGCCATAGATAAGAATGTCCCCAACATTGCCGCAGACCCTGTGATTGCATACATGAGTCAAGACGAACTGAAAAAATTCATCCGTACCACACAAAAAAACATGGAAAAAGCCGCCAAAGATTTAGATTTTATCAAAGCTGCTGAGCTGCGTGATGAAGTATTACAGTTACAGACTTTATTGAAAAAATAACAAGCTATTTCTCAAAAAGCACAACCACTAGGCTGAGGGGATTCCGTTTCTATTTCTTTAGGGAAATTGGTGTCTGCATCAAATTTCGTGAAGCCATCTTTGACTGTTCCTTTAAACACCTCTCCACCGTAACCAGTGTTATTCATATGCGCTCGAATCCAAACAACTTGCTCTTGTCCGATAGCCACTGTCCCTCCTGATCGGATAAATGGTTGTTCATTAACATGGCTATGTCCCAAAATTCTACGATAAATTAGTTTTCCATCTTCTGATAATACTTCCCACCAGTTGGCATATTGCTTACACCCTGTGTCGGGGCTTTTAATTCCTACCTTGAAAGTATAATTGTTTTCATTTCCTGATACTTCCACCGAAACAATATTGGCTGCATTACTATTCTCTTTTGGCGTGACTTTAGTTTCTGTTGTTTCTGTAGCACATGCAAACAGCACTAATGTTAATAAGAAATTCATCCTTATGGTTTTAAACAAGTACATACTACCATTACGGTAATTTCGCCAATATAGTTCTTCCTCCTTTGGTTTTTTGGTTCAGCGCCACCTTAATTTTAGAGTCTAATGGCAAAAACACATCTACCCTTGAGCCAAACTTGATAAAGCCAAATTCGTTTCCTTGCAATATTTTATCTCCTTCATCCACGTAACACTTTATTCTTCGTGCTACCGCTCCTGCAATTTGTCGTACTAGGATTTCAAGTCCATCATCAGTTTCCACGACTAATGTTGTTCGCTCATTATGCGTACTTGATTTAGGGTGCCACGCCACCTTGTAATCTCCCGAATGATATTTAAAATATTTTACCAGACCAGAAACAGGGTTACGGTTGACATGCACATTGACTGGCGACATAAAAATAGAAATCTGCTTTCTTTTGTCGTTAAAGTACTCTGATTCCACAGCGTCTTCTATCACCACCACCTTGCCATCTGCAGGAGCAAGCACACATTTGTCATCACAAGCAATCGCTATTTTTGGGTTTCTGAAAAACTGTAAAACTACCAAAAATACAATAACACTTACGCCAATAATAATGTTAATTAACCCTTGATTTTCAGGGAAATACTTAGCCGCAAACATGTTTGTTCCAAACAGTGCTAGTAATAAAATAAAGAGCATCTTACGCCCTTCTTTGTGAATTGTCATAAATTGTTTTTTCGTTCAAGTATGGGACTAGTATCCGCCACGCCATTTATATGTTTTAGAAACCTTATCTATTGCCACAATATAAGCTGCAATTCGCAAGGAAACCTCATATTTTTTGGCTGTCTTGTAAACATTGTCAAAAGCATCTTTCATTATCCTGTCAGACCGTCTATTCACTCTTTCTTTGGTCCATTTATAGCCAAGTCGGTTTTGAACCCATTCAAAATAGGAAACCGTGACTCCTCCTGCATTTGCCAAAATATCAGGCACCACTGTTATTCCCTTTTTAAAAATAATGGGGTCTGCTTTAAACGACGTCGGACCATTTGCGCCTTCTACAATAAGCTTTGCTTTTATGTCCGGTGCGTTTTTCTCTGTAATCACATCTTCCATTGCGGCTGGTACAAGTACATCAACGTCTAGCGTAAGTAGATCTTCTCCCTTCATGGCTTCTGCTCCATTATATCCCTCTAGCGAGCTGTTATTATTATTTCTAAACTCTATTGCCTCCTCAATGTTAATGCCATTCTCATTATAGTATGCCCCTGACAAGTCACTGATGGCTACAACTTTCACACCTCTCTCTGCTAATAAGATAGCAGCAAAAGAGCCAACATTTCCAAATCCCTGAATCGCACACGTAGCATGGTAAGGATTAATCTTTAGCTTTTCCATAGCAGCCATTGTGGAAACCATCACGCCTCTACCCGTTGCTTCAGTTCTTCCCAATGATCCTCCCAGTACAATTGGCTTTCCTGTCACCACTGCGTTCACAGTCATTCCTTGTACTTTGGAATATTCATCCATCAGCCAAGCCATTTCTCTCGGTCCAGTACCCATGTCCGGCGCAGGAATATCCCTGTCTTGACCAAAAATTTCTACCATCGCCGAGGTATAGGCTCTTGTAAGCCTTTCCATTTCTCCTGCCGACATTGACCGGGGGTTGCATTTGATTCCTCCTTTGGCGCCACCATATGGAATGTCAACGACAGCACACTTCCAAGTCATCCAGGCAGCAAGTGCTTTCACCTCATCAATATGAACACCCATGTCATATCTTATTCCTCCTTTTGAGGGTCCTAATATATTAGAATGAATAACCCTAAAACCTTCAAATACCTGAACAGTACCGTCATCCATTGTTATCGGCAATGAAACGATTACTTGTTTGGCTGGTGATTTTAGCACATTGTAAATTTCTTCATCAAGTCCTAATGCATCAGAGGCGATTTTAAACCTTGACATCATTGACTCAAAAGGATTCTCTTTATCCGTAATTGGAGCGGGTTCAATATATCCCATTGTTGTTTATTAATTTGGTTTATGTGTTTATTTTACTTGCAATATCACTGTTTTTGTTTAAAAACAACGGCAATTATGCATATTTATATCATAGGTTAAATGTAAATAAGATTTTATATAACTTATCCATTAAAACGTTAGTTTTCTTACATGAAAAGCGAAATTCTCTTATCACAATTTGAAAAGGATAACAATAAAAGGAATAGAAATTAGTAAGCCATCAAACCGATCAAGAAAGCCACCGTGCCCTGGGATAATTGTCCCTGAATCCTTTATTTGAATACTTCTTTTGAACAAGGATTCTACCAAATCACCATATGTACCTGCCACCACCACAATTGCTGCCATCAGCAACCATTCCAATTGAGAAATACTTGGAAAATAATGTGCCAAAACCATCGCAACAACTCCTGTCAACACAGCGCCGCCAACACTTCCTTCCCATGATTTTTTAGGGGAGATGCGTTCAAAAAGTCTGGTTTTCCCGAATGCCGTACCTGCAAAATACGCCCCCGTATCACTCGCCCAATGTAGAAAGATTACTCCAAAAATTATTGCTGGATTATAGTCTCCTTTGCTAAACGCTAAGACACTCAGTAGAGACATTGGTGCCGCTATATAAATAATTCCTAAGAGGGTGAACGCAATGCCTGAAAATGGTTTTTTGTCTTTTTTATCATACAATTTTATCAAAAACATAATCGCAATCGCTGGGAAAAGGATCAAGTAGTATTTGCTTTCTATTACGTTCTTTTCTCCTAGAAAAACCAGTGTATAAATCACCAATCCCAAAAAGGTTCCCCAGTATTTTAATGGACGCACTTCTTCTTGCCCCACTAGTTTATAAAACTCTAGCAACGTGAAAACAGCAATAATAAAAAACACTGCGAAAAATGTCCACGCGCTGAAAAATATGCCCGAAACAATAAGTGCCGCTCCAACAACTCCTGCCAATACTCTCTGTTTTAAATCACTATATTTAGTCGAATTTGATGTCATTTTCTATCATATTAATTGCTCTCAAAACATCTTCTCTAGCCACATGAACTTCACACTTCCCAAACATATGCAAAGAAGAATCTTTTTTATTGATAACGACTGCCGCCATGCCTTTTTCCATGAGCACATCCTTTACTATTTCTGCCTGATAACGCTTATCTGTATCAAATACTTTTTCCCAACCCTTCATTTAGCCTTTCCCCTTTTCTCGAAATATTGTTTGAATCCATAGACAAGTGCTCCAAATATAGCCAACGAAACCAAGGCATATATTGTAGAAGCAGATTCTTCCGTTTGTATATCTATGGAAATCACTCCCTTTTGAAACATGTACATCATAATTACGGTAAAAGCATTGTTTACAAAATGAGCAAGCATCGCTAGGCTCAAACTACCTGACCAATAGTACAAATAGCCAAACAGAACGCCCAAAAGCATTCTAGGTACTAATCCGTAAAACTGCATATGGAAAAGGCTGAAAACAAAACCTCCTATCCAAATGGCAGCATGTGCATTTCCGGTAACGCTGTTCAATAGGTTTTGGATGAAGCCTCTAAACAACAATTCTTCACTGATGCCGGGAATAACTGCAATAACAATGAGTGCTAAAAAAAACTGTCCGTTTGAATCAAAGGTAGTTAAAAACTCCGTTTGAATTTTTGCGGTCTCCTCAAATTTTTTGGCAATCCGCTCAAAGCCTCCTAATTCTGGCAATTGCCAACCCATATTCCATTCCATAATGATGGAGTTAACGCCCATAAAAGCAATCACCATAGTAAACACCAAGGCAACAGGAATTGTCCCTAAAGAAAGTTCTTTAAAAAATATGCTAAGTCTCTTCCTTTCAACATATTGTAAATACAACCAAGGCACAATTATAAAAGAGACAACCTGCGAAATGCCTTGAATTATATATATTGGAACTTTTGCTTCTGCGTAGGCAGTAGGATTTGACAGGATGGATAATACCCTGTTAAAATTAAAATCAAAAAAGGGTAATGCAATAACAATCCCTAATATGGGGCCTATGGTCAGAAAAAAGCCAATCGATAATAACAATATCGCAATTAAAGAGAGTACCGGGTTTCTATGTTCCGAAAGCTTTGGCAGGTGATTTGTTTTATCCATATTTACTGTAAATTTACAGCAAAATTTGAAGAAATAGCAATTGGTAAAAATAGGCAATCTAGAATTAGGAGAATTTCCACTTTTGTTGGCGCCCATGGAAGATGTGAGTGATCCACCATTTAGAGCGGTGTGCAAAGAAAATGGTGCTGATCTGATGTACACGGAATTTATTTCAGCAGAAGGTTTGATAAGGGATGCTAAAAAAAGCATTCAAAAATTAGATGTGTATGACTATGAGCGCCCCATTGGCATTCAGATTTTTGGTGAAAAAATAGAGTCCATGCGTCAAGCTGCGGCTATTGCTGAAGAAGCCAGTCCTGAACTAATAGATATTAATTACGGTTGCCCCGTAAAAAAGGTAGCCTGTAAAGGTGCAGGTGCCGGCATCTTACTTGATTTGCCAAAAATGCAAACCATGACCAAAGAAATTGTAGATAGGGTTTCTCTACCTGTCACTGTAAAAACTCGTTTGGGGTGGGATGAAAGCACCATCAAAATCATTGAAGTAGCAAAAAGGTTGCAAGATGTTGGCATTCAAGCGTTAAGTATTCATGGACGAACGCGCAAACAAATGTACAAAGGAGAGGCAGACTGGCGTCATATTGCTGAGGTTAAAAACCACCCAGACATCCACATCCCTATTTTTGGAAATGGTGATATCAATTCTCCAGAAAAAGCACTAGACTATAAAAACAAATATGGCGTCGATGGTATTATGATTGGTCGTGCTGCCATTGGCAATCCCTGGATATTCAATGAAATAAAGCATTTTATGAAAACAGGAAGTAACTTGCCACTTCCAGATATTTTTGAAAGGGTGAAGGTTGTCAAAAAGCACCTTGCGTTTTCAGTTGAATGGAAGGGAGACAAAACAGGTGTTTTTGAGATGCGCCGACACTACACCAATTATTTTCGTGGGATTCCGAACTTCAAACCTTATAGAGCCGTATTAGTAGAAACCGTAGAAGTCCCACAAATCATGGATACCTTGGATGAAATTGCTGAGGTGTTTAATGGTGTTTCTCCGCTAGTTTCATGAATACTGATTCACAAAATTCTGATATAAAAGCATGGGTACTCTTGGGCATCCTTTCGCTTGTTTGGGGCAGTTCATTTATTCTTATTAAAAAAGGACTCATTGATTTTTCGTCGGGAGAATTGGCGACCTTAAGAATTTTCTTTGCAGGAATTGTTTTAATACCTTTTGCTATTCGCAGTATTAAAACTGTAAAAACAGGGAAAGAGTGGTTTGCCATATTTATTGTCGGGTTTGTTGGCAGTCTCATTCCTTCGTTTCTTTTTGCTGAGGCAGAAACACAACTAGATAGTGGCATAACAGGGGCTATCAACGCCATCACGCCTCTTAATACCTTGATTTTTGGTGCGTTGTTTTTTAACATTGTTGTTACAAAAAGAAATTTTATTGGCATTGCAATCGGATTTCTGGGAACGCTAATGCTTGCTTTTTCCAACCAAACTGCCAACACATTTAGTATAAATTATCATGCCTTATATGTTGTCGCCGCTACCGTATTATACGGGTTAAATGTTAATATTATAAAAGCAACATTACAAAAAATAAGTGCGGTAGGCGTAACCAGTCTTTCCTTTTTTCTCATGTTACCATTTACCATTGGTTATTTAGTTTTAAGGGGAGATGTACTAAACACCCTCGAAGCAAGCAATTCCGCTAATTTGTCTCTGTTCTATATCGCGCTTTTAGGGGTTCTTGGCACTGCAATCGCCATGATTTTATTTAATAAACTCGTTCAAATTAAAAGCCCTGTTTTTGCAAGTTCCGTCACTTATATTATCCCAATTGTTGCTATTGCTTGGGGGTTAATTGACAATGAAGTATTGGGTGGTATTCAATATTTGGGAATTGTGGTTGTTATTCTTGGGGTTTATATTGCTAATAAAAAAAGTTAGTCCTTTAAAAAGGCAAGTTGCCCAAATCCACATTTCCTCCGGTCAATATTATTCCTACTTTTTTTCCTTTGAATTTTTCTTTCTGTTTTATTAATGCCGCCAAAGGAACTGCACTTGATGGCTCAATAATAATCTTCATTCGCTCCCAAACCAGTTGCATGGCACTGACAATCTCCGTGTCGCTCACCAAAATTATCTCTTCAATGTATTTCTGAATGATGGGGAATGTTTTGTCCCCTAAGGATGTTAGCAAGCCATCAGCAATAGTATCGGGGTTTTGTGAAGGAATGATTTTTTTTGCCTTAATTGAACGATAAGCATCATCAGCACCCATGGGTTCTCCAGCTATCACTTTAGTCTTTGGTGACAAAAAATACGCTGAAAGCAATGTGCCACTTAATAATCCGCCACCGCCTACCGGTGCTAATATAAAATCAAATGCTCCTTTCTCTTCTATCAATTCTTTTGCCGCTGTTGCCTGTCCTGCAATTACATGATTGTTATTATATGGGTGGATAAATGTAGCCCCTGTTTTCTCTACAACTTCGTTCAGGCTTTCCTCTCTAGCCTCTAAGGTGGGCTCACAAAAAATAATTTCTGCTCCATAACCCTTCACTGCATCTATTTTTACTTGAGGTGCTGATGTGGGCATCACAATATATCCAGGAATGTCATTTAACTTTGCTGCCAAAGCTAGCCCTTGTGCGTGATTTCCTGAAGAATGTGTCGCCACTCCCTGTTGCATTTCTTTTTCTGTAAGGGAGAGTACTGCGTTCATTGCCCCACGAAACTTGAAAGCGCCTACTCTTTGAAAGTTTTCACACTTAAACCAAATGTCCGCCCCAGTAATTTTGTTAATGCTTTGGGAATTCAAAACTGGGGTTTTATGAATAAATGGCTTTATTCTTTCATGTGCCTTTTGAATATCTCGTAAAGTAATCTTGTGGTTCTCGGTCATTGTGTTGGGTTCATCCATCTTCTTCGTCGTTAATTTAATGTCAAACTCACCTATCCACTTTTCTAGTACGGGTAGGCTTTAGGGAATTAACACCCACTGGCAGATAAAAGTAATGTTAGTTACTAATCTACAATAATGAAAGTACTATTTTTGTGCTATTCCATAAATAAAAACTACTAACAAATGAAATTTGACACAAGGTTAATCAGTGACCTAATAAAAAACCGAAGAAGTATTTATCCTGTTCACTATTCGGGTGAAACAGTGGATGATGCAATTATTGAAGAAATGCTTGAAAATGCAAATTGGGCGCCCACCCATAAATTTACTGAACCATGGCGGTTTACTGTTTTTACAGGTGGTGGGTTAAAAACACTCGCCACATTTCAAGCTGAATTGTACAAGAAAAAATCAATGCTAAAAGGCGCTTTTGAAGAAAAAAAATTCAATATGCTCAGTACAAAACCCTTAATGGCCTCACATGTGATTGCTATCGGAATGAAAAGAGATGAAGAAGAGAGACTGCCTGAAAGCGAAGAAATTTCTGCCGTGGCTTGTGCTGTCCAAAACATGCATCTCACCGCAACTGCACACGGTGTTGGTGCTTATTGGGGTTCAGGAGGAATCACTTATTTGGAAGAAGCAAAGGCTTTCTTTGGTTTAGGAGAAAAAGATAAATTGCTTGGCTTTTTCTTTGTTGGAATTCCAAAAGGGGGTTGGCCAAAGGGTCGAAGAAAGCCTATTTCCAAAAAAACCGCCTGGGTAAAAAGCTGATGATTATAAAATTTGTTTGGTTATATAAAACAAACAAAAATTAATTTCGTTAGACTTGTATAATAAAAGGCACTCTTTTATAAAGAGTTAGTTTTATGTTTTGGTTGATTAATAATCCCCGGGTGGTTCCGGGGATTTTTTGCTTGCTCTTGTACATACTCGGCTTGCCTAAAGTACTTTTTCTAGCCTAAATTGTTTCTTTAACTTTATACCTTCCCGCATAACTATTACTTTTATTTTTCTCCCCTCCTTAGATCTAAAGCTACTGTTTATATCATTTAATGTTAATGCAGAGGAATGATGTCCATTTAATATCAAAATTTTATCCTCCCTCAAAAGACCCGCTCTTTCGGCGGGAGAGTCTTTTCTAATGCTTTGAATGACAAATGACTGTAAGTGCGTTCCGGTGGTTTTTACTTCTATCCCACTCATATTATACTCAAACCCTTTTTTATAATCCTTCCCTTTTTTTAAGTAGATGTTTTCATTGAAATAGTCAATAACTGTCACAAACCTACCCAAAAGCCCACCTCCAATTGTTCCATTTCTATCTTGCTTCTTATATATGTCTAACTCTTGCGGTTCGGGAAAGGAAGCAATAACCTCTTCAAACTGAAATTTATCTACCTCGATTTTCTTCACCCTACCCAAAAAACCAAAAACGCTCCCCCCAATACTTCTTCCTAAAACGGATTCTATTTTTCTTTCTGGGTATTCAATGTCCTCATGCGTATCTTGGTTTAGTAAAATAGTATGGCTCGCTCCTGTATCCACCAGAAGCTTTGCGCTAATTTTCTTTCCATTCATCTGTGTCACATCTAATTTAAGATATGGCTTCGTGTCCTCAAGCGTTATTGGGATTTTAGAAAATCTTTTGTTTGGCTTAAAAAATGCTGGCTCATACAATGTTATTATTTTTTTGTCATAATTTATTTTGACAATGAATCTACGAAAAAGCTCATACCCCAAAATTCCGTGAACCTCCACACCCAGGTAATTTTTTAACTGTAAAAAATCCTCTTCCAACACTAACAAGCTTTGCCCTTTCCCCTGCACACCTGGTAGCTCCAAAGTAATATTATTGGCTACAAATGCGTCAACAATTTTTAACCCGTCCACTCCCACAAGAGGAATCTTCCTGTCATAATTTATTGATATCAAATCACTTAATGTTCTGTCCGTTAAAATTGTTGTCCTAACCCCTGTATCCAATATAAATTTTAGCGGTAAGGCGTTGTTAAGAATTATAGGAACCAAAATAAGGTTGTTATAGTTCTCAAATTCTATCTCAACCTTTTTTCTGTTTCCGTTAATATCAAACCCAATTGTTTTATTGCGCTGTGCATTACTAGCATGAGCTATAACAATACTTATACAGATAATTTTTATAAAAAATTTCACCTTTCGATAGTATAAACTAATATTCTAAAAGATAGCGTTTTCTTAGCTACATCCCAATGTTTTTGTTCAAAATCCCTAATATTGGGTGATTATATGAATTTTATTTTCCTGTTTTACTTTGTGTTCTTACAGATATTCTGTACCTTTTTGTTTTTAAAACAGCTACTACACAAACTTAAATTATTTTTAACCCTAAATTTATTTATTATGAGAACAAAAATTATTTTTACCTTTTTATTAGCTGGTGCTTTTGCCATGACTTCGTGTAACGATCAAGGCACGGAACTGTCTGAGAACCAACAAGATACAAAAAACGTGTCTTTGAGGGCTGATTTTAATCTTCCTTCTTTTGATTTGAAAAATGCGAAAGCATCGTCAGGATCTGTGTACAGTCCTGTATTAGCTGCCTTGAGTGAGCAATTAAGCCTTCCCGGTATTGCGCTTGAAAAAGCAGAGTATATGGGAGACGGGCGAGAAGGGTTGGTCATTTTTGCCAATGACAAAACATTAAACTTGGGCTCAAGGTGGGTGCCAAATGATGTGCGACGTGGTGGTGATGATGATATTAACTATCTGGTTTTTCAGCCGTTATCAACTGCAAATGGTACTATCAATAGTGAGCCAAGCATAGACGCTTCATTTAACACATGGAACAATATTAGTTCTTGCAACAATGTGGAGCTAGTGAAGAATGCTGACAATGGTATTTTTCCAAGCGCCATCCTTACCTTAGGAGGACAGCCTGGAGATCCTTCAGTATCTGATATAAACACTGTTGGGTTTTTGCCAGGTGTTATTTTTGATGCGGTATTAGGCGCTGGTGCAAGTGAGTTTGTGCTCGGCGTTACTTTTACCTTCGTTTATATTGATGAAGATGGAAATGCGCTTGATACAAATGGTGATGGAAAAAGTGACACGGCATTTAAAGAAATCTGGTACAACGATGATTTCTTATGGACAGATGAACTAGGACAGCCTGGCGTTGACATTGAAACCGTAGCGCTTCATGAAAATGGTCATGCACTTGAAAAAGGTCATATTGGTATTGGTGTTTTTAATCCACATACTAATGAGGTAAGATTTACACCACGTGCTGTACTTAATGCTGCCTATTTTGGAGCATTAAGAGTGCCACAGGCAATGGATCACAGATCACATTGTGGTACATTTGGCACATGGCCAATTAAATAAAAATTCTGTCTTTTTTAATAAAAGCCCTTTGTAAAGATTTATGTTTTTCAAAGGGCTTTTTATTGGAATAGGCTCTCTTATCAATTAGCAACCTCATCAAAGTAAACTATTGATTCCGTATTCATACCTAGCTTTTCCAATGATTCAGCACTTTCAATATTGGTAATCGGAATTTCTAATTTACTGCCCTTGTGGTTTTGTGCAATTCTTGCGCCACCTGGCAACGTTTTCCAGTCTTCCCAAGTAACTTCCATGCCACCAACAGGAATAATAGACACCCACATTTTATAGCTGATTGGCAAACCACTTTCATCCATAAACCAAAGGTATGAATCGCCAGGCGTTGTGCCCCCCGATGCGTACTTGACCATCAAGCCTTGTCGTCCGTCTTCTTCGGTAATAATGCTCCTTTCTGTACCGCCATCAAAAACTTTGGCGGGAGCATTTAGCCAAAAAGAATCGTTATTAAAGTTATCAATTGCTTGCTTAACAACCTCTTCACTTTTACTTCCTGCTAACTTCACTCCCTCTTCAAAGGCAATTCCCGTTTGCGCTCCCGGGTTAATATACGCTTCGTAATTATCCCACTTAACTTGTACTAGGTGCCGCTCTTTGTCCCACACAAAGTGGCGTGCCCCACGGAATGACCACTTTACTACTTTCGTTTCATCCCATGCCGATTTATTGATAGCCCTTAGCATTTTCTGAGCCACTATATCCGCTTCAGGTGTGACCGCTCCCTCTGGTAGTGGCTTGTCAAATACTTTATAGGCGATAAATACCCCAATGGCTAAAACTACCGCAATAATTCCAAATATTTTTAATCCTTTTTTCATGTTTTTGTTGTCTAGTAAGTGTCTCTAATCATTTTTAATATCCTTTCCATTTCCTCTTTTGCTGGTGCCGAGCCGTTGGTATAATGATTGTTCATAAAACTAAAAATTAATCTCTTGCCACTATTGGTAATAAGGTATCCGCTCAAACAATGGTTGTTGCTAAGCGTTCCTGTTTTTGCAAAAATGTAGGGTCGTTCCGCAGTGTAGTATTTCTCTATTGTCCCTGACTCTCCTCCTGAAGGAAGTAAGGAAAACAACCTTTTTTCTGGTACTTCTTGATAAATTTTTTCCAACAACTTTACAATTGCGCGCGGTGTAAATAAATTATAGCGTGATAGCCCTGAGCCGTCTCTCCAGACTGGCTCATCTGGCAAGTCTGCTAGGAAATTTTCTTTGGCGTAATCAATTGCTTTTTCTGCTGTAATAGAATCTCCCAACGTAGCGCCACATAGCACAAGCAATTGTTCCGCAATAAAATTATCACTGATTTGCAGTAGCTTTTTATATAAGCTATCGGCAGGAATGCTATAAACAATTTTGCTTGTAGTATCATACGGAATTTTAATTGCTGTGACTTCTTTTTTCAGCGTGTCGCTTAACAATTTGATTAATAGTTCTTCTGAATATTTGAATGGAATATCTTTCTCTTTTTTACTATTATCAAGCGCTGGGTTGAACACAAAACTATTATGCATTTCATTTCTCAAAAGCACCGTTTCGCTTAATCCTACTTGCACAGCGTCTTTGAAAATAGGCGGACTGACAGCAGGAAGTTTTCCAATCCCTTTTAAGTGAAACTTAACTACGTTTCCATATATTGGAAACGCTGCCCGGTCAGGAGAATAGTAATAATTGTAATCGTCCCACGCCCAGCCTGGACCAAATCTGGCGTCAGTATAATTTGAGGTAGATAGAAATAATTTCTTATCCGTCGTGCTTAAAAAATGATATGCTTCAGAATTCCCTAATGAATCTAAGTGTAAAAATGAAGGGTCTCCTGTTCCCCAAAATATGAGTGAATCCCCCTTGTTAACATAACGTAATGCTGGAATACTGTCCCCCAACATTTTCAAGGAAGTATAGAATGTGAAAAGTTTTGTGTTTGATGCTGGGGTGAAATATTTGGAAGCATTTTTCTCATACAGCACCTGTTTTTCTTCCATATCGTATAAAACAAACCCTACAAAAT
>Ga0256840_1002816_pt1 | contig 14885 bp, 16 predicted proteins | sample 355202metaG_FD_185969 | JGI IMG/M metagenome (GOLD analysis project Ga0256840, IMG submission 185969) | Hydrothermal vent microbial communities from Mid Atlantic Ridge, Atlantic Ocean - 355-202 | ecosystem: Environmental > Aquatic > Marine > Hydrothermal vents | place: Atlantic Ocean: Mid...
AAAGAGGAGGTTTATTATCCGGTCACTCTTATTAACAACCTTTCTCATGAGTCTCTTTCTGAACTTATAGGATCGGTTCGCTCCGTAGTAAGCACTCAGATGCACAAGCTTAAAGAGGAGGAAATCATTATGAGTCAGCGAGGACATCTTGTTGTAAAAAATCTTGAAAAACTTATAAAAAAGAGTGATTTTTTTACTTGACAGTCTAGAAAGGAAAAAATATGAAAACCAATACCACAATAAGAGGCACACTTGCAGCAGCACTAGTGCTTGGTACGTTTGCATTACATGCCGAACCCGGAAATTTTGGGGTTAATGCGTGGAGTTCTATAGAACAAAAAAGAGTTCAGCATACAGATGCTTTTGGCGATACTTACTATACCTACTGCGCTGAAAAACCGGCAACATTTTTAGAGCGTGAAGTACATCAACACAAAAAAAATGCCATGGCAGCACCACAGAAGGTCGTTGATGCGTTTAACAAGACGCTTCGTACCATATCGTTGTTGCATGAGAGTGATACCAAGGCTGCCATAAAGGTATTGCAAAAAGCCAATACACAGTTGCAGACTGTTTTAAAACAACAACCCAAACTTCATCAGGTTCTTGTATCTCAAGAGATTACTGTTGCAGAGTATTTTGGAGATTCAGCACAAATTGAAAAATCTGTAACTTTAGCAGAAAAACTTCTAAAAGAACATAATACACAAAGTGCCCGGGCAGTGCTTATACGTTTACAAGATGCAATTAATACCTATTTGGATGAGGCAAAAAGGAGTTGAAGCGCGCTGTATGGTTAGGGTATATTAAAGACGACAGTAGCGAATACGAAGCACTTGAAGAAGAGATACAAACCATTCAAAAAACACTCAAAAACCATAAAAACAATCAAACGCTTATGAGCGTATCAAGAAAGGTTTTGAAGATCTTCTCAATAGGACACGGCATAAAATTATTCAAAGTAATGATGAAGCTAAAACGCTAGGCACAACGCCATAAGGAGTGTAACATGTGGCACAATCAATTGATAATCAATAATGAGTTGGCACAAAAATTTAAAAAGTATGCGCTCATAGCGGGAATTATGTTTTCTTTGTTGGGAATAGCCGCTCTGATGTATCCCTTTTTTATGGCATTGGCCAGTGCGGCTTTTGTAGCATGGTTCATGATCGTTGCCGGTTTGGTAGCAGGTTACTATACCTTTTTGAGTCACTCTACCGAGTGGATAGGGTGGCTTAAAGCATTTATTTTGGTAGGTACGGGTCTGTTTATGCTGTTTAATCCACTCGGCGGCATTCAGGTAGTAGGCCTGTTACTGGTCATTTATCTTCTTTTGGACGGTTTTGCCAACTTTACACTGGCAAGTTTGAATCGGTTATCGGCACAATGGTTGTGGATATTTAACGGTCTTATATCTGTTATACTGGCTGTTATCTTTTTGAGCACATGGGGCTCCGTTGTGGCAGAATCATGGCTGATAGGGATCTATGTCGGTATTAGCCTGCTTGTAGACGGCATTGTTCTGGTGGTAAGCAGCATCCGTATGAAACAAGAGTAAATATACATGTAAAAAGGGTGGCGATGCAAGAGGAGAAAAAAATAGGTGCTCTGGAAGCTTTTAGTATTGGCGTAGGCGGTATGGTTGGCGGTGGTATATTTGCCGTATTGGGATTAACAATTTCGCTTTCTCACGGCGGTGCGCCCGTAGCCTTTGCCATTGCCGGATTCATTGCGTTGGTAACGGTCTATTCATATGTTAATCTCTCTTTGCGTTATCCCAGTGAAGGGGGTACTATTCAATTTATTGTAGAGGGTTTTGGCAATGGCATGTTTGCCATTTTTCTCAATAATTTACTGCTGATCAGTTATGTTATTATGCTCTCACTGTATGCTTATGCATTTGGGAGTTACGGTGCAGCGCTTTTAGGAGCGGATAATGTGAAGTGGGTAGAAAATATATTGGCAGCGGGAGTTATTACTTTTTTTGCAGTTGTTAATTTAATGGGTTCTGCAACAACCGGTAAAACGGAAGATGTTATGGTGCTGATTAAATTGATCATTTTAGTACTTTTTGTCGGAGCCGGCTTTATGACCATAGATACATCAAGACTTGAGCCGGCGACATGGACATCAACAACATCTCTGTTGACCGGTGGACTCATCATATTTCTTGCCTATGAAGGCTTTGAACTTATTGCCAACACGGCAGAAGATATTAGAGAACCTGAAAAAAATTTACCACGTGCATATTACGGAGCTGTTGTATTTGTTATTATACTATATATGGCGGTTGCAGCCGTGGCGGTAGGTAATTTGACTTTAAGTGAAGCGGCAGAGGCGAAAGATTATGTTCTCGCTGTTGCGGCAGAACCTTTTTTTGGGCACGCCGGGTTTATGATTATTGCCGTTGCCGCACTTCTTTCAACCGCATCGGCAATTAATGCGACACTCTATGGAGGCAGTCGGGTAGGGTACCTTATTGCCAAACTCGGCAATCTGCCCAAGAGTTTTGAAAAACGCATTAAAAACGGCTATGAAGGGGTCATCATTATTGCACTGTTGAGTATTATTTTTGCCATTTCATTTGATTTGGAAAATATTTCTGTTGCCGGTAGTCTTGGCTTTTTGGTTATTTTTTCATTGGTCAATTTGGCACATGTCAGACTCTACAAAGAGACGGGTGGCAATCGGTTTATTGCAGGGTTTGGCTTTGTATTGTGTCTGGGTGCTACACTGGTTCTCATCGGCTACAATCTTATTCATAAGCCTGAAGCACTGATGAGCAGTTCGTTGGTTCTGGGTATGGTGGCTCTCTTTTCATATCTTTATTATAAGATTGAAAAACGCCATTCTATTTTAAATACTGATTAGTATAAGAGTTACATGTAAATTTACAAAGCGATTGAAATGCCTACAGGACAGTGGTCAGAACCTTCAATATTATCTAATATGAAAGCATCTTCAAGGTATTCGCACAGATCTTCAGAGATAAAAAAGTAATCTATTCTCCAGCCCACATTTTTAGCACGAGCGCCGGATCGGTAACTCCACCAACTGTAGCGTTGTGTCACATCACCGTGAACATAGCGGAAGGTGTCGACATAACCGTTTTCAATAAGCGTGTCAATCCATGCGCGTTCAACAGGTAAAAATCCTGAACTGGTTGCATTGGCCTTGGGGTGGGCCAGATCTATTTCAGTATGTGCCGTATTGATGTCTCCGCAAATAATAATGGATTTTCCCTCATCGCGCAAGCGGTTACAGTGCGCTAAAAAATCGTCATAAAATTGCAATTTATAGGCAAGTCGTTCGTCATCTTTTTGCCCGTTAGGAAAATAGACGCCCAGTAAGACGGTGTCGTCATAGTGTTGCTCAATAATACGCCCCTCACGGGTTGTGTCGATATGTTCACAGGTAGAGACGCTGTCGGGTTCTCTGTTGGAGTAGATGAGGGTTCCGGAATAGCCTTTTTTTTCGGCACTGTTAATGGATACATAAGGCAGTTCATGAGCAAAGAGGGCATCGGGAATTTGCTCGGGCAGGGCTTTGATCTCCTGCAGACATAAAATATCGGGCTGATGTTCATCGATCCATTGCAACGCATTTTTATTGGCAACGGCGCGAATACCGTTAACATTCCATGAGATAATGGTCATATAAGTTACCTAAAAAAGAGGGTTCCCCAAGAAGGGGGCGTGGTTAGACAAAAGTAACGTCGGAGACGTGATGTTTCAGACCCAGTTCATCTGCAGTACAACCCAGAGCAAGCCCCAGCATCTGTTGCATATGCAAGACCGGCATCTTGACATCACGACCGACAGCTTTCGAGGCATGATCGTACTGCGTGTCAAGTTTCAGATGACATAACGGACATGGTGTTACCATCCAGTCGGCATTTTGATCCAATGCCCCCATAAGCGCTTTTCCTGTCAGACGTGCAGCGGTATGCGGTGATTGCAGTTCGGCATGAAAACCGCAACATTTGTTTTTCTCTTCATAATCGACATTTTCACCGCCACAGGCAATAATAAGGTCATCAAGAGATGTCGGGTTATACGGATTGTCGCCTCCGGCAAGCTCAGAAGGGCGAATGTTGTGGCAGCCGTAAAATGGGGCGATGTTGAATTGGCTCAACGGCTTGACAACCATCTGTGAAATTCTCTCCAAACCAAAATCATCAATAATGGCATAGAGAAAGTGGGTAATTTCCGATTCTCCCTTATATTCCAATCCGACTTCAGCCAATTTTTCGTTAACCCGCGCTTTAAGCTCAGGGTTGGTATCGAGTCGGTGTTTGGTCATGGCAGTATTGAGTTGGCAGGTGTTGCAGATGGTTACCATGGTCAGACCTCGAGATTCAGCATAGCAGATATTTCGAGCATTTAATACGAGTGATAAAAAGTCATCATAATCCTGCAGGTGAGATGCCCCGCAACATGACGCTTCGGTAAGCTCAATTAACTCAATTCCCAGTTTTTCCGCAACCGCATACGTTGACATGAGTTGCTCGGGCGTACTCTCTTTTGCCGTACATCCCGTAAACAGTGCATATTTTAATTTTTCCACGTCAACACTCCTAAAATTTTACTGTCGAAGAGATTTTTACAAGCTTTTTAATCTCATCGAGTTTATCTGACTGCGGCATGTTCCACGGTAAAACAATCTTGCCTTTTTTATACATTTGCAAGGCGACCGGCATATGTTTTAATACGCCAAGTGTTCCTTCAGAGTAGCGTACCAGTTCACCCTCATCAAGCAAGCCGTGTTTTTTAATGGAGTGTGCAAAGCCGACGGCATGGCGTACGGCAACATTGTTAGGTGCACGTCCGTATTCAAACACCTGATTATGAAGCTTGGTGATTTTTTCAATCGGATTTACTTCTTTAGGGCAGACTTCAGCACACTCGAAACATTTCACACAGTCCCAGACACCGGCGCCCGGCTGGTTGACAGTGTCAAGGCGCTCCAGTGTGCCTTCATCACGCACATCGGCATTAAAACGATATGCAGCGGCAAAGGCGGCCGGACCAAAGAATTCATCATTCTCCTCAATAGCAGGACATGAATAGTGACACAAGCCGCACTGAATGCACAAGTCAGCCTCAAGAAGCGCTTCGGCTTGCTCCGGCGTGACTAAAGATTCTTCTTTAGGGTGCTCATCAATGTCACTGACAAGATAGGGTTTGACGGCATCATGTTTTTCCCAGAAGTCCGCTTTGTCGACAATCATATCTTTAACGGCACGCTTGGTACTGACAGGCTCTATGGTCAGTTCGGTTCCAAATGAGTCAATAATATCATTCATGCGCTCTTTGCAGGCAAGAACACCTTTGCCGTTTACCTTAACAGCGCAGGCACCGCAGATACCGTGACGGCAACTTCTGCGGTAACTGAAACTCCCGTCAAATTCCCATTTAATACGATTTAAAATATCAAGAACCACCTCTTCGGATGTGACTTCCATCTGATACTCTTTATATGCCGGAAGATAATCGGTTTCCGTGTTAAATCGGAACACTTTAAAAGTAATTGTTTGTGTTGTAATACTCGTCATTGAGTGCTCCTTTAATATGTTCGTTCTTTAAGTTCATGTTTGCCCAGTGTGACATCCATGTAGTCGAGTGTGATGTTGCCGTTTTCATCCATGTATGCCATTGTGTGCTTTAGAAAGTTCTCATCGTCTCGAGTGTCATAATCTTCACGAAAGTGCGCACCGCGACTCTCTTTTCGTGCCAAGGCGCTCTCAACAATAAAGAGTGAGAAGTCAAGCATGTGTCCAAGTTCAATGGCTTCTTGCAGGTCGGTATTGAAAATTTTTGATTTATCATCGATACGGCAGTTTTCATGAAAACGTCGGCGCAGTTCTTTCAGTATATTAACTTGTTCTGCTAACGTCTCTTCGGTTCTAAATACACCGGCATTATCGGTCATGCTCTGTTGCAGCTCGTCACGAAGTCCCGGTACCGTGTCGGTACCGTTGCGGTTGAGTGTTAGCGTGATTTCATCGATCATTGCTTTGGCATCGTCTTCCGTGGCCTTGCGCAAGGTAATACCTTCATTGAGATCTTGAATCATGCTTTGTCCAACATGACGACCGAAAAAGAGTGCTTCAAGAACCGAGTTCGCACCCAGGCGGTTAGCGCCGTGAACACTTGAACATGAACATTCGCCCGCGGCATAAAAGCCTTCTACAAATTCGGTGTTGTTTTTGCGAACATGGCCGTCTTTGTCCATGGGAATACCACCCATAGAGTAGTGCGCGGTAGCACTGATTAAGATCGGTTCCTTGACCATGTCCAGACCCAGAAACGTAATGGCAAGATCACGAAGTTCCGGAAGACGTTCCATAATGAGGTCTTTACCAAGATGAACCAGATCAATATAGACGGCATCCTTACGGGGACCGACGCCGCGTCCTTCACGAATTTCATTAATAATGGCACGACTCACAACATCGCGAGAGGCAAGCTCAAGTTTATTGGGAGCATACTTCTCCATAAAACGTTCACCTTTGGAGTTTAAGAGACGGCCGCCTTCTCCACGCGCTGCTTCAGAGATGAGCACACCGTTTCCGGAGAGTCCCGAGGGGTGAAACTGTACAAATTCCATATCTTCCAACGGCAGTCCGTGGCGGGCGACAATAGAGAGACCGTCACCGGTATTGGCATGGGCGTTGGAGTTGATTTTATAAGCACGTGCATAACCGCCGGTGGCAAACATGACGGCTTTAGCGTTGAAGATTGCATATTCCAAGTTACGAATGTTAAAAGCAACCACACCGCTGACTTTGCCCTCTTTGTAGATAATATCGGCAGCATACCATTCATCCCAAAAGGTCACCCCTTCACGGAGTGCCTGCTCATAAATAGTCTGTAAGAGCGTTAATCCGGTACGGTCTTTGGCATAGCAGGCGCGCGGCGATGATTGACCGCCAAAAGGGCGCTGTGCAATGGTTCCGTCTTCATTGCGACTAAATGCCGCACCCATGCGCTCTGCCCAGCGAATGGTTTCGGGCGCCTCTTTACACATGAGTTCAACGACATCCTGATCGGCTAAGTAATCCGCTCCTTTTACCGTATCAAATTCATGCAGTTCTATACTGTCTTCATCACTCAATGCCGCATTAATTCCGCCTTGCGCCGCACCGGAGTGACTGCGAAGCGGATGCAGTTTTGTAATGACGGCAACTTTTTTACCGGCTTTTTCAAGTTCACGAGCAGCTGCCGTACCGGCAAGTCCGGCACCGACAATGACTGCATCGTAAGTATAAATAGGAATACCCATATACCATCCTTAAATGTAATGCAATGATTGTAGCGAGTCAAAACTTTCAATAAGTTAAATACAAGCCTGGAGTGCAGCAAATGTATTTTTGTTACCTAACGTATCATGATACGACGGTGTGCTTGGAGTACAGCGCAGGTTCGTTTAAAAGCCTAAGACAATACTGTTGGTATTGGCATGTCGCTTGGGCGATGTTTTTAAAAAATGGGTACCGTATGTTATGGCAGATTCCAAGGTTTTGTCTTTGGGTTTGACAATAAAAACACCACTGACGGTAAGATGTTGCACATTGATTCTTTCAGTTTTAAAACGTGCCTCTTCAACAGTTTTTCGTAGCTGTTCACAAGTGTTATAGGCTGCATCCTGATTGTCGCTTGGCAAAACAAGAACAAACTCATCATACCCGATACGCGCAATATACTCATTGGTTTTTTCATAGAGAGAAAGAATAAAAGAGAGTTTTTTCAAAATAGCCTGAGAGGTCTCCTCGGAGATATGTGAACGTATCTCTTTATAGTTGTCAATACTAAAAACATAGACATACGTCGTGTAGTTGTAGGGAATTTTTTTTCTGTTGTAAATATGCAGAACCCCTTTAAGGCTGTGGAGTTGCGACAGCGGGTCACGGTAGCTCTCATCCCGTTTCTCTTCATCGACTTTATGAAGTACTTTTGACAAATACTCAAGCTCTTTGACCCGATAGTCGTAGTCGGGTGTTCGTCTGTTTATAGCATGAAGATCGCGTATGGATCTGCTCATTTTACCAAAGTAGCTGATGGCGATTAAAATAATATAGAAAACGGTAAAATAGATAATGTAACTGTTGAGAGCCTCTTTTTGAAACAGTATATTGTTTTGAACTTCAATAAAGTCGGTCAGTGCACTTGCAATAGCGGCACGTTCTGTTTTTAAAACCTCTTGATATGTTTTCGTATCTTGTCGTGTCGTGGCATGAGTCTGTACGGTTGCATGATAGTTCATGGTGTGTTGTTGAAGCGACTCCAGCCATCTCTTTTCATAGGCGGGATCTTGAATATAGCGTGCTGCAATATCTAAAGAAAGTTTGCGGTCGAGATCGTCAATATTAAACTGCAGTTTATTGCGTAAGGACTCAAGTTTAATGAGCGTTAATCCAAAATCATTCTCGTGGAGTTCCGTAAGGTTTTCAACGAGCTTTTGATGTGCATAGAGTGATTTGATGACGGAAGCGGTCTGATTTTGACTGGTATTGAAGAGTAATATGACAATTGATAGCAGGGTTACAATGAGAAGATGGACTCGCAACTGACGTAACAGTGACACAATAGATAATTTCACACTTTATTCCTTCCAAAATATATTCACAAATCACGAATATAGTGCTATTTTAGTGACATATCATTTAATTTCCACTTAATACGAGTGTTTAAGTTAACTTAATATATGCTATAACTCCTAAAATATGCTGTGAGGAGCTGCTATTAACGCGGAAGAGTATTTTATTAAAACCATGGCAAAATCATCTCGTGCTATTGGTGATGACGGTGCCTTAATCGGTACGTACGTTTACTCCAAAGATCTCTTTTTTGAGGGGGTACATTTTAGTCGATCATGGATGCGTCCGTATGATATTGCCCAAAAAGCGATGCTGGTAAACATCTCTGATGCGGTGGCTATGAATGCCGTACCGAAGTATGCGCTCATCGGTATGGCTATGCCCAAGACAATGCCGCTCTCCCAGATGCAGGAGCTGACGCAAGGTCTGCAAGATACGGCCAAAGCGTTTGGCATAGAGATTATTGGAGGCGATACCGTTGCCAATACCAAACTCGATATCTCTATAACGCTTGTTTCACGGACGCAAAGAGCATTGGAGCGTCGCGGGCTTAAAAGCGGCGATTATCTTGCGTTTACCGGTGTGTTAGGTCGAAGTGCCAAGGAGTTGCGCTACCTTTTAAGCGGCGGTAGGCTGCATCGTAACGCAAAGTTTACCAATATTGTCCTGCGGCAACGTTTTATTGCGCAGGCTGCACCGTCGCTTCATGCCGGTATGGATATCTCTGACGGGCTCTTTTGTGATGTGACAAAATTATTGCATATCAATAGACTCGGTGTCCGTTTTTTAGCTAAAATTCCTCAACACATTGCTTGCAGCGGTGAAGAGTACGAGATGTTGGTGGCATTTCCACCGAATAAACGGCGAAAACTCCATCGTCTTGCCCAAAAAAACAGGGTAAGACTGACGGTTTTTGCCCAAATCCGCCGTGGCACCTTTACCAATCGCTGTAAAGCGCACCATTTTTAAAGAGAGCCTCATGGACCGACTGTACGCCTATTCACATGCCCCGATTCCTTTTCATTTTAAGCAGACATCCCGTGATTTTGTAGTCGATGAGATTCCTCTGTATGATTTTAGTGCTGAAGGTGAGCATTTGGTGTTACAGGTTCGTAAAAAAAATCTGACGACATGGCAGATGCTCGACGCTATCGCCAAGCATCTCAATATTCGTTCTCGAGAGATCGGTTATGCCGGATTAAAAGATAAACATGCCTTGACGAAACAGTATATTTCCGTACATAAACAGCATGAAAATGCTCTGGACTCTTTTGATGTCGAGGGTATTAAAATACTCTCCAAAACCTACCATAACAATAAAATTAAAATGGGACATTTAAAAGGGAACCGTTTTTTTATTCGCCTGAAAAAAGTCACGCCGACGGCGGCGGCTATGATTAAAGAGGCGTTGGGCTCCATTGAACGGTTTGGCATGCCGAACTATTTTGGTTTTCAGCGTTTCGGAACTGAGAAAAACAACTATAAAATCGGTGAAGCCATACTGTTTGAAGGACGAAAAGAGCGTAACGTCAAAATGCGACGACTGTATGTCAATGCCTACCAGAGCCATCTCTTTAACCTATGGTTGAGCAGTCGCATTGAGAAATCGACACTTATTGAAAACTTTGAGCCTTCCGAAATCAGTGACCTATTGAATATGCCGGTAAATATATTGGCCAATATGAAAAAACAGAAGCATCCCTTTAAGCTTTTTACCGGGGATGTAATGATGCACTATCCGCACGGACGGCTATACCATTTTGACGGTACGGCAGAAGAGACACAGCGATTTACATGTAAACATGTTGCTCCGACGGGATTGCTTGCGGGACAACGGGCGCAACGTGCAGAAGGTGATGCGTCGGTGCTTGAAAAAGCGTTTGATGTAGCGACTCATATTGACGGCGCACGTCGTTATGCATGGATTTTTCCCGAAGCCGTTGAAGGAGAATATAAAGAGAATGAGGCATGGTATGAGCTTCATTTTACGCTGCCTAAAGGCTCGTACGCTACGGTGTTGATTGAAGAGATCGCCAAACGAGAAATAGAAGGAGAGAGAGAATGAGAGCATTGAGTAGTTTACTGTCACAAGGTTTCGGAAAATTTGCATCGCATGAGTTTGAGCCGTGGTTTCAACACGTTGTCAATCGCAGTTACGTGAGACTGATGGGGTTAGATATGCATGAGTTTCAGCCTCCTGAAGCATACCCGAGTTTAAATGCACTTTTTACGCGGCATTTGGAGATACCGCGTGAATTTTCAAAAGATGCCAATGCGCTTATTTCACCGTGTGACGCACTGGTCAGTGAGTGCGGTACATTGCACGCGGATCAGGCACTGCAAATTAAGGGAATGCGCTACAGCGTTAACGAGCTTCTGGGTGATGAAATTGCCCAAGAACACAAAGATCGGCTGAAAGAGGGACAGTTTATTAACTTTTATCTTTCACCGAAAGATTACCATCGCTACCACATGCCATGCGATCTCAAAATAAACCGTGCGGTACATATTCCCGGGAAGCTCTATCCGGTTAATATGCCTGCACTTCGTAATATTGCCAATCTGTTTATTAAAAATGAGCGGGTGGTACTTGAGTGTGAAACATCACAGGGCGTGCTGATCTATTTGGTACTTGTGGGCGCGCTCAATGTGGGTAAAATGCGTGTAAGTTTTGAGCCGCGGCTTGTTACCAACGATGCCGATGCTTACAAAAGAGCGTACGAATTTTCTGAATTGTATCTAAAAAAAGGTGACGATTTCGGCTGTTTTGAGATGGGTTCAACTATTGTACTCCTTACCGAAAAAGGGACCTTGAATTTACATGTAAAACGTGGTGAGCTTGTGAGATTTTCCCAAACTATAGCGGAGTTTACCACGCTATAGTGTTTTTGTTGCTCTGTTAACGAGCAACCCGCCCGCAATAATGAGTCCAATACCGCAAAGTGCGGCAATATCGGGAAAAGCATCGCCGAGCATTACTCCAAAACCGATGGCAAAAGGGATATTTGTGTAGCCGATCACACCAATAATGGTCGCATTGGTTCTAGAGTACGCTTTGGTTAAGAGCCACTGCGAGACGGTCGAGATAAGCGCCATAAGTACAATAAAAAGCCAAACCGTATGTGATGTCGGCATGGAAAACTTACTAATAAGAAACTCCAGATAGGGCGGCGGGGTGTAAAAGTGTGCCAATGTAAAAAGCAGCAACGGCAGGAGTGTTCCTGAGAGCATGAATGACAAGACAATAACACGGGAGTCGAAATGGTCTTTGATTTTGCGAATGGTTGTGTAGGCCGCTGCGGCAAAGAAGCCGCCTAAAATACCTAAAAAGTGGTCATAGTCAATGAACATTCCCTGCGGTTTGGTAATGAGTATAACGCCGAAAAACCCGATAAACAGCGCCATAATGCTTGTTTTTGAAGCCCGCTCCCGAAGTAACCAAAAGGCGAGAACAGCGACAAAAAACGGGGATGTTTTGTTAAGTGTAATGGCAACGCCGAGCGGAATGGTCGTAATGGTGTAGAAAAACATAATCATGGCACTAAACCCTAAAACACCGCGTAATATCAGCGAGCCAAGATGGTTTCTGCTAAAGGTTCCGGGGGTATGTTTGAGCATGAGTAAAATAAAAATGACACCAATGAGATTACGAAAAAAGACAATTTCCAGCGCACTGAGATCTTCAGAGAGTATTTTGGCAAGCGCACCGTTTACTGCGGAGAAAAGCGAACTCAGCAGCATAAAAAGAATACCGTTATCGGTTGTTTTTAGAAGCGTTCTCAGTGCAAATCCTGAAGGTGTCGTCTAAAATACATGTAAAAAGTGTTACACATTAAATCGAAAATGCATCACATCGCCGTCGTTAACAATATACTCTTTACCTTCAAGGCGCATTTTCCCCGCCTCTTTCGCACCCGATTCTCCGCCAAATTCTACAAAATCGTTATATGCGATAACTTCGGCGCGAATAAAGCCTTTTTCAAAATCGTTGTGAATGACGGCGGCGGCTTTGGGGGCGGTGGTGTTTTTACGAATTGTCCAAGCACGCACCTCTTTGACACCGGCGGTAAAGTAGCTCATGAGACCGAGTTTGTCAAAACCTTTGTGAATAATCTGATCTAAACCGGATTCGGCGACACCCAGCTCGTTTAAAAAGTCATCGCGCTCTTCATCGCTCAGTTCGACAAGCTCTTCTTCTATTTTAGCGCACAATTTAATGACTTCACACCCTTGCGCACGCGCATGAGCCTCAAGAGCTTTGACATGCTCATTGTCTTCGAGCAGACCCTCTTCGTCTACATTGGCTCCGTACATAATCTCTTTGGCGGTAAGCAGGCGCAGGTCGTGATTGAGTTCGTTGAATGTATCGCTGTTAAAATCGTCAAAAGTTCGTGCCAGATTGCCATCGGCAAGAAACTCCGCAAGCGTTGCGGCACACTCCATGAGCGTTTTGGCTTTTTTGTCGGCTTTAGCCTGTTTTTTAAGTCGTTCCATACGGTTGGTCAGCACTTCAATATCGGCTAAAATGAGTTCGGTTTCAATAATTTCAATATCGCGTAACGGGTCAATGGCACCTTCGGTATGGACAATGTTTTCATCGTCAAAACAGCGGACAATTTGCAAAATAACTTCGGTTTCTCGTATGTTGGAGAGAAACTTGTTACCCAGACCTTCACCTTTGCTCGCTCCTTTGACCAGACCGGCAATGTCGACAAAATCAAGTGTCGAGTGCTGAATGCGCTCGGGGTTGACAATGGAAGCAAGGGCATCAAGGCGGCTGTCGGGCACAGGCACTACGGCTTTGTTGGGCTCAATGGTACAAAACGGATAGTTTGCCGCTTCGGCATTTTGTGCTTTGGTCAGTGCATTAAACGTTGTTGACTTTCCCACATTAGGAAGACCTACTAATCCTATACTTAATCCCACGGTGACTCCAATGACAGTAAATTTTTGGAATTATACTATCTAAACCTTGCAAAAGGCAAAATATCTCTGTTTTAACCTCTCTTGGCAGATAAGTTCGCTAAAATAAAAATCAATAAATTTTAATACTTGGAATAATTAAGCTATGGCAACAGTAAAACAAGAAGAACCGATAGAAAAACAACTCTGGAAAGCCGCAGATAAACTACGAAAAAATATTGATGCCGCAGAATATAAGCATGTAGTAATGGGGCTTGTGTTTTTAAAGTATATCTCCGATAGTTTTGAAGAGCTTTACAACGCTCTTAAAGCCCAAGTTGATATGGGGGCAGACCCAGAAGACAGAGATGAGTATAAGGCTGAAAATATCTTCTTTGTGCCACCAAGTGCCAGATGGTCACATCTTCTCTCAAATGCCAAACTCCCAAACATCGGTAAAATTGTCGATGAGGCTATGGATGCCATAGAAAGAGAGAATAGCTCACTTAAAGGGGTACTTCCAAAAGTATTTGCACGAGATAATCTCGATAGCAAATCACTCGGCGGACTGATAGATCTCATAGGAAACATCGCTCTAGGAGATGCCAAAGCGAGAAGTGCCGCAGAACTTTTTGAAGTTCAAAGACCAGCTGTTACAAAACATTTGAGCAATATCTTTAAAAGTGGTGAATTGGATGAAAAAGTGGTGTGTTCCATTTTGGAACATACCACAAAACATGGGGCTATTGAGGATAAAAAACAGACTAAAAAAGTTAAATTTTACAATCTTGATACCATCATATTAGATAAAATAGTAGTATTTAATGCTTCTCAGTATAGCAAGACACTTCATGTTGATGAGACTACACAGGAGAAGCTACGCCAAATTGCCATTTACGAAACACAAATAGCAGAGTTAAAGTCAAAAATAAAAAAAGAGACAAACTTTAACGATAAGGTCAATATGAACATAGAGTTAAAAGAAAGTAAAAGATAGCTTAACAAGCTTAAAGAGTCAAATATGAAATACACATATAAGAGATTAACTATTGATTCTTACATCCATACTTTATATAAAGATGGTTTGCAGCACTCATCGGTTTTGAGTGTAGATGAGATACGCAATAGAGTTGAATCTATTGCGTATATTTAGACTTAAAGGCTATGTGAAAGCTTTTAGAAACGGTTTAAATGCTTATTCTATAGATGACTTATTTGAACTTTATGACACAGACCGCCAAATCTCTTCAAATATGTTCACACTCTCTTTGACCTGTCCCCAAGAAGTTGAGCCACTTTCAAAGTTAGAATATAATGTTTGACAAGAGGAACAAGTCAATGAAAAAGCGATTCACAGAAGAGCAGATCGTCAAGATTTTACAAG